>TARA_R110001592_G_scaffold315310_1_pt1 | contig 63468 bp, 48 predicted proteins | sample TARA_R110001592 | Tara Oceans TARA_R110001592 (sample SAMEA4398387) | marine metagenome | biome: Polar Biome; feature: [SRF] surface water layer (ENVO:00010504); material: water (ENVO:00002006), including particulate matter (ENVO:01000060) such as... | depth 5 m | reverse complement strand
GCGCGACTGAGAGGTAGGACGAATGTCGCCGCCATGGATCAGCAAGATCCGCAGTTGGTCTGACCGGACCCGCAGCCCGCTTTCCAACAAATACAACTGGTACAAAGGGGGCAGTCTCTCCCTGGCCATTAAACACCTCACCGGAAAAGAGCCCGAGTGGTTCTTCTCCGATGTCCGAGATCCCGATCAGGCGTCGATGGTCAATGCCGAGGATGCCCTCCGCAAGGATTACCGTGTGCGGCTGTTCAATAGAAAATGGATCGAAGGCATGATGAAGGAAGGTTACGCTGGTGCTGATCAGATTGCCGTCCATGTCTCCAATACCATGGGCTGGAAAATCATGCGAGAGAACAGCGTGACAGATGAAACCTGGAACGAAATTGTTGATATTTACATTCGCGATAAACGCAATCTGAATATCAGGAAATGGTTTGAATCGGAAAATCCGTTCGCTTACCAGGAAGTGACCGAAATTCTGCTGGAGTCCGCGCGTAAAGAATATTGGAAACCCAGTCCTGAAACCCTACAGGAAGTCGCCACCGAATATGCGAAATCAGTCGCTCGGCATGGGGAAGGCGGCGGCCTGCGCGGCGGGGGCAATAAAAAACTGGAAGCGTTTGTCGAGAAAGTTCTCAGCGCGCCGGGCAGCGAACCACTCGACCAGTTGCTGGCCGACTACCAGAAAAAAACACTTGAATCTGTCACCACACAGGAAACAGTGGCAAAACAGCTGGCACAACAGGCACCACAAAACACAAAAGAAACAACACAAGCAACAGAAGAAGTGGAAGGCAGGGAGCTTGTTCTCGAGGAAAAACAGCAGGAGCAGGCAGCAACGACACAGTTTTTACCCTGGGTCTTTTTGCTAATCGCTGGTTGTGCGCTCTTGATTGCCATCGGCTTCTGGGCTGGTCGGGGTATCCCTTCAAAATAATCGCGTCGGAAGAAATGAGCATTGTATGAATATCCTGATCGAAATCCTCTATACCCTTTCAAGCGCATTGCTGATTCCCGTCATCCTGCTGCTGCTTGGATTCGTAATCTGGTCTCTGATGGAACTGGGGGGCTTTCTCCGCGAAGCCATCCAGCGTGCCCGCTGTCAGCCGGTCTATGAAACCGCCCGCACCGATCTGACCCGTTTGTACAAATCGCAGGCTGACCTGACCGGTTCAGAATTCTTCAACCAGTGCCACTACCCGGGACTGATTTCCCTGTTTGCTTCCCGGTCCCGCCTGTTGCTACACACTCCTGTCCAGCTGGCCAAACTGGTTTCGGAACTGGAGATTGAAGCCGCCGGTCGGTTGTCACGCATCAATCTCGGTGTGCGGGCTGCCCCTATATTAGGACTGATGGGTACCTTAATTCCAATGGGACCGGCTCTGAAAGGACTGACCGATGGCAACATCGAAGCCCTCTCTCAGAATCTGGTCGTCGCGTTTAGCACCACGGTCCTGGGACTGTTTGTCGGTGGGATCTGCTACACCATGCAGATGTTCCGCCGCCAGTGGTATGCCCGTGACCTGAACGAAATCGAGTATATCTATGATCTACTCCAGTCTGGATCATCCAACTCTTCTAACAACAGTTCTTTCAAACGAGTCCCTGAGCATGTTACGGAAACCTACTAAAAAACTGATCGGCCATCGCCGACTGCTGGAGAAACAGGAAGACGACCCCTTGAGCAGCGTGGCCAATCTTTTTGATGTTGCCATGGTGTTTGCGGTCGCCCTGCTGCTGGCAATGGTTTCTCATTTTCACCTGGAAGACCTTCTGCAAAGCCAGGATGTGACGATCCTCAAAAACCCGGGCACCTCCGAAATGGAAATCATCAGACAGAAAGGGAAAGTGATCGAGCATTCCCGCATCAGCCAGAATTCGATCAAAGGGGAAGGCGAACGACTGGGAACTGCTTACCGCCTTAAAACCGGCCAGGTAGTCTATGTTCCGGAAACAAAATAAGAAGTGGAACAAAATATTATTTTCACAAAGTGCCTGATTCTGAAAAACACTCTCATTATTGTGTATTCAACCGTACCATTAGAAAATGGTGTCTCACTTGATGCTCTGTGATTTCTATTATGTTTTTCTAAAAAATGCATCCATTGTTAAAACTGCTGTAGATCGGCTGAAACCAGGCTCTCTTACCTTATCCCAAATTTGACAGTAGTAAAAAAATAAGCAGGCCAGACAATGTTGCTCGCCATCTTCTCTATCATCGCCGGACTGGCTTTATTGATCTGGAGCACCGAGCGGTATATCGAAGGTGTTGCAGCCACCTCAAGATATTTCGGTATGGCTTCGCTGTTGATCGGAGTGGTCGTGGTTGGATTTGAACTTTTCCGAAAAATCGTTGAATTGATTGGACACACCAGGAGCTCTTCTGAGCAGAGTTTTTCGGTTCGCGATGAATCCGTTAAAACGCATGGTTTTCACTCACACGTATGGAGTCAGCGAAATAGGTGGTTTGCGACGGTTCACCAGCCAATTCCCTCTTACTAAGTTGCACTGGAATTTGTGCCATGCCACATTCGACATCTCAGATGCACCCAACTACACTGGAGAAAACAACAAGCCCGATCTTGTCATTATGAAAGCAGATGACTTTTTCAAATTAATCGCCACCAAAAACCATTGACCAATTCATAAAATATGTTATTCCTTGAAAGATTGGCTTTTCCTGAGATCCAACACTCCAATCAATACGTTTCCACAAAGGATAGGTCTCAATTTCTAGGACTATGACAAGAGGGCAGAGGCATGAACCAGAGTGTAAAAGTTGTGGAAACAGCAGAAAACGATTTGCCTAAAAAGAAAGATATTGACCCAGAAATTCAAAAAACGCACCTTGCTGGCAAGTATCAAGTTCTAACAGCCTTGATTGGTGTTATTGGATTAATAATTGGTTCTTTTCTCACATACTATCTCACTCAGGATAATAAAGATCCAAAACAGCCAATCACCTCTCTCATCACTCCACCACCCCGTCCCAAGCCTATCATCACTCAAATCGAATCACTCCATCAGCGGGCCAATGATAAAGGTCACGCCATCGGAGAAGATGGAGAAGAAATTGTAGATTCCCTGAACCTTCCACATCAGGAAAAGGATGAGTTAGCCACATTCCGCTTCACCGTCTACAACCCCACACCTAACCTAATTGAATTAGCCGATGGAATGTTTGTAGGAAATTCACCTGTTGTAAGAAGATATAAATCAGAAAAGTTAGTGGTCCATCCAATAATTATTCACAAAGATCATATCAACGTTTGGCTGAAAGAGACTGAAGCGACATCATTTCCAATACACACACTTATCCCTGCCGGAGAATCACGAGATTTTACTGTTTGGTTTCGCATGAGGAATCCTAATCAAATCACCTCAGACAAAACTCTAGTAAAACATGGAGCGAGAGTTGCATGGACATATAAAGTCAATGGAATTATTCGACTGAAGTATGATGAAGAGATGATCGAATCTAAACCCATAGAAATTATTATCCATTCTCCAATTCCAACATGGGATGAGGTAAATGCCTTTTACGAGAGACCAACAAGCGACAACAAAGAAACACTCAAAGCTTCAAAACGCCCCACTGAGTAAAGGATGCCTCTTCTCCTCAGAAAAACACCTCTTTCCCAAAATAATCAATTCTTGATTTTTTTCCGCATCATCTAATCAACTTTAATAAACCCTCGATATAGATCATGAGGATGGAACTTACCATTCCGCTGAAAATTGGGATAGGAACCTCCATGTCCGAGTAAATGACAGCAGGATCGGGAGAGCACAATGACAGTCGCTTTCAGTGCGAGTGTCCCCAAATCTGACCAGAGTTTTCCTGTTCGCGATGAATCGCTAATATCTCTGGCTTCCACGAACACGTATGCAGTCCGCGTATTGGGTGGTTTTGCAGTATGGTTTCAGAAACAGGGGGTCTGACGGCTTAAAATTTATGTTAGCTCAATCGGATATGCTGCACTGTTGGACGAGAGGGTTCCCTGGCTCAAGCGTTTGTTTTCAGGAAACCGTCTCTCAACTCGTTACAGCTGTGCAGCAGCAGGAATCTGCTTAACTCTCACCCCATAGTCTGCATGGCTCCCGAGTCACTGGCGACACGATTGGTGCGAAAATCACCATTTGTGTTCGACATGATCCCAAGATTACTACTTGAAGGATGCGTATTCACGGTAATGGCCTATTGGTCCCATTTCAGATAGATCCGTAACATTTTACGGCCTGACGTGAGATGGAAATGAGCGAAATGGGGGTGAACTGATAGCAGATTGTGGTCATTCCTGAACGCATCGGTCTGATTCACCGGATGCAGTTACGGGGATCGGTTTCACCGCGTCGGTGGCCTTCACCGGATGGACTGATCGCCCCGTTCGTAAGAGAGGTGGACTGCGTTTGATTCTTTCGTGTCATAGCTCTCGATTGTTGAGCCGCCGTCCGGGTTGAGTGTCAGCGACAGTTGCGTAAAGTCAATGAAGGCATTGGTCATGAAGTGTCCGCGATGCCTGACCTTTTCCTCCTGCGATAATTGAAACTCCGCCGCCGGCATCTTGTAATCGAGTTCGAGATCGAACTCAACCTCGTCTGTCTCGCCGGTGAGAGAAAAACGATCGTTGTTCCTGATAGCAATCCGCGTCCACGGCTGGTGTTCTGTTTTCCATGTCTGGAACGCCTTATCATCAAGTTCCTCACCGTTCGCCGTGACTGATTTCAGTTGCCATTCTCCCGTCAGCGGTGCATGAACCTCGCCCCAATCGGGCGAGGACCAGCCGTCGCGGCTGTAGCGAAGTTCGACATCGGACAGATAGACCATCTGGCAACTCTTTGGACCTGTATCAAAAGTGAGACCAGGTAGAAACTGGCGAAAACTCAGTTCGCCTCGTTTGTTCTGCTTCGTTCCCGTCACGCCAAACATTTCCAGACCTTCCGCGAGCTCCCCCGACTCTGCGGTCTCTTGTAATGCGTCGGCGAGCGCATTGTTCCCGAGTTTGCGGTATTTTTGGGCGGCAGATCGGAAAGCCTCAGTCAATTGATTGATATTCAACTCGGGAATCGGCGGATCAAACAAAGTCGTCCGCTCATCGCGGGTCTTCTCGTTGTAAAGTTTCAGGACAGCGACCAACGAATCCGGATAGTTCTCAATGAACTCGGCTCGGTCCCGTACATCCCCCGGCAGGAGTTTGTCCAATTCGGCAATCAGTTTCTCGCTCACCGACCGCTCCCGCATCTGCCGCAACCATTTGAGAGTGACCTCGCTTAGTTCACACGGATACTCGACGGCATCACGTATATGTCGAGCGAAAATCCGAGAGGGATGAGGCTCGGTGAAGAGCTCCGCAATCCGCTCGTCCTGAGCTTGACTCTCTCCCGTGAGTTCCGTCGCGATGGCGAGCAGCAACAGTGGTTCCATCGGAGGTGGTGAATTGTCTCCATTGCCGCGTCCCGACAGCCAGACCAGTTTTTCTCTCAGCCTCATTGGATGGACTTCATCAGATTCATATTTCGAAAAAATACGATACAACACTCCGGTCGTCGCAACCGGGTACGTCAACAACAGACCTTCGAATTCCCGGTACCATGATTTGGTATCGTGCCACCCGTCTTCATGATTCAGCCATTTATCAATCTCGAGTCCCAGTCCTTTCTCAAGCTCTCGAAGCGGCGACGGAAGCGATGAAATCTCCGCATCGAGAAATGTGCGGTGGCTTTCCGGCAGTTCGCCGCCCGCCAGAACGATGTAAGACAGCAGGTCGTGCGTCGAAATGCCTCCCCCGTTCGGGTCATGTCGTTCCGCACGCTGTGTCAGTTGTTTTGCGATGGAATCGATGGGCCAATCATCGGTCTTCTGGTAAAGCCTCAACGCCACATTGAGCGTCGACAGCATGAGTCGACTCTGTTCGTTCTGTTCGGGGTGCGATTTCAACCACTCGTCCAGATAAGGCAGCCAGGCGTCCCAGTTTGCGTAGCGCCCTTCGCGAGCGACCTTCATCATACCACCGGAATACGGATATTCTCCGTCGTTCGTCCACCTCTTTTGGAAGATCTCATCAATCGCATCGCTGGGCCTGGCGAAGAGCATGTTTTGAGCCACTCGGGCTTTCAGATCTGTGGGGACGGGGATTTTTTGATCCAGACATCTCTGAAACCACTCTCGAACCTCCAAGTAAGCTCGGTACGATTCGTCTGCCACATCTTTGGCAATGATGCCTTCTCCCACAGCGGCATAATATTCCGCGAAGTCCTGCTGGATTGCTGGTGACGCGAAGGGGAAATAACTCGACTGAATCAAGCTCAAATGCAATTGAAGTTGGGACTCTTCATCAACCCGGATTCTCAGTACTGTCTCCCCAGCGGACGACTCCTCGCTGGTGATCTTTTCCGTAAGTCCATCGAGTAACTCTGCCGCAAAGATTGCTTCGGCATCCGTTGAGTTTTGAATCGCTGCAGCCAATGATCGAGCAACAAAGACCAAATCGAGACTCTCGCAACTTGTTTCGGCGACGTCCACAAATCCAGACCACTTTTTATCCAATTCTGGGTAACTGGCCGTGCTCCAACGCTGTGGAGAAAGACGCTCTGATCTGCCTGTATGCGACGAATACGAAAAATAGCTATCGGCCGCGTCTCCCCATCCGTTTTCAATTAACGTACCGCCAATCTCAACAACCCGCTCGATGCGATCCTCGGTGGAGAGACTTTCCGAGAGTTTGATCAGTGCTGTTCCGGCTTCGATTTTCGCGAGCGGATCTGTCTCGGCCTGAAAGCGTTTCTGCCAAACTGCCTCGGTCTCGCCGCGATAAAGGGCAGTCACGTCCTCTTCTTTCGAAACGACGTGTGGCTCGTTCTTCAGCATGATACCGAGGGCAATCAACGCTCCCAGTCCTGCAAACGCGGTTGCGATCTTCCACATACCGCTGACCCTGCTGCGTTCTGGTTCTGTCACAGTCGGCAGAACTTCGGCAGACTCGCTTCCCAGCAACTCGGATAACGACTGAACGACTGCGTCGCGGTCTTCATGCCGAGAGGGACTGATTTCCGCTGATTCCACCAGTTGATTGAGTGCGGCGGAATCTGCGCTCGTCAATTGTTCCAGCGCGGTGGCAGCTTCGACCGCTCCTGAGAAACGTTGTTCGGGATCGTTTTCCAGAAGCGACGCCACAAGATCGCTGAGTGCCTCCGGTACGTCGCTCCGAATCTTGTTCAGTCGCGGAGCAGTCGATTCTGTCACCGCTCGAATCTGAGCGAAGAATGTTTGTTCCTGGTCTCCTGACTTGGGGGGACGTCCGATGAGCAAAAAAAAGAGCGTTGCCCCCAGACCATACAGATCGACGGAGGGAGAGACTGGCTTTCCTTCGGCTTGTTCCGGAGCCATGTAGTTGAGCGTTCCCAGCAATCGGCCCAGCGATGTCTCCTGTCGGCTTCCCATGGAATCCGCGAGATGAGCCAGACCGAAATCCAGTAGTTTGACTTGGCCCTCACGATCGATCATCACGTTCGATGGTTTCACGTCTCGATGGATCGCTTGAGCTTCATGCGCGGCCGCCAGGGCCAAGGCGATCTGCCGACCGATTTCGCAGGCTTCGGGAATCGAGAGCGGCCCGGTCCGCCGTACGAGCCTGGCCAGATCGATACCGTCGATCCGCTCCATCACCAGATACGCGGCGCCGCTGATTCGTCCAGCATCGGTCGCGGAGACAATCCCCGGATGGCGGAGCGCCCCCAATACCTGAATCTCGCGGTCGAATCTCCGTTGCGCATCGTCAGCAGCAATTAACTTCGGACTGACAACTTTGATCGCAACCGGCTTACCGAGTTGTAGATGCCGCGCTTCGTAGACGACTCCCATTCCGCCCTGCCCCAGGATACCGCACAACTCGTAGGCCCCAAAATTTCCCTGTGGTTCATTGCTGATTAAAGACTCTTGATCGATGTTGGCAGCGGTCCGTCCAACGTGGTTCGGGCCAGTCATTAATCGCTTCAGCCAACCGGAACTCTCAACGTTCCGGTCTTGATGTCCGGTGAGCGGGAGATGTCGAACGAGCGAATCACTGGTCTGGTCGAATCCAGCCAGAATGTCTTCGCAGGAGGAACATTCTGAAAGATGCGCTTCGATCGAGTCGCCTTCTTCATCCGTGAAATCACCGATGGCATAGCGGCGCAGGATATCATCGGTCGGGCATTGGGTTGTGGTTATCATAGGAGATCCAATTTGATTTCGTGAGTTTCTTGGGATAGACTGGAAACACGAGTTGTCCTATGAAGTTCAATGCACGGGTGTGACACGTTCACCGAAATCTTTTCCTGAATGCGGATAAACCCAATTCATGACATCAGTTATCGAAAATCCAAGCGAATCGTCCGGACTCAGTCTTGCCGTTCGTTTGCAGCAGGATTCCAGCAACGCCTGGCGCGAATTGGTGGAACTGTACGGCCCGTTGGTGGCGAGCTGGGCTCGTCGTACGGGACTCGACGAAGCGGCGACCGAGGACGTGACGCAGGAAACTTTTCTGTCGGTGCATCGTTCGATCGATCAATTCGATCCGACCGTTCCCAATGCCACATTTCGAGGTTGGTTGTGGCGGATCACGCGGAACGCTGTGCTGCAATCGATCCGGAAACCACATCCGGAAGCACACGGCGGCAGTACAGCCAATGCCCGACTCGCAGAACTCCCGGATCCGCTCACACAGGAGCTTTCCAAGGACGAGCCTCCCAGCACACCCGACGACACGACCGCGCTGGTGAATCGGGCGATGCGGCAGATCGAGTCGCTGGTCGAACCGACGACCTGGCAGGCGTTCCTGCGCACGACGGTCGGAGGGGAGTCGTCAACGGACGTGGCGGAGTCGCTCGGTCTCACTCCAGCCGCAGTCCGGAAAGCGAAAAGTCGAACACTGCAGCGGCTCCGAAAGCAACTTGGAGACTTGATTTAACTGCTCCATGTCTTTGTTTTCAGGAGAACTGCACTCCGATTTTGTTCACGAGATCTCTAATGAGTCACAGAGGCACCTCGGTTTCATCGCTCTGTGCAGTTTCCGGACACGCGCAACTAACATCGGTGCCACTCGTGGCCTTCACCGGATGGGTTTTTGTGGATGGAATCACCCATCCAGCGGGCTCCGTACGCCCAGTCCCGGCTTCGCCATCACATGTGTGTAGATCATCGTCGTTTCGACGCTCTTGCCCCCAACTCAATCTTCGCTCCTATTGGTCACTATGGAGCCTCGCGTATTGCAGTGTCCTCGGTCAGTTAGATGGAACCATTCAGCAGGTCAGACGACAACACCGCCATGTCAAAGAATCAGAAACCGAGCAGGCCAGAAAAACGTTCGTTTTGGTTTTCTGTCCTGCATTTGACGAGTTTCGCAGACAAAAATGAGCTGTCTGAATGGTATGGACCGATTTCAGATCAGCCCGAAGTGACGCGATGCCGTTTAATGGTCGCTTAAAAACGCATTTGCGAAAACGCTTGAATAGATCGGACGAGGGCAAGAGTAATAACCAAGCTTAAGGCATATGACCAGCGTGATTCATGGACCCAGGTCAATTCTACAGGAATTCGAATCGATCAGATTATCTTAATTAATTAGACATATGTCTAAATACGTATTGACCAAATATAGACGTATGTCTAAATTGGTGAGGTATCTGATTCACCAGTTACTTCAGGAGATTTTCAATGGCAAAGAATTCCAGGAGTGGTCACTCCGATTCCCAGGATTTACCTGAGGCAGAGCTTGAAGTTCTGGCTTGCCTTTGGAATGCAGGTGCTTTGACGGCTGGCGAAATCCGAAATCAATTAGAGTCATATCGACCGATGGCTCATGGTTCGGTGCTTACACTGCTCAATCGATTGTCTGAAAAGAATCTCGTGAAGCGAGAGAAGTCAGGACAAGGCAAATCATTTACTTACCGCGCGGCACGAGGTCCAGAATCCACTCATCGTCGAATTCTGCAGAAGCTCAGACAACGAATATTTGGCGGAAACTCAGTCGCCATTGTAGCATCCCTGCTGGAAAGTCACCCCACCAGTCCGGAAGAAATTGAGGAACTCAAGGCTCTCATCGAACGTCTTGAACAGAATCAGAAATTGGAGGACAAATAATGTCCGTTGATACCATTAATTCCGTGGCCGAGGCGTGGCTCTTTATTGTGATGCACATGTTTTGGCAGTCAACTGTCGTCGCATTGCTTGTCCTGGTAGTTGTTTGCTGGAAGGATCGAATTTCAGCAAATATTCGGTATGCGTTGCTGATGCTGGCTCTGATCAAGTTTGTTGTGCCACCGTTTTTTGCGATGCCGGGTGGGATTTTCAGTCAGTGGGAAATATCAAACGGTTCTTCGGTGGAAAAGACCTCGAGTATGGTTTCCGTACTCCCGCCAGAACGTGAGAACCTGGTAGTGCCGTCTTTTGAATCAGTAACACCTGGCAGAAATGATCTGCCTGTTCCTGTCCAGAATAACCCGAAGAAAGAAGTGAGATCGACTACTGAAATAGCTGAATCCCCGGTTTCGATAATACCCTCATCATCAGTAATCCAGCAGGAACCGACGGTCAGTATTAGTCCCATTGCCTGGTTAATGATCGGCTCCCTTATCGTAACCCTGGCGTTTCTGCTGTGGATGGCGAAAAGCAGTTTTCACCTGATGCGAATCATGGCCCGTTGTAAGGATGCAGATGGTTTAATGCTGGAAGAATTCAGAGAACTTACTCGATCAATGGGATTGCGCCGCCGCATACGTTTGCTTTTAAGTCCGGCCCCCGTGACTCCGATGGCATGTGGCCTGATTCGACCGACAGTCATTGTTCCCGCAGCAATGCTGGCTCAACTGTCGGCGACTGAGCAGCGTGCTGTTTTTGCGCACGAACTGGCGCATCACCGTCGTTTTGATCCTGCTGCACTTTGGATTCAGGGTTTTATTCGCGCTCTCTGGTGGTTTCATCCATTGGTATGGATGTTGCATCGCAACATGCAACGCGTCCGAGAACAATGTTGCGATGATCTTATTGTGGTTGAGAATCTGGTTACGAAAGACGAATATTGTGCAGCATTAGTCCGTGCACTGGAGTGGTGCTCTGTGCGAACACAGATTTTGCAATTATCTGCTTTGCAGATGCGACCGCTTCAGTCTCGCATCACACGCGTCCTGAATCCACGGGTCCGTCGATCGGCCAGGTTATCAAAACTCGCCTGGGGAATCGCGATACTCTTGAGTGCAGCCATACTTCCAGGTCTTGCTTTACGGTCTGGAGACGCTGTAGCCGATGTTCTCGCAACGAACAAAAGTGAGCAGCAAGAGAATGACCAGGCAGTGATAGAATCGAATCCTGACCACGCCGAAATTGGTGGTTTGATTCTCGATGAGAAAGGTAATCCCGTAGAGGCAATCGTTTATTGCAGTCAGGTGATAAATAAAGTTGTTGACTTCCAGTCAACGACGACAGATGCAGATGGCCGTTTCCATTTTGATGATATTTCAGCAGATAGATGCGCATTAACAGTCGTTGCCGCAGGGAAAAGTTACACCGGCACGTACGTAACTGTTCAAGCAGGGCAGAACCAACGGAATCTGAAGCTCATTGTTTCTCGTCCCGAATCTCTGGTTCTTAATATCCAAGACAAGCAGGGAAAACCTGTTGCCGGAGTCGAGTTTTCCTACGTCAACTGGAATGTGAAGGGCGGAAGTCGATGGTGGCTTCAGCGGGAGTGGCTTGACCGAATGAAAATTGCCTGTCCCACATCAGATGCGGAGGGCAGACTTGTGATCGAAGGAATTCCAGCAGATGTCGATTGTAATGTGCTCGTCAAACACAAGGACTATGTCAACGGTTTAATCGAAAATGTCAGAACATCAAAAGAGAACACAATCACTCTGGATAAAGGAGTGCCTGTAGAAATTCAAGCAATCGAGGCAGAAACGGGGGAACCTGCGACAGAAGCCACCATCAGAATCACAGGTTATCCGAAAAGTATTAACGTAAGTAACGTTCCCGTAGATTCGGAAGGCAAGTATCGCACTCGATTCCCGATCATGTCTCATCGCGTAACTGCGTTCCATCGCTGTATTTCCACCCTCACGAGCCTCAAGTCCATTTTGATCAATTGAATCTCGATTTCTTGCCTCAGAAACATGGAACGTGACGGACTGCCAACGCACCGGCTTCGTTACCAGTGGTTCGATAAAGAACATCCTGTCTTTGTTCGAAGATACGAACCATTGGGCCTCCTCCAGAAGGGGGGCGAGTTCTTCGATCAACTGATTTGGATCGTCGGATTCAGGCCACAGCCACATCCCTCCGCCGTCCTTCGGTTCAATATCCATGATCTTGTCGTAAAATCTGCTCAAGAGCGATTGGGAGATTTCGATAAAATTCATTTGAAAGGCCTTCATACGTCGTGATCCTCACACCTCAGAGTGTTGCGCCAAAGACGTCGATCCCGAACGAGTCAGCGAACTTCGTCTTGAAATGATCGCGTAAACCGTCGTGTTGAGAGTCTGAATCTTTGAGGTTGGAAAGGTAGCGACCGAAGTACACCATCACCTCGCTGTAGAGGTGAGCGGGTTGCACGACTACCACTGGGCAGTCGTCGCCAGAAACTGAAACAGTTGCCCCTGATCCGTACGTGGCATGGTCACTTGTCTCGATGGATGGAGGTTTGTTGCCTGGCACGATGCCGCAATAGAGAGGGGCATGCGCCTGGTGGAGAATACCGCATCGAAATCCGGCATACAGAACTTCCGCCAAATCGCGTAACGGTTCATGCTGAGGCGTTGTCGTCCCGCGCCTCGGCAGACGATAACCATCTATCGGGGGCACCACCGAGCCCCCGTAGCTCGGGAGGTTGTTTCTGATAAAGTCCTTGAAAACGCTCCTCGTTCCTTCAGGTAACCCTTTCTCAAACTGGCTGAGCGTATCAATCAACAAACAAGTCATCGCCATCACTGTAAATGAGTAATGTCCTCCATGATCTCGCTTACCAAGCCACCGTGCGATCTTCAGACGCCAGCCACGGACATTGGTTTCCAGCAATACCTCGATCGGATCGATGTACCAATCCCGAATCCTTACCTCAAAAACATCGACCATCTTGCGCAAATCACCGCGATCGCGATACACCTCATCGTACTTGATGTGTTTCGCGAAAAAGCGATTCGCAACAACTGGTTCATAGTACGGGCTAAACAACGTGGCGGTGCTCATTGCCGGAATCCTAACGCTGCTTGTTTCTTTCTAAGTTGTCTCAACTCGCTCCTCCATGTCGCCAACGACCATCGGGTCATTTTATTTCTGTGACCACGAGATTTAATGACGCAAAAACGGAGAGGTATATAATATACTTCTCCGTGGCATAGACGTGTATGATATGCGTTGATGATCGCCTCGTGATCCTCAGGTAACTCAGGCAAAGATGGATCTAACAGGGGGCCGTCCACGTATCTCGGCTGCACGGGGGGTGGGATTGCGTCGAGCAGTTTCTTCAGTGAATCTTGCCACTGTGTCATGCAACGGTCTCCGAAAGCTAACTATTGATAGACAGAATATATTCTGTCAAAACCTAAAAGGTTTTCTGTCTATTGTCAATTGATACCATATGGCCTGGCGTTCACAAATCACCCAAACTCCTTGACCAGATGCGAATTAAGTTGCGAGTGATGCCTACAGCATCAAACACTATTCTCCTTCTTTCAAGCTCACTTTAGTGAAAAGACTGGTGCGTCGAACCGACCGGAAAGTGGTTCCAAAAAACGTCGATTTGATCTGACACTTCAGGAGCCATTCTGACCAGTTATTTTACGGTTCGCGATGAATCCGCGAATACGTATGGCTTCTACGCACACATATAGTGTCCGCTTTTTGGGTGGTATTAAGGCATGTACCGGAATACGTATGAGTTGATAGGATTACAAAATCGACCGAGATGGTAGAATCAGAAGTTGTCCAAGTGCCGGATAGTTCCGTAAATATGGGTTGGCTGAGTTTTTTGACCCTACGGGATTTCAGTCAGTCCAGCGTGCAGAAATGATTTTGACCTCTGCGAATTAGCATTGAAAGAAATCCGCCGCGGTTTGTCCACCTCCGTGACTTGACGCGGAAGTTAATTGCGTTCGGTATTTTCGAACTCAGTCACCAACCAAACCCTTGGAATCTCTCCAATACCGCCTGATTCAAGGTCTTTCTAACTTCACTGATTTCAATCTCCACGTTTGGGCGGCATCGCCTGACCGAGATACGCCCGTAAATTCATCAAGGCCTAGAATGGTGAGCTTTTGAATGGCCTCACCCAGCACCTGATTGAGCAGTCTCATAGCTATCATCATTCTCTCTTTGCAACTTTGTGTTGTTATGTTGAGCGTCGCTCCTCTGAACTGACGTCTCCACCCACCTCCGTGTGGAGCAATCGTTCAGGCATTTCAAACCAAACGCAACTGAAGCGTCGGATCGCCGTATATTACGAGAGAGTTCAGGCCCTTAGCCCACATCGAACGCCTAATTCCGGACAGCCCTGCGGGAAAGCATGATTTGTTCCCCAACCTCATCGCATCATGTAATTGAGCACCTTGCAATCCGGATCTCGGAAGAAACGCCTGGTAGAAGCTCTGAAAGAACTCATTTGCCGCTTGATCGTTGATTTCTTCCAAAGGCGCCAGTGTGTTGACGCCCGCACCAAGTAACGCTCCGGCCAATGACCATGATCGAACCATGTCTCCTGTATTGCAAGCGCTTAACACAACAAGCCTCGTTCTGATCGCACCACCAATTGCCATGACTTGCTCTGGTGCGAGTAGTTGTCCTCTATTGAGGTGTAGCCCGTCTTTGGAGCCGTGGCAGCAAATGTGCACGATGTCTGCCAATTGCAAAGCTGAAAGTATATGCTTTGGGTCGGCTTGGATTTTTGAATCTTCTGGCAAGGGGACTTCTGAAGCTCCCCATTTCCTGGCCGCATCGCTGACTGTTATGATTTCCTCACCTGCGTGCTGCAGAACGCTGAATCCTGGACCTGGGTCCTTGCACGCCAGAGCAGCGAAACAGATTCTACGTCGATCAATCAACTTCCCCCTTCTAGCCTCATCGTTGACGCTCCGTTGACCAACAATTGTCGTTGCTGAGTCGTCGGCCAACTTGCCGCTCAAATAGTTGGACCACGGTATATGCTCTAGCTCCTTAGGCACATCCACTATTCCTGTTCGCGAAAGCAGATTGTACACATCAATCTGTCTACGGAGTGCCTCGACCTCCAGCGCGTCTCTACTTGCTTGCGACACGTCTAGCACAACCGGGGGGAGGACTTCTGGAGTACCTCGGAGCGGTCGTACAGCCACTTCACACTTTGTCCCGCTTAGTGCCAACGTGATTCGGTAGTCGACGTCGTCGGTCAGAAAGTTCCATCTTCGCCCCAACAAGACTAGCTGACGCTGACGAAATACAAAGCCCAGCACTGTCGCAACTGATACAGCCACCACCAAGACCAATGCAATACCTATGCGTCGACGGAACCGATTGCCCTCAAGGCTGTCAATCGCGCGCCGGATAGGCAGTAGTATGTCGCTGTCCGTAAATGTGTCCGGATCCAATTCCCACCGCATACGCCTGATCTTATTCTCGGCTTCCTTCAGATCGTCGAGATACAGGAACGCCTGCTGATCGACGATACCGGGTGTAATCCTGCCAAGCGCATCGGCAGCGGAAAGCCTCACATCGTCCTCTTCGTCATCCAGTGCCTTTACCAAATGCGGAATCCCGGCAACAGCCTTGCGACCAATGTCAGCGAGCCCATTGACTCCTATAAACCGAAGATATTCGTCCTCGCTGTCGAGCAACTTGATCAGTGCTGGGACAGCAGCTTCGGCCTCTGGCCCAAGATGAGATATGCGACTTGCTGCATAGACAACCGTATCTCTGTCCGTCGATCCAAGGTCGCGGATCCAGGCGTTTAGATTTTTTCCCTGGAGCCTTGGCTCATCACTTTGAATTGCTGTAACGCAAAGCAGGATAATAAAGCAGGATAATATCGTCTGCACCGGTCATTGCTCCCTCGACGCCTATCTACCAAGAACTGCCAAATTTTACAGGCTACACGAAGTGCTTGTCCAGCCTGAGGAGCTTAGTTCGGGCTTGAGCGTGTGCTCGCCGCCCGAACGACGAATGCTGACACGCACAATGAAATCACGTTTCCTTACCAGTGGGTCGAAATGCGTTCTGGGTACGTCGATAGTCAGAATGACGATGTGAGGCTTTCCTTCAAGGCTCTCAGGTATACGTCGCTTGACGTGTCTCCTGGGCTAAACTCGCAGCTTCTGTACAGAGACCCGACGCTGAAGCTACAATTGGTCTGTGGCTAACAATTGCAGACAGACGCAATGACAGCACGGTAATCCATTGGCAATTAAATTAAATAAGGAGTGTGACGATGGCTCTGAACGAACAGCAGTTGTTAAGGTCTTCGATCAACGCCGCCGTTTGCGAACTCGCGAATCGCGGCTTGCATGAGCTAGTAGGTGTTTCGCGTGCAGAGGAAACGGGCACCGTTCCAGTCATCGACAGCGACGAAATTAGGCGAGATATCGAGGCGAGTAATCTGAACAGCCTTCCCTCTCCATCGGTTGCCGCCGTTGCCTCCGCTGTTGCCGGCCCCGAGGTTTTTCGAATGGCAAGCAAACGCGTGCGAGCGACGTTCCGGCTTAATTTCGTAGTAGCCACCACGCTGGTTACCGTTTTCGTTGCCTCCTTAGTCTCGGCGATAATCTGTGCATTCATTACAGGAGACAATTGGTGGGCCGTTGCCTTTGGTGGCGTGGCTATTGCAGACATTGCGGGGATCTTGGTATTTAATCCTCTGCAACGTCTTGATAGAGCAATGGTTGTCTGCAACATGCTTGAGATTCTCTACGTTCGATATCTCGACGCCACAGTAGACTGTGAGGAGATAGAGGAACTTGATGGCCGGATAAAATGCCTAAAGTCTGCTTGGTCAGAACTGCGCAAGGAGGTCGAGAAGGTTGTTAAGACGTATTGATTGAATCACACCGATCGGATTCCACGAGGACCAACGAGTCGTCTATTCCCACAGTACGAGCGTAGATTTACTTTCCCGCCGGATCCGTTCCTCACTCTTTCGCCTTGCGTCGCCTAAACGGCGCGGAGTGGGGGGACCAGTGGACGGGTTACCGAGGGACAGAGCATCTCTCTAGTTCGAAAGGATAGCGGCTTGAAGTTCACACGTGTGCTGTTGTGGCCTTAGTTTCGCTCCCGCCTCACCGCGGAGGTGCCCCTGCAGCTAGGGGCTGCGTTGGTTACCAAGGACAAACATCTGAGTTGCGAACGCAATATGCTGAGGTCGCACGACCGCCGAGGATAGAGCCCCTCACTACGAGATGTCGGCGAGAATGCGCCGAGATGACGTGGTGAGTTCTTGAACCTGCCTCGGTTGCATCATCCTACGCAGATCGTCCCAGACCGAAATTCGCGGCGGTGAATCCGACCTCTGTAATTACGACGTAATGGGACGGCATGTATCAACCACGTTTCTGGATTGGGAGGCGCCAGTCCTTGCCGACCGAGTCCTCGAAGGCGGCGGGAATTGAATTCGCTAAGTGGCTTCGGAACAATGGATTACGGAAGATGAGGCGCAAAGTCGGCTTGATTCGGACAGTGGTTTGAACTGGCAGCGAACTTCAAGAAAAACAGCGTAAGCCGTTGCAATTGAATTCAAAACAGCTCGTCGCAATTCGGTTCAGCGAGCTGTTTTGAATTCAAGTCGGGATAACTGGATTTGAACTGTGCTGAAAAACGTTCGTTTTTGCGGACAGATACAAAACCTTAAATCTCTCATTTTAATCTACCCATAACAATTTCAGATTTGCCATATGCGAAATCAAAACACTTTTTTCCGTCAGGAGTGACGAAAACCGGACTCGAATAGAATGTTCGTATCATCACCGTCATCTTCTTGAGGAATCTAAGAATTCGTAAGCAATCGATTATGCAATCTTTTATTATTTTTCGTCTGTATAAGCTATTGTGAATTACTTGTTATTTCTCGTAGATTTGATGAATCATTTTTTATTCTACCACTCTGCATAAACGTTCTGATACCTAAAAAAACACAACGGCAGCCGACCATTCAGGCCGGCCTCCGTTGAGATGGTTAAATCAGCATTCAGATTCACGCGGTCTGTTTGGGTCGCCAACGCGAGGCATTCTCTGGTGCTTTTGTAAGCGGGATAAAGGGATCAGTGAGCCCTCGTTCCTGCAGTTCTTTCCCCATCTTTAGTGCGAGATGGGCACCACGTTTTGAGGTTCCCAGATGGGCTCCGATTTCTTCCAATGTCGGTCGATGATCAGGATCATGGTCGTAATACTCCAAAGCCAACATCGCATTTGCAGGGGCTGATGAAGCCTCAAATAAATCGACGGTGACCTTTTCTTCATATACTTCCGGATCTGCTGTAAGTTCTTCTTCGCTGGGCAATTGAAGGGCTAGACCTTGGCCACCGAATTTCACCAGCTGAAGTGTCATCTCGGCCCGCAGTACCACTTTGTTGCTGCCGAGTTGCTGACAGGGAACCGCCCGAATGGGCTCTTTCAATATTCGTTCCAGGACATCTCCCGCGGTACGATCCATCGAAAGAACCTGCTCCGCAGCCTCCAGGAATTTCGCAGCGATCTCATCTCGGGTCGGCGTAGATCTGGCTTGGGACAGCTGACTTTGCAGCCGTTCTTCATCAAACTTCAGTTCATCCAGTTGAGACTGAATTTCCCTTGCCTTTTCGGCCACAAATGCAGGAGGGTCATCATTATCCATCACCAGCTTCAACAGGTTGTTCTGTTGCCGCTTGAGTTCAGTGCGACGTCTGTTTAACTGGGTCCTAAGTTGTTCAATATTCTTGGGCGTCAGTAGTAAACGCTCTGTGTAATCAGTCAGAGGATCCAGAATCGACTCAGAGGACCTTAGGATCGCCTCTGAGATACCAACTCCGATTTGACGATAAGTGAAGTCACGTAGAGCTGTCGCTCTGTTCCAACATCCATCACGCCGGGAAGCACTACACCTGAAGCCACCTTCGTTGCGTCCTTCCATATACATTTTTCTGCCACAGATCCCACATACAAAGACGTTCGACAGGGGGCTGCGCGAGTTCCTGGGAATCCGATACAACGGATGATCGATACCAATAACAGGGTCCTTATTGGACGATCTCTCATCTATAGCTCGATTTGCCTGATACCAGAGCCAGTCCTCTACAATACGTAGATGTGGCATTTTACGTGTTAAAATTTTCTGTGGATTCGGGTTTCTGATCAGTTCTGATCTGCCCGTCGTATGCCTTTTGCGTGATATTCTTACGCGGTATTTTTCCTCCCCCCGATAAATGGGGCATCGAATCATGGTAAGAACATTTCTGTCAGACCAGTCTTCAATCTCGGCATTAGAATTTTTAGGAAGGCCCTGTTCTGTCAAATACCGGGCTAGAGCATCCAATGGAAGGTCATCCGCTACCATCTGAAAAGCGGTACGAATCGTTTCCACCCATTTTTGATCAATCCGATCATACTTGGGATCTTTATGATTTTCCGGATTGCTCTGGTACCGCTCATATCCTGGGCGAAGCGGCCCCATCGCTGCCCCCATCGCCCATAGCCCATCCTGAGTTCGCTTAATGCGATAGCGGGTGACTTCGGCGCAGGAAAAAGCTGAGGGGCGTGAATACCTGAGGCGGAGTTCCAGGATATTCCCAATCTCATCAACCGCTTCCTGCCACTACTCCTGTCCAGCATAAGGGGCTGGGAACAGGGATAGGTCACCGTTCGTTTTCTTATTCCTCAAGGTAATAATGAAATTCGGCACTGCTCTGCCACGAGATACTCTGGATCAAGTCGAAATCTCTTCAGTAGTTGAAGACAGCGTTCTGATGGCTTTTTACTGAGCGACAAGGCATACGCGGCTGCATGTCGGGTAAATCGATCCTGGTCACTCTCTAGAGTCTGCTGTAGCAGAGGAAAAGCAGGATCACCAATCCGACCTAATGCACGCGCTGCAAGATAACGTTTCAGAGGATCATTTGAACAAAGCGTTTTTTCAAGAAAAGTAATCTGCCCTTTTTCCTGAAGGTCAGTCGCCAGATACCCTGTTGTAATAATCGCCCCCAGTTGAAGTCGATAACTCTGATCATTCTGCAGTTCGAGAATATCATTTGCAAAAGATCGCGATGACGTTGCGTGATTGATCAATACCTGGCACACTGCTTCCTTCAGGTCGGGATAGAAACGATTTCCAGGGAATACCAGTTGCTGCTGAACCTGATTCAAAACATCAGGGTCAAGCTGTTTCAGTTGGGACAGTCCATGCAACGAGGCCAGACGAACCTCCACGCGAGGATCATTCAGTAATTCCGCTACAGCCTGTTGCAGTTTCTTGTTCTGAGGATCGGCACTACACAATTCGGTGATCACCCAGATCGCATGATCTTTCTGCAACGTTGAAACGGATTTCAGAAAAAGTGGGTACTCATTCTGATAGGCGCGGGTGAACTCTCTGACGGCAGTTTCAAGGGCGTTTTCTTTCCAGCGTTTTTGCTGTAATGTCGGCAGTTGCTTGAGGACAGCGGGTATACAAATTTCGGGTTCCCCGTGAATGGATGCCAGCATAGTCAGGGCAGCAAGCCCCTGGGATGTCGGGAGGACGGTAACCAAGTCTGGCATGGCAAAATCGGCTTGTTTTCCCAGTGCTTTTATGATTGGCAGCGTTCCTTCGGGTAAGGTTCGTGCGTCCATCAGGATCTCTCGGGTTACTTCACGAGTACGATCGGGATGCGACTCCACAAACCAGATCCATCTCGAAAATACCTCTTTTCGCTGTTCGTGACTGGCAGCATCCCAAAACGCATTAAATACTTCATAGAATGAATCTACTTCTTGATCCAGTGAATTGAATGCGGCTCCCATCACATAGATATCAACCGATTTATTTTGGATTCGATCGAGCAATACCTGGTGCCCTTTCCCGCCTAATATTGCATAAGCTTTGATGACAGCCGCTTTCGGAAATGAGAGACGAGTTTCTGCTTCTAATATGACATCCACTGTCGCTTGTGAACCGCTCGAAACGGAGGCCAGCGATTCCAGCACAGCTGCGTAATACTTCCGCTTTTCTTCTGATTTTCGCGGGGCATCCTGACTGAGCAGCAGATCTATGAGTCTGGCTTCGGTCGCAGGATTCTTTTTCCCGGAATTTCGAATCGCCTGGCAGGCATAGCGACGTACATAGAAATTGGAGTCTGCCAGAGCAGCAGTTAATGCTTCCATGGCTTTCCCCGTCTTGTCACCGCAATTTGTCAGTGCCCAGGCGGCATAGACTTTATCCTGCTCCGATCCGTAGATCATCATTTCTGATAAATCGTCGACAGCCAGATGAGCCATTTTAGTAATACACTCCAGCAGATACTTTTGACTGTCTGACCTTCTCCCGGAATCGGCTGCACGCTGAACGAGCAGTTTGACTAAGGACGCTGCACGGTCTTCCATTTGCAGCATCAGATAGGCTGCCCGGTCCGTAGCAAAACCATAGTTCCGGTCTAAAAATCGTGAGACCAATTCCGGTTTCACCGTCTGGGGAGAAATATTACCCAGCCAGGAAAGTAATGCACTTGTATAATGACGCGTCGCAGAATTCGTGTTGGCCAGTTGCTCCAGATTCATCGCCTCTAACCGTTCGATAAACAACGCTTCCGCTTCAGCACGATACTGGGGATATTGTCGTGCGATTTGAGAAACAACTTTCAGATACCGTCGACTGGTCTTGGATAAATCTCGTTTTCTGACTTCTGCAACCATGTTCTGAAAGACAACAGGGTCATCCGGTGGAATTGCTGACGCGACTTCCAATGCATGTACCACTCCCTGAACTTCCGATATTTTCCGGGGAATCAAGTGTTTTGCGATTTGGCTCTGCCCTAAACGAGCATACTCACCATAGGGTGGGTAATATTCAGTATGATATACCGAGTGAAACGCCAGACTTCGGAAGCCATCTTCTTTATTCCGTGCAACCAGCGCCGGCACCGTTGCTGCCAGTGGTTCTCCCAGCAGCGTCTGTTTTCCTAACACAACCAGGTGCCGCAGATGCCGACTCCATTTCCCCTGATCCTGTTCAATCTCGGTGATCATCTGCGATAATTGAGACAGGGGTAACGGTTTCTCTTCACGAGAGAAACCCGACAGAGGGATCATTAAGAAAATGGTAATCAACAGCCCGTATCGAAATATCGGGTGACTCAACATTTTGAAAGGATCTTGTCTGTTAGCCTGTTTCTGTGATGGAATCATTGTGTCATTTCCAGACGATTGAGTGGTTTCGAAAGACAAGACCGTTTTGTAAAGGGGGGTCATGCATGTGCTATGCAAACAAATTATTTGTGCTGTATCGTTGTCAGCTGAGACTGATATCGTTTTATCAAAGCGTTCCTTGGTTGGAGTGTCTGGATTACCGCCTGCCTGTACTTCTGATAGAGGTCCCTGGCTACGATCGGACGTTCCAGATTCAAACGAAATAATTCTTCATAGCGGTCACGCATGCTTTCGTTCTTCCATTGCAGCAGGCGTAACCGATTTTCCAGATACATCACCACTTCCTCTTTCGTCTCATCTCCCAGCAAGGACATGAGTTCGAATCCCCTGGCCTCGATCGTCTCATCTCCCTGACCTACTCCCACGTCTGCCATATAGCAGGCTAAATACAGGCCATCGTTTCCCAGCGATTTGAAGAAATCGCGGCCCTGTTTCCACTTTGCCGGATCACTGCTTTTCAGGCAGTGAATCAGTCCACGACACTCTTCAGAAAAAGACGCATTGAGCGAATACCTCACAGTTGCCTCGAAATGGCGATCGACGATTTTTTGTTCTTCAGGTGTAATCCTGTCTTTGATCATCTGATCCAGATCTAAAAGATGATAAACCTTAAGGTATAGTTTAAACTCACTTTCATCGACGAACTCGATTTGCTTTGCAGAAGTGAAATAAAAACCTGGTCGATCATCGTTTTTCATTAATTCCAGAAGTTGCTGTTTGGTGGAATGTTTCACCAGAGAACGTTGTGCGTTTTGTAGTTCTCGAGTATTCTCGCAATGTAGCTGATGTTTCTGAATGATAGATGCTGCCTGTAAATAAGACCGGGCATATTTACTGTCATACCCATAGTCAACAGGCGCTTCTACTTCATCCTCAGCAGAGAACACTGGAGTCTGATACAGCAGACAAAGAGTTACACTGACAAGACTGAGTTTGCATAACGGATGAACTTTCATGACAGAGACCTTTTCTTATTTGATTCTTAAATTCCAGCAACAGTTCCATCAGTCATCCAGACGGATGGCGTTATCGCCGGCCTCCTGGATTGCGATCTGGATTTTTCCTTTGGAGCTCTCTAAATAGGCCGATTCCGTTTTCCATAAAGATCTCAGGTCGTCGGAAAGCCTCTTTAGCTGTGCTAAGCATTCTGGACGCTGATTTGCTGCCTGTCTGATCAAGCGGATGATCTGATATTCAACGAGCCGTTCATGTTCCGATCGCGATTTTCTGGCAAGCGGTTCCTGATACAGCACCAATCCGCCCCGGCGGAAAGTGCTTCCAGCTCGATAAGTGATGCGTGAGTTCTTTGCGATCGGTACTCTTAAATAGCCTTTTTCAAACAGACCCCGCTCAGTCATCTGGTCGATTCTCTGTTTTGTCCAGATTTCCTGATGGTGTCTCATGTCGCGGTCAATGTCCTTCAACAGTTCTATGGTGAAAGGGAGGTAAATTTCCTGATACTCCGGCAGAGCATAAAAGACAGGCATTAAGTGCGCGATCAATTCATAATCCTGCTGCATCCCATCCATGACTTCGATCGGCGTTCCATCCCATGACTTTGATCTCGCGGATGCAGCACGGATTAAATCAAAAACCATTTTCAAAACCTGCTTCTGTTCTACTGGGGTTCTCAATTTTCGACACTCTACTTCGATCAGATATTCTCGCACTTCGGTATCAAGATCCGGAAATTCCGCCCATTTCATAATGCGGTTACATGCCTGCAGATCAAGGTCTTCGTTTTTGATCGCAATAATTTCCTTATCCAGTACCGATTTCCCCAGTATGCTCTGAACACAAAACCGATCCCGTAGATAAAGCAGGCGATGTCGCCATTCTTCCCGTGTCTGCATTGCCACATAAATATATTGACCTTCCTCACCCCAGAACTTGCGCTCTGCTTCTCCAACCAGTGTCACGAAGTGACGCGAGCCGTCAACGGTGTACTGAGTTGACGATTCATCTTCCGTTTGAACCCACTGAAGTTCGACAAACTGAATTCCCTTGTATAATTCATTTTCGTGAAACCATTCGATCTCTTGTTTTACTCGTTCATTCTGAGCTGTGTAAAACAGCCAGGTGCAATCTCTTTTTAACACACTCAATTCCAATTCAGCGGGCAGCCCCAGTGAACGAGTTTTTTTGTAGAATGATTCAGCGCTGGCGGTGCTCGAAAACGGAATGCACAAACAGCAGACAGTCACCATCCACAGGACCATACTGTGATACCTGACAATCAAATTCTCTGTTTTCATTTTTGGCATTGGTTGCATCCTGATTATTAAGTCGATGAGAATCGTTCCGATTGTCAGATCTGTAGTTCGGAAACGGAAATATGACTGAAATATTTGCTCAGATTTTTCCTATTTTTTATTGCTGTCAACGAGGACCCTGCTATTGGGTAATGCCGATTTCAATTCCTCGATGTCTGCTGCAGTCACTCCTGTCCGAAACAGCTGCAGTATTTCTAACTGGTTCAAAGCTTTCAGTTCATTCACGGCCTCTTTTGAAATTGGATTCCCGCCCAGTAATAATATTTTCAATTTCGTCATCGATTTCAGATCTACTGCGAAACTCTTGAGTTGATTATCTTTTATTGACAAATGAAAGAACGCCGGCAGTCTGCTAATCACGCTGGGGATCCTGGTAAATCGGTTGTGATCCAGTTTTAAATTGTATAACTGGTTCAAACGACTGAATTCATCGGGTAGTTCCTGTAATTGGTTATGGCTTAGAGAGAGGATCTTCACATGATCAGCAAACTGGATCTCGGCCGGGACTGTGCTTAACTCGAGATGACTCAGGCTCAATACAACATCCTGCTGTTCGATGCATTTTCTGATTTTGGCCAGGGCCTCGATTTCGGATCGATCCTTTGACTGATGCAAAGCCGCATCAATTTGCTCCATTGCTCTTAGCCGTTTCTCAGCGTCATTGTCCTTTATGGTTTTAGCCGTCTGTTGTTCCTTTGTAGACTCGTTTGTTTCCTGAAAGGCTGGCAACGAATCGGCACAGGCAGTCAAAACAAGTAGAAACGGGATCAACCCCAGCCTAAATGAAGATGAGTATGTATGGCCCATAGTTAGCTCTCCTGATTGTAATTCACAGAGTCACCAACACTCGGTAAGAAGTGTTATGAAAACGATTAGAAGACATCAATCTGCCCTGTCCAGATAAGGTTTGTCGTTATATTACATAGTCTGATTGGCAAGCCAGGATTCATTGCCGCCTTCAGTTTTTCAGTGCTTCCAGGAGTTCCGGAAAAACGTTGGCTCTTAAATCTACGTACAGATAAAACAGAGCCAGGACAGTAAAAACGAAAATGGCGAAGGTCATGCCACATCGGTCTCTGACATATTGATTGAGAACATCAACTAATTCGCTAAGCTCTTTGTGGGAGTCTGATTCGGATTGATCAGACATGGAATCACTCCTGAAGATAAATGAGGGGCGCTATGCCCTTAAACTTATGAGACCTGAGGTTCTAACTCCGCTTTCCTTTGACGGGCGTATCTGGCCCCGATGGCCGACTTCAACTCTGCTGCCCGTCTACATGTCAACAACGGGCGAATCGGAACCTGCCGGGAAGCACGGTAGCCCAGAAATTGTCGATTGAGATACTCCAAGTGGTCCCCAATCGCACCTAAGACGTGCCCTAAAAACAGAATGCCAATCGTTAAGCCTGCAGTCACCATGGGATGAATATGGAAGGCCAGACCAATGGAAATCCCCAGAAACAATCCCCCCAGATTTCCCATGAACCGATATGGACAATAAGTCCACTCTTGCCCTTCACTCGATGCATAACAGAAAAAGAGCGGATTATTTGCTAACTCATCAACGCGTGCCCGCCCTTCTTCCCAGCTGACGATGGTATTCAGGGCCAAGGATCCATCCAGACACATATTGCGAATCTGCATCGGAAGATAGGGGCCTTGTTTTCCGTTTTCTGTCTCGACATAACATTCCGAATCTTTTCTCGGCGGAACTCGATTTAATTCTTCAAACGTAAATGCGCGCGAGTATCCTGATATGAGGACTTTTGAAGTAGCTTCTTCATGCCCTTGGTTCACTCGGTAAATGAACTCATCGTGTGAATAGATACGCTCCGTATATTTTTTCCCGTCTTCATTGATCACTCGATAATTGAAACTCATCTTGTTTTCCTGGCACAATAAAGGGACGTAGGCGTTTCCCCATTCAATCTTAATGATCAGAGACTATTTGGTACTTGGATCGGCTCCGTCCTGTTCCTCTGCAACTTCACTATCCGGCGCATAGAAAACAGGAATTTTCGTTTGAGAGACTTCGCCTTTTTTCTTTTCCAGTGAGAGCTCCCCTTGTTTTAGGTCAGTGAACGATTTCTCGTATTGTGTTGACTGTTCGAGATCGGGCAGAATCATCGAGGACCATGCATCCTTACCATTTCTTAAATTGAGTGGGAATGTTGAATGAGTATCATGATAGTTATATAATGCCAGACTTAATTGACGCATGTTTGCCAGACATTGCTCACGCCTGGCCTGCTCTTCTTTCATAGCCAGTGTGCGAATCTTTTTCTCCGCTTCCGCATTGGCGGGATCTAGAGCCCAAAACAACAGCCGATCCCCCATTCCCGGAGATTGTTGCATGAATTGTCGGGCAATCTTTCTAACTTCCGGATCAGGACTTTGAAGTCGCTCAATTACAGATGATTCGAGTTCAGTAAGTGTGATTGATGATTTTGGTTTATTGCCTTCAAACACAGTGATATTCAACGAAAAAATCACAGCAACTCCCGTACTCAGCACAGTTCCCCAGAACCAGGGATTTCTATAATACACCTGTTGATTCTGTAAGTAACCACCTGTATTGGTTCCTGATTCGTGACTCATCTTTGGCTCCTCATTTTAAAGTCGAAACGATCTTGAAATGGAAACTGACCTTTGATTCCGGAATAAGGGATGTGTTCTAAACCTTTCAGAATAGAGAAATCGTTTGATTCTATGGAATCTGACCAATTCAGTATCCTCAGCAACCGCCTTGCTTCCTGGTTGCCCAGGTCTGCCGTTGCCTGTAGTGTTCGCTGAAATACGGCTCCTCGCCCTCCCGCATCCCAGATAAGTTTGACGCATTTGATGGTCCGTGGATCCTTGACGCTTGAATTCATGAAGAAATGCAGTTCACTGTCGAGTGGCTTACCGGGCGTATTCGAAACCAAAACATCCAATGGTCGATAACTGGTTCCGGAAATGACAGCATTCGGATCACAGCCCTTTTTGAGTAATGCTGTTACAATCTCCGGGCGGGTTCTCTTCGTTATCAAACTCCACCTGAAAAAAATTGTGGTGCTTCAGATAGGAAACCGCTGGTGACAGAAGACTGGCTGTTTTTTGTGGTGTCATAGATCTGTTATCATATTGTGAAATTGATCGTTTTGCGCGTCGTTGATCTTCGATAAACCAGGGAGGTAGTTCCCCCGACTTCAGGATATTCGGATTCAGAACATCTTTCTGATCTATCTCCCGGTAATACCAGCGCCAGTTTCCTGCTTCGTCCCACACCCCCCAGCGCGCATTCCCCACCTTAATGCCGGGGCCCGAATAATTCACGAAGGGAGTTTTCATCTTCAGGATTTCCTGCGGATCCAGCCAGGGACCACTGGCCTGCTTCAGACTTCCGTCCAGAAATACGAAATATTCGCGGGAAACAGCATCGTAGCCGAGTATGCTTTTCTTCTCTTTAACCACCAGCTTTTTCATCTCAAGCAGTTTTATCCGAGCCTGTTCAATTACCTGCTCAGGTGCCCCCGATCCTTCCAGAACCTTGATTTTCTGTTCCAGTTTTGCGACCGTCTGTTTTTTAATACAGTTCTCACAGGCAGACAGATCGGCGGTCTGCCCCAGTAGGCTTAGAGTCAGGCACACAGGTATCAGTAAATGGTGGGACATCGGGCGTTTTCCTTTTCTCTGGTTGTTGAACAGTCAGTTCAGGGAAATATGAAACGAAAAATCGTCTCACTCAGGAAAACGCGACCATTGGACTCGAATCTGAAAAAATAGAAATTCGAATTTTTGAGTCCAATCGTGCCGTTCTATTATTCAGAGAGTTTGCAGCGCATTGCGCAAGCATGAGAATAGCTCATCTGAAGCCATTAACAGAAAAAGAGTTATGAACGCAGCAGAACGTTACAACAATCCGGAGAGCTCTTCCCGCAGTCGTTTGAGGACCCGTTTTTTGGCTGCGTATACAGCGTCGCGGGTCATTCCCAATTCGTCGGCGACCTCGCTGGCAGGAACGTTATCGATTTCAAACCGCAAGAAGGCTTTGACGACATTGTCGCTGAAGTCCTGCTCCAGAATCTGGAGGGCGCGATGATAGACTTCAGCCATTTCCTCTCGCAGTTCCTGCGGGTTCGACGTCACTTCCGGTTGTGCCTGCAGTTGCTGCCAGGCGTCTGTACCACCAGCAGCCTGGTCCTGTTTCTGCCGAGCGCGGAAAAAGTCCATCACGCGAGAACGGGTTATCGATTTGAGCCAGCTGCGGAAAGACCCACAACGCTGATCGTGTTGAAAATCATCCAATTTCCGATGGACTGTCTGAAAAATGTTCTGCAGGATGTCGGTCGTGTCACTGGACTGCAGAGAATAGCGAGATACCCAGCGATAAATCATCGGGGCGTAAATCGTCGAGATCAGCTCCCAGGCTGCCTCGTCCCCACTCCGGGCACGTTCCAGCATACTCAAGGAGGTCGGGTTGTAATTCGTCTCGGTGCACATGATGATAAATATAAAAGGAATTCGACAGGAATAACTGAGCTTATTCTGACTCTTACAGTAACTGCTCACAAGTCTTTATTTTTGATATCCGGTTGAAACAGAAAAAATGATTCAAATCCCGTCAAACCGATTATGTCCGGACCATCAGGAGATGTACAGTTTTGTGATGGGGGAACTGGATGAACCATCTTCACAGGTTCTCTCCGACCACATGGAACAGTGTCCGCAATGCAATGACATTATTGCCATGGAAGATCGGGTCCTGCTGGCCTGGTTACGTCGCGGCCTGAAATCTCCTCCGCCGGCTGACGACCCGGAAATTCTAAGAGCAATCCAGATTGCAAAACTAGCAAGCGCAAAACAGCAACAGACAGGCTCCCCCCCACTGCCGGATGTACCAGAGGAGATTCGAGACTACCAGATTCTCGAACAGATCGGAGCCGGAGGCATGGGCATTGTCTATCGTGCGTTGCACAGAAGACTGAAACGCGAAGTCGTCATTAAAGTACTTAACAAAAAAATGTCAGACGATCCGTCCGCCGTCTTAAGGTTTGAACGCGAAATGGAAGCCATCGGCAGCCTGAATCATGCCCACATCGTCGCAGCCCATGACGCTGGTGAAGTCGAAGGCACGCATTACCTCGTGATGGAGTACGTCGATGGCGTCAACGTCAGTCAGTTATCCAAACGACTCAAACAGTTATCGATCGCGGATGCCTGTGAAATTGTCCGACAGACGGCAGAGGCACTGGAGTTTGCCCACCAACAGGCTTTGATCCACCGGGATATCAAACCCTCCAATCTGATAATTACCCGGCAGGGAGTGGTTAAAGTGCTCGACCTGGGACTGGCACGACTGTTGAATCAGGACAAGCAGGAAGCGGAATTAACCACTACAGGCCAGATCATGGGAACGGTGGAATACATGGCCCCCGAACAGGCGGAATCCATGATGGATGTCGACTACCGGGCCGACATCTACAGCTTGGGAGTCACCCTGTATAAACTGCTCGCCGGAACATCTCCGTATCGATTTGAAGAACAGGAACCTGTCTGGAAACGTCTGCAAAAAATCACGTCCCAACCGACTATCCCCCTCACCGAGATTCGCGCGGACCTGCCTGCACCACTTGTAGAACTGGTTTCCCGGATGTTGGAACGAAAACCGGAAAGCCGGCCGGCTTCCATGGCCGAGATCGCAGTCTGTCTGAAACCGCTCTGTGAGGGAAGTCATCTGGAACAATTGATTTCAGCCGACGCCAGTGAATACGCCGACCTGCACAATACGTCTCAGACGATCCTGGAAAGCTCGCTGAATGGAACCCGGTTTGCGCCAGACTCCCGACCGGAAAAAGAACCCGTTCTCGAACCCGCTTCTGACGACAATCGTGGAGACAATCAAAAACGAACTCTGCTGGCTTCGCTGGGAGGCTTGGGACTGATCGCAGTCCTGTCCGTAATTATTTTCCTGCAGTCTGCATCCGGCTCTGTGGAAATCAGACTTGCCGATGGTGTTTCAGACGACATCCAGATCAATGTCCTGCAGGCAGGTCAGGTCATCAAGGTCGCCGATCAGAAATCGGGCTGGAAAATCGAACTCTCGACTGGCGAATACCAGTTACAGTTGAACGGCTCCAGCGACCGGATTCAACTCGACAAACACCAGATCCGCGTCTTGAGGGGACAGTCGGAAGTCGTCAGTATCACTCGGAAGCCTGAGACAACCCTGGCGAGGCAGGAGCCCGGGCAGCCATCCGTGCTGAAAAAAGAACAGCCAGATCTCACTGCCGATTTCAAATGGCCCGCAAAGACGAAAACGTCAAAAATTCAGGGGATTCTGAATGAGCCCGCCGTGTTTCCGGAAATCCCAGACTGGCAAATCCCGCTGACGGGAGTTCACAAACAGGCGCGTTTCAGTCCGGACGGGAAGTATTATCTTTCCAGCGATGGCAACAACTCACCAATCCTGACATTGACCCAGGTTGCCACAGGAGAGGAACTTCAGACTCATCAATCAATAAGATTCAACAAGTGGACCGCGGACAGTTGGTACTCCTGGTCGCCAGACAGCCGTTCCTACTGTCTGGTTACGAATCAAGGCGTGACTATCTCCTCGATCGATCCTACCCGAAAAGCAGTTCAAATCCCCATCAATATCCCTTTAGAGGGTAGAATCAGCAGCCTGGCCTGGCGCCCTGATGGACGCGACATTGCCGTCGCACTTTATCACGAGAATCATCGCAGTCAAATACGGCTCTATCATCCCGACGGTACTCCCGGAGACGTGCTCATTGATCAAAAATTAATGCGGACCGGGCAACCGCAACCTGCTTATTGGAAACTGGCCTGGTCTCCCGATTCCCATAATCTAATCGCCTGTAGCACAGGAAAGAATGCTGTGTTACACATCGATACACAGACGAATCAAATCGAACCCTGGTTACAAGATCATCCCTTCTCAATTCATCAGGCCGTATGGAGCCCCGATGGAAAGACAATCGCATTTTCAGACGACAAACAGATTTTATTGACATCTCCCCAGGGGGATATCCAGAAACGGCATACTTTGGCTAATCTCTGGGCGCATGAGTTGCTGTGGTCTCCTGATTCCGAGAGCTTACTCGTATTATCTAACTCCTCGTATCTGATTCCCCTAAAAGGAAAACCGGTCCCCTTTCGCAAAGCAGAATCAAACCTCAGGGACTACCTGCTGGCAGCGACACCGGGCAGAGACGGACAACGTATTCTGGCCTTGGATAATCTGCTTGAACTGCAGTGGTACGATTTCACAACAGGTGAAGCACAAGCTGTCGTTGAACCTCCCTCAGCAACTGTCCCTGTCTGGGATTCCCGGGGAGATCTTCCGGTGCAAAATATGGTCTGGAATCGGCGAGGAACACAACTGGCAACGTTCAGTCGCTACAATACCACGTCCAGGCGTTCTCATATTCAGCTCTGGAATGCCGATGGAACCGGAGCGGAAACCGTGTCGATCCCCGGCTCTGCCGCACGAGTGGACTTTGACCCGCGTGGCGATCTCCTTACTATCGGAACAATAGAGGGGCGACTTTTCCAAAGGTCCGGTCAACCCGATCAACCTCCTGCCGAAATCCTGGCTAAGGTTTATAATAATCTACACTACATCAGACCGGAAATATCGTTCAGTCATGACGGCCGTTACATTGCCTGTAAATCAGGCATCTACGACCGCGACCAAAACAAAATCATCTGGACCCCATCCTACGAAAAAGAGGGTCGCTATGGATTCATCATGGCCTGGTCGCCTTTAGAAAATGTGTTAGCTGTGGTCAGTGGAACCGATGGTATCGTTTCGTTACACAAACCGGATGGAACATTGATCCGAAAAGTGTCTCCTGAGAACCCAACAGATCCAGGAATCATGATCGTTCGCTGGAGTCCTGATGGAAAGTGGATCGCAGTCCCACAGAAACAATCGGACTCAGTAGTGTTCTACAGTCGTGACCTCAAACAAAAGTATCAGATACCCAAACCAGAGTCCTTTTGGGATTCACATGCTTCATTCTGGAACTGGACGTCAGACAGCCAGCATTTTATGGGGCTGGGCTCTAAAGCTGGTAAGTCGGACAGAGCTCTGGTTATTTTCTCCCCCGACAAACAACAGGCCCGGATCAGTCAGTATCAGTTTCCCGATTATACCACTGCACTTCTCTCTGCCTCCCCTACGGGTAACCTGATCCTGCTGGTACAAAATCTGGGAACTCTCTGCATTCACAAACTGGACAATCAGCAAGGTCCCAAAATCGGTCCTGTGCTGTGGAAGGGGCAGATGTTTGCCGATGGTTCCTCTGCCAGCTTAACGCCCTCGGGAGAACTGCTCAGCGAATCGCAGGAGGGTAGTCAGAATCTCCGCTGCCTGGTCAGAGAAGCAGACGGCCAGCTGACTCCCTGGCGTTATTCTGAATTTCAGCGTCGCGTCTCCCTCTCTCCCGGCAAGGCTGCGCTGATGTCGGTCCTCAGCAAGGGGGGACAGCTTCGTTCTACCAATTCGGGAGAACTGCTCACCGCATCCTGTAATATCCAGGGGCTGACGAACATTGAATCACTTTCTGAACCGGTTCGCATCGAACTGACTCAGGGGGTGACTAACCTGCAGGGACTGGAAAACCTCAAGGCCGTCCCTGAGGGAACCCGGCTCAATTTTACAGACAACGGGGAATGCACCGACAAAATACTCAGCCAGATCCAGGGTACCACCGCGCTGGTCGGCCTGAATCTGACAGGTACGGCAGTGACATCCGACTGTCTGCCCACATTACAGTCACTTAGTGAACTGCGTGAATTGAACCTGTCAAAGACGGGCATTCGGGACGAGACTGTAGCCGGTCTCACAAGCCTCAAAGAACTGCAAACCCTGAACCTGTCAGACACCCTGGTTTCTGACCGGATCATCGACGACCTGCTTAAGTTCCCCCACCTGAAATCAGTCAACCTCACCGGCTGTCAGATTCCAGAAGAGCAGACTCAACAATTCCAGAGCGCCAGTCCCGACTGTCGAGTGATACGGTAATCGGGATCGATATCCATTTCCAGAATGACACATGGTAATTCAGCCTGTTTTGAATGACTTCGCCACCATTCCGTGCCTCCAGGCCAATCTGCATATTTGTGAAGAAAAAACTATCTATCGTGGCTGAACTTTTTTTTGATCCAATGCTCGCGTTTCTCACGATAGTACATCATCAAAAACTTTGTGGCACGTCACGCTCCATCTGTGTTCAGCGTTCACGTTACGAACAGCTGTTTGAAAATGGCGAGCAAAAATCAGAACGCTTACGAGAACAGGCACTGACTTCATTTGACCTCGCACGCAAATTCTTTTACGCCGGAAACGAACAACTGGCATCCAATTATATCAATCAGGCAATAGGGATCTTACCCGACGATACTGCTCTCCACGATTTCCGGGCAGTGGTTCTCTTCTCAGCTGTAAAATACCGTGATGCCGCTGATGCCTGCCTCTTACTGGCGTATCACTATATTACTCTCGGATACCCTGACGATGCTGAACGACAGCTGGTTGCTGTGCTCACTCTCAAACCGGAAGATCGACCGTCTGCTGACCTGCTGGCACTAATGCAGGAAGAAAACCAGAATGACGATCACTTCGCTGCATTACGAGCCACGGAATTTGATGTTTTCAGTTTGGAGGGCCGCTGGCGCGCCCAGTGCCCTGACGGGGAAATCGAACTGACTTTGAAAGAAGGCGGGGTCCATTCGGACTATGACCTTGCAGAGAATCAGGAATCCCTTTCGGGAAAATATGAAAATACCGACAATATGATGTTACTGGCAACAGAACAGGGATCGCAAATGGTTGGCACGGTTACCCACCAGGACCAGGATCACTTCACCTTCCACCTCCTGGGTGCCAGTGAATCCGATCCCGGAGTCAGCTTCCAGCGGAGGTGATATTTCATTACTCCCCCTTCAGGAGACACAGGAATGGAACACAAGTGTGGCATACCTGCTCCGCTAGAGGGGAATTGCGTCAGTTACCGCTTCTTACAGACACGCCTGTTCACTGACCAGGTGGTGGTACAGGCCTTCCCGCGTCAACAGTTCCTGATGCGTTCCCTGCTCTACGACTTTCCCTTCATCCAGAACCAGAATCCGGTCCGCATTCCGTACGGTCGATAATCGATGGGCCACCAGGATCGCTGTCCGGTCTTTGAGTATCTTCTGCATGTTCTGTTGCACCATTCGCTCTGATTCGGCATCCAGTGAGGAAGTCGCTTCATCGAAAATCAAAATCGAAGGATCATTGAGCAGTGCCCGGGCAATCGCGATCCGCTGTTGCTGTCCGCCGGAAATCCGCACGCCGGTCTCTCCAATCACCGTGTCATAACCCAAGGGAAACCGGGAAATAAATTCGTGGGCACCCGCTGTTTCTGCAGCCTGCATCACTTCATTCAAGCTGGCCTCGGGATGGGCGATCGCGATGTTCTGTCGAATGGTGCCTGAGAAAATATCCGGAGATTGAGGCACTACCCCCAGTTGAGACCGGAGACTCCACAAATCAATGGCAGAGAGATCAAAGCCATCAACCAGAATCTTTCCGCTGTTCGGTCGATAAAACTGCTGGAGCAGATTCAGCAATGTCGTTTTCCCGGATCCCGATCGACCCACAATTGCCACTGTGGAACCGGGTTCGATGTCCAGATTGACGCCGTCCAGAATGTCATCCGTATCGGCGTTATAACTGAAATGGACATCCTGAAACTCAATCCGCCCCTGCAGGCGAGGCAGACGGACTGACGATTTGCCCGTTGCCTGCTCGGGAGCAAAGTCATGCACATCCGCCAGCCTCTGTAAAGAGAGCCAGGCCTCCTGCAGTTCATCCCATAACCCGATCAGTCCCATAATCGGAGTTAACGCCATCGTGACCAGGGCCTGAAATGCCACCAGTTGTCCCAGCGTCAGTTTTCCGTCAATCACCAGGTGGGCGCCATACCAGAACAACAGCAGTTGCGCCAGCATGTTGATGGAAGAAGAAAAGCCGGTCAGCAGCATGCCCACCTTTGTTTCACGAAATTCAATATTCGCTTCCTTGACCAGGTGCTCCTCCTGCTGCCAGCGGGCTGCATCTTCCGCCACACAACCTTTCACCGTCCCGATACTTTTCATCGTCTCAATCAGATGTGAATTCGTCGCCGCTGACTGCTCTACCGCCTGCAGGTTGATCCGTTTGATCGCCGGTGTAAATGCCAGGGTCAGAATCGCATACAGGGGTACCGCGGCCAGCGCCACCATGGTCAAGGGAGGGCTGTAATACAGCATCAGGCCCACCGTCAGCACCACGGTCACCAGATCCAGCACGGTAGAGATAAATTTGCCCGTTAGTACATCCTGAATTTCCTCGTTGTCTTCAAATCGCTGCATGATGTCACCAATCCGTCGGGTATGAAAAAAACGAAGTGGCAAACGCATCATCTGACGCATTAAATCAGAAGAGAATTTCAGAGAAATTTTTTGTGCCAGATGAGCCGAGAAGTAATCCCTCAACAGCGTAATAACCATCTGAAAGACGCCCACAATCAGCATTCCCACCAGCATCAAATTCAGCATATTCACGTTTTGATGTACCAGTACCCGGTCCACCACAACCTGCGTGAACACGGGTGAGATCAATGCGAACAGTTCCAGCATGATCGACGCCAGAAATATTTCCAGAAGAAGACTACGATAAGGTTGCAGGTAAGGCAGAAAACGATGAATGGTGGTTTGAGCGGGTTTATTCTTCTGCAGATCCATCGTGGGCTGCAGGCTGAGTAGGTAACCGGTCCAGCCCGCAGTAAATTCTTCGTGAGACATCTTGATCAGTCCGCGTGCTGGATCTGCAACCAGCACCGTTTTGCTGGTCAGCTGATACACCACCACAAAATGAGTTCCCTGCCAGTGCGCAATTACCGGCAGTTCCAGACTTCTCAACCCCTCCAGGCCGGTTCGCAGCAGTCGTGTGGAAAAGCCCAACTGCTCGGCGGCCCGCGAAAGCGAATTCAGGCTCGCGCCGTCCTGCCCCACACAGGCCAGATCACGCAGTTCGCCAATACTGAGCCGCACACCATAATATCGCGACACCATAGACAGGCAGGCGGCACCACAGTCGGTTTCATCCAACTGTCTGACATGCGGATAGCGACGCAACCAGCGTTTTTTCCGGGGTGTGAGATGCTCTGTTTCTGATTCGGAATTTTGATTCATCGGTTCTACTTTCTTCTGGAATGGTCTCTGTTCTAAATCGTGCAGCTGTTCAAGATTTGAATCACACATCCGTCTATTCCTCTGCTTTCTTCCCCTGCTGAAAGGCGAGCAGGGGTTGCAACAGGACTTCAATAATGCGTTTGCGACCGGTGACAATCTCTGCCGTCGCCGTCATTCCCGGCAGCAAGGGTTTACGGGTACCATCCACGCGAAAGTACGTCTGGTCCAGCGTGCAATAGCCGCGATAATAGGAACCGCTCCTGGTATCACTCGTCCCTGTATTACCGTTTTGACTGCGGGAGGCTTCCGCGACTTTCACCAGTTGATTCAACTCACCGGTAATCGCCCCGTGCCGGGCATAGGGAAACGCATCAAATTTAAAACGAGCCTGCATCGACTCCCGCACCTTGCCCACTTCACGATTGGGGATTTTGACTTCCGCGATGAGCGTCGCTCCTTCCGGGATCAGCGTGATCAGCGTCGCACCCCGGCGGGCCGTCTCTCCGTCAGTGACATGGATCTGCCCTACGGTTCCGTCAATGGGAGCCAGGACAAGATGCTCGTCGGTCTCCTCGAAGTTGCCGCTGGTTAACTGTTGCATCAGTTCCGGGCTCATTCCACTCAGATTCAACCGTGCCCGCTTCTGTGACTGCGCCAACTGAACCCTGAGGGCATCATACTTATGTTGTGTCGTCAGTTTTTGCGTCTCCAGTTCGCCCGTCAGTCGGCGGATTTCCAGTTCTGCCTGCTGGGAAGCCACCGCATTCTCAGCGATCTGCACTTTGATCGCGGCAATCGCTTTTTCCCGCTCATTGATGCGGGTCTGCAGAGTGACTTCCTGCAGGTGACTTTCATTTTCTGCTTCATTGATCTGCGACTCGACTTTGGCCAGCGCCGCACTGGCGGTGTCGTATTTCTCCTGGGCCCCGCGCAGATCCGTTCGACTGGCGGCACTCTGTTTCACCAGCTGCATCACGCTGGCCAGTTGCTCTTCCTGACGGTCCGCCTGGGCTTTGGCAAACTTTCGATCCAGCTTTAAACGGCTCAGCTTTTCCTGCTGCTGTTTCTGATTGATCAGATGCTGTTCCTGCAACAGTTCCAGCGCCCGTTTCTCACTGGCGATCTGTAACTGCAGGGCCTGCTGTCGCTGCTCCTGACTGGCAATTTTCTGTTTCTGGATTGCGGTCTGGCTCTCTGTCTGACGTTGCTTCAGCGGAATCGCCTCGTTCAGTTCCCGCTGCACCGCTTCCAGTGAACGCTCTGCGGTGCGGACTTCTGAGAGGATCTTGACCACATCGGCAGAATCGATCCGCGCCAGCGGTTGATTCGCGGTGACCTGCTCCCCCTCCTTAACCAGCAGTTCGGTAACAATTCCTTCCAGATCGGTCTGTACCGGCTTCAGTCTTCCCTGGGGAGTAATGACCGCGGGGGCCTTGGCGACTTCATCGACGCGTCCCAGGCAAGCAAACAGCAGACTGACGATCACAAACAGGATGCACAAATAGAGCACGCCGCGTGAAATCCAGACCGGCATCGATTCCAGCGTCTCGGACAGAGGCGATTGTTCCTCTTCGATCCGTTCCGTTTCGTCCAGGGATTCAAAATCATCATCAGAGGAGGGGTGTATGAGTGCAGCCATTCAGGGTGGCTCCATTAATTGTCAAGGTATGTTGTGTATAGAAAAATCAGACCCGCTGCGGGTGAATCAGCGGGTCTGTGACTGATTTAACTGAAACTCCAGTTGCCAGCAGGCCGAAAGTTGGTCTGGGAAACAGTCTTTTTTTTGCGTTTGATCGTTGCTTTGTAACGTTTGGTGTAGCTGTGCCGTTTCAGGCGAATCAGACGGGTTACGGTCTTCCTGGTTATGATCCGCTTGACCCTGCGAATTCGGCTCCGACGTCGCCAATTCCCCCCCATCACGCCGGCGGCTTCTTCTGGTGAGATTTCTTCAATGACGGCTGATTGATTGATGTTCTGATTCATGGCTTGGCTCCTTGATTTCGTTTGTTGTTTTGTGTGTTGTTGACTGGCTCGATGCCGGGCTCGACAGGAAATCAGATTTTTCAGGTCCCCATGGACATGCCGGGGACAAAAAAGATTGATTTTTGAGAAATCAATTGAATGCCCATCACTCTTGGTGAAAGACCAGGTCGACACAGCCAATAAAAAAAGCCCGCTGTCCGAAAACAGTGGGCCGAGAGAGTGATTTTACTTTTTCCAGGTTTAGAAATAATTGCTGGCTGGTCGAAACCTGGTATTTCCGGGTGAACAAAGGACCTGTTTCTGGCTTAACTGAAACTCCAGTTGCCAGCAGGCCGAAAGCTGGTCTGGGAAACAGTCTGTTTATTGCGATTGATCGTTTCTTTGTAACGTTTGGTGTAGCTGCCCCGTTTCAGACGATTCAGCCGGACAGCTCGTTTTTTCTCCACGATTCTCCTGATACGCTGTCTTCTGCCTCTGCCCCCCATCACACCTGCGGCTTCTTCGGGTGAGATTTCTTCAATGATGGCTGACTGATTGATGTTCTGGTTCATGGCTTGGCTCCTTGATTTCGCTTGTAGTGTTGTGTGTTGTTGACTGGCTCGTTGCCGGGCTCGACAGGAAATCAGAATTCCTACGCCACCATGGACACGCCGGGGACAAAAAAACATGATTATTCCAAAATCAGTCAAATTGCCGCCTCACTACAATACTCTTAAAGCACTGATAAGAAATCACTTACAGCCTCGTATTTCTTCCAGCTATTTCAGCAAAGCCAGCTGAAATTTCTTGAAACAGAAACAGTCCAAACGGTAAGGTACTACTTAAATGGAACAGCATTGCGCTCCCACTTCCTGGTTTCTATTCCATATTTTTTTCACATTCTCATTTTTCTCTGTCCATCAACAGCCAGAATTCGAATCACCTCGTGTGAAACCGACAGTGGTACCAGTGCCAGATGCCCGCACGCCACGACTGAGGTCCGCGTATTATTTCCGAGGTAGAAACCATGAATTCCCTGAATCAAATTCTCGACGATTATGAACAGCTCTGGCAAAGTGGTGTGCAGCCGCAACTCGACCAGTTTGTTGAGCAGCTGGAATTATCGCAGGCTGATCAACAGGCGGTCCTCTCCGAACTGATCGCGGTTGACCTGGAATATCAGGCACGTCTGTCCGCCTCACAACAGCCCTCGGATACGGAATCCGCCACTCCCGCTTCCGTCACCGTGACGGATAATACCTCAGGCATCTATACACTCGATTTCTACGCCGACCGCTGGCCCGATCTTTTCTCTAATACTGACCACTGTGCCAGCCTGATTGCGGAAGAATATCGCATCCGCCATCGCTGGGGTGATCAACCTGATATGCAGGAATACATAGAACGATATGGCGACAGTGCCGTTCTCCGCCGCGAACTGGAAGCCGTCCAGCGGGAACTGGCACTCGACAGCCGGGAAGCAACCGAGAAAACATCCTTGACAGGCACCTCGCCTCTACTGTTCCTCAACCTGCCTGCCCACTTTGGTCGCTATCAGCTACTCTCCCTGATTGGCAAAGGGGGTATGGGCGAAGTTTATCGCGCCCGGGATACTCAGTTGGACCGCGAAGTCGCTTTGAAACTGCCTCGCCTGGATCAGAATGCTCCGCTGCTCAAAGAACGTTTTCTCAACGAAGCCCGTACCGCGGCGACTCTCAGGCATCCCCATATCTGCCCGATTTACGATTCCGGCCAGCTTGACGGTCAGCTCTATCTCACCATGGCCTACATCGAAGGCCAGAATTTGCAGGAGCTCTGGGCATCACCTGCATATCACTCTGTTCTGGACAACCTGGAGATGCTGATCAAAGTCGCCCGCGCGATTCAACTTGCCCACAACCAGCAGATCATTCATCGCGATCTCAAACCCGCTAATATCATGGTCGACGCACATGACGAACCAATTGTCATGGACTTCGGCCTGGCACATCGAGTCGTCGATAATCAGACACCGCGGCTCACTCAGGCCGGGGATCTCGTCGGTTCTCCGGCGTACATGTCTCCCGAACAGTTGGAAGCCAACACCGACACGCCAGGCCCTGCCAGCGATATCTACAGCCTGGGTGTGATTCTCTTCGAAGCTATGACGGGCACGCTCCCCTTCAAAGGCACACTGGGACAGCTCACCGCTGCTGTTATGCGCGACGAACCGCCGCGTCCTTCCGCGCTGCAGGCAGACATCGATGAAGAACTCGAAGCCCTCTGTTTACAGATGCTCCAGAAAATGCCGGAAGCCCGACCCGCCTCCATGCAGGAAGTGGCAGAAAGACTCTCGGCCATCCAGCAGAGACTCACCCGATCCGAAACTATCGTCAGTAATACACAGAAAATCAGCGGGAACAACAACCGACGCCGCAATCACAAACGCACCCTGATCGGTGCGGCCGGTATCGCCGCCCTGTTCTGCATGGGAATTATCCTCACCCTGGCGACCGATAAAGGAACGCTGGTCGTCCGCAGTGAAGTTCCCGATATCTCCGTGCTGGTCAAACAAGGCGAAAAAACTGTCGAAACACTCAAGGTCAGCCAGGGAACCGATTCCACAACCATTTACAGCGGTCAGTACGAAATCGTTCTGCAGGGAAAGAATCTGGACGGACTCCAGGTCACTCCCGAGGTGGTCACTCTCTCTCGCAATCAACAGACCGTAGTCACGGTGGAGCGCATCACCAATCAGAAAATCGAACCGGGACAGATTCCCTCTGCCGGCGTTTCAACGGAATGGCTCGCGCAGACACAAAAACTCCCGGCTGTGGAAAAGTTTCACGCCGTCATTGAGAAGCTCCAGGAACTCAACCCCAGCTTTGAAGCTAAACTACAAAAAAATGTATTTTTGGCCTATCACGGCGGTGGTCCGAATCTGACCGTCGTACAAGTCAATATTCAGTCCGACCATCTGCAGGATATCTCGCCTATCAAGGCTCTGCAATCTCTGCAGGCAATAGGCATCGCTGGAACACCCCGAAAGCTCAGTCAATTCAAAGACCTTTCCCCGCTGACTGATCTCGATCAGCTGCGATATTTAACCGTCAGCATGCATCCGCAACTGACAGAAATCAGCTCGTTACAAAACCTGAAGTTGAAGAACCTCACATTGTCGAACACCAATTTCAGCGATCTCTCCTCCCTGCGGAAGCTGCCACTCGAGCGTCTGGATTTGAATGGCAGCCAGGTCACAGATCTGTCCCCCCTTTCTGAAATTCAGTCTTTAATTGTCCTTGAGCTTCGCTCTACATCCGTCTCAGACCTGAGTCCACTAAAAGGTCTGCCTCTGACCGAAATATATCTGTCGCATACTGATGTTTCAGACTTGAGTCCTCTGCAGGGAGCACCACTGGTAAAACTGGATTTCACTTCCACAGACGTCACAGACCTGACACCCCTCAAAGGCATGCCCCTGGAAGAACTGATCCTCAACAATAAAATCAGCGATCTGACACCACTGCAGGGCTTAACTCTGAAAGACCTCCACCTGGATGGTTCGGAAGTAACCGACCTCGCTCCCCTGAAAGGGATGCCTTTGGAAGAACTCAATTTCAATCATTGCCCGCAACTGCGAGACCTGTCCCCCCTGCAGGGAATGAAACTACAGCGTCTGAGACTTTATCAAACCGATGTCCGCGACCTGACCCCACTCATCGGCATGCCGCTGGAAGAATTACGGCTCGGTGCTCCGGTCAGTAATATCACCCCCCTCAGGGACATACCACTGAAACACCTGCAGTTACAGTCCGAAGAGCTGACCGATCTCTCCCCGTTGAAAGGCATACCTCTGGAATACCTGAAACTGGGCTACTGCCGACAGCTCAAAGACCTGACTCCCCTGAAAGGGATGCCATTACAGATGCTGTCTCTGGGAACCACGAGCGTGCAGGATCTGACACCTCTGATAGGCATGCCCCTGGAAGTACTGGTACTGCCTGAAGACCTGAAGTTAACGCAAGAGAATCGCGACGTACTGGAGTCGATCACCACACTGAAAGTAATCGACAAACAATCAGCGAAATCATATTTTGAGAACCATTTCCCGGGCCAATAGGGTGTGTGCCCGGGGCAGGCTCCGTTGGAATCAGGGTTCTGACGGAGCCGTTTTTTTTTGCTCAATCATCCTGCAGGCCGCGCAGGCGTTCTTCCAACTGATCCCGAAACTCTCCCAGAAAGCGACGGACCGTTCGCTCGGATCGTTCGACCGTTTCTGCAATTTCCGGAATCGTCTGTCCCTGCAGCCGCAGTTCCAGCATCTGTTGCTGCAGTGGATCGAAGTCCCGGATCAGAAAATCGACTTCATCCGACAAAGCGACCGCTTCTGCTTCCGTCGGTTCGCTCGCAAACAGTACCGCCTGGTTCTCGGCTGAGGACTGTAATACATCGTCGCGGTCCAGGCTCCGTTTCTGCTGCTGAAAATGCTCGGCCTGTTTTAAAAGTTTGTTTCGGGTGATAGCCGCCAGCAATTTCCATAGATCGCCTGAGCGTTCAATGGCATACTGACCATCCTGCGAGCGGATGAAAAACGACCGTAAGGCAGACTGCACGATATCATCCGCATCCACCTTGCGTCCCAGCTTCTCCGACAACCGGGAATGCGCCAGGCCGATCAGTCGTTGAAAATAACGATCAAAGATTTCCCGAGCCGCATCCTGATCCCCTTCGCGCACACGTTGAAATACATGCTGTGTCTGTTCTTCTTCCACAAGTCGCCTCTGCTATAGATCACCCGGTTGAAGCTGTCTGAACCAGTATATTTCCTTCATCAGGGCTGGTCAATTCTTTCCTCGCTCCCATAGTCTGAGAAGTGAATCTTCTACGGAGTTTGTCTGTATTTTCGGTGTACTCAAGGTGCTTTTATTGATCTGTTTTTTTCGATTATCTTAAATTGTTGTCCATACAACGTTCCAGATTCGAATCTCTAAGTGAAACGATACTCACCGGCCCCGCTGAATCCCTTAAAACCAGTATTCAGGAACAGTCCTATGTCAGCTATCAATCACAGACATCGCAACGGCTTACCGCCGGGGATGATTTTTTGGCGGAAACAGCCCGGCAATCAGGCTATCATTCACAGTATCCTGACCTGTCTACTCCCCTACATTGATCAGGCCAACCTTGCGACGAGTTACGACTCTGATTACAGTTTCGAGGAACCCGAGAACCAGGGGGCAGTCAACAATCATCTGGCAGTTTACACCTGTCCGTCAACACCGGGACGCCCGATCCGCATGCAGACGGTGAACGTGTATAATCAGGGTACTGACAGTGAGGTAACGCGCATTAGCGTTTGTTATTCTGGTTCGGCAACCTGATCTCGCCGGTCATTAACGAAGATCCGACAAGCAGACAGCTCATTACCAGGAACAAGATCCAGCTCTCGGTCAGTAAACCTAATAGTACTGAAACGCCAAGACTGCCAGTTAAGTAAAACGCGTTCAATTTGTCTTTACTGTTGTAGGTCAGCCCAATCCTGGCACGCTGCGGGTACGGTGTCACCAATTTTTTGACTTAAAGCTGAGATCAACTTGTCAATCCGCGTTTTGAGCCGCAGGTCAGGAAAGTGACAACCTTCCAGTTCTCGTTCTACCCAGACAAGGGGGCAATATCAACACCACCTTCCGAATCTGCTGAATGATGACATAAAACCAAACGATAACGTCTGGTGGGTGAGCGAAGTTGCCGCCTGGTCATTACAGCGGATAGGCACGAAAGAGGCAATAAAGGCTGCCCGGAGGCATTCGAGGAGCAGATTCTGATTGTTACAGGAATTAGTTTTTTCTGCAACATTTTTGTCCATTTCAGGACATGGATTATTTTGGTAATCTTCAAGAGAGTTCCACGAAAGAGATTGATTGACCAGGTCCACATCATCAATTCAGATCCTGAATTGAAAAACGGAATTTAAAAATGTTTTGGCCTGTTGCGTGCCCCAGGCTGAGTCCGGACTTCGGGTTGACGGTGTCATAAAGACTTCACGCGTCTCAAGATGCATGAATACCAATACACACAAATCGACGATCCCCCTCGGTGTCACGGTTCGTTTCGAAAAGAAACCGCAGGCCCAGAGTATTTCTGCATGACTATTGTGAAACTGGTCCCAGGTGCCGGTACTTCGTTTCGGACTCGGATAGATTCCTGATTCCTTGTTTATGTTCTTCACCGTCGGACGGCTGATCCATCCCGTCCGGTGGCATATCGTGTGCTTTCACACGAGCCGCAGACTTCTTCCACTTCTCACTGGCGTACGCTTTGCGTGTAGTCAGCGTTTTATCTTCTTTGGACTCAGCAATACGAGTGTCCGGGCTGACCCACAGGATGCCCAGCACCATCACGATGATTGTGTAACGGACAAAATGTGCCTTTGTGATTCTCATTCAAAAACTCCTGCAAAAACATACTTTATACTCATTCATCGTAGTTGCTGTCTGTTACACTGTAGTTAACGATCCTGGTATGAGGCTTCTCCCGGATAGCTTGGCAAAGACAATTCAGGAAAAATTATTCTTAATAAAACGAGCGGGGAATATCAAAAATAATCGAGGGCGAGGAACGATGAATCCACAACATTACGCTGAGCGCGAGCAGACCTGGATTACTGCACATGAGGATAAGTTGTCAGCCATTGGATTTGATCTGGTGACTCCCGATCGGAATGCAGGCCTTTTGAAGCAGCTTGAGCAGGAATTGTCACCCGGGCATCTGATTTACGGGATCAACGCCAGTGTGCTGGGAGCTTTCAGCGGGACTGATGATATTATTCTCAAGCTGGAGTCAGAGGTTGAAGGGGCGCAGTATGCCCTGGTGCATCTAACCTGGGGAGGTCCGCAATCACCTCCCTGTCCTTCGACGCAATTGATCGCAGATCTCGATGAATGGCTGGAATCGGTAATACCGTCTCCCGAAAAAATAGCGGAAATCAACAAATTCAACGAAGTGCGGAGGCGGCGTGAGAAGCGACGCAATCAACTCAGTCAGCTGGGTTATTATCTGTTTATTCTCTTAGTGATTGTCACGTTATTTTTTGCGTTTATGACTCAGATTAAGCCTGAATGGTTTGGGCTGTAACGTGGCACAGCTGATTTTTGATTGCAACAAAATTCAGCATGCCGCTGACGGTTTCCATTCTATGCTTCCTGGTGAGTCAGGTCTGTCAGTCGCTGCCGGTCAGTGTGAATGCTGCCCAGAAGAAGGGGTGGGCCGCTCCATTGCGTTCCTGCCGTGACTGAATGCGGTTGAGTTGGGCCTGCCTTAATGCTTCTGATTTGGTTTTGCCAGCAGCCAGATACTCGAAGAAATCTTTCATTAAAAAGGCGGTCTGGCGATCTTCGATTTTCCAGAGGCTGGCCACAACACTATTGACGCCGGCAAGCTGAAATGACTGCCGGAGACCTGCAACGCCTTCTCCGTTATTGATCTCACCCAGGGCCGTATCGCAGGCACTCATCACCACCAGGTCGGTGTGTTCCAGGTCCGTTTCCAGAATTTCAGCTCCCGTCAACACCCCTGCCGAACCTGTACTGGACTGATTGAAGCCTGCGAAGAGCAGGCCTGACCTTAACAGCGGGTTATTCAATTCTGAGCGAGAGCCAGAATCGAATGTGAACTCACTGGCGGTGGCATCATTATCGGTGGGCAGGAAGATTCCATGTGTGGTCAGCACCATGATTTCAGGCGAAGATGCTGCTTTAACTGATTGTTCTGTCGCCTGCTTCCCCGTCAGTACGACAGGCGGACGTCCACAAAGTTGCTCAATAGCGGGCGTGATACTGGCCGCTTCTGCAGCAGCGAACTTCAGACGCGGCACGGGACTGAAGTTCTTGAAATTTGCGGTCCCCCGCGTTTCAATCGCTGGGGAGGCAGAGGACTGGACTGGGGCTGAGACTTTGGTTTCAAAATCCGGATCCGCAACAATCAGCGGAGCATTTGCGGAGGCGGTTTCGTCTGATGAAATCAGATCGCGTCCACTGACAACAAAGCGGAACTGATGAGATCTGATTAACAGTTCTCCCTGTGCGGGAAGTGCTGTCCAGGGGACGAGCCAGAGTGAGGCATCGGGGCTGATGATGATATTCCGGGCCTGTTTCACACTGTCTGGCAGAGGGGACCAGAGTTTCCGACTGAGTTGCTTGAGTGCGGCGCTACAGGCTTCTGTCGCTTTTGCTTCCCCCTGCGAAACGATTAATGCGACGCTGCTTTGCAGTTCTTTTGAAGCGGCATTGATCTGGGCATCAATGTGTCCGGCAGGGCCGATATCAATAATTTGTACTGGTTCCTCTCCAGCCGAGGTGATCCAGGCTACATAACGGGATTCTTTGCGCTGATCATCGCTGAGCTCTGTCGGGATCTGCAGTCTGATGAAATCAATCAAGACCGTCTCCGGTTTTAATGCCTGCTGCACGGATTGATGTGTTACCCAGGCTTGCCCCGTCAATGTCTGCCCCTCGTTCAAATTCAATTCGGATTTAAGGCGTGAAATGCGATCATTGATTTCTGAATTCCGGGGCACCTTGATACCGGACGCAGATGCGGCCCGAATTCCAGTGATCGCTGCATCAAGTTTCTCCAGGCGTCCTGTCTGGGCAGCGATGCGGTGCAGGCGATGTTGTAATGCCAGCGCTTCATGCGAGGTTGCTTTTCCGTTGATCAGCCACTCTGCAGACCGTTTTGTGAAGGGCGCCTCTGCCTGTTGCTGCCACGCCATGGCTAATGCCTGATGCAGTGAGGGACGATCCTTCCGGTTCAGGTAACTTAACTGATGCGTATCACTCAGGAACGGCAGCTGCTCCCTGATATGGCGGCGTGAAAACCGGCGAGCCTGGTCACTGGATTCAAATGCAGCATCAATCTGACTGGACGCATATTGATACTGCGCCAGGTCGGAATATGCCTGGACGGTCAGAGGATGTGCTTCCAGGTCCTGAGTGGTGATCTCACTGACTTCCTGTGCCAGAGACAAAGCCTGTGAGAGTTCATTTCTTTGCTGGTGGATCTGCGCCGTCAGTAAGCGTAACTGTGAGACCTGCTGGTGCCTGATTCCCTGAATGGGCGTCCGGATCGTCAGTGCCTGTTCACAGTTGCTCAGTGCATCCTCAAACTGCCCCTGTTCCAGATAGACGCGGGCGATGGTGCTGAGTGTGACTGCGGTATGCAGTTGACGGTTGTGTTGTTCGAAACCTTTTAATGCGCGTTGCAGATGAGGCAGCGCCTCTGTCAGCTTGCCTCGATGCAGCAGATCCTCGCCTAAGCGGCGGTAAGCATCTGCTGCTCCCATGGAATACTTCTGGGGACTGTTCTGATAGAGTTTCACGCTCCGTTCGAGGTAATCAGTGGCAGAGGGATCGCCAATCGCGCCCAGTCCAAATCCGAGTGCACTATAATAGGATGCGACCGTGGTGGAATCAGTTCCGCCAGCTGCTTCGGCAATCTCGACGCCTTTGCGAAAATGAGCCAGTGCGCTGGCATGATCTCCCGCTTGAGAACAGATGTAACCGAGCTGTGCATGTGTGAGAGCGGTTTGCAGATTGTCTGCAGGGAGTTGCGCGGCACGAATCGCCAGCGCCCGTTCCAGTAATGTTCTCCCCCGGGTTGGTTCTCCCAGCAGAAACTGATTCCAGCCGGCATCATGCAATAAAGTGGCTGTACCTAGATGATCGGTACCATAATGCTGGTCATACATAGGCAGGGCCTGCTCCCATTCTGTGGCAGCTTCCCGTCTCTTGTCCTGTGAGATCAATACCTGTCCCAGTAGATTATGCGTCAAACCCCGGGCCTGGCCGCTGATCTGATCCGTGGGTAATTTCAGGATCTTTCGGTACAGTCGCGCTGCCTCATCAGATTGATTGAGACGCTGGGCGATTGCCGCCTGATCCGACATGACCAGAAAGGCGGTTTCGGTATTTGTCAGCTGATTCTCCTCAACCAGATTCCAGGTTTTCTCTGCATACTTTTGTGCCAGGAGATTCTTACCGGCTCTGATCAGGGAGGTCACGATTTCACGATGTTTCCTGATGTTTTCGGTCGGGGCTGCCTGGTAAATCTTGTCGTAAAGGTCAAACAGTCGCTGATAGTTTTTCACCGCGTAGTCTTGATCGATATCGAGTGCAAAGCGGGCAGCCAGATGATAGGCACCCGCCAGGGCAGTGCTGTTTGGAGCAAAGAGGGCCTCCTGGGTGGCTACTGCTGCATCAATCTGCTTACGTCCTTCTGCTGGCTGTCCCGTCATTGCCGTCAGCCAGCCAACCGCGATGAGTTCATTGAGCGTCTGTGGATGTTCATCGCCATAGAGTCGGCGATGTTTCTCGACGGACTCTCTGGCAGCATTGAGGGCAGACTGATACTGTTTCTTACTTGCCAGCTTTCTCACCCGGGCCGCCTCTGAGTCGGCCTGTTGTTTCCATTGTTGCGCCTGTTGGGGATCCAGTTGACGCACCTTCAAATGAGTTCCCTGTGTCCAGCCTTTTTTTGAGGAACCAGGAATTTTGATCAGCAGCCAGCCCTGATTTTCCTGGAAGCCCCAGACGGTGCTGCCCTGCTTCAGGCGGGTAACGACCTGTTTCCCTTCGTAGACGTCTGCGGCATCATCGATCACCACATATTGCTGAACGGTCGTTTTTTTTTCCTGTGCCAGCAGCGTAACGGGCAAGGCAAGCAGGAGTGCCTGACAGAGAATTCGCAGAAGAACTGAGTTTTGGGTGAGAAGTGTCATCGTTTCGATCTTTTCTTTAAGGAGATCTATCGGTCTGATGAGTTTCATTAGAAACCTATGCTTTTGAGTCCTGTTTGAGCGAGCGGCTGAATTTCAGTGCTTATTCTGCTGGTGGCTGGTCTTCTGCCACCTTGTTTAACGCGGCGAGATTCTGTTGCGTCTGAATGGTTGCCTGATGCTCGGCGCCCAGTGCTTTCCGGTTAATTTCCAGTGATTGCGTCAGGAGACGTTTTGCCTGTGCCTGCTTTCCCAGCATCCGATACAGGTTTCCCAGTCGTCCCAGCGAGACAGCGGTAGCGGGATGTTCTGCGCCTCTGGATTTCTGAGTGATCTCCAAAGCTTCCTTAAAGTAAGGCCGCGCCCGGGGATACTCTTTCCTGGCATAGTAATAGTTTCCCAGGCTGTTGAGCGAATAAACCAGGTCTGGATGCTGTTGATCCAGAGCATCGCGGCGGATTTCGAGGTTTTCCAGCATGAGTTTCTCAGCTTCGGAATACTTATTCAAATGATCAAAGATCATGACCAGGTTATCACGAAGAATGGTGGTTTGCAGATGTGTCTCTCCTGCTTCACTGGAAACGAGTTCAAGGCACTTGAGGAAAATCGGTTCTGCCTCTGCATACTTCTTTTGAATTACGAAAATCCGCCCCCGCTCGTGCAATGCGTTGACTGTCTCGGGATGCGTTTCTCCCAGTGTTTTCTGTTTAATGGCATGGCACTGTTGCATATGTTGTTCTGCCTGGGGATATGCCTTCGTTTTCAAATAGAACTTTGCCATTTGTTCATACACGACTGCCGTTCTGTGGTGAACTTTTCCATATTTTTGATGCGTTACAGACAGGATCTGCTGATAGAGTGCATCGACCTGTTTATATTTCCCCATCGCTTCATAGAGAGACCCCAGGTTGATCATTGCCGAGATGGTTCCCTGATGCTGTGGTCCCAGTTTAGTACGAGCCAGGCTGAGACTTTCCTTGAGCAGGGGTTCAGCCTGCCGATACCGTTTTAATGACAGGTAGAGAGATCCCAGGTTATTCAGCGAAGCCGCGGTTTCCGGATGGGCATTCCCGAAGACATGACGACGAATCTCAAGGCATTCTTCCGTATAGGGAGTCGCCTTTTCCAGTTCCTCCATTTCCAGGTAGGCCACTGCGGGAAAGGACATGACTGCTGCAGTATCAGGATGATATTTTCCATGGACTTCTTTCACCTGTTCCAGAGCCTGGATTCCCAGGTGCACCGCCTGATCTCGCTTCCCCATTGAGTACAGCTTCATGGCTGCTGAGTAGATCTCTTGCGCTGCCTTGATTTTTTGCATTTGCTCTGCGGTTAATTGAATCGGACTGGCCTGGTCACGGGAGATCCAGCCGTGCTGTTGGGATTTTGGATCCTTGACTTCATACCAGTTTTCAGTAGTCGCAAATGCCCAGAGCCGGGATCCTTTCTTGACGGTTCGGAGAACTTTCGCATCCTGATTACGATCGGCTTTGATTTCTGCCTCGGGCGTGCCGATGATCAGCATCGGCCCTTCCGCAGACATGGCAGTGCGAGTCAGCACAACACACAGCAGTCCGATCAAATAACCTGAATGAACCAGTCTGGTTGTTTTCATTGATAGCATGATAACCTCGCTTTCTGAGAGTCTGTTTTCAGGAGACGAACCCGGTGAGATGACTCCGCATCATCTCATTCAGGGGCGATAATAGGTGATCGTGACCGACATAATGGGTGTGGGATCAGCCTGAAACTTCACCGTTTTGACTTTGTTATCAGTTTGTGCGCCCTGCACGATCAACCCACCACGGGTTTCCGGTTGTTTTTTTCCGGCCAGGCGAATCTGAGACTTTAGAGCTCCCAGATTTGCAGGTTGCTGTTTGGGCTGTACTCCTCGCAGCATGGCTACCAGGTCCTGTTCATCTTCGTTTAGAATCGTGGGCTGGGGTTTTGCTTGCTGGAGTTCCTGGAAGACGGTCATCTGGATCTGGCCGGTGTGCCGTCCGTAGTCCATGGCGCGTCTGGCCGATTCTGCTTCCGAGAGAACCTGAAACTGCTCAGCCGTGTTGTCATCTTCCATCTGATACCCCTTGACCACGGTCCGTGTGTGATCGGGGGAGAGAATCCATTTATTGCAGTCGAGGTCCCGCTTGACCTGACGGTACAGTGTGTTTTCGCCGTTGACTTTGAGCACGACTCCCAGACGCCCTTTGGCAGAGCTGTTACGAATCAGTGCCATTTCGACTTTCTGGCCCTCTTCCGGTTCAGCAACAAACGCCTGGCCGTCTTTCATTGTTACGGGTACCTTCCGGCCGTCATAAAAGATTTCAAGTTTTACCGGAGCAGCGGCATCCATTAACGGAAACGTGTCCTGCTGCTTTTTCACGCGGGCAGCAGTGCTCAGAATCTGCTGTTGCTTCTGTTTCTGCTGGTCTTTGAAGGTCAGCTGTGTTGATCCACCGTCAAAGGCGCCCCGCAGGAAGAAACTTTCTCCGATACCTCCGACTGACTCAGCATCCAAGTCGACATCAAAAACCTCGCAGGCCCGATCTAGCTTGCCTCCATCTTTATCAAAACAGAGAATGCCGACCGAAGCACGCTGGTTATCATCATGGACCAGTACGATTCCTGTCAGAAATGCATCGGCTGTCTTTTTCTCTTTGCCCCAAGCCAATTTGAATTCGGGGGCAAAAAATGCCTGGCGTCCTGCTTCCGTTAAATGATCAGCGCCTTTGAGTTCAGCGGCTTGTGCGCTGGCATCTTTGATGATATTAAGCTGACGGCGTTCATCAAATGGATTTGCCAGGATCAATCCGACTTCCAGCCGGTCTGCCAGCAACGAATTCAGAGCACCCGCATTTGCTGTAATTTTCTCACCCGGTTTCTTAACGCGGAATTTGAGAACTCCGACGGTTTTGAGTTGTCGCTGATTGAGATAGTCGATGACTTCTGGAATCTGTTTCTGCAGCCCCTGTTGGATGGTCTGAGCCTGACTCATTGTCGGCACAACTATTGTGGTTATCAACGCGATCAGGAGTGTGAATGTCATGTTCATGCTACTGGTCTGGTATTTCATGCTAAGTTACTTCCCTATTCGTTCGTTGAAGAATGTGAGTGAGTCGTTCACTTTCTACAATGTAAACGACTCAGAATCGTAAATCTTCCCGTCATTTCTGAATATTTTGAAAACAGCGTTCGCTGCCCCTGATCTGTAGCTTCAGGCAGCCAGTCTTGAATTGAGTCTGTGCCAGAAAGTACTTTTAAGACAAGAGGTTAAGTCTGTTGTTTAATACTACATATAGTCACAATGGAAAACACGACCTCGATTGACTCGTGTCGTGGTTCAGACTGACTGATTCACGCTCAATTACTTTCGTTTTTACCGGTATGTGTAAACGCGGCCCAGAAGAATGGATGAGCGGCTCCATTCCGATCGCGGCGGGCCTGGATGCGTTTGAGTTGCGCTTGCCGGAGCGCGGTCGATTTTTTCATCCCCTGGGCGAGATTAGAAAAGTATTCTTCCATAAGCAGGGCTGTTTCCTGATCTGGAATACTCCAGAGTGACGCGACGACGGATTCTGCCCCCGCCAGTTGAAAAGCCTGTCGCAGGCCAGCGACACCTTCCCCCGAACGAATTTCACCAACGCCGGTTTCACAGGCACTGAGCACAACCAGACGCGTTCCGCGCAGGTCGGTACTGATAATTTCCAGACCGGTCAATACGCCGTCATCTTTCTGTTTTCTGAGTGCTTCCGGCCGGTTGTTGCACCCCGCCAGCATCAGGCCACAACGGAGCAGTGGATTCACATCTCCCTGCTGACTGGTCGGATAGGTCTGCACCATGCGCGACATCTGATTAAGGGCTGCTGTCCGCAGGGCTGCCAGGTCTGGATCAATGGGCTCTGTCTGTTCGGTTGTGTTTTTCTTCTCCGGTGTAGATGGCTTTGTCGAAGCAGACTTTTTACTGCTGGAACTCGACTTTTTGAGTTTCAGGCCTGTCGCGTCCATCTGCTGTTTATAGTGGTCTCGCTGTTCGGGATCGTTCAATTTATCGAACACCTGGTAGAGGCGATAATAGGAACCGAACATCAGTTTTTTATTATCCGGCGAGATTTTTTCCCGGATTTCAACAGCGCGTTGCAGTTCGCTGGCGGCGTCCTGATAGCGTTCGCGGCGTTCCAGAAACTGACCGAGCAGACTATGGACCAGGGCAGTCCGTTCGGATTCCACCCCATAGACTTTTATTCGCAGGGCCAGATTGTCCCGAAAACGCTTCTCGGCTGCTTTAAACTGTTGGTTCCGTTCCAGCAGCCGGGCCATCTTCAAGTCAGCAGCAATCGTATTGATGTTTTCCAGTCCGTATTTCTCTTTGTAATATTTGATCTGAGCTTCTTTGGCTTCACAGGCGATGGCATAGTCTTCCGATTTTTCAGCAGCGCTGATTAACAGGGAGCGGATTGTATGCACGGCTTTGTCATTCGGTCCTCGAACCCGGGCTCCCATACGCCAGGCCTGCTCATATGAGTTCGTTTGCGCCTGGTAATCTTTCAGGGAACCGCAGAGGCTGGCCAGGTTTTTGAAAGCATACATGGTTTTGGTGCTGGTGCCGTCGTTCAACAACCTGTAATCCAGTTGAAATTCATAGTAAGGTCGTGCCTCTTCAAAACGTTTCATGGCGCGCAAGATCCGGCCTGAAAGTCGGGCTGAGTTGAAGGTAGTAATGCCATTTAAGCCCTGGATTTCGTTACAGATTTCAAAAGCCCACTGGGCGGGGACCAGAGCTTTCTGATACTCTTTGGCCTTGTAGGATTTATTAGCAGCATTATAAATTCTGGCTGCATGGTAGATCGCTTTTTTCTGTTCCAGGCTGACGGCGGCTTCGTCGGGCAGGAAGAAACCATGCGTGCTCAACACAAGTACTTCGGGACTGCGGATGGATTTGAATGCCGCCTCGGTAGCCTGGGCTTCGGTCAACAGACGCGGGGGACGGGTGTATTTGCTGATGGGGGGAGCAATTCTCAAGGCTTCCTGGGCGGTGCCGGGCAGCAAACTGACCGGGCCGAGATGTAAGCCAGACTCCTGCTGCTCGGACTGACTGAGTCCGAACAGATTGTAATCCGGATTGGCAAAAATGACCGGGGCCGTCACGCCTGAGCCGGGGCCTTGACGATCTGCCAGCAGTTCCCGTCCGGAGACAACAAAGCGAAATTCGAACTGTTCGACGGCGAAACGGTCTTTCTCAAGCGGGAGGGCCGACCAGGGAACCAGCCAGAGCGAGGCGTCCGGAGACAGAATCACCTCTTGCACGTTGGTTAAATGAGGAAGCAGAGGTTTCAGTATTTGCTGGAACAGGGCCTGGAGCAGTTTTTGAGTCGCCGCGGTCGCTTGTGACTCCCCGGTTTGCAGGGTTTGAGCGGCCCCCTTCTGAATGGATTGCAGCCCCGTCCGTAGTGTGGCTTCGATCTCCGAGGCAGAGCCCAGGTCAATGGTTTGAATGCGGCCCATTCCAGCAGGGGGAATGATCCAGGCGGCGTAGCGGGGTTTCTCTGCATGAGCACCCTCTTCGTCGATTGAATAGGGAGTGATGCGTACGAATTCCACCAGAACAGCGTCGGCAGGCAGTTGCGCGCGGATCTGTTGCAGGGTAACCCATTCACTTCGATTGAGTTCCGCATCGGCAAGGCCCAGCTGCTGGATCAGTGTCTGTTCCTCGCGGTTCAGCGCATCCAGCCGAGCCTGTTTCTGCTGTTCGTTGAGATCGGATTTTAATGCCAGCGACGCCAGTTCGCGTCGGATTGCAAACAGGTTTTCCGCAACCGCGCGGGCGGCTCCTTTGAATTGTCGCAGTAGACGCTCGTGACTGGAGAGGGTTTCCTGGACCAGGGCTTTGCGGTTGAGAATCGCTTCCAGACTTTTTTCCATCAGGTACTCGTTATCGCGCTGCGACCACATGATGCCCAGTGCCTGTTGATACTGGTGGGCATCATAGCCAGTGAGAAAGCGGAGCTGTTCCTTCTGGCTCAAGCCGGGCAGCACTTTGTCGGTAAAGCGTTTTGAAATGCGGCGTTGACGATCGAACGCATCCGCAGCCTCATTCCAGTTTCCGGAATGCGCTTCCACCACTGCCAGCATGCTAAGGACCTGGGCCAGTTCGCGGTCATCGGTGTTTTTTCGGTCTGCAGTCTGGCCCAGCTGCTGGTAAATGTTAAGCAGTTCCCGCAAGCTGCGCGCCGCCACTTCCCGGTTGCCATTCCTGTATTCCTGGGAGGCCAGCTGATACTGAAGCATTAACGTCTGAGGGTGATGTAATCCCTGGGTGCGTTGGGATACGGCTAATGCTTGCTGGGTGAGTTGAATCGAACTCTGGTCATCACCAGTCAGAAGGGCGATTGCGGAAGAGGTTTTGATATACAACGGGTGATCTTTACTGAACTTTCGCTGAACCAGCGGCATGAGTTCTTTGCTCAGTTTGATGGCCTGTTCCCATTCCCCGCTCTGTTGTAACAGCAACATCAACTCATATTGAACTTCTATGTTGTCGGCGCTTTCTCCACGGCCCGCTTTGCGATTTGTGAGGATGATTTCTTCATACAGTTTGCGGGCTCCGGAAACATCTTCCAGTACATACAACACCCCCGCCAGTTGCCGTTTGCCTGAGAGCGTGTCTTTATGTGATGGACCAAATGCTTTCGTACGCAGGTCAACCGATCGTTCGATCAAAATGCGGGCCTGGGTGATATCCCCCTGGCGTTCATACATCACTCCCAGGTTGGCCAGTACCGTGGCCTTGCCTTTCACATCTTCCGGGAAGTGGCGTTCGCGAAGTTTGCTGACCCGTTCCAGAGTCGTGCGCGCATCCTGGAATTGTGCAGCCCGGAACTGAATCGCAGAGAGCATTTCCAGGGCGCGCACCGTATCGAGATGGTCTTCGCCTTTCCAGCGTTCCAGTACGGGTAATCTCTCTTTCAGAATGCGGATGCTTTTCAGGTACTCGCCTTTTTTATCCAGTTCGATCCCGTAGTTCGCTGCTGCCGCTGCGGTGTCGGGGTGATTCGATCCATAAACCTGCTGCAGGTTCTGCCAGACTTTCTGCTGGGCCTGATGTCTTTCCGCGGAATAGGTTGTCGAAGTTAATTTCGCAATCGACTTGAGTTGAAGATTAACTTCTTTCAGTAATTGTTTCTGTTGTGCGGTCTGGTTTGGGGTTTGATGATCGGCCAGGGGGATCCAGCCTTTTTCGTTGAACTCGGGATGTTTGACCCAGGTCCATTTGCCCTCGGTTTTGAAGGCCCAGACTTTTTGTCCCGGCTGCAGGGCAGCGATGTTCCGGTTTTCTACCCGGAGGTTGGTGGGCTTTGTGATCTCCACCATTTGTTCGGCAGATGCAGACTGAACCAGCAATGTTCCAATCAACATTCCGTAAATAAGTCTCGAGAGGACTTTCATTCGGTCACCTGACTTTGATCTGATGTAAATGTAAACAGAAGTGTCTGGGAAAACTGTGAACGCGATCAATGTAGCTCATTGGGCCTGTAGACTTAGCTCTACTGGCTTAGTCGTTACCTGGTTTCGATACTGAGTGTTTTCTTTATCAGCTGGCTGGGATTATTTATGAGTCGATGCTGGTCGTCTTCAAAACGGTAGAAATCGTGAATGAAGCGATCGTTGACATTCTTCCCTCGCAGCAGAACTCCGGGGCTGAATTTTTGTGGGCTGGCAAAGACGGTAATGAATTCCGTTCCCAGTTGCGGTTGAATTTTAATCGATCCGGTTTCCGGGAAACGATACACGCTGCCATTTTTTAAAGGTAGCACCTGTTTTGTCAAAGCGACTTTGCGACCACGGGCGCTGGTCCCCACCAGTTCGATAAACAGATCGACGCCGGTTTCATTTTTGATGCTGATCACCATCTCGTCGCCGGGCGAAAACAGATTGCTTTTCTGATTGGTACTCACTTTCAGGTTTCGGGCCAGTCCTTCGGCTAAATGGTCCGGTCGAGTCAAACCATCAACGGCGGCGATAGGAGTGCCGATACCCAACTGGCGTACGACACGGTCATAATAGTCCTCCCAGGTATCGCGGCGGATCACACCGCCGGTGGATAAGCCTGCCAGTCCCAGCTGCGTGAACTGGGGAAGCTTGAATACCGCATTCAACTGGCCCGGTTCTTTGAGGCCCAGCTCGCCGGCGGCCTGGGTGAGCGTCAGTGGGGCATCGATGAATTTACGGGTGGTGGCGGTTAAGGGTTCATTTTTCACGTTACCTCCCAGGGCTTCCTGCATGGCGGACTGGAAGCGTGCTTCATCCTTATCGAGCAACTCGTCCATTTCCTGCTTGGGGATGTAGAGGCGTAGAATGTCTCGCGTATTCAGGCCCGAGTTATCAGGAAGTGCCTGGAATGCGGGCCGGATGTTGTCAGAGAAACGTTTCATTCCCCGGTCATGACATCGCATGCAGGCCAGTCCGTTGCGGACGACTTTATCTTCGGAGAATTTGTCGGTCACGATTGTGGTAGGGGCTTCCAGGATGCGATTGCCAGCGTTGTCGGTGACCAGATAGGCCTGTAGTCCGTTGGGCAGGTTCCAGATCATCTCTCCGCCGGCAAAATGGAAATCGAGCGGGTCGGCGAACATGTTCTGCAGGCCTTTGCTGGTCTCGAAATCAAAACTTTTCCAGTAAGCGCCGTCCCGGGAAGGGTGCCGTTCGACAATGCGATTGTTGCGTGAAACTCCGGAAAGCGTCATGCCCGCCCGGCTGGCGATAAAGTTCTGTAGATTTGCTTCACTTTCGACGCCGATCATCTGTTCGAGCTGATTCAACTCATGCGGCAGTTCGAGAAGATCTTCATAGAGCGGTGATTGCGTGGCAACGCTGATCAGCCAGTCAATGCGGACATAGGGTACCGGTCTGATCAGACCAGCCGGTTGGAGGTAGACCTCCCGGAGTTGCTCGAACGTCTCTGCGTTTTCATAGGCGATGCCATAGGGATATTCGAGCAGGATCATGTCGAACTTGTCGACGGTTGCATTGCCGGGCAGCTTGTGAGGTGAAACGGGAGTCACAACCGATTCGTGCCAGCCCAGTTTGCGAATATCAACGGCGAAGATCGTGTTTGTTTCTGGATCGACGGCAATCGGTTTGACGATGTCGGGCTGCCAGGACAAGTGGTTCAGCGCTTTGGTCAATGCATATTGCTGTTCGCGTAGTTCTTCAGCGGTCGCGCCTGCGGTCAACAAGTGGTTGCTGCTGAAGAAACGCAGAAAGGGACGGTCAGAACGGGGCGTCGCTTCCACGAATTTCAGGATCTGCTTTAAGACAAATTCGGTGCCGATGGTATTGGCAAACGCGGGATCCTGACTTGCTTCCTGAGGCACGGAAACATCTTCGGGAAAAGCAGGGGCTTTGGCTTCGATCCATTTACGGACGATTTCAATTTCTCCCGCACTGAGAGGAGGCCGCGGTGCTTCCGGCATGCGGAAGTCTTCATCATCGGTAGCGATGTAATCGTAGAGCACGGATTCATCGACATTGCCTGGCACTACGGAACCTGCTGCGCCGACAAATGTGCTCAGGTCTAGAATATTGATATCTGCTTCCCGACGTGTATCTCCATGACATTCCAGGCAGCGTGTGCGGAAAATCTGTTTGACCTCCGCTGACAGGTTTTCTTCCTGTGCCCTGACCGTCGTTGTAAAACAGGACAAAGACATGGCAAATAGAGACAGTAATTTCCACGGGTATGACCGGCTGCGGCTCATGCCTCACCTCTCTTGAATTCTCAGTATGTGACAGCTCAAAACGGGTATTTATCAATGTAAACGACTGTCCGCTCAAAATCTTCCCGGGTCTTTCATTTTTTAGAAGAATTAATCCAGTGCCGGCCAGAGGGGCTCTGCCTCCTCTCATTTTCCTACTTTCATAGAAAACAGTGGGCACGGGGCCGATTGAACTGAGAGTTACCTTTATTTGATCCGTCTGTTGAATGTTCTGGATCCAAATACCCCCTGTTTTTCAGGGGTTGGGGAAACATTTTGTTTTTTTGAGGAAAAACGCGGAAGAAATTCGACGTGGTCCCGTTCTCCTGTTGAAAGCCGGAACAATGCTGAGTCTGGCAGACAACTGAATCAATCTTATTTTTGAAAGGGAGAACAATGTCTAATCTCATCACATTCGTATTGAACGTTTCCATGGTCGTCAGTGGAGTGGGAACTCAGGAAGATCTGAGTGATCTGCATCTGGATACAGACTGTAACATGTCCGAAATTCAGATGCTGGAAAACACCGTGAACTGGGACGACAACATCATCCATCATGGAGTCGATGTCGACGAAAGAATGCTGGAAAAGTACAGCAATCTTGTCTGAGTCCCGGATTTGACCAATCACTACTCGATCACAAAACCATCAACATAATCAGGAGCCTTCGCTATGTTTCATTTTAATGTTCTCAAGACTGCTTTGCTCTGTACCGCTTGCCTGGTACCACTTTCAGCCGGGCAGGTTGTCCATGCCCGTTCCTACGCGCAACCACCAGTACGGTGCGTATTGAAGCCTGTTGTGACCTATCGGTTCCAGAAACGGAGCTTTACGCATTTTGTGACTCGTTACGACAATTACGGTAGACCATATCGGGTCCGGAAAGTCTGTTACAAAACCATCCAAGTTCCCGTGACGACCTGGGTACGCGTGTGTTACTAGGCTGTCATCTGTCCCGGGGATGTCTGTACCCATTGCCAGAGGCATTCCTTTACAAGGAAAGAATGCGAAATCTGCTTGAGATTCAGAACGTTCCCGGATATCGTAAGAGAATGTCCACATGCCAAAACCTCGAATCCCGATCAGATGAAAAACTGGCGGACCTCATAAAAGGTCAGGGAGAGACGTTTACGCAGAAGCAGGAAGCAGAAGCCGCGTTTAATCTGTTGTATGATCGTCATGCTGCTGTTCTGCTGGGATTCCTGAAAGTACGCTGCAACTCGTATATTGTAGCGGGGGACATTGCACAGGAGACCTGGTTGCGGGCCTGGCAGAAAATACCGGAGTACTTTGACGGCTCCCATTTCCGTGGCTGGTTATTTCAGATTGCGAAGAATCTGTTGCTGGACGAATTTAGAAAAAAAAAGATGACATCACTTTCTGAAGGAATGGATGCGCCTGAAATGCAGGATGCCGCTCAGGCCTTCATCAATCAGGAAGAGAAGCAGCAATTGCAGGATTGCCTGAGTCAACTGGATGACTCCCGGCAGCAAATCGTTCGTTTGCGACTGTCAGGGCAGAGTCATCGCGAAATCAGCGATCAGTTACAGATCGATTACACGACAGTTCAAACCCGTTTCCACCGGGCCAAACAGTTCCTGGAAGAATGCGTCCAGTCGACACGGAAGGAGACTGCCTGATGCTGACCGCTTTCAACTTACCTGAGGAAACGGATGAACTGCGAGTATGGCTCGATGGCATACTGCTTCAGCCAGAGCTGATGTCGGTCGTTTCTCAATTAGAGGCCGTGCATGCGAATGAGAGCGGAGAGCAGCTGACTCTGAATGACGTTTTACAGGATCAGCGGGAATCCGTGTTAGAGCAGGGCTGTCAGGGGCTTTCATCACTCCAGATTCAACAATTGTTAACTCATCCAAAACTGCTACTGGAACTGCAGGAGCAACTCTTTCTGGAAGGGGGGACTTTCTGGCAGAAACGGATTACGGCTCTGACGGATGAGGCTGAAGTCTCCCGCGGGCAGGACTGGCTGAAGCCGCAGATCGCTGGGCCACCTGCGGCTGAAACGCAAAGTACCTCAACCCCACCTGCACTCCAGACCATTTCCTATCGAAAAATTGGAATCATCGGTTTCGTCTCAGCGGCGCTGATTTTGGTGGCGGTGTTTTTGAATCAGCAACCGGCTGCTCCCCAAGGCTGGGGTTGGAATCGACCGGGCGCATTAACGGCTGATGTGCCTCCGGCTGAATATCTCAATCAACTGGCCGATTCCGCTGAAGAGTGGTTTAACAAACCGACGGAGACTAAAGCGGCTCTGGATACACGCTTGAAACAGTTTCGCGCGGGTTGTGAAACTCTGATCAAGGCACCTCACCCGCAGTTATCCCAGGATGATCGAATCTGGCTGGTCGAACGCTGCCAGGCATGGGCCGGAAAACTGGACGAACAGATTGTCAGTTTGAATCAGGGGGCCGATCTGAAATCAGCCGATGCGGCGGCGGATGCCCTGATTCGGAAACTGGTGAAGGCACTCCGGTCTCGTGCAACCACAAACAGTTAGTGCACTTTAGACTTAGGAATGTTGACCCGCTTCCTGTCACGACTATATTCCGGACATTTTTGCGCGTTCTCGATTCTCTCGTGCCCGTATTTGCCAATGATCTCTGTTCTCACATCCTCTGATTTACAATGTTATGAAAATGATCGCCGTTATTCCTGAGCCATAACGATGCACTCATTCATTTCATCAACAGTCATTCTTTGGGGGTTCGATGCTTTTATGGTCAAGACCGCTTACGTTCTCAAGGTTCGCGCCTGTGAAATCGGCTCCTGCCAGAATCGTTCCATCCATTTCGGCGTTGGAGAGATCGGCATTTCTGAAATTTGCATGTGTGAGATTAGCCTCAGTGAGAACGGCCCCCCTGAGATTGGCACCTGTCAAATCAGCACCTGTAAGATCCGATTCCCACATCTCAGCATCGGAAAAATCTGCTTCCATTAACATTGCATTCTCAAAGTTGACGCCCTGTAACTCTGCCTCACAAAATTTAGCTCGCAAAGCCTTGACCTTAGCCATGCATGCACCGTCGCAATTTGTCCGCGATAAGTCCGCATCACAAAGATCAGCATTAAACAGGTATGCCATTCTTAAGCACGCCTCGCGAAGACAAGCCTTACGAAAAGTGGCATTTGCAAAATTCAATCCCTCGAAATTACCATTAATCCCCGTGAATTCAGGAATACCGAATCTAAGAGAAAAATCAACATTATCAAAATTCGCTCCTGAAAGATCGAGTTTATTGATATCTCGTCTCATACGGAATATTTTGTAAGCATCTCCTCCTTCTAATACTATTCGCATACGTTCTTCTAAATCCATTGCTCGCTCCGAATGTCTTTCTATTGAGTCGTGAGTTTTACTCTGAGCCTGATCGAATAATCATCCAATAATACACATACACGTCTTTACATCACAGGTTAGACAATTGTTTGCTAAGCAACTCAGAATTCGTTTGTGGCAGTTTTGTGGCGTTCGTTTTTGCCTTAAATGAATTAACGCCTGATAATAGTTCTTGACGATTGGCATAATAAGTCTATTATTACAGTCTCAAACACATGGGAAGCCCGGCAACAAATGAGCGTTCAGAGAATCCCCCTCTCTCCGCATCCAATGAACGATGGCTCGCAACCACCTGAAAACAAGGGGTTTGCGAGCCATCGTTTTTTTGTGTCCCCCCACTTGTCCCGTTTTTGGCCCTGTCAAGAAACTCCTGATTTGTGGCCCCCTTGAGCAATATTGCCAGTAATAACATTGCTCCTGAAAAGCCTACCAAGAGTTTTAAAATGAATTTTAAACAACACATACCGACAAGGACATCCCCAAGCTGGCGTCGATGAAGAATCTCGAAACCTTGAATTTGTATAATACATCAATCACTCCCGCTGGAATCGCAAAATTAAAGGAGCTGCTCCCCAATTGCAAAATCTCTTAATGACGACAGGGGAAGAGAATTCTTATTGCAGCTTTTTGATTAAACCAGGTTCTGACAGACCAGCCTGCTGTTAAAATGGATCTCCGTGGCTAGAGATGTGAATCAGCCTGCGATAGCAATGCTGAATCGACATGATCAATCTGATCAATTAATCGTTGATCCGGATGACAGTTTCGACAGCCAATAACAATAT
>TARA_R110001592_G_scaffold316202_1_pt1 | contig 63732 bp, 52 predicted proteins | sample TARA_R110001592 | Tara Oceans TARA_R110001592 (sample SAMEA4398387) | marine metagenome | biome: Polar Biome; feature: [SRF] surface water layer (ENVO:00010504); material: water (ENVO:00002006), including particulate matter (ENVO:01000060) such as... | depth 5 m | reverse complement strand
CCGGAGAGCTGGCGCTGGATTTCCCGTTGTTCCTGCAGGACGCGTCCTGCCATGCCTACGAGTTCGTCCTGGTGGCTTTCCAGTTCCTGCATTTCTTCCGGTGACAGTTGCTCGATTTCCTGTTGTGTCATCGGGCGATTATCTTTAAGCGGAATAAACAGGATCTCGCCATTGGGCATCTGCTGCACGGTCAATTCATGCTGACCGGCCAGTTTCTGAAGTTTGTCGAATACTTCTTCGCCACGCTTGCGGTAGATCTGCCGCAGTTTCTCTTTTTCTTTCCCAAAATCTTCTTCTTTGAACGCCTTCGGCAGAGATTCCTGCAATTGCTCGATCAGTGCTTCCATTTCCGAGCGGAACTGAATTCCCTGACCGGCGGGCAGACTGATGGCCAGCGGGCAATCGGGCTCTTCAAAATTATTGACATAGATCCAGTCATCCGGAATGGAATCATCCAGAATCCGTTCGCGGAGCGCATGAGTGATGAGTTCATTCCGACCGGTGCCGATCAGCCCGGAAAGATAGATATGATAATTCGGATGCCTGATACCAGTGCCCAGTTCCAGCGCTCTGACAACGCGAGGCTGTGCGACAATTTCTGTCAGTGGCTCCAGTTCCTGCGTGGATTTAAAACCGAACGATTTTGGATCCAGTTTTAAAGTTACTTCTTTAGAGGTCAGCTCACGGTATTCCGTCTGTTCGGTCATAAAGTTCTCATCAGTCAGTTCAACGGTTAAACAGGGGGGCTGAGTTTCTGTTTGGGGATTTGCAAACGCAGGATGCCGGCCTGATTTTCCCGTTTGACATGATAGGGGTCGACAGGCTGTTCGAGGGGGATACGGCGAAGAAAGCTTCCCTGCCGACGTTCGATGCAGATTCCCTGGGCCGATTTCTCCACGCAGCCGGATCGTCGCCAGCCGGAAATAGTCAGAGAATGCTCCTCCACTGTGACATGGATCTCATCCGGATCAACGCCAGGGACATCGGCTTCCACCAGGTAAAAATCGGGCGTTTCGAAAATATCAATTTCGGGTTGCCAGTTTCCGCTGGGGGGACATAACCCCCACTGACCATGAATGAGTTCATCAAATGCCTGATCAATCTGCTGTTCGAGATTTCGCAGGCGTATCGGTTTCCACGGTAATTGCGACATCGGGGCTCCTGCAGGAATATTTAATAAGAATAAAGGAAACGACGTCTTGTTCTTTCAGTTTACCCTGATTTCAGGAAGGCGTCCAGAAAAAGCCTGCTCTGCCGTCGGTCAGGTATCACAGAATTCGATATGCCGTTGAGAGATGAACGAGCAGGGCGGATGTTATTCAATCAGTTTCAGGTTGAATTGTCACATGTTCAAGCTCAGAACAGTCACTTACTGCATTTTGGGGTTGTGGCACATGACTTGCAGTTTAATGCAGTATCTCTATACAAAAGGAGGAAAACCAATGGCTTATCATAAAGTACAGGACATTCTGGAGCTTGTGGAGTCTTTTCACAAACAGATGCGCCAGGCTTTGGATCGCGTCTCGCAGGAAGCAGATTCCGACTCTGTAGAATGGTTATCACACCAGTTGCGGCAGCATGAATTACATTGGGAGGCGGCTCTATCCGGTTATGAGAAACGAGTCGCGGAAGGTGTGCTCGATACCTGGTTGCAATATTTTCCTGACGAGGAAGTTCGCAGACAGATTGATGCGATCGAGATTAAACGCGATATGACAATCGATGATCTGATCGATCTGAATGTTCGTTTTCGCCAGGCTTTGATTAACCTGTATGAAACACTCTCTCAGGCATCATCGGCACCGCGGGTGCATGAACTGTTTCAACAACTGCAGGAATATGAGCAGGCTGTGATTGCACAACAAAGCAAGAAGCAGCAGGATTCGGAACTGGTAGAAAACAGATCCCGTAAAAGAGCATGATGTCTTAGATGTCATCAATCACAAAACCCCGCTGGATTTCAAATCAATTGAAGCCAGCGGGGTTTTGCTTTGGATTCAGGAAAACGCGAGACTACCGCTTTTCTGAAGCCAGGCAGAGTCTGTTATAATGCAGCCTCGTCCCACTTCAGTTTATCATGTTTGAGTTCCTGCTCTGTTTCAAAAAAGAGTTCCTGGAAGAGGCCCCTGAGCTGGCTCTGGTTGGCATCCCAATACTCCGCTTCAGAGACATTGACGCAGATCAGTGCCAGGTTGGGATCTGCAAAGCCCTGGGGAAACCACTGCTCCAGCTCCTCTGTCCAGAGTAACTCAATTTTCTGACTGTTGCGCACCAGCTCTGCCTGACCGGTGATCGAGATATAACGATCTCGCTCCGCATCTGCATACGCCAGATTGACTGCGCTTTGCTTTACGATTTCGCTGACTTTCGGATCGTCCGCGTGCGTAAAGAACCAGAGCTGTCCTTCAAACTCATGTTTTGCCGTAATCATAGGGCGGCTCCTTAAGCCACCGTCCTCCGACCGGGTTGTCAGCATCGCAATATGGATATCACGAATCATCTCACGCAGCGCCTCGATCGATTTCTGCCGCTCTCCTGAATCACTTACTTTCTGGTCCATTCTGCTACCTTGCCTTTCTGGAGGTAAGAAACTGACCGGCTGAAGACGGAAATATTTCATCCGCCTGCAAAGGTCAGCTCAACCACTTGAATCATAAATTCTCTCCAGTCCCTGATTCAGACTGAATTGAGATCAGTGATTGATTTAAGCTATACACCCGCGACAAGCTGCTCGCCCGCTTCACGCCATGACTCTGCTCCACCTTCATAGTCAAATACATGCGTGAATCCAGCTGCTTCCAGCTTCTGAGCAGCCTGCGTGGATGAATTACAATGTTCATTCGCGCAATACACGACCACGGTCTGATCTTTACTGCCCGCTGCCTGTTCAACTTGCGAAACAAAATCGTCTTGTTCCTGGGGGATATTAATCGAATTCGGGATATGTTCTTTCTGAAATGATTCCTGTGGTAATGTGTTTACCAAAATGCCTTTTTCATTGCGTTGCATTTTTCCACGTAACTCGGTGGTTGTTATTTGATGCATGATTCATCTCCTTCTTGAAATAATTCCATTACAAATCGGGTACATGAATCAGAGATTGCAAAAGGCATTCCAACAGAGGGCATTCCAATGAGATTCAGGGTCGGGAAAAAAGTTTGTGTCGTCTGATGCAATTCTAAACCTGATCTGTGCAGCCCACGGATCCTGGACTGGGGGGGTATGTTTCGAAGGGCATTTGGAATCTGAGATGTTGAACGGAAACGCGATAGATATTCTCACACAGAGCATGACAGATTGACGCTGAGGCAGGACATTCTGACTGACTTCAAGGCGGGCTACTTCTCTCCTAAAGTATATATAAAGCAGAGCAGGATGCTGTTGTTCTCATTTAAACTGAATCGAGGTTCTCTCACCATATTATAAAATGATTGCTGTCCACATCATGTCATTACTTGATCTCTCACAAAATTCGATCTGGCTGAATCTGTTACTCTTTACCCTGTTTGCGGCGGGTGTCTGGTACGCGGGGGCAAAATTGAGTCTCTACGTGGATCTGATTGCTGATCGAACCGGAATTGGTCAAGCGTTTGCAGGTGCACTGCTGCTGGGGGGAGCGACCAGTCTGCCGGAACTGGCAACGACCATTTCCGCCAGTGCATCCGGCGCAGCTGAGTTGGCGGGCAACAACCTGCTGGGGGGAGTCGCTTTGCAGATCGCGGTGCTCGCCGGTATGGATATCGTCTGTCTGCGAAACCGACCGTTGACTTTTTTTTCGCCCAAAGCAGCGTTGTTGCTGCAGGGGGTTTTTCTGATCCTGATGCTGAGCCTGGTCATCATGATTCTGATGACAGGCGAATTAATCACACTGGCAGGGGTCGGGCTGTGGTCTATGATGCTGGTTGTGATCTATGGCTTCGGGCTCTGGTCATTTCATCGGTATGAAGGGGATCCCCGCTGGAAACCAGCGGGGGAACTGGAAGAACCCCCGGAGTCCAATCGGGATCTCAAAGACGCACATCAGGCAGAATACCAGTCGGTATCGACGGGTGCCCTGGTTCTCTGGTTTTCTCTGTCAGCGTGTGGAGTTCTGTTTTCAGGCTATCTGGTGGCGCGAACCGGAGAAGTGTTGTCAGAGCAGACGGGGCTGGGACAGAGCCTGATTGGAGCCACACTGGTGGCATTAGCGACGAGTCTGCCTGAAGTGAGTACGACCTGGTCTGCCATTCGCTTTGGCGCCTACAGTATGGCGGTTGCAAATATTCTGGGAACGAATGTGCTGGAAGTGGTACTCTTCCTGCCGGCGGATATTGCCTATCGTGATGGTTCTCTTATCGATGCCATGGATCCCTCTGCCAGTTTCCTGGCTGCGCTCGGGATCGTACTGACCAGTATTTATCTCTGGGGGATTCTGGAACGCCGCGATCGCACGATTCTGGGAATGGGATATGATTCAGCCCTGGTGCTGTTGTTTTACTTTGGGGGAATGGGTTTGTATTACTCGTTATCACTCTGAGCGATTCGTTCAGACACTATCTCGCTATCTTGTAGCGACTCCATGTCCGTTTGAGCTGGTCATCAAAATCCGCGCAGTTCAATCGCTTCTTTAACGCGTCGCGTGCCGATCGTGTAGGCCGCTTCCCGTCTGCTGCTGCCCGTGGACTCCGCTGATTCAGTCAACTGTTTCCAGGCATTGTGCAACGTTGATTCCAGTTTGTTATTCACTTCGCTTTCTTTCCAACTGTAGCGCTGTCGATTCTGAACCCACTCCAGATAAGAGACGATCACTCCCCCCGCATTCGCCAGCAGATCCGGAATGACAGGGATGCCTCGTTCCTGCAGGGTGGCGTCGGCTTCAGCCGTGACGGGGAGATTGGCTGCTTCTACTATCAATCGAGTGCGAAGTTGATCGACATTGTCCTGATGGATGGTTGCTTCGACAGCAGCGGGAATCAGAATATCAACGTCCAGGGCAAGGAGTTCTTCGTTAGAAATTTCTTCGGCAGAGAAGTCGATCTGCTGTAGTGTAAGATCGTCGTCAGATTCATTTCTCGATTTGATGATACCGGGGATATCCAGTCCGTGACCCTGGTAGAAGCCACTTTGTCGATTACTGATGGCGACCACTTTTGCACCGAAGTCATGTAGAAATTTCGCAGCATGACTGCCTACATTGCCAAAACCCTGAATGGCGATACGAGCGCCCTGCACTTCGATCCCCAGGTCTTCACAGGCCCAGCAGGTCACCAACGCGACTCCCCGTCCGGTTGCTGCCAGTCGACCGGGGGAGCCTCCCAACTGGATTGGTTTTCCGGTGACAATTCCTGGCTCGTAACCATGATCCTTAGAATGGGCTTCCATGATCCAGGCCATTTCCCGGGGACTGGTTCCCATATCAGGGGCAGGGATATCCCGATCTGGCCCCAGCATTTCATCTAATCGATCCACAAACCGTTTGGTAAGAACTTCCAGCTCAGAACTGTTCAACTCATGAGGGTTGCAATTGATTCCTCCTTTGGCACCGCCGAAGGGAATATCAACCAGCGCACACTTCCAGGTCATCACAGAAGCCAGATCTCGAAAGTGAGCCAGGTCGACATCCGGGTGAAATCGCAGTCCCCCCTTAAAAGGTCCGCGACTGTGATTATGCTGTACGCGAAAACCGGTGTAGAGTTTCAAGCCTCCTTCATGACAGACCAGGGGCAGTCCAAATTTGACCTCGCGATAAGGGGTGATCATCAGGTGCCGCATTTCATCACTGACTCCCAGGCGGTCCAGGGCCTGGTGTAGAAACGGGCTGATAGCTGATTCCATTTTAGTTTCGTCCTTCTTTTTCCTCGAATCGAATGAACTCAGTTGTGCGACTCGCGATACCATACTTGTGGCGGCTGGCTGGCATAATTAGGAATCAGTGCGAACATCAACAGCAACAGCCCGGTCAGAATGTGGTTCTGCAGTGCCGGAATCACCTGTTCGGGACTGGCAAAACGCCCATAACAGATCATCAAAATCGCCAGAAAAGCGGTTGCCAGATGGATGTGTCGCAAAGGCTGCCAGTAAGAAAGCAGCGCAAACGAAATGATCAACAATGCGCAGAGCCAGTCCATAAACCAGAGCATGGTTTGTGACTCAGCATGTCCGAAAACAAACGGACTGATCGCCAGCCAGCAACCCAGCATGATTTCCACAACGCGCGACCACATCAGGTGCTCCTTTTTGCTGTTTTCAAAGCAGCGGTTACCATTTCACTGGCGATCTCGTCGGCGATTTCAGAAGGCTTGCCCCACAAAACGGACCAGACCAGTCGTTTGTCTTGTGTTCTTTTCCAGACCCGATACAGCAGCTTGAGAGAAGCAAATACTTCATCATAGGCCATGACCACCAGGATCAGCGAAATCAACGCTGTCAGCAGACAGAGGAAGCACCATTGTCCTACGATGGTTCCCTGGCAGATGACCAGGATGGCGCTGACCACTCCCAGCGGAATCACATCAATCCCAAACAGGATGACCAGCCAGGGGCGATACTGCCAGCGACGCGTCGATCCGGCCAGGCCAAAGATGGCATCACCGAGGTAAGCTAACGCACCCAGTGCTGCATCGGGGATGCCGAACCAGCGATGCATTCTTAACGCCACATCGGATTCCAGAACAAGTCGTGTCTGTTCTCCAAAGACAGGATCCCAGGGGGCATCAATCAAATGCCATTGAAACAACGCCATGTGTGTCGCCATGACAAATGCAATGATGGCGAGAATGCAAATCGGAATCCGTTGTGACCAGGCTGACGGGTTATAATCAAACGGGGCAACGGCGACATTCAGATCTGCCTGCTCCGCCGGAAAACCTTTGAGCGTGAGCTGGCTCATTTCCGAGTCCCCGCTGAATCTTCCTGATTGAGTTCTTCCGGAACGGGTAAGCCGTTAATCTGGTACCAGCGTTCCGGATCTGACTTGAGTCGTTCGGTCATTTCCGGGAGGGAATTGCGTAACTGGTGTTTTGGCTCCCATTCCAGAAATTCACGGGCATGCTGGATGCAGACCGGATAGTTCTGATCCGCCAGATCAATCATCCACGGCTTAATGAACGGGGCATCTTCTTCATTCGAGATCTGATCCTTAACCCAGGCACCCGCTTTGGCGGCCATCTTCGGAATCCGAATCGCGGGCCACTGGTCCCCATGCAGATACAGTCCCAGTTTATCCTGCAGTTCTTCGTAACTCATCAGATCCTCTTCGCCGATGATAAACAGGCTATGCAGAGGCAGATTGATTCTCTTTTCCACGACTGCCTGGAAGCAGGCAACCAGATCATCCAGGTGCAGGAATGACTGTCCGCAGCTCAGATCACCCGGGAAGAAATAACTTTCCAGCTGTTTCTCATAGACACGGGCGATCTGTTGAGAGATGGGGATGGAGTGACAGTCTTCATCATACACGCCCGCCAGACGCAGAATGACGGTAGGAATTCCCTTTGCTTCTTTCTGGATGACTTCTTCCGCAGCCAGTTTGGACTTTGGATAGTCCCATTCGGCATTGAGGGGAGACGTCTCATTGATCGGCTGACCCTCTTCAGAAGAAGCCTGTACCAGCAGTGAACTGGAAAATACAAACTGCTCGACTGTAAAGTTCTGAAGTCCGTGGAGTAATCGCCTGGTCCCTTCCACTGTCAGATCCTCGTAGAGGGGGCTCGGTTCACCAGAAAAGTCATAGTAGGCAGCCAGGTGAATGACACTGGCAATGCGATCACCGTGTCTCTGTTTCAGATTTTCCAGTGCGCGGGAGACGGCGGCATCGTCTGTCAGATCGCAGGGAATCCAGTCCGCCTGATGTTGTTCAGCCGGTAGAGGTTCCAGGTCGAAAGCGACGACATCATATTCTTCAGAAAACGTATTAACCAGTCGAGAACCGATCAGACCTTCGGCACCAGTAATTAATAGCACAGGTTTTTTTTGCATTGATTGATTCATGTTTTGCTCTCTTTCAATTGAGGTGAATAAAGCAAGATCACAGGAAAGTTACGCAACTGGAATGCCAACCATGTATTTTTGATCTGAAAACCTGCTGCAGCTGCAGGGATCAGCAATGCCTTAGCATCACATGGGTCAGGTTTGATATGAACCCGCACAGGTAATGGAAAGTGATCCTCAGCAGAGGAGACGAGACGATGCTCCGCTGGCGTATTTATGATTTTTTTGTGCAAGGGGGTAATGCAGTGACAGAATATCCGACAGTTTGTCGTATGGGGTGATCTGTGAGCGTTCAGAGTGGTCGTAAAACTGCCACAGTAGATTCGTCGAAAGTGCTGAAATCATTAGCTTTTCGAAATGGCACATGCTTTGCAAAACGTTCAACTCAATATTTTCAAACTTTCATGGGGGAGCGGAGCATGTTGAAACAACAGACCATTTTAATCATAGAAAATACAACACCAGGCCGGGCTGTTCTATCTGATTTTTTAAGCCAGCATAATTTTCATTCCATCACAGTCAGTCAGGAACAGCTGGCTGATCACCAGATCGAACAGAGTGTGGACCTGGTTCTGATTGATCTCGATCAGAGTGATCAGGATGCCTTGCAACAGTTACAGTACTGGAAAAAACATAAACCGGAAACACCCTGTATTCTGGTATCGAGTTCGGACAATATCGATACCGCAGTCACCGCAATGAAGCAGGGGGCGGCTGATTATCTTCGTAAGCCGGTGAATTCACAGAAACTGATCCAATCCGTTATTACCTGTATGCGTTCCGCCCGGGATGCTGCGTCTGCTGTGAGTGCCTCCCAACACAGACCATCGCAACATGGTTTTGAAAACATGGTGGGCCAATCCGGGGCGATGCAGGAAATATTTGAGGATGCCCGACGTGTGGCGCAGACAGACAGCACCGTGTTAATAACAGGTGAATCAGGCACAGGAAAAGAACTGATTGCCGAGGCCATTCATCGTAACAGCCCGCGGGCAGCAGAACCGTTTGTGACCGTGAATATGGCCGCTGTTCCGGAACACCTGGTCGAGAGCGAACTGTTCGGTCATACGAAAGGTTCGTTTACCGGCGCGACGGAATCCCGTCGGGGACGTTTTGAAGCAGCCCATCATGGTACTCTGTTTATCGATGAGATCGGTGATTTTAAATTGGAATCGCAGGCCAAGCTCCTGCGGGTTCTGGAAAATCACACGATCACGCCGATCGGCAGTAACCAGGATCGACATGTCAATGTACGGGTGGTCGCTGCAACCAGCCACCATCTGGAAAAGCTGGTTGAAAAAGGACGATTCCGGGAAGACCTGTATTACCGTTTGAATGTGATCAACTTGAAGCTGCCTCCCCTGCGTGAGCGGAACGAAGATATTGCACTGCTGGTAGACAGTTTTATGAACCAGATCTGTCAACAGATTCAGCGGGAAAGACCGGAGTTGTCTGCGGAACTGCATCAATACCTGGTAAATCATAACTGGCCGGGAAATGTGAGGCAGCTGCGCAACTGTCTGGAAAGCATGGTGGTTCTCTCAAAATCTGGCCAGTTGACAATGGATGATTTACCTGACATGTTGCGAAATGGAGAGGGAGTTCATGATGGAATCCTCATTCCTGAAGGCATCCGACTGGAAGAACTGGAACGTACGGCGATTCAGCAGACTTTGAGCCGAAATCATGGCAACCGTACGCATTCCGCAAAATCACTTGGTATGTCCGTCAGAACCCTGCAGAGAAAGCTCAAAGCGTGGGGGATCCGGGAACAAGCCAACTCCTTCGCACGAAATGGCAGCTCTTGATCGAGTCACATTGAATGATTAGAGAGCGAGTCGAGAAATACTGCGGTTGTCAAAATTGCTGTGTCAGCTATAAATCAGAACAATGGCTCAGATTTCTTTACTCCCATTTCATTCGAAAGCCTGATTATGTTTGGCTGGTTGCGTCGTGATCCGCGAAAAAAACTGGAAACTCAATATGCGCACAAACTGGAACAGGCCCGGGATGCACAGCGGAATGGAAACATTCAGGGCTATGCACAACTGATGTCAGAAGCGGAAGAAATTCTGCAGGAAATCGACAGTTTACCTGCATCGACCTCGGAAGCAGGCAAATAAAACAGCAGGGTCTGTTTAATTTTTTAAGGTCACCGCAAACACCTCGGCGTGATCCAGATGTAGTCGCAGCATATATTTGCCAGCAGGCAGATCCTTCAAAGTCTGCTTTTTCCAGCCAACGGGATGCCTCAGGGAATCACCGGTTAAAGGTTTTGCGTCTGTTTTCGAAAAGCCGGGAACCCGGAATCCGGCGGCTGTTAACAGTTCCACCTGGATTTTGCCCTTCGTCGCGTCTGCATTTACGGTGATCTCCTGAATGTCTTTCAGGTCCAGTGGCTTGAGTGTGACCTGTCCTATATTTTTCAGCGGTTTTTTTAAGGTGGACTGAGCGCTCAGTTCCACGGGGCGAATTCCCGCAAAGCGGTCCAGAGGCAGCGTTGCCAGTCCCACACCACTCTGCTGGCTGGCGTCGGTCAGTTTTGAACCTCCTCCTATCGCACCACTGGTATAGCCTCCGTAGTAAAAGCGAATAGAATCCTGCAGGAATACAGGCGTGGCATTTGTGAAAATGCCTCCGCTCGAAAATGGCTGTTGTGGAATGAACGAGAGTTCGCGACAGGGACGGTCCCAGTGGATGCCGTCGCGGCTGATCATCAGTTCGATATGCATTAAATCCGCTTTGGCTCCGACTGCTTCGCCGCGGGCGCGCAGAATCTGATTCAGGCAGAAGTAACAATCGTTATAAAAGAAAACCGGCGAGTTATGAAATTCCGTGTTGGCAGCATCTTCGTCATCGGGCGAACAGACAATTTCGGGGGCCGACCAGGAGAGAAAATCCTTGCTGCTGGAACGGGCCATCGCGTGTTTCCAGGCCAGTCCTCCATCCGGTCCGTTCAACCAGCATTTTCCGTAGACGGCGTACTCTTTCTGTTTCGGATCATAAAACACGTCGACCGCATCGGACATCGACAGCGGCAACAGCCACTGTTTGCGCATGAAGTTTTTACGTTTGTCCCACTGTTCTTTATACGGATCTTCTTCAGTGAAGAGCGGTTGCAGTGTACGTCCCCCATAGGCAGTCTGGTTGAGCGGATTGCGTGACGATTTTGCCCAGTGGATTCCATCGGGTGAAAAGGCGGCATGCCATCCGGGCCATTCCTGCTGATTTTCATCGGGAGAGAAATCGTAATACAGCATCTTATACCGTCGAGCAGGATCTGTTTCACCCGGTTCGATCAGAACTGAGTTGCAGTACCGGTCTCCATAACCGCCCGATGCCAGCAGCACGATATTGGTTTCCGGAAAAGATCCCTCCCAGGGTTTGCGGTCGGTTTTGAAATCGTGCAGTTTCAACATCGGCTTGGTAAAGTGGATGCCATCTTCCGATTCAGCATAGCAGACCACACAGCGATGCGTTTTGCGCGGGTCGCGTTCACCAGCATACGCCTGGTACCACAACTGGTAGAGACCCGACTGGGGATTACGATAAATCGAAGACCAGGCGATGGCCAGTTCCCACGGCTGATCTTCCCGTACGACCGGATTTTCTGCATACGCATTCGCATGATGAAAAACGCGCCTGGTCCCCGCGCGATATAATACGTGATGATCATCTACGAGTAACAGTGTTTTCTCACTGGAACCCGGTTCGGCTGCGTGTGAGACGGAGACGGTAATCAGCGGACAGACGAGGAACAGGCTCAGTTGGAAACAAAGTCGTGCGATTTTCAACATCGAGGGGTGTCCTGTATTACAAGAGGATTATTGCATTGCCTTTTCGAAAAAGTCGACAGCCTGGATCTGCACGCTGCGCATGACTTCGTCCGAGTGCGCGAGGTCATCCAGTATGATCAGCTCACATTGAAACTGCTTTTCTGTTAAGCGTTCAGCCAGTTTCTGACTGTGGCGGGGCAGCACGGTGCGGTCTTTGAGTCCATGGATCAGCATCACGGGGATTTTCTGAAATGTATCGACATTCTGAATTGCCGAGCTCACGTGATATGCGTCGGGAACCTGTTGAGGCGATCCGCCATATGCGGCAGAAACTGGCTTGGCATAGCGGGGATTCTCTCTAATCCAGTCAGCGAAATCTGTCATCGGCATCACGGCGCAAACGGAACGGATCAGCTCAGGGCGATGCAGGGTGTAAGCGAGAGACGAGCCGCCTCCCATACTGGTGCCCATAATGTGTACGCGGCGCTGAGAAATCTTCTGTGCGGTAAGGACCCGTGCGGTCACGCCATCCAGCGCCTGTTTCGCGGCTGCATTCATGAAATGCAGTTTTCCCAGTTCGGGAACGACCACGTAAAATCCGCGGCGGGAGAGTTCTTTGCGCAATTTCTGATAAGGTTCGCGTGAATAATTATAGCTCTTGAGTGATCCCCCGGCACCGTGCAGATAGATTAACAGCGAAGTCGGTTGAGAGTCTGATTTCTTAACTGGATGGTACAGTAAATAAGGAGTGATTATGCCCGTTTGTGGATCTGAGTACTGATGCCGCGTGATCTTTTCAGTGAAAGTCTCATCCGTTTCAGCAGCGAAGAGTGGGAAAGAACAGAATCCGATCAGAATTGCTGTGGTTGTTGCAATTCGAAACCAAACGGGAATAACGAAATATGGATTCATGCTGAAACTCGTTCGAGAGATTTGGTTGTTGAATTCAGGACTGGATCATCGTTTTCAATTCCACTTTCAGTTCGTTGAGACGGGCGAGCATCTCCTGGATAGCCCGTTGATGACGGTCGAGATCTGCCGACCCTTCCCGCAGGGGATCAAGCACGATCGCTTCATGTTTGAGATACTGTTCGCAGGCATAAGGAACAGCCGCAGCGATTTCAGGTGGAATGATGACCACGCCATTACAGTCGCCGTGCAGTAAATCGCCGGGATGAATGGTGAGTCCTCCCACTTCGACAGGAACGCCGGTCGCTTCGAAGTGGCAGTACCCGTGTCCGCTCATAATACCATTGCTGAAACAGGGGAATTCCAGTGCGCGGACATTATCAATATCGCGGGCGGCGCCGGAGGTGATCAGGCCGACCGCGCCAAAAGTTTTATAAGTCAGGCACATCCCATCGCCGAACGTCGCGCCAGCCGGCGGATCATCCAGATCCTGGAAAACAACGATCGCAGGGCCGGGTAAATCTTTGAACGAACGAATCAGTCGGGCTGAAATTCCGGGGTCAACAGAACTGTCCGCCGGTACGGAAGAACGAAAGGTGGTTGTGGACGCGTAACCGACCATGGGGGGGAGTTCCGGGAAGCAGGCGGCGATTTCCCGATTCATATATCCCACAGCTCGAGATCGGATCTCGAACAGTTCAATTGCGTTGCAGACTGTCGGGGTATCATAACGTCGTAATTCTGCCAGATCGGGGAGGGCAAGCATGATTGTTCTCAAAAATTGATTTGACATTGAAATTAGAATAGATACTATTTAATCATAAAAATATCGGTTGTAAATCAAAATATCTATCATTGCTAGAAAATAAATAGTATATATGTCTGCCGAAATCAATTACCAGATTACCCAGTCTGACGAGCTGGCAGAGCGGATTCGGGAGCGAATTCAGTCCGAACGACTCGCAGACGGGGCGTTTTTCATGACCGAATCCGATCTGGCAGAAGAGTATCAGGTTTCTCGAACCGTCGCCCGGGAAGCAGTCAGCCGACTGACGGCTATTGGCTTGCTGGAAGGCCGCAAACGCATCGGCCTGATTGTACGCCGCCCCGATCCACTGAGGCTGCTGCAACTGGGACTGCCTTCTCTGTTTGATTCGGAACAGGATGTTTCCGAGTTATCGATGCTGCGGTATGTAGTCGAAATGGGAGCCGTCGATCTGGCGATTCGTAACGGCAGTGATGAGCAATGTCAGCAACTCTGTGAACTGGCAGAAGAGATGGCTTTAGCGATTCGCAGTGATCAGCCCGAGAAAATTGCCGAGCGGGACATCGCGTTTCACTCACTACTCTTGCAGATGACGTCATCCAAATTGATTGCCGGCATGCAGCGGGTGCTGGTGAATTTCTTTCAATCGGTCTATCAGGAATATCAGTCCGATGAAACCACGGGCGAACGGATGATCTGGGAACACCAGGAGCTGGCAGTCGCGATTCGGGATCGCGATTCCAACCGGGCCCGTACGATGATGCAGATGCAGTCGCGTAACTGGCTGAATCAGAATAAGACTACTTGAAAATAATCCTGCAGATTATGCCTGAGGAATAATTTTATGAAAACGTGCTCGAAGAGACTGTTACTGGCTCTGGGTTTGGTAATGCAGACGGCAACGCTGTCGGCAGCTGAACCCGCTGTCGAACTTCATAAAACGAAAGCAGGAACGGAATTCGCAACCTGGGGACCGCTGCCCGACCAACCAAAACCGACGCTCTTCATCCTGGCAAGTACGATGGAGAGTGCCCTGGGCAGTCCTTATTTTCGACAGTGTGGCAACCAAATGGCGGATGCCGGTTACCTGCTGGTCTCGGTCGATATTCCCTGTCACGGCAAACAGCATCGACCTCCCGAGCCTACGGGGTTAAGTGGCTGGGCTTATCGTTGTGAGCAGGGGGATGACTTCGTTGCCGATAATAACCGTCGGCTCAGTCAGGTGCTTGATGAACTGATTGCCGGCGGTCAGACCAATCCCGATTACGTCGGTGTGTGTGGCACATCGCGGGGCGGTTACCTGGCGTTGCAGTTTGCTGCCCATGATCCCCGGGTGAAAGGCGTTGCCGCGTTTGCACCGGTGACAGACCTGACGGTCCTGAACGAATTCAAATCGCGTTCCAAAAATGAAATGGTGCAGTCGTTGAGTATGATCCGCAATGCAGACAAACTTGCGGGGCGGCCCGTCTGGATTGTGATTGGCGATCGTGATGTGCGCGTCGGAACAGACGAAGCGATTGCGGTGGCTCGCAGGATTACACAGGCTGGTCTGGAAAAGGGCGGGCCAAGTCAGGTCGATCTGCATGTGATTGCCGAACCCAAGGGGCACACCGTTCCCAAAGGCTCAACCGATGTGGCAGCGGAATGGTTTCTGAAGCAGGTCGGAACCCCTGATTCTTCACCCGGAAAATAGACATTTCATTCCTTCATTCGCTAGAGCGTTTCCATGCAACGAACTTTTTTGAATCATTCCAACTTATGTTACCAGTCAGCAGTCGCGATCCTGCTGGTCTGTAATGTCGTCGTTGCCCGCGACATTCATGTCGACCCGGACAAGGGGAATGACGCAGCGAGTGAAGGACCGCTCAAAACAATTCGGCAGGCAATTCGCATTGCGGAACCTGGTGACACGATTCATCTGCTGCCTACAGTTTATCATGAATACGCGGGCTTTTATGGGAAGCAGGGAACACCGGAAAAGCCGATCACCCTCGACGGTCATGGTGCGACCCTGGAAGGTTCAGACCCGATCGATGTGACACAGTGGTCTGAAGTCAAGCCGGACCTGTATCGCTGTGAGAATCTGATGCCTGCTTTGAGTGATGCAATTTTACAGCGCTGGTTTTTTCTCTGGAACGGTAAGATGGTACACATGGGCCGCACATCGAAAGGGCCCAGCAAAGATTTCAAAAAGCCTGAAGACCTGCAACCGGGGGAATGGACGTTTGTGAAACAGACAGCACCAGCCGGGCAGACAGAACCGGCAGAAAAGAGTTCTCAGGTCACCGGTGCCTTTTATTTAAAACTCTCGTCGGGAGCCCAGCTGAGTGAGCAGAATCTTCGCGTCCCGGTACGATCCGCCGGCGTGCAGTTTGGTGGTTCGGGAAAGAATCACAACGCGCATCTGGTGATTCGCAATCTGACCTGCACTCATCCGTATAACGACGGATTTAATATTCACGGACATTGTGAAAATGTGCTGTTTGAAAATATCCGCGCGATTGAATGTGGTGATGACGGGATCAGTGCCCACGAAACAGCCGAATACCGCGTCGATGGTTTTGTATCGATTGGAAACTCGACAGGGATCTGTGACACCGGAGCCAGCCGAACCAGTTACAACCGGGTCTTTATCCGCGACTGTCTGGGCTTCGATCTGTTTTTTCTGGATACGGGCCGCTATACGCTGACCAATTCGGTCATACTTTCTTCGGCGGTGCGAACATTGACGCTGGTGGGCCGCGATGATCCGGATCAGCCCTGTTCGCTGACCATGAAGAATGTCTTTATCCGTCGGGTGGCCGGTAAAAACGAAGTGCGTGTCTCCCGCAACTCTAGATTGGACGCCAGCCATGTGACGCTGATGGGACTGAACTTTCAGGCAACCGGCGGTGAGGTGAGCCTGTTTGACTCGCTGATTGTCAGTGCGGCTGTTCAGCCTGCTTCACACGCGGCGTACGACTACCTGGCGGCAGAGAATACCACAGAAGAACCATTAAAGCCTGAAGTGCTGATCTGGAAAGATGTTAAATGGACAGCTGACCGAAACTGCTATGAACTGCAGAGCCTGCGAGTTGATAAAACTTTTTTTACTCCCGCACAGTTTAATCAGTTTCAACGGCTGACCGGACAGGAACAGCAATCAAAGTGGATCAGCAGTGTCACTGCTGAGACTGGATTTGGCGCTGATCTGGCAAAACTGAAACAGTCTACCATTCCAGAAAATGAACTTGAAACTCAACGTGTACGAACTCTCCTTCCCTGATGAACCTGAATAAAACGAAAGAGAAACGATGCCTGCCTCACCATTCTCTACTTTAAATCGATGCATTACAGCCTGTCTGTCAATTGTATTACTCTTGGGAGTATCTGCCGGGCTCTCCGCCCAGACGGTTTCCGTGGACCGCGGTCCGGAAGTGGACGAAGCGGTCTTCTTCTCATTCGATGACCACGCGATTCCCTGGCGAAACAATCTGCAGCTGACACCAGTGACGGCGGAGAAACATCCGGCGAATCCCGTGCTGCGTCGTGGACCGGAAGGCGCCCCCGATCACGGACATGCGATTCTATACGGCAGCGTGATGTACATGGACGGGAAATTTCGCATGTGGTACCTGGGGATGTTCGAGACCGCGATCAAAAGTGGCCAGGCGCCTGGCTGGTGGAGGCCCATGTGTTATGCCGAGAGTGATGACGGGATTCACTGGACCAAACCGAAACTCAATCTGGTGGAATTCAATGGAAATAAACAGAACAATATCTGTCTGATCAAGTCAGAAGTCCCCGCGCTGGCCAAGGTGAATGATTTTCTCAGTGTGATGTATGATGCCAATGACCCTGACCCGAAGCGCCGTTTTAAATGTGTCTATATAGCACATCCCCCGTTTGCCGAGGTGCATGGCGGGCGGAGTAAAATCGGGCCGAACGAAAGTCGCTGGGGGGCTTTCGTCGCCGCGACCAGTGCCGATGGCTTAACGTGGGATGTTGTTGGTGACCGTCCCATGAATGCCGGAGGCGAACGATTCGAAGTCTCCAGCCTGTATCAGTTCGGAAACTTTTATTATGCCAATGGTCAGCTGCTTTCGCCCTGGACCTGGCGGATGGACGGTTCTGATGTTGGTCGGGTGATGCTGGCTTACCGATCTTCCGATTTCGATCATTGGTCCCGCGCGAAATCGCTTTCGTTCGCACGGCCGGGCCAGTTGACCGCGAAACCCATTCCCGGTCAGCAGACACACATGGGGGCAGGAATCTGGAATCGGGGGAATGTGCTGGTCGGTCTGTACGGCATGTGGCAGGATGCACCGAAGAAACCACCAAAAGGCGAACATTGGAACAAAGGAGTGACAATTGATCTGGGACTGGTCGTCAGCGATGATGGCATTCACTTCCGGGAGCCTGTACCCGATCATAGTGTCATTGACCGAGGTAAGCAGGGTGAGTGGGATGACATCGCGCTGCTGCAGGGGCATGCATTTGTGAATCGGGGTGATAAAACATTGATGTGGTATTCCCACTGGGATACCGGTGGAAAACTCAAGAGTATGGAGATCGGACTGGCAACACTCAGACGGGACGGTTTTGGTTATCTCTCACCCAGGGTCGAAGACAGCTTAGCACACTTTGTGACGGCTCCCTTTGAAACCAGGGGAGAACTCCAACTGTTTGTAAATGTGGAAGGGGTCTCAACAGAGAATCCCTTAAAAGTGGAGCTGGTCGATGAATTCGACAAACCTCTGCCCGGTTACTCCGGTAAAGATGCTGCCCGCATCACGCAACCGGGAACCCGTACGCCGATTATCTGGTCTGGAAACAATCCGTTACCGGCCGGCAAAAAACTGGCAGCACGGGTTACATTTCCCCATTCCACAGAGACGAGATTTTATGCATTGTATGCAGGCAAGTAATGCTGTTCGTGAAGTCTCAGTCCGACTCTTTGGGGGCGGGCCAGTTGAGATGCTTGTGTAAGAAGTCATACGAACCCTGTTCGTGAATGGCATGCGGGCCTTTGATGAATTCGAGTTCCTGACGATCGCCGATGCCCAGTTGAGCCTGGTAGAGAAATCGTACCTTGGCATATTCCTGTGCGACGCGGTCATCAGGTTCGACGCCATCAAAGTGTCCGCGTTCCACCATGAAGGGACGCGGGCAGATAAGGGCGGCCATCTCGGCGTAGTTGAAGGTACTGCCCAGGTTCCATTCGAAGATTTCGTATTCCCCTTTATTGGCATAACTGTAACGCAGCGAGCGCTGGTCGGTGGCGGCGTTCTTCCAGACCCATTCACCGAAGTCAGCTGAGCAGATCGACAGGGCATAGTTCTTGACCAGCGGAGGAATTCGCATGGCTGATTTTCCGCCATAAGAAATTCCGTAGAAGCCAATTCGCTTTTCATCGACAAACGGCAGTGTCGAAAGCCAGTCGGTGATCTGCTGATGCTGGGGGACTGCGATGGAAAACAGGGTTCGGCCGATGGACTGGGATTTGAACTGCAGTGTGCGAAAGCGATCGAACAGCACATACGGGTTCTGAGGAGCGAAGGTGATGAAACCCCGTTCTGCCAGATGGGTCGCGAACGATTTATAGGCGCGATAACCTTCTTCGCCAACGGTATGCTGCGGACGCCCTTCCAGACCGTGCTGGCAGACAACGACAGGCCGCTGTTCTGAGCCATCCAACTTCAGGTCTTTGGGTAAGGTCAGAATGCCATAGGCGGTGACGTCGGGGAAGACATCCATTTCGACTTCGTAGCTGATCGTCTTCGGACCGACCTGGAATTTTCGGCTGCGGGCATTATCGGGCAGCAGTTCCAGGTCAAAAGCACCGATCACATCATCGCGAAAGATCTTCCGATAGGGTTCCACCGATTTCTCAAAGTTTTCCAGCGAATCGGTTTTAAGGTCCTTCATGAATTCGATGCGGCTTTCGTAGGCCAACTGCAGCAGACGCTGATTATGTCTGAGGATTTCTGCCAGTTGATCGTCGTGTCGTTTGTTCGCCTGTGCGCGAGATTTGAGTTCGAGTGGTTTGGAGACCGCTGCCAGTCTGGCATCAGCGTCCAGGCTCTGAATCAAAGCTGTCAGTGTTTCCTGAGAGACAGGGACATTGGAATCCACGAGTGTCAATGCAGGTGCCTGTGGTTTTAAAGCGGCGGTGAATTCACGAGCCCGCGCGACTTCGGTTTTGACTTCGTCTTTATCGGGGACCAGTAACCGCCCCGGCTTGCCTTTCAGGGGGGGATAACCATCCTGCTTGACTTCGAGTTCGCCCCAGGCTGTTGTGCGAAAACCGTATTCGGGATATTTGCCCGATTCGATAATCAGCGTCCGTGGGGCGACGAGGCTGGCGATTTCCGCATCACCGAATACATTGAGCAGGCCGAAGACATTCCGGTCGGCAGGTTCTTCCCAGAGAAACTGTCGCGAACTGAAGTAACCGCAGACTGCCGCGGCATCGATCCGTGGATCCAGGGCTGCCGCATAGAGAGCCAGCCGTCCCCCTTCACCCCAGCCGATGACTCCGACAGGGCGTTTCTCATCACCACTGGTCTGTTTGAGAATACTCACGCCCGCCATGACTTTCTGAGTTTCATAACCGGCCAGTGTGCGACCCAGTTCGAAAGAAGGGCGGTGCGCCCATTCGCGGTTGCTCATCTTCCATTGATTGGTTTCCCGATTGATCAGCGTGGGAATCAACACGCGAAAACCGGAACGTACCAGTTGCCGCGCATAGGCATCAGCCGGATTTTTCGCATAGACCAGGTCTTCAGGGATCTGGTCGGCTTCGGGGATCGCGACGATGTCGCCACGAATCTTTCCTTTGGGTACCAGCAGCAGGCCTGTGCCCTGCATGTCATCCAGGGTCGGCCAACTGACTTCGTACAGAGTGAATTCGTCCGATGGCTGGTCGGAAGAATCGCCAATATAAGAGATGCGTCCGGTAATCAGCGGATCAGTCATGCCGAGCATCGCGGAAAGTTCCGACTGTTTGTCGGCGATCGATTTGGCATAGGCTTTCGGAGAAGAGAGATCCCGGTTCCACAGCTCAGGTCGTTCATTCGCTGCCTGCGCGATCTGTTTGAGCAGAAACTTATCGATGCCGGCAATCATTTTTTCGCTCAGATCGCCTGGAAAGATGAGTGGTTTTGTATGAGGCAGAGGTCGGGGATCGGGGGCTGGCTGCAATACGGCCCAGGGAGGTGTTTCTGTTTTTTCACCTGCAATTGACTGTGAGAGGAAAAGTGTCAACAGGCTGACTGCAAGCGAGGCGAAGGTGACAAGAGTGGTCAATCGAAGTATGCTTATGATTTTCATGGAGATTCCCTGGCTGGATTCAGTTCCGTGTCTCGTAAGGATCCGTATTCGTTGATGATACCCCTGTCACTGCTGCAGGGGCAATCAATTCATCTGTTTTTTTCTGATTTGTAAGATCAGGCAGAATGAAAATCTGCTGCTTATCATCAGATAGAAACGATCTGGTCTGGTATATGCTTTGTCTTACCTGGTCGCACTGTGGCATAATCTTTTGAGATTGAAGTGAAAACTCTTTTTTGTAATGCATGTTTCGGAAGCGGGAGTTAATGAATGATGACAGCAAGCAGGGTGCTGGTTTTTCTACTGGTTACTGGAGTCTGTTCTCTCGTATGTAGTGCGCAGGAAAAAACGCCTGAAGAGCCTGTCAATCCACCGCCGGCGGAGTCGCTGCCAGCTCCGAAAGCGGTCAATGTGACGCCCGAAGTCGCTGACTCTGAAATCTCAACCCGGTTGACTCGGATTCTCAAAGCCACCGAGTGGTTTGAAGACCCGCTTGTCGAAGTCGATGAGGGAGTCGCCTTTCTAACTGGTTCCACCAATGATGAGAAATACCGCCAATGGGCCGGCGATCTTTCCCGGAATACACAGGATGTGGTCGCTGTCGTCAACCGGATTGAAATCAGGCAGCCGGACCTGTTTGATTTGAGTGCCTCGTATAGTACAGTCAAATCCATCATGCGTAAGACGGTACAGTCCATTCCCATCATACTGGCGGCGCTGCTGGTGCTGTTGTTTACGTTTCTTGCGATGTATATTTCAGGCCATGTTGCCGATTACACGATTCTCAGCCGGTTTCAAAATAAACTGCTGCGTGGCGTGGTTCGCAAAGGGTTGTTACTGCTGGTCTTTCTGCTGGGTATTTACCTGGTATTACAGATTGCCGGTCTGACACGGCTGGCGGCAACGGTTCTGGGGGGAACGGGTTTATTTGGCCTGATCGTCGGGATCGCGTTTCGAGATATTGCGGAGAACTTCCTGGCCAGCATTCTGATCAGCATGCAGAACCCGTTTCGCTATGGAGACCTGATTGAAGTGGAAGGGATTCAGGGCTATGTGCAAAGGGTCAATACGCGTGGCACACTGCTGATGTCGCTGGACGGCAATCATATTCAGATCCCGAACTCAATTATCTATAAAAGTAAGATTCTGAATTTTACCTCGAACCCCAAAGTGCGGCTCGATTTTATGGTGGGGGTGGGCTACGACGTTCCCATTAACGAAGCGCAATCGATCGCTAAAGAAATATTGGAATCGCATCCGGCTGTTCTGGACGATCCCGAACCGACCGTGCTGGTGGAAGCTCTGGGTTCTTCTACCGTCAATCTGCGTCTGTATTACTGGATTGATGGTCATAAATTCAGTGTATTGAAAGTCAATTCCTCGATGATGCGACTGGTGAAGACGACGTTTGAAGAGCGGGGATTCTCCATGCCGGACGATGCACGTGAGGTGATCTTTCCCCAGGGAGTACCTGTGACCATGGTGTCCGCAGAAGAAGCCGCCGCTGCGAAACAGGCTCCCTCTCAGCAACCGGTTCCACAACCATCCCGTTCGCCGGTTGAGATTCAGGATGAGGAGACCGTCACGGATGCGGAAGGCAGTCTGACCAGCGAATTCAATGAACTGGAGCGACAGAGTCAGCAGGCACGAGACCCGGAAGAAGATTCGACCGATTTGCTGTCAACATGAGCGACGGTCGAGTGCAATATAATTTCCCGCTGCTGTCAGGGGAGAGCACAGAAAAAAATTGATCTTCTGTTCTGAATTCACTAGACTGGGACCATTCCACAAATATCCTTCGCAGACAGCGGCTCAAGAAAACTGTCGAGGGATGAATAGCATTGTACGTGAACCCGGATGGGACTGATCTGATGCTGACAGTTAACGGATATGCGAAACAGGTTTGTTCCGGTCTGACGCGACGCGAAGCGTTACAGGCCGGGGGCGCGGGGTTATTCGGGTTGAGTCTGCCGGGCGTGCTTACTGCCGAAGAAGTTGCGGGCGCGTTTCAGAACGGGCGGGCGAAGTCGGTGATATTCCTGTTTCTGTTTGGTGGCCCCAGTCAGTTGGAATCATTCGATATGAAGCCGGAAGCCTCCAGTGGCATTCGCGGCCCTTTTCATCCCATCGACAGTCGCACACCGGGTCTGCACATCAGCGAGTATCTGCCTCAAACGGCGAACATATCCGACAAGCTCTGCGTGATCCGCACGATGACGCATCCACATAATGATCATAATGCCTGCCATTACATTCAGACGGGACACAAGTGGACGCGTTCTGCCGCCGATGGGGGCGATGTCAATGCCCGGGGGACCGACTGGCCGGCGATGGGAAGTGTCGTCGAATACCTGTCCCGCAGGAGTCCCGATGCCCATCAGCGTGCGCTGCCCGATTATGTCTATCTGCCTAACCGACTGGGCGTACTGCAGGGGCTGGAACGAACGGGACAGCATGCCGGCTGGCTGGGTTCGGCGTATAACGCATTCGCCACCGATATTCGCAAACGCAATGCCGCAGACAATCCGTACTTTCGCGACTGCACGGATGCGGAACTTGATTTCCGGATTCGCGGTCTGGCGACGAAAGAAGAGATGACACTGGATCGGCTGAACCGTCGCAGCAGTCTGCTGCAGCAGTTTGACCAGGCCAATCGGGATTTCCATGAAGACCATCAATATAAAAACTATGATCGCATCCAGCAGCGGGCGTTGTCGCTGGTGACTTCAGAGAAGATGCGGTCCGCGTTTGATATTCAGCAGGAATCAGCAAAACTGCGTGACCGGTATGGGCGGCATCTGTTTGGTCAGTCGACTTTGATGGGGCGGCGGATGATTGAAGCGGGAGCCCGTTTTGTGACCGTCTGCTGGGACGCCCCCGATGGTTACAGCTGGGACTCGCATCGCAGTGCGCATCATCTGCAGCATCACCTGCTGCCCGGATTTGACCAGGCGTATTCCGCGCTGCTGACCGATCTGGAAGAGCGCGGTCTGCTCGATGAAACGCTGGTTGTTGCCGTGGGCGAAATGGGGCGAACTCCCCAAGGGACTGCCGCGTGGGGTCGCGGGCACTGGTCGCATTGTTTTCCCTGTCTGCTGGCGGGCGCAGGAGTGAACGGCGGGATCGTGTATGGAACTTCCGATGCAGAGGCCGCGTATCCTGCGGACAACCCGGTCAGCCCGGAAGACCTGGCGAAAACAATCTACTGGTCGCTGGGCATCGACCCCGAACTGTTTCTGCCCGACCGCGAAGACCGACCGATTCCCATTATCGAAAGCGGCACACCGCTCAAACAGTTGTTTGGGTAAGCTCGCAGCGGGCCGTTTCCTCAATAGATGTACTGCAGACGTCCGCCGATGACATCAATGGGAAGATCGTCAGTGGTCGCGTTATTAATGAAGCCGTGCACGTAATCAAATTTGACGCTGAGCTGATCACTCAGGTACCAGTTGAGTACCAGTTCGGCGGAGTTCATGCGTCCGCCCGTCACATTTTTATCGTTCAGATTGAGGAAGGTACCCCGTGCGGCCAGTTCCCAGGCACCCCAGCCGCCGTCAAAAAAACTGTGCAGCGGTTTGACGGAATCAAAGACGCCTGCCTTGCGATTGTAGGGTTTGGATTCGCCCGTAAAGAACCAGCCGGCCTGGGCGTATCCGCCGTAAAAGACCAGCGGGGGGCCGCCCATCTGATTGACCAGGGCATACGTAAGTTCGGCCTGATAATTCAACTGGCCACGTGAGCCCGCCAGTTCGAAGTTGAACAGGTTGACGCTCTCCGCAGGGACATTACCCGTGTCAACGAGTTGAGGGGGACCCGATGAATTGATGCCCGGTTCCTGGTTGGTGAAGAAGCTTAACTTGGAATCGTAGCGAACCATCTTATCAAACGGCTGCAGGACGCTGTAATTCAAACCGGTATGCAGCAGATCGCGGCCGTCGTCTTCGTACCAGTGCAGATACGTGGTGCGGGCAGCGAAGCCCTGGCCGTCGGAGTTGTGATTCAGATCGAAGCCTCCCCTGCCGACGAGGAAGCCGGCGAGTGACCAGGTACCCCGTTCTTCTTCGAGTGTGCCATCTGCCCAGATGCCGACCTGCCGAAACGGAGAGAAGGTAAAAAAGGGAGCCCGTTCGGCGAAGGTGAAGTTTTTGGAACTGGTGAGTGCTTCCATCTGGAAGGGAACTTTGGTGGTCCCGACGATCAGGCGATCGGCGTAGGGACGATCACGGAAATCCAGGTAGACATCGCGAGCCGCGGGAGGAGAAGTGGCGAACTCGACATCCATTTTATAGCCGACGTCTGTTGCGAGATCCCCGGTCAGCGCGAGCCGCGCACGCCGGACGGCGGTGCGGTTATTAATATCCCCAAACGCTGCCATGGACGCCGGCGACTGTTCGAAACCTGCGGAGTCGATCTGGATGAACCCACTCAGTTCGCCAGTCGGATAATCGCTGTGCCCATTCAGGCCGGTTACGCAGGGAATGAGTTCTTCGTCACAGGCAGGGAAGGGACTGACGAGCGTTGTTTCGGTTGGCAGCGAATCGGTGAGAGGCGGCGGTAGTGCATCTGCTGTCAATTCCTGCGCCAACAGAGGATTGACACTGATCGCGAGACAGCATCCCAGCAGCGACAACCAGCGTCGGAATCGACCGGGGTGCCGGAACACATTTCTCGATTGATCCTGCTGTCGTTCCATCGGGCGGGATTTCGAATCTGTGACCGTGAATGTTAACGTTATAGAAACCGAACTGCTGCTGAGGACCTTCCCTGAATCCGGTCTGGCACGCGCAGACGCAGACCGTCTCCGCAGAAGCAGGGCTGCTTATTTTATCGGTTACAGCAATTGGGGAACTGCAGCGATTGGAAACGCGAGTCGGCGTACTTTTGTGAAAAGCGGCGGCAGCGAGAAGATTGTGTGAACGGCCACGGAAACTGTGCGGGTTATTCCGATTGTACACGGAGGAGAAGTTGTTGACCGGCCGATGGACTCTGGTATGATTGATGAGATCTCAGGTGTACTTTGACTGATTATTTCGGGAAGCACATTTTGAATTCATCATTTCGCGACAATCATCATCGTGCTGTTGACAGTCATGATGACATCAACAGATCTTGTAGCTGGTCATTGCGGTACTGGTTAAAAGGATCGCTCACATGAGATCTGCGCGCCGTCACACGTTGAGCCGTTTCGTTGCACTTTTCGTTCTTCTGGGGGCGATGGCCTCGCCCTCTCTGACTTCTGCCCAGCAGAAAAAGAGAACCGAACTGACGGAGCATTTCGTCTATGACGAAGTCCGGATCTTTTACGTCAAGGAGGGAACCGGTGCGGTCTCTCCGGTCGACGTCGATCAAAACGGCGTCCCCGATCAGGTGGAAAATGTGGCGAAACAGATCTGGGCAGCGCATCGACTGTTCTGCGATGTTCTCAAGTTTCCCGATCCTTTTGAGAGCGAACGTTACAAGGGAGTCAACTGCATTCAGGTAAGCATCCGCGATCGCTCGGAAATGTCAAACCTGAACGGGGTCGCCTATTCCCGGGCACAGCGGGCCCGATCGATTCCCGAGGGCAAGCCAACCGACCGTGCGATCGTGATGGCGATTGCCACTCAGGTCGATCCCATCAAAAATGCCACTCCCACTCATGAAACCTTTCACCTCATCCAATATGGGACAACGTATTTCAAGAATTCCTGGTACCTGGAAGGGATGGCGCGGTGGGCCGAACATGGGACTGGCAAAGACGGGCTGGGGGAGGTCAAATATTCTCCCCGGGGACCGTGGCCGCAGATCCCGCTGCATCTCAAGCAACTGGTGAATATGAAGTCGGAGTCCGAGCATGTATTGTGGAATCCGATTGCCTCGCGTACCGACCGCGATGGTTTTCTTTCGGGAGTAAAGCTGGGTAAGAAACTGGCGGGGCTGACTTATGCAGACGGGTCGCCTGTTCTGCAGGATCGTTTTCTGCAGGGAGGGGAAGTCATGCGTGATATTCTTGTGGAACTGGGGAAGCAGGACGATGCCGCGTTTGAGGATCTGAAGTACGAAAAATGGACCGAAGAGAATGTCAGGGCCCTGGAAAATAATCCCTACATCTACAAAGCAATCATGGATGGCCTGCGGAAGCATGATTCCAAGGTCGGCCCGTTTGAAGTTCCGAAGCCGAAAAAGTAGAGGGGGGCCTCCGGTAGCTCCAATGAAGCGTCCTAACAAGGAATGTAATTTCTTGCATTATAGACCTTGTGAAGTCAAACCGGTAACAGGTAACATTCGTTGAGTATGTGTTTTTTCAGAGACTATTTATTTAGAGACCCTGCGATGAAAAAATTAACCGAGCGACAGAAGCATATTATCAGTTTTATCCGTGTGTTTACCGCGAAAACGGGGTGTGCACCGACGGTGCGGGAGATTGGTCAGTCGTTTGGGATTAAATCGACCAATGGGGTCTCGGATCATCTCAAGGCGATTGAAGCCAAAGGCCGACTGAAACGGAATCAGTTTATGCCCCGGGGGCTGGAAGTCGTGGAGAATCTGCGCATCCGGTTCTGCGGCGAAGTGCAGTAGCCGGCGGGAGTGTCCCGGCGGTTCGTCCACGCGATTGCGAAACAATTGAGGAGGCGCGATGAGTATTGAAGCGTTTCTCTGGAATTATCGGGACGGAGAGTCGGTCGGCTTCGAATATGAAGCGGTGCGCGAGATTCTGGCGACAGAGCAGACGGAGTGGCTGGAGGAGTATGGCTGCCTGCGGGTCAGCTTTCATGATCCCGATGACTATGTGGACATGTATCTGGGAGAAGGCGCGCCGGCAAGCGGTCATGTCAAAGGCATTACGATTGCCCGTCCGCTCGACAATCCGGATTATCTGCAGCGCGTGTTTCGCGTGATGGGACTGGGGGATGTGATGCTGTTCTACTCAGACGAGACGACGCCGATTTTTGTGAGTGGTAAAGATCCGCAGCAGTATCCTGCCGATCTGCTGGAGCAACTGGGGGAGCCCCGGTTTATTCAAACGCCGATCGAGATGCTGCATCAGACCTGAATCGTCAATCTGTTATTGTCATCTGGCAGGCAGACCTGCAACAGCTTAATCCTGTATGAGGATGTCGTGTCGTTTCTTGAGCCTGCCATATTTGTTTTCACCGACCAGCCAGACCTGCATTTTGCCTGCGGTCTGAATCAGATTGGCGGGAATGTGCACTGTTCCATTCTGCCGATCCTGCTCTGTCACATAGATGTTGTGATAGTCATAACTGTCTGCTTCGTTCACCAGCAGTGCCATAATGGCTTTCATGTTGTCAGAATTGATCTTCAGTTCCCACGGTTCACTTTTGGAAGCCGTTTTTGTGGAGATGCTGAAATCAAGGTCACAGACAGAGAACTCGCAGGCCTGACTCTGTGAGCCGTCCTGCATGATGCAGTGTGCCGTGTAATCGCCGCAGGTGGAAAATGAGAGTTCGATGACTCCTTTCCCGGGCTGATCGATTTCTTTGACGACTTTGTCGCCCCGTTTGACAACCAGAGATTTTACACCTTGCGCGTCCCTGTCCATGATGTTGATTTTTACTTTCTGGTCTTTGAAATAGGGGACCCAGTCACCGCGATCGAGCAGTAAGACCCGATTGATGACCGGAGTTTTGGCGTCTTCCTCATAGTTGGGAAACAGGAATGCCTCAGCTTTGTTCGGACCTCGCCAGGCGTCCAGATCGGTGATGCGAAACAGTTTTCTGCCTCGCGCTTTGAGATGACTGTTAAAGGTCGAGGCAGAGCGGTTGCTGGTTTTGGTCGTGAGGGGGCGACTTTCTTCAACTCGGACATGTGTGACTTTTCCTTCAGCGTCTCTGGTGACTCTCGTTACAATTTCCACGTGGGAACCTGGCTGAGGAGGCGTGAATATGATGTCTCCCACCTGTGCCGCCTGGGCTGTCTGAGGCTCGACCAGGCTGACACCTTCGCGATAGGGTGGGTTATGCAGGCGGCTGACATACCAGACGCCACACTGTAATGCATAACTGGTGTAAGAAGAGCAGACTTTGCCGTAGTAGCATTCCGCGTTGGCAACCTTTCCATACAGGTTTTCTGTGTATAACACGCTGTGTGGATTTTCGACGGCTGCCAGAAAGGTCTTCAGATAAATATCAAAACCGATATAACGGCCGACATATTTTACACTCGAATAAGGGACGCCCGTGTATTCTTTACCGGGCTCGAAAGTTCCTTTCCTGCGGGGCATTCCCTCGGCAACCGGAGTCCATTTTACCTGTGACATAATCCGCGCATACTCCACTCCTTTTTTCTGCCAGTCTTCCAGTTGAGCTGGTTCTATCTTTTCATCTTTTGGTTCTGCAGCGGTGCAAGTGTTCTGCAGGCAGGTCAGACTGACGAGTGAGAAGAGCAGATTCAGGGAGAATCGTGAAGGTAAGTTCATCGAATAAGCCTTTCCGGGTAATTTCAATACGTGGTCTGGATCTCCACAGATAAGTAACCATAAACGTAAACGAATTCACATGTGAATTCAATGCGCAGTTTACTTTCTGGACTTCACTGCTGATCGGATCGTATTGATTATGAGTGATCCGTACGCTCCTCTGATATGCTGACTTGATGAGTGTTCAAGAAATTTCAAATCAGCTCTGGACAGGGGGCGGGTGACTGTGGTTACAATCAAACTGTTCCGGACCGGGATTGGTTCCCGGTTTACTTCCTATCTTTAAATTTCGGAAATTGCTGTTTGATCTGGGCCAAAACAGCTTCCGCGCCAGGACATCCTGGGCGTGTGAGAGCCTGTGGTGGCCTGCCTGTGTTGCGGTCTCTTCTCGCGCCTTTCGATAAACAGTGTTACGGGGAGATCAACGCGTCTCAGCATTTCTACCTTCCGAGACTCGTATTCCATTCCTTCATATTCAGGCTGATTCTCAGTTTGAAACGTCGCACTGTTCTGGCAGAGACTGAAAGGGCTCTGCGTTCGCAGAGTTGATGCGATGACACGACTTTACGCAACACTTCTTGAATGGTTCATTCAACAGCGCGGCACTCCCAGGCGATCACGTGCTCAGGCAGCAAGGCAGATCGAGGCACTGGAGGTGCGGACGATGCTCGCCGCCCATCCACTGGCGGATGCACCCGATGTGCAATTTGAGGTGGATCAGGACTGGGGCTCCGGTCGGACAGCCAACCTGATTCTGAATAACGATGAAGCGACGGCGTTTACAGACTGGCAGCTGGAGTTTGACTTTAATGGCGAGATCCAGTCACTGTGGAACGCTGAAGTAGAGAACCTGGGGGGAGGCCGTTATCGGATTACGCCTCCCAGCTGGGATGCGACTTTGGATGCAGGTGAGTCGCTGGCGATTGGACTGGTGGCCGTCGGCGCTTACAGCGAGCCCAGCGGATTTTCATTTAACGGGAGTGGTAGTCCCGTTGACCCCGATCCCGACCCGGATCCAGATCCGGATCCCGATCCTGTGGTCAATGCGCCGAATCAGCCGAGCGTCAGTGTGCTGGCAGACCAGGCAGCGGGCGGTTTTCGAGTGACTCTCAATTTATGGGCAGGGTCGGCAGCGAATCACTGGAAGTTATACGAGAACGGCACTGTCATCCATGAAGCAGATCTGACAGGGACGGCGACCCCGCAAACGGACAGCCTGTTGATTACAAACCGGGACTATGGTGTGCTGCGATACCAGGTTGAAGTCAGTAATGCGAGCGGGACGACCTTGAGCGACGAAGTCGTGTATGTGGCTGGCGGTGCCAGTCAGATCAGCATTGCGGGAGTTGATAGTGCCAGTCAGGCATTGCAGGTCACCATTGATCAGGAAACGGTTTATGAATACACGCTGGCCTCCTCGAGTGAGTCGAGTCAGTTCAGCGTAGCAGTCAGTAATTCGCGGGCAGTCACCGCTGAGATTGTGAATGGGAATACATTACGCATTACCGGTCTCGAAGCAGGACGGTCGTCTGTGCGGATTACCGATGTCGAGAGTGGCGAAGACCGTTTTATCGGGTTTCGTGTACGTACAGCAGAGGGCGCACTACCGGGGCTTCCGGATTATCTGACCATCGGTTCGGTGAGTGAAGACACGACCGGTGATCTGGCATTCTGGCAGGATTTTGATGACAGTAATTCCTTGACCGGCAAATATGTTGACTCGCGGTATATCTATCTCAACGGAGGCCCCATTTCCGGCTGGCAGAGCTGGGACCCGGACCGCGTGAGCAGCTATGTGCGCGAAAGTATGAAGCTGGGAATGATCCCGCAGTTCGTGTACTACAATATTCCTGATGGCGGCGAAAGCTATACGACCAACCTGGAGCACATCCAGAGTCAGTCGTACATGGAAAGCTATTTTCAAGACCTGAAATTCGCGCTGGATACCATTCGCACCGAAGCAGGTGACGAACTGGTGCAGATGATTCTGGAACCGGACTTCATCGGTTACCTGATGCAGAATGCCGGGACATCGGCGAGCGCAATCTCGGCTGTGACGAGTGCCGCTTACAGCAGCGGTGTTTTGCAGGAAGGTGTTGATCCCCAGTTTGACAATACGGTGACGGGACTGATTGAAGCGATCAATTATACCATCAGTCATTTTGCACCGAATGTGGAGTTTGGCTGGCAGTTTAATTTGTGGGCTTCGCCGGGCATCGAAACTCCGATTCCGGGCACGGGAATTGTGCATTTGACGGATACAATGGGAGTCGCAGCCGGTCAGGCGGCGATTGCACGCGAAGCAGAACTGATTGCCGAGTATTACATGGACGCCGGAATTCTCAGTTATGGGGCGGGGTTCATCTCCCTCGATAAGTATGGACTGGATGCAGGGGCGCAGAACGGGGCAGCCAGTAATCCGGAAGCGAGTACCTGGTTCTGGAACAGCGATCACTGGCAGAATTATCTGCTGATCGTCCAGACCCTCACGGAAACGACCGAGCGAGAAATGGTGCTCTGGCAGTTGCCCGTTGGTCACATCAATGACAGTCAGGCGGTGAATCCGTATGACGCGAATGGTGAGTTTGATCCCCTGACGAATACGACGCGGCAGTATGAAGATTCCGCAGCCTCTTTCTTTCTGGGAGATACGTTTATCGCGAGTGGAAATCGACTGGAGTATTTCTCGACCAATGATCTGGGTGATGCGAAGCTGACCGTTTCCGGCAACACGATCACCTGGGGTTCCCATATGGAAGAAGCACGAGCCGCCGGTATCAGGCAGATTCTGTTTGGCGCCGGTGTTGGCATCAGCACCGATGCAATTGGCAGTGAGCCGACGGACGATTACTGGTGGATTACCAAGGTGCAGGAGTATTATCAGAACCCGGTTCCTCTGGAGGGGAGTATTGTGGACCCGCCCGTGGAAGTGGTCCCTGAAGTTCGCATCAGCGGTGCAACTGTGGCAGAAGGTGTCAGTGGTACCGTATCGGCTACCTTGACGATTACCCTGTCTGAGGCTGCGACGCAAACGGTTGTCGTTAACTATCAGACGTCCAATGGGACAGCGACAGCGGGCGAGGATTACGAAGCTTCCAGCGGTCAAGTGACCTTCGCGGTGGGAGAAACCTCAAAGACGATTTCTGTGCGCGTCTTTGGCGACAGCCAGGTGGAACCGGACGAGGCGTTTTATGTGACACTCAGCAGCCCGGTCGGCGCGACGCTTGATGCGAGTTTGACTACAGCGTCGACGATCATTACCAATGACGATGAAGCTGTGGTTACCGAGAATGAGCTGTCTGTGACGACGCCTTATGAGACGGCGGTAACAATTTCCGCGGGAAGCTCGGGAGGCGATCCAGATTATGGCAGCCATGTGCAATCGTATGAGGAGGGGACGTTATTCCCCAGCCAGTACAGTCAGACGCAGTTGGATCAGATTGTGAGCAACTACTATGACAGCTGGAAGGCGGACTGGTTGCGTGCAGATCCGGGAGGAAATGGTTACCGGGTGATCATGGATGCGTCAGGGCGAACCACATCAGAAGCCCAGGGATACGGCATGCTGGTCCTGGCGCATATGGATGGATACGATCCTCAGGCCCAGGCGATCTTCGATGGTCTGTTCCAGTATTCGCGGGCCAATCCCAGCGAAGGGAATCCTGATCTGATGGACTGGGCGCAACCGGATGCGTACGGAAACAGTAGCGCCTTTGATGGTGACGCCGATATTGCCTATGCGCTGCTCGTTGCAGATGCTCAATGGGGAAGTGACGGCGCGGTCAACTATCTGCAGGAAGCGATTACTATTATTGATGCGATGTACGCTTCGACCATTGGACCGGACAGTCATCTGCCGATGCTGGGTGACTGGGTGAATCCAAATGGGAGTGGGCGGAATCAGTGGTCTGTGCGTACCAGCGATTTCATGTACGGACACTTCCGCGCCTTTGAAGCCGCAACCGGTACAGGGGCCTGGAATGAAGTGATCGCCGCAACGCAGGCAGTGATGACGAAATTGCAGCAGCAGTCGGGCACGGGACTGGTGCCGGACTTTGTGATTGTTGATCCGGTGACCGGGAATGTGTCACCTGCGCCTTCAGGCTTCCTGGAAGTCAACGACCAGCATTACTGGTATAACGCGGGGCGTGTGCCCTGGCGGATTGGTGCCGACGCGGTTTTGAGTGGAGACACGGTCTCGCTGGCGCAGGCGCAGATGCTGTCGGAATTCTTTCAGCAATCGTCAGGCGGAGATCCGGCATTGATTCGAGGTGGCTATGCTTTGGATGGAACTCCGCTCAACAGCTGGAGCGATCCATTTTTCCGAGCGGCGGTCGGTGTGTCGGCAATGACCGGTTCCGATGCGGCTGACCAGGCATGGATGAATTCGGTCTTCGACAGTGTGGCGACGACGCACTCGAATTACTATGCGGACTCGGTTTCGATGTTGAGTATGCTGGTGATGTCGGGCAACTATATCAGTCCTGCATCTGCTCTGGGAGAAGGGGGGACGCTGCAGGCGGTTTCGCAACCCGTGCATGGGGTGGTGGTCAACAACCAGGATGGAACGCTGACTTATACACCAGACGCCGGTTTCTCGGGGGCGGACAGCTTCGTGTTCACGACGGTTTCTGATGCTGGCAGCGTTACCAGTACGACGGTGCATGTCGACGTGGAAGCATTCGTGGTGATTGTCCCGGAAATATCCATCAATGATGTGAATGTGACGGAAGGTGACACTGGGAGTCAACAGGCAGTGTTTACTGTTTCACTGGATCAACCGACGACTGAACCGGTGACAGTTCAGTTTCATACCGTTGATGGAACAGCGGTCGCTGGTGCAGATTATCAGTCGGTGAATGGGCAGCTGATCTTTCAGCCAGGAGAGCTGACGAAAACGATCATGGTGCCGATACTGGGTGATGGAGAACAGGAAGGGAATGAAAGTTTCCAGGTAGTACTGAATCAGTCCGTGGGGGGCACGATTGTGGCCGCTGTGGGCACGGGAAATATTCAGGATAACGATGCACCGGCTGCGGCAGGGACGGTTGATTTTGATGTGGTGAATGCCTGGAGCAGCGGGTTCCAGGGCGCGATGGAGATCCGGAATGAGAGTGACCAGCCTATGGAAGGCTGGATGCTGCAGTTCACCTTTGAAGGCGAGATTACGGATATCTGGAACGCCGAAATTGTTTCACACGTGGGAAACACGTATGTGATTCGTGGTGCCTCCTGGAATTCTGATATTTCCGCCGGTGGCACGGTCTCGTTTGGTTTTATCGGGACGTCAACGGGGCTGGACGAACCACTTTCGGACTTCGTGCTGAATGGGAGTCCGGTTTGAAGCTGAGCGAAATTAGATAGTCTGAATTTGAGAATGGGGCACTGTTAAGCAGTGCCCTGTTTTCATATCTCGGGTTGGGTGGCTTTTCAGTAGTATGGACTTCTACTTTTGGTGGTGTGAATGAGTACCACCCCGATGTGACACCCGACGGGTTGTCTGGGTGGGTGGTTGGCAGGGATGTTTGATTGTTTGCACTGACAGTTTCCTGCTCGCGATGCTCGCTCCGAATTGCATTCGGGGTTACCCGTTTCTTTCGTGTGAGGGCATGAGACAGGCACTGTCGTGCAAGCCAACATTGCCGCCCGAGGTGGTCTTTTTCTTAACTGTATGAGGAGTATTCCGCGTACTGTCGGGCGAGTATTTAGACCGGACACATGATACACAACCGTTCGGACACATAGGTAACACTGTCGGATTTGGATTATCGATATAGGCATGCAGGGAGCAAGAGGAGATGAAAAAATTATTGTGGCGATACAGGTTGATACCGGGGCGATCGATTGCGAAGCCGAGACGGTGCCGGGCTGAAGCTGGTCGATGGTGTGGCGACCCGCAGGGTTACATCACGAACGGGTGTGGTTTCAGGCAGTGCAAATCTGGAAAAAACAGGCTCAATTGCAGTGAAGAGGATGAACAACTGGCGTGTGTTTCGGTGCACTGTAAACTGACCACGCGCGCGACACAGTTAGACGCTTATTCTGGCTCAGGTATTGAGCGAATCAAGGGGAATTTATTCAGTGAGAGCATCTTCTGACTGATAGCGATGAGAAGTGGAAATTCAGACAGGAATCACTGGCGTTTGTGTGAACTATTAAAACGGTTACTGAAATAAAACCATAAAATGTAGCTGATGTGTGAGAAATGGCTTTGATGAATCTTCTGGCAGCAGGATTGGGAAGCGAATACTTTCAGGATCACCGGCTATTTTGACTCAATTAACCTTTGAGAACAGCAAGCTGCGGGATAATGTTACCTGTCGCAGAGAATCTGAACATATCAACCAGAAACAGGGACCCTATGAATCAATCAAAGCACAAAAAACAGCGGCACAGTGACTCGCACGGAAACGATCATTCTCAAGGCCATCCCTCTTACATAAAACGTGCGCACCGTGATTGGCGTACTTATGTTGCCGTGATTCTGATGCTGTCAGGTATGGTGGTATATGTGATGACCATGGATTTGTCAGAGCAGCCCGCGGACACACCCTCACTGCCGGCACCAGTTGAAGCTGGAGAATAGCGGAAAGTCTACAGACTTTCAAAAACTCTCGGGAGACCTGTTTTCGAACCTGTTTGATTGAGTCGCAGTCAGAACAGACGACGGCACAGTCGAATTCAAATGGTTTGTCCTGCTGAACTCAGATTAGTTATAGAAGCGAAGGGGACGGTGATCCGATTATGAGCGACGAACTTCAACCGCTGCCTCTGGTTTACCTTGCTCGACATGGTGAAACAGACTGGAGTATATCACGTCAGCATACCGGCTTGACAGATCTCCCGTTGACCGAACGCGGCGCGCGTAACGCCCGCCGACTTGGAGAACGACTTAAATCTGAGACCTTTGCCCGTGTCATTACCAGTCCGCTACAACGTGCTTCTTCTACTTGTGAATTAGCGGGCTATGGCAAGGAGGCAGGCGTAGATGATGATCTCGTGGAATGGAACTACGGAGATTACGAAGGAATGACCACCAAAGAAATTGATCTGCAACGGCCCGACTGGGAGTTATTCCGTGACGGTTGCCCGGGTGGCGAGTCGGTTGCAGAAGTGTCTGCGAGGGCTGATCGAGTCATTGATCGAATTCGTGCCTTTGATAGTAATGTCGTGCTTTTTTCCCACGGTCATTTTCTGCTCTTGTTCGCTGCCCGCTGGTTGGGCCAGGATGCAGCGCTGGGCCGCCATTTTTTTCTGAACACGTCCGCGTTAAGTATCCTGGGATATCATCATGGCCGGCACGACCCAGTCATTCGGCTCTGGAACGATTGTCGTCACGTAGATATTTGAGGACGCATTCAGCGGTGAGAATACTTCCTTTGGCCGTTCATCAAAAAACTTCTACCAACGTTTCCTGAGTCTGACACGAATTCCGGGCACGAGATAAGGAAAAACATGAGCGAACCTAGTTTCCAGACGAAATTACCGCCGTTTCCGCCAGGGTACCGGGCTTCCGGCGTGCTGCTGCATGTCACGTCGTTGCCTTCGCCTTACGGTATTGGTGATCTGGGTCCGCAGGCGCGAAACTGGATTGACTGTCTTCAGGAAGCAGGCCAGACCTGGTGGCAGATTTTACCTCTGGGACCGACAGGCTACGGAAGTTCGCCTTATCAACCACTGTCATCGTTTGCCGGCAACTGGCTCCTGGTCAGTCCGGACGATTTAATCGCAGACGGACTGCTGGAGAAAAGTGATACTGCCGGATACACCTTTTCAGAAACGGTCGTTGATTACGACACCATCAACGCGTTCAAACATACATTACTCGAAACTGCCTGGATTCGCTTTAACAAGGGAGACGGCCATGTTCTGAAGGCCGACTTCGAACAGTTTTGTCTGGCAGAGCAGCATTGGCTGGATGACTATGCTTTATTTCAGGCGCTGCAGGAAATGCACTTGGGCGCGAGTTACCTCAAGTGGCCAGCCGAACTGGTTCGACGTGACCCGGCTGCCCTGGAACAGGCGCGGCGCAGACTGTCGAAAGAAATCGATCAGATTCGACTGGCACAGTTTCTGTTTTTTCGGCAGGCAAGTAATCTGAAGAATTATGCTCACAGCAGGGGTGTGCGTCTGATCGGGGATCTGCCGTTTTTTGTTTCACCTGATTCAAGCGACGTCTGGGCTCATCCGGAACTGTTTCTGCTCGACGAACATTTACGGCCGCGATTTGTTGCCGGTGTCCCTCCCGATTATTTCAGTGAGCAGGGCCAACTCTGGGGCAATCCCGTCTATGACTGGGATGTGTTGCGTCAGTCGGGTTACAGATGGTGCATCGATCGTGTGCGTGCAATACGGACTCATGTCGACCTGATTCGACTGGATCATTTTCGGGGCTTCGCTGCAGCCTGGCATGTAGAGGCTGGGGCTGCGACAGCCTTGTCTGGTGAATGGATACCCGGTCCTGGTAATGATTTTTTCAGCTCGGTTCAGCAGGAACTGGGCGACCTGCCATTCATTGCGGAGGATCTGGGAATCATTACGCCGGATGTGAGTACACTTCGCGATCAGTTTCAGCTGCCGGGAACGCGTGTTCTGCAGTTCGCGTTCGACGGCGCAGCTGATAACCCCTATCTTCCGCACAACTATGATTCAAACACCGTCGTTTATACCGGCACACATGACAATAACACCACGCTCAGTTGGTACGACACATTGACCGACAATCAACGGCAGATTGTATGTCATTATTTGCAGCGCTCCGAGCTTAATAGCAGCGAAGTCACAGCGGCATTGTTGGAGCTGGCATGGTCTTCCCAAGCGGCGCTGGCAATGGCGCCTCTGCAGGATTTGCTCAATCTGGGAGAGGATGCCCGAATGAACGTCCCTGGCAGCTCCGAAGGAAATTGGCGCTGGCGCTGCACAAACGAGATGCTGTCTCCAGCCTTATTTCAATCGTTGCGGGAATTGACGGCAAACTCCCAGCGATTACCTGCTTTTCATCCAACGCTTGATTCCCTGCCGGATTCTGAGGTAATATCTTGAGAACACTTCTGGAACTCCATGATCTGGAACATATTCTCTGTCTTGGCTATGATTACGCGCGATCTGTGTATCAGTGGCAGATTTCAACGCGAGATTAACGAAATCCCGGTAACAGAGCAGACCTTGAACCCGAAAAATAAGATCTGGCAGCTTGAGCAGAACACTCTTGCGAATGCCGATTTATAAACAATATAACATAAAAACGAGAAATAAAGGGAATGTCATTATGACGACCGAAGGCCAGTTACTCTCAGAGTGCGCAGCCTGGAAAAGCCTTGAAGCTCAATATGAGAAGGTCAAAGGCCTGCATCTCAAATCGCTGTTTGCCGACGATGCGACGCGCGGTGAGCGTTTAACGCTCGATACATTGGGGCTTTATCTCGATTATTCGAAAAATCGAATCACAGATGAGACTCTCAAACTCCTCCTGGATCTGGCAGAGGAAACGGGGTTGCGCGAACGGATTGACGCCATGTTTCGGGGAGACAAAATCAATCTCACTGAAAACCGGTCGGTTCTGCATGTGGCTTTGCGGGCGCCCAAAGGGGCAAGTATCCTCGTTGATGGTGAAAACGTGGTTCCCCAGGTTCACGCCGTACTGGACAAGATGGTTGATTTCTCGAATCGGGTGCGGAGTGGTGCATGGCTGGGGCACACCGGCCAGCGGATCCGTAACATCGTCAATATCGGCATCGGCGGCTCTGATCTCGGGCCGGTGATGGCGTACGAAGCACTTCGGTTTTACAGCGAACGCGATCTCACGTTCCGCTTTGTTTCGAATGTCGATGGTACCGATCTGGCGGAAGCAACTCACGATCTTGATCCCGCCGAAACACTATTCATCATTTCTTCAAAAACTTTTACCACAGCGGAGACGATGACCAACGCTCACAGCGCGCGAGACTGGTTGCTCGCAGGGCTTGGCGGTGATGCTAAAGCTGTGGCTAAACATTTTGTTGCCGTTTCCACGAATGCTGAGAAAGTGTCTGAGTTCGGTATCGACACTGGAAACATGTTCGAGTTCTGGGACTGGGTCGGCGGACGCTATTCCATGGACTCGGCAATTGGCCTGTCCACGATGCTGGCGATCGGCTCCGAGAATTTCCTGGCGATGCTGGACGGCTTCCATCAGATGGACGAGCACTTCCGCACGGCACCGTTCGCGGAAAACCTGCCGGCGATCTTAGGACTGCTGACCATCTGGAATACCAACTTTTTGAAAGCACAGACCGTTGCCATTCTACCCTACGAACAGTATCTGAAACGGTTCCCGGCTTATCTGCAGCAATTGACGATGGAGAGCAGCGGCAAACATGTCACACTTGACGGGGCTCACGTGGATTACGATACCGGGCCGATTTACTGGGGTGAACCGGGTACCAACGGTCAGCATTCATTCTACCAGTTGATTCATCAGGGGACCCGCCTCATTCCCTGCGATTTCATCGCGTTCGGCCAGCCACTGAACCCACTCGGGCGACATCACGATATGCTGCTGGCGAATGTCTTCGCTCAAGCTGAGGCGCTGGCCTTTGGTAAGACAGCTGAAGAAGTCAAAGCAGAAGGTACGCCGGACTGGCTTGTGCCTCATCGGGTATTTGAAGGCAATCGCCCGTCAAACACACTCCTCATTAAACAACTCACGCCGGAAACACTCGGCAAGCTGATCGCACTCTATGAACATTCGGTATTCACCCAGGGCGCTCTCTGGAATATCGACTCGTTCGACCAATGGGGTGTTGAACTCGGAAAAGCGCTGGCTCAGCGTATCACACCAGAACTTGAAAGTCAGACAGAACCAGAACTCACTCATGATTCCTCTACGAATTGCCTCATTCGTCGTTACAGGAAGCTTAAGAAGAACTGAGAGCTTTCTGAATTTGATCAGTCACTGCGCCTGCAATGATTGTGAGAACTGAATATAATTAACCGAATAACGAACTTTTTAAAGGCAATTACATATGACCCCTTCCGCTACTTCTTCAGTGTCTCTGGACGAGCTTTGTGTTAATACGTTACGTCTGCTGTCAGTCGATATGGTACAGAAAGCAGGATCCGGGCATCCAGGTCTTCCGCTGGGATCTGCCGCCATGGCTTATGCTTTGTGGGACCGTTTTCTCCGTGTCAACCCGGCCGATCCGAACTGGCCCGACCGCGACCGTTTCGTCCTGTCAGCCGGCCACGGTTGTGCTCTGCTCTACTCGCTGCTGCATGTCACGGGATACGAACTGTCTTTGGATGAACTGAAACAGTTTCGACAGTGGGAGAGCAAAACTCCGGGGCATCCAGAGTTTGGTATGACACCCGGCGTGGAAGCGACGACCGGTCCACTGGGGCAGGGGTTTGCCAGTGCGGTCGGGATGGCGATCGCAGAGACTCATCTGGCGGCGCGGTTCAACCAGCCCGATCACACCGTTGTAGATCATTTCACATACGTGCTTGCCAGTGACGGCGATCTGATGGAAGGCATTGCTTCCGAGGCAGGTTCCCTGGCAGGGCACCTCGGGCTGGGCAAACTGGTTGTCCTGTATGCCGACAATCATATTACGATTGAAGGAAATACGGATATTGCCTTCACAGAAGATCGCTGTGGCCGCTTCGCTTCCTTCGGCTGGCACGTCCAGCATGTGGCAGACGGAAACGATCTTGAAGCTGTGACAGCAGCGATACAGGCAGCTCGGGAACAGACAGACCAGCCTTCGCTGATTGCCGTCAGAACACACATCGGCTATGGCAGCCCACACAAGCAGGACAGCGCGTCGGCTCACGGTGAACCACTGGGAGTGGATGAAGTTTTATTGACCAAGGAACGCCTCGGCTGGCCCGCGGAACCCGCTTTTCATATTCCCCCGGAAGCCCTGGATCATTTCCGACAGACAGTCACCCGGGGAAAAGAGTGGCAGAACGCATGGGAAGAAAAACTTGAGGCGTATGGAAAAGCGCATCCCGATCTGGCTGCAGAGTTCAAACGGATCATGAGTGGAACACTGCCAGCAGACTGGGACGCGTCTCTGCCGACTTTTACCGCGGAGAGCGGCGCGCTGGCGACCCGTGCCGCGTCGGGAAAATGTATTAACGCAATTGCACCGCGTTTGCCTGAGTTAATGGGTGGCTCTGCAGACCTCGCCCCCAGCACGCAGACGTTTATGGAAGGTGCTGGTACCTTTCAATCGCATGAGCGGGCCGGACGCAACATGCATTTCGGTATCCGCGAGCATTCCATGGGTGCCATTCTTAACGGCATGGCATATCACCAGGGACTGATTCCCTACGGGGCCACTTTTCTGGTTTTCAGTGATTATATGCGTCCGCCAATGCGCCTGGCGGCGATTAACGACCTGCCGGTCGTTTACGTTTTCACTCACGACAGTATCGGCATGGGTGAGGATGGCCCAACGCATCAGCCGATCGAACAACTTCTCTGTCTGCGTTCCGTTCCTAATCTGTTTGTCGTCCGGCCTGCTGACGCGAATGAAACTGTTGCCGCCTGGCGCGTCGCGGTGGAACGTCAGAATGGACCAGTGGCGCTGATCTTGACCAGACAGAAACTTCCAATCCTCGACCTGGAACACTATCCTGGTCTCATGTCCGGGGTATCGCAGGGGGGGTATGTGTTGTCGGAAGCAGACGGAGACGGCGTACCCGATCTGATTCTTGTGGGAACCGGGTCTGAAGTCCATCTGGCACTGGAATCGCAGAAGCAACTGGCGTCTGAAGGAGTACGGGCGCGGGTTGTCAGTCTGCCTTGCTGGGAACTGTTTGCGACTCAGTCAAAAGAGTATCGGGAACAGGTTGTCATGCCGGGTGTGCCTCTGCTTGCCATTGAAGCGGGTTCCACACTGGGCTGGGAGACTTATTTCGGTTCGCAGACCGCTACGGTTGGCATCACCGGCTTCGGGGCATCCGCACCGGGAGAGACCGTGATGCGGGAATACGGCTTCACTGTAGAAAACGTCTGTAAGCGGGCTCAGGCCCTGTTACAGTAATCGTAGGAAGAGTGATTAAAATCTTTCGCTGCTGGATAATGTATCTTCTGAGCGGTAACAGAACCTGGATACGGGCTCTGTTACCGCTGACCGCTGTGAATGAAGGGACTCTCCACAGCAAGAAAGCAGAACGATTGGGAGCATAGAAAAGGATCGAAAGCAGTTATTTTCAAAGAACCTGCAGGCTTTTCAAATGTGGCATCGTGAATACAATGGCTTACGAATCAACGTTCGGAACGGAGCCAGCGACGAAGTACCTGCGAACCCAAAGCAGATATCCCACGAATACGACAAAGCTCACGCCGAACATCAAGGGCATATTCATGCGATCGATGATTCCAGTTTGCTTCATGACTCGCAATTGTTCCTCGGGAAAATTCAGTTCTCGATAGTACTCCATTAAGCCAATGCGTGAAAAAGTGATAATGCTTGACACCCCGAAAGTGATATAAAAAATAAGTGTTGTCCACCAGGCCGCAATCTTCAATCTATATGTTGCCCAGGCCAGATAAGCGAGAAGGAGCGTCATCGTCAGAACCAGCAGGCCGCATGGTACACCTTTCAATAGAATTCCAAAGAACGGAAAAACGAAACCATAGCTCATCGAAAAGATCATTGAAATGGCCCCGAATCCCAGCATCAGGCTCATCGCCAGCACTGGCAGCGGACACTGATCGGTCCAGCGGACATGGGGATCCTGAAAGTCGCACGTCGCTTTCACATGCTTACTTCGATAGAACACGATAAAGATGCCGGGCAGGAAAAAGTAGATGAAGCCCATCGTGCCCAACATCACCACCTGGATGATCATGACCATCTGTGGTGGGATCTGCTGACCCTGGGCTGCAAAGTCGAAAGGGATCAGCCTCAATAGAACCAGCATGAGCAAGGCCGTGCTGCCGACTGCCAGCCACATCCAGGCCAGTACCAGAGTCAACGCTCTCGCCCAGCGTCGGGCAAAAATTGAACCAACTCCCAGGCAGACTAACAGCACTGTCAACAGAGCGTACATTCCCATAGTTGGAATGAGCGTCTGCACGTTCATCGGGGGACCGGCGGCAGGGCCGACAAATCGAGGCAGCAACATCAAAGGAATCAGTATGGCGCAGAAGAAGCCCATGATGATTTGCAGTATCCCGTAAACGATCAGCCCCGTTTTTCGATCCTTGAACTGTGGTTGACCAGCCGATTGATAACCCACGGTGGAGGAGTCGGCCGCAGTAGTTGACGGCAATGATTGTGCGGGACGTTCGCTACCGATGTTCTCGGGATTTGCTGATTCGTCCGCCTGTGAACTGTCATTTGTTTCGTTGTTATTCATGGCTTACCCAGTCGTCAGTACCTTATTCCAAGATCCTGTTCAGATGCAGGCAAATCAGTCCTGCCACACGAGGTTACAAAAGAACAGCGCCAGTTTAGAGCGTATCATATTCTCCGGAACTTTTCAGATATTTCGTGAAAACGGAACCTTAAAACGCATTTCACAATTGTTCGAAGAAGTCCCGTGACTTCGCGGATTCGAGCCTGATTCATAATTTTCTGGACGAGAATCAACGAGATACACAGACTTTGTTTGCATGATTGCCCGTCATTGCTGCAAAAGAATGATTATTCATTTGAAATGGGGAACTGCTTAAACAGGACGCACCAGTTCCAGAGAGGATAAGGTTCCCCTGCACGTGTGCCATAAACCTGGTCGGCAAATTGATAAATAGCTTTTTCGGGATCAGAATCTCGCAGATTTCCAAACGAGAAACCTCGAACTGCTGTGAGTATCTGGCCGGTATCAAAATCTTTTTGCTTACGACGCTCCCGATTCTCAAAGCGGAGTATGGTTTTTCCCTCACTTTCGGTCACGTGACGAATGGGGGCCTGGGCGTAAGCATCGCCGGCCTGCATGTTGGATACGAAAAAGGCACCTTCCGCCAATAGTGGTTTGAGTTGAAGATCGAATTTTTGATTGAGGATCAGTTCGGTTGTCGACTGACCCTCGATGACAGGTCCAGTTCTGATCTCAGTAATTTCTCCGACTTGCCCTGCGTAAGGCAGTCCATAGCTGAGTGTAAAATGTGTGTCTGTTTGGAGCGGAGAGACCAGTTGAATTCGCAGGCGCGAAGGCGATTCCAGTTCAATTGCCTTGATCGCTGAGACAGCACGGGCACTGTTGCGAACCTGGAATCCATAGAGGGAGTGGTAACCTTCGCCTCTGGCCAACTGTTCTCGCGGAAGAAATGTTTCATCCAAAACCAGCGGTGGTCGTGGTACATGAAACTCGACCAGCACACTGGCACGATCCGGCGCAACCCAGGCTTTCAAGGGACGTAATGGCTGCCATGTTTCTCCCAGCTTGAGAACACGAAGGATTACCTTGGCCACCTGTTCGCCAAACCAGCGTTCGCCATCGGCTGACATATGGATCGGGTCACCATATCGGCCGGCATAGCGACTGTTCAAAGCACTCGCCACCATGTAATGCGGGCCAACCATCGTAATGTGTGGATCCCTGTCTGCAGCCAGCAGTTGTGCCTCACCGGCGGTGCTCAATGTCTGATAGGTAAACAGCGGAATCTCATCGGTTTGCCCGGTAATTAACTGCAAGTCATGCGACCATTGTTTGCGGTAGTTAACGAGCCGATCCCGATACCAGTGCAGTCCTGCGGGACGAGGAATTTCCTTGTCCCAGCGACTGGGATTAATCCCGCCTGTCGGCCCGGCATTGCCTTCCCCCTGCATCCAGATTAATGCCGCGATTCCAAACGTTTCACCCCTGGCTGCCGCTTGTGCTTTGGCGCGACGGGCATCATCCAGACTTGTTCGATAATAGCCGCCTCCATGCTGCCTGGATTCAGGGGTACGAGGATCGGTCGATTGATCAACGCTGGTAAGTTCATCAATCATCCGCCCCCCCTGCCCAGCATAAGTCACTAAAAAATGAGGCGTCTTTTTCTGCCTCCCTTTCAGGTCCTGCTGAGAAGCGGTGAGTCTGGACTTCAAATGGTCGGCCAGACCGTTGGCGATGGTCTCCCCCAGTCCGCCGTTGACTGTAGCTTTGAGTGGCACCAGGGAGAAATGTTCTGCAGGTCGCTCGTGTGGCTTGTCACAATATTTCCGATACGACCAGGTGCGGACGCCACGCTGGAACATATAGTTTCCCCAGTCACCATCGGAGTGCGTGACAACAGGCAGCGACTCGGCACCTTCACATAACGATTGCCCCATTAACCAGAGGCCCACAATGTCGCGCTGAAGGAGCGGCTGCTCCGAAGCGGGCTGCGGTCCCTCTGCGGAAAAAGAGTCGGTAACCGATAAAACCACAACGGTGACGAAAAGTAAAAGTGACTTCATTTTAGTGACTTCATTTTGATGAGAACCCTGATGTCGATGTGTGATGTACCAAAGAAATCAACCGCAGGCATAGCCTACCAGAAAAAAAGCATTCGCAACAGCAGCGAGGCACACAAGTGCTTCACATCCATTGTTATGCCGGTCTTACACGAATTCATTTTGTGGAAGCAAGCCCTGGTGAATTCCAGTTGACAGCATATAAAATACTGGTAGATTGAGATGGAATCAAATTCATTATATCAACAGGTATCCGCTTGAGGTTGCACGAACGGTGGTTCACAGATGCGTTCCAAGATTCTGCTTCTAATTTGGATTCTCGTAAGTGGATGCGGCTCCCATATTATTCACGGTAGTAGCACTGAGTACAAACCCAAGGGCATCCTCTATTTCTTGACCTATGTCGATCCGAACGATCGCGTCGGTTTCGCATTTGTTTTCCCGAATGCGATTGACCAATTTGCAACCTTTGATGGCTCTGGTTTTGACAGCGTTTCGTCTGGCGAGGCTCTGTGGCGAGTAGATAGGACCGTTCATTTCGCTGGTGCAGGAGCAACCAGTCCGATTTCAATCGATTTTGATTATGACGCGAAACGCAACGCTTTGAGTTTTCGCGGCCAATCCTATCCCGTTTCCACTAACCAGATCGCAATCATTCGGTTTGACGCCACTCTGAAGTACAAGGTTGACGTTGTAAAAATGAATGACAGCATTATTGCCGAGGTCACGTCCGAAATGCAGTGAACCGAACTTACTTCGGTCAATGATGCGCTAATAATTCGCGCTAGCGGTTTGTGAGAAATGAGCCACCGGTTCTGAGTATCTGTTCCCGTTGTGACATTTTTGAATGTCGTTCCCATGGGAAGATGATTCTTATACGAAACCTTTACCCCCCCCCGTCATGAGCGAATGTAACCAGGATTCGGATTTTTCCGTGGCGATATTCAATCAAGTCTTTCAAATAGAGTAGTTCAGGGGCCGGGGAGGATGAATCAAACTCCTGAGTTGGTGCACATTCACGTTTATGAGCTATCAGTTGTCTGGCGTAATCAGGCCAGTCTTCGCCCCCATAGATATTCTTCATCTATTTACTTAAGAGAACAAAGACAGGTGATTCGCTATGCAGCGATGGTCGCAGCGGTGATGTTCGGTCGGCCTGAAAGACGGCTAAAATATCGAAAATCCCACACAAATTAGACTCGGGGAGGTGTTGTGATTATATTATAATCACCGGGAAGGTGGCGAGGCTGGATCGGTTCCAGGTTCTCTCCCTGGGGGAATTTCCGGTGAAGTGATGACAATGAACGTTCCATCCGGTTCGGCCCTCGCATATTCTCAAACATGATGAAAAGAGCAACAGCCATGCGAATCCAACGTCACCTCATCTTCACAAGCCTGTGTCTCGCATTTGTTTTACCTGGATTTGCCAACGCCGCGATGTCGGACGAGCCGACGTTTCAGGCCGGCGCCGCGATGAGCAATATCACACCGCCGATCGGTTCGAATCAAACGGGACGCTCCAGCAAGAGGCAGGCGACGCACGTGCACGACGAACTGCATGCCCGCTGTCTGGTGCTCGACGACGGTCAGTCCAAAATGGCGCTGGTTGTCTGCGACCTGCGGCACATTTCGGCCGAAGTTGTGGTCAACGCCAAACAGATCATCCAGCAGTCGACCGGCATTCCACCGAAATGTGTGCTCGTCTCAGCGACTCACACGCACACTTCGAGTGGCGCCAAGCTGGAAGACCGTGAGGGGCAATCGTATTACGACTACCGCGCGTTTCTAACCCGGCGGATCGCTGATGGCGTGCAGCGCGCCGTCAATCAACTCCAACCCGCGCGAATTGGCTGGGGAGTCGCTGAGGAACCGACGCAGGTGTTTAATCGTCGGTGGTTCCTGATGCCCAGTCGCGGCACAATCTACGGTGCCCACGATAACATCGAACAGGTCGACACGAATCCCGGATACAGCGGTCTGCTGAGGCCCGCCGGTCCTGTCGATCCGCAGATCACGTTCCTTGCGGTACAGTCAACCGCGGGCAAGCCCATTGCGCTGCTGGCTTCCTACGGGTTGCACTACGTCGGCGGCGTGCCGGCGAATACGATTTCAGCCGACTATTTTGCGATCTTTGCCGACCGCGTGGGAGAGCTGCTGGGTGCCGATCGCCATCAGGATCCGCCGTTCGTGGGCATCATGGCCAACGGCACCAGCGGCGATGTAAACAACCTTGCGCGCTATTCTGAGGAGGAGTTGAAGAAACGCGGCCCGCAGCCAAAAAAGCGGTATCAGCCTTTCGAGAAAGCCAGGGAGGTGGCACACCTGTGCGCGGAGAAAGTGGTGCAGGAACATAAGACGCTGAAGTGGCACGATCATGTGAAACTTTCATCGGTACAACGCACGCTGACATTTGAGCGGCGTTATCCCACCGAAGAGGAGGTGACATGGGCGGAAGCGGTTAAGGCCAAGAAGATCAAGCCGATGAGTACAAGTCGATACAGTACTTACCGTACCGTACTCGCCTATGCCTCGCCTGAGATGCCGCCAACCATCGACGTGGTCGTGCAGACGCACCGCATCGGCGATCTGGCCGTGGCCGCGATGCCGTTCGAGGTGTTTGCGGAGATCGGTCTGGAACTCAAGCAGCGCAGCCCGATCCAGCCGCTGATGAATATCTCCATCGCCAATGGATCGCATGGCTATCTGCCAACACCTGAGCAGCACCGGCTCGGCGGCTACGAAACCTGGATCGGCGTCAACAAGGTGCAACTTGATGCCTCGGAGAAGATGGTTGACGCCCTGGTAGAAATGCTCAGCGGTCTGAATGCAAAAGGACAGTGAGCCGCGGGGGCTCGCAACTTCGGCGCGATATCGCAACCGTAATTTATGCCTGTCCCTTTTTTATTCTCATCCTGACCACATTAAACCCAAATGGAAACAGAGCAAAGCCAACAACCTTGACAAGAACTCAAGGTGCATCCTGTGAGTATGTCACAAAATATCATGGGAGCATTAGTGCTGCTATTATGGTTTCAACAGGGAATCGAGAAACGTAAACGGGACCTGATTATCTGCGAAGATTCCAGTCGGCTCTTTAGAAGTATCTCCCCGTGGATGAACCTGGTGGGAACCGCTGTCGATAACGAAATTCGTATCATCTGTATTAATGATCAAGTCGATGCCGCAAATGATGATTGGCAACATCGCCTGGAAGATGCATAGAAACACGATGGACAGGACAATTGTCTCACCCGCTATCGCATTAAGCGGACACAGGATGGGCGATGGGGCCGCTTCGCCCGGGATACGAGCGGTATCTGAGTAACCCGGAAGATCAAAAAGATCCCAAGTATGATCGGATTGATCAAAAACGAGTAGAAAGAATTCTGGATCCTCTAACTGACTACGCAGAGCGATTACAACTGACCCCTGAGAATATTGAACAACTTAGGACCCAGTTAAACAGACGTCGCACTGAACTCAAGCGGCAACAGAACAACCTGTTGAAGTTGGTGATGGATAATGTTGACCCTCCTGAGATTGTGTCCGAAAAGGCAAGGGAAATTCAGTCTCGACTGGATGATCTGTTCTTCGATGCCGTGGCTTAAAAATATTCTGAGCGCTGCCCAAGTCAGAATTTCGTAAAGGTTCCGCTGAATTGCATTCAGTTGGTTGCAGGGGGTTCTGAGAGAGACAGGATCACTTCATTTTGGGGAATTGCTTGAACTTCAATAGAAAGTGGTGAAGAGTCGTAATCTCCATATAAGGGAGGGACAGCGCGTCCATGATCCCTGGTATGCTTCGTGATTCCATCTGCGATAATAATTTGCACTACGATTGCACGATGTATTCCTGCGGCGGCACCGTCATTCGAAGTATACGTGCCGAGTACGAACGTGCCGTCTTCTTGAATTGTTCCGGTCGCTGATGTCCCGTGTTCTTTCGATTCTAATTCGATGGTGCCAGTCCGTACCGGCTCACCGTCAGCAAATTGAACACGGCCTGAAACCGGGTAGGTCGGTACCTTGTCCGAACCACAACCATAGCTGCAAATCAACAATGTGAGTATGACCCAGCGCATTGCTCAAAATTCTCCAACCGTTTCACCATCATGACGATTGGCAAGATGACCCAGGAGACGCGTGTTGATGGATGTCGAAATAACGCGCACGCTGCCGTCTACCATGGTGAATTGCACATAGCCCGAGTGTGAACTTCCAAAGGAATACGATCCTGCCCGAGAGTCATTTTGATGATGCCCCAGCGGTACGCCCGGCCCCGCGATGCGAGAAAAGTTCGTTAAATGCCGACCTAAGTAGGCGGGACCATTGAATGGTGTCTTATTTTTCCACGTTCCCAGGACATGATTTTCGCCGATCAGTAAAGTGTTGCTTGCCCCATCAGTCACATCTGCGATGCGAACTTTATCCAGCCAGTTTCGCTCGATGCCAGACTCGTCTCCCATCGGTCGACTGGAAATAATCACTCCTGTCCCGTTGCCGCCCCAATAAAAATCGGTGGGTTGACTGATCGCTCCCGGCGAGAGATCTCCATGGTTGGCGGCATAGTCCGCCACTGCTCCACCAGGAACAGTTTGAGTCCCTGCCGGGCAACCGCAGGGGGCGGTGATCGTTATGGTTTCCTCATCGACCACAGCGGTATCGACAGAGTGTCGCTCTGGGCAGAGGAAAACTGGCAATGCCTGCTGACGGGCCGACTTGGGATTCAAACCGTAGGCAAGATATTCGTCCCACTCTGCATGCAGAGAGGACTGTTCCATGAAGGGGAGGAGTCTCACAAGCCAGGTTGGTTCGTCCAAACCAACCAGCATGCCGCCATCATCGCTTGCAGTGCGTGGAACATTCAGTATTAACCTGGCGGGAGGATATGCACCGTGGGTATCGTGAAAGGAATGAGTCGCCAGTCCCAGTTGCTTAAGATTATTCGCACACTGAGTTTTTCTGGCAGCAGCTCGGGCTTGCTGAACCGCTGGCAGCAATAGAGCAATCAGCAAACCGATGATGGCGATTGCAACGAGCAATTCAATAATGGTAAAACCGCTTCGAATGAGCCGCTGTTGATTTTGAACATGCATGATTTTACCTCGAACTGAAAATGCAACTGAACCATATATAAGTAAAACTCAAGAACAAGATCTCCTATATCGTTCAGCCCGGAATCGTTCCAGCCCTGGATTGCCTTAGATTTTAACTGCTGTGGACCCTATGTCTAGCGCGTAGTGATATTCTCCGCTTACCAGTCTACCGACTATCACGGCATCATATTTATTCATGTCAGTCGTGCCTGTCTCTCAGTATGTTGGGGAATAATCTGGTCGAGAGAACCAGATTCCGAGTCAGTATCTGATACTAATTCCGAAGAGCTATCATCGATATTATCATTAACTTTAAAAGGATCGAAGTAAGCTGACCAGACCTCTGGGCCCTGGAGCCATTCCAGATCCTGAAGCAAACAGTGATCCAATACGGTTCTAATCTGCTTCTCATCCATTTCGGTGCCGATAAAGACGAGTTCCTGTCGACGATCCCCGTAAGGGCCTTCGAATTTAGATCGGATCTCGCGTTCCTGCTCAGCATCGACGTTCCAGTCTTCTGGTGCCACGGTGGACCACCAGTAACCCGACGGGTCAAACCGCATTGAAGTACCGGCGTGTGACCAGAGGTTGGCAATGTTATTTTGTGATGCAACCCAGGCGAACCCTTTACTGCGGAGGACGTTGTTCATCCACGAATCGTCTTCGTCAAGTGCATACCAGAGTCGTTCCGGATGAAAGGGACGCCGGGCCTGGTAAGTGAAACTCCGAATGTTATATTCATCTACCTCAGAATGAATTTCGCCTCGTGGCGTCTCAAGCCAACCAGAATGGGCAGAAGCGGAATTCAGGTCAAACAGCCCCCTTCCCAGAACCTGATTTAAATCAACTTTTCCGAAGGCCGAGTGCAGAACATGCACTTTGGGGTTCAGGTGGCGAACGATATCTTCAAGCTGTTTCAACTCCTGAGTGCTGACCAGGTCGGCTTTGTTGATCAGAATTACATTCGCAAATTCAATCTGGTCAATCAGCAGGTCCACAATGTTGCGGCAATCTTCATTGCTCAGGCCAATTTCACGATCGACCAGATCGTCACTGGACTTGTAGTCACGTAGAAAATTAGCGGCGTCAATGACCGTAACCAGTGTATCAAGCTGCGCATAATCCGAGAGACTGTTACCAGTTTCGTCTTCAAAGGTGAACGTTTCGGCAACAGGCATCGGTTCGGAGATGCCCGTTGATTCGATCAACAGATAATCAAATCGCTGTTCCCGCGCCAGTCGGCTGACTTCTACCATCAGGTCTTGTCGAAGCGTGCAGCAGATGCATCCGTTTGACATCTCTACCAGTTTTTCTTCTGTGCGGCTGAGAGTCTGGTTACCGTCTTTTACCAGGGCTGCATCAATATTGATTTCGCTCATGTCATTGACAATCACGGCGACTTTAAGACCTGCTCGATTGGATAAAATATGGTTGAGTAAAGTTGTCTTGCCTGCTCCCAGGAAACCAGATAGAACGGTGACAGGAAGCCTTTGAGGAACACTTTCAGAACTCTGAATCATGGTAACTCCATTTGGGTATTCTAAAATATTATTTGATCGTGTTTTTAATTGTCGAATGACATCACTATCCAGACTCAGTTTAAATCTCTCAGATAAGCATCGACCATCCGTCGATGCGTGTGATGAATGTCGGAGACCAGCTGCCTGACTTCCTCGTGTTCTTCATCTTCGATTTCGTGTGCCAGCAGTTCCAGTTTTTCACGTAGAAGCTGAGCCTTCCAGTGATGGTATTCACTGAGTTTCAGTCTTCTTAAATAGACTCCCACTTCGAGCTTGCGGGTCCAGTCATCGTAGATTTCGATCCAGTATTTTGAATGCGATTTATTTCCCGACAGTGCTCCGGACAGAGCTTCCGTTTTAGCGATCGTCATCTCTTCACAGATGACTTCCGGCGAAGGGTAATACGAAAAGCAGCCGACACCGCTGGCCACGATCAGACCTGCGAGAATCAAAACTCCCAAAACCGGTCCCGGGAGCACAATATCATATTTGCCGGTACGAACCGGTTCTGCTTTTTTCAGCCAGTTTTCAATACGCGAGTTTCGGTCAAAGAATCTCAGAATAAATCCTGCCAGGATTACGCAGCCCAGAATACCCGCTGAATAGATTTCATAAGGATCGACGACATGCCCCAGTTTCTCTTTTGCGGTCTTATAGAAGTTGGTCGTTCCCGCACTGAAAGGCTGGCAATAAATATCGAAAGCATGCGTATGGTCCGCGGGTTCGATATGCGACGGGAACAGCGGTTTTTCTACTCCATATGCCAGTCCGACGATGACCAGTAACAGGAGAGAAAACCAGACGATCGTTTTTTTCCAGTTGTAATTTCGAACAATCCAGGCCACCAGTCCCAGATTCACGCCGGCGCCGAGCACCAGCAGAATGAATGCAGCTCCGACCGAGTTGGCATGCTGAAACATCGACCCCAATTGAGACATGGCCAGCATGGGAGTGGCGTAAACGGGAATGGCAATCCCGGTCATCAGCAGTGGTGCATAGGGGTTGTCATAATTGACTGATCGCTGCAAACTGCTCTGTGGTAATACCACACCCAGGAGAGCGACACCTGCCAGCCCGATCATGATATAGATCAAACTGCTCCCCGATGCTTCTTTAATCGCGCTGACTCCGACCGAGAGCATACGTTTCATTCCGTAAGGAACCACCTGATCGTCAGTGGGATACTCTGGTTTTTCGGGAAAAAGCCTGTCCCAGATGGTCCCCACCAGAGTCACGATCAACAGTGAGAAGAGTGCAAAAGCCAGAATCGTGACCGGTTCAGAAAGGGTCAGTCCGTAAAGTAAGGAGAGCGGGTTAAACAGGGGAGCGGACATCGCAAAGGCGATAATGGTGCCCCCCGCCAATCCAGCTTTTTTCAGCTGGCGGGCAACAGGGATCACACCCAGTGAGCAGACCGGAAGCAGCATGCCAATGACCCAGGCCCGGAACAGGGCTGCCCTGGTGCCTTCACCAAACAGACGCCTTGTTTCTGCTGCGCCAAAGAAACGCTGAAAGATGGCTGCAATAAACAGGCCGGCAAGAATAAAAGGGGCTGCTTCCAGCAGGCACTGTATAAAACGAAGTGCGAATCCCCAGAGAATGTATTGAATCATGACGGTGTCCCGATACAGGAAGAAGAGAACAGTTGTAGGTATGATTTATAAATTTCAGCCATTGAATCTGTTCATTTCAGAGGGTGCGGAAAATTGTTTTAATTTCACGACCAGCAGAAAGTAGCGGCCGACCAGCGAAGAGTCGACATCGTCAAAGTCAATTTGCTGAAAAACAGACATCAGCTCTGTTGAACTTAGCTTGACTTCATCCCAGTCCCGGTGTTTCAACTCACTGTCTGCTGCCATCTCGGGAATCCAGTCGATGATTTCTCTCAGTTCCTGCTGCTTTTCCTGGCTGCCTTCCGCTTGTTTATGATTCAGCAACCACCGCATCCGGGTATCCAGTTCTCTGACACTTGCGGTATATGACTTTGGTTTGTGCTCCGGTAAATGATGTTCAAGGTGGTGATCTTCCATGGAAGACTCCGCCGTCTCAGTGCATCCAGCCTGAAAGGAAAATAAGAGACCGCATAAGCACAAAGCTGTAATACTCATAAATCGCGTTTTTAAAAAATGTTGATCTAGCATGTGCTAACCATTCAAAACAGGAAAAAGAATGAAACCATTCATGAGTTAAATTCAGTTAGAAGAAGGTAATGCATAATCCGGCAGTTTTACGGATTTGAGGATCTCATCAATCAGAACCCGGTTTTCTGACTGGTCGACACCCAGTCGGACGCTGAGCACGGGCAACGCGGTTTCCAGAAGATCGTCTGGTATCACATAGTTCCTCTGATTTAAAAAGGCATGTGCCTGGGCTACTCTTTGCCAGGTCAGTAATCCACGTGGACTTAAGCCGAGCGCAAGATGGGGGTGTTTCCGCGTCGCATTTCCGATCAGCACCAGATAACGTTGCACGGATTCTGCCACCGGTATCGCTGCGATCTTCTGCTGCATTTCCAGCAATTCTTTTTCATTGAAGACAGGTTCCCGTTCCGTCACCGCATCAGAGTCCTGGTCGATGGCCGCGGCCAGCATGCGTATCTCATCGATTTCTTCCGGATATCCGATCGTCAACTTCATCGCAAACCGGTCGAGCTGCGCTTCGGGCAGGGGATATGTTCCGTGCTGATCAATGGGATTCTGGGTGGCGATCACAAAGTAATCCTGCGACAACTGATAACGGACCGCATCCACGGTGACCTGTCTTTCCGCCATCGCTTCCAGCATGGCACTCTGCGTCCGGGGAGTTGCCCTGTTAATTTCATCTGCCAGCATGATGTCAGAAAAGACCGGCCCTTCGCGAAATTCGAATTCATGTGTTTTCTGATTGAAAATATTAAAGCCGGTAATATCACTGGGAAGCAGGTCGGGCGTGCATTGCACTCGGGCAAACCTGCCCCCTATCAATGCGGCGAGGGTTTTAGCCAGCATGGTCTTACCGAGGCCCGGGTGGTCCTCCAACAGTAGATGACCCCGGGAAAGCAGGCAGATTATTACATTGTCTATGACTTCAGATTTCCCTTTCAGAACTTGGTTCAGACAGTCACTTAACTGTTCAATTCGGGAATATTCCTGCTGCAAATCCATTTTGGTATCGTTTTCTAATAGTGTTGACATGAGACCCTGCTTTTATAAAAGAATGAATGCGTCTATCAGGGTGACCGTTTTATCCAGCGGGCATCGTTGATGATCCGATTGCAGCAATCGCTGATCTGTTCCGTTCGGGGAAAATGCGTTTTATCAGCGGAACAGGGAGCAAACGCAGCCCAGTTCACGTATTGGGCCAGTTCAGACAGACAGGCTGTATTAATGGTTAAATTGTCTGCCTGCAGTTTCAGCCACTGGTTCAGAGACATCGTGACCGGCCTTTTCTGACCCTGACGGCGTACTCTCAATTCAAGCAGCCAGAGTGTCCTGAAAATCAACCGCCGGGTCTCGCGAGGACGGTAGAGCTTGAGCCAGCCTGTTACCAGGAAGTCGATAATCTGATACCGGAGAATAAAGATGCTGATAATGCTTCCGAGCGTGAGTAAACTCAACATCAGGTGTTGACCAACCCAGTTGGCGACAGCCAGGATTGCTTCCACCATTTTTTCGTATAACGACAGGGGAGGCCCGAGAACGGTATACCCGGCCGTGGGCTCGATCGTGCACCAGTCACTCGCGCTCGGCCCAACTTTTACTTCGACCCAGAAGTGAACATCATCTGCAAGGACGGGAGTGTGGTCGGATTTGATATCATAGTTATCCGGGCTGGCGTAAAATCCACTCACCAGCCTGGTTGAATACCCCAGTGACCGGAGCATCAGGGCGGCAGACGAAGCAATCAGATAGTCAGGACCTGCTTTGCGTTCGAACAGAAAACGGTCCAGGGGGAGCGCCTGTTTTCCGTCGTAGGTAATCGAGCGATCGTGCTGGAAATGCTCGCGGTGGTATTGTTCAATACGTTTGATCTTTTCCCAGTCATTTTCTATTCCAGATACCAGGTTTTCTGCCAGTCTTTTTATTTTTTCCACTACGGGTAATTCCGGCAGGGCAATGAAGAGTTTCTGCTGCTGTGATGTTGACGCGTATTTGACAGCGCGAAAATCAATCAATTTATGATCAGGGAAATGGCTGATCAGGTGCATGGGGACCAGCCTGGGTAACTCCTTGCGGTCGAGCTTGACAATGCTCTCCTGATGCCAGTCGAACAGATCAATCCGGTCGACCAGATCGATATGAATTTCTCTCAAATGCAAGGGGGCGGGGAGCTGATTCGATTTCAGATGATTGTTGGTGATGACATGCAGTTCATTTCTGCACTCCTGCGACAGGGTATGTGACTTGCTCTCGACGACAATATAAGGCTTCTCAAAACGTTCTTTGAGTGAGAAAGGTTTCTTGTAGTCACCTTTTAATGGTTCACTGAACCAGTTCACTCCGTCGAAAATGTCGTACGTCTCCATACGGAGGTGCAGGGGGGTTCTACCCGAGACGTGCAGCAGGGCATCGGAAGAAATACCTTCCGCCGATTGCTCTTCGGATGTTTTCTGTTGTCTTGCCGTTGAAAAGTGACGGTTGATGTTCTCCGCATCGGGCAGTTCTTTTTCTTCGATCTTCTGATCCTGCATTTTCAGGCCGATCGCCCGATCGATGTTTTTCGAGATCTCACCTTCATCTTCGTAGGTATCAGACATGATGTCATACAGGCTGGGATCGTCTGACGACATGAAGGGGGCATTTTCAATAGGAGCAAAGCTGCGAATATCGAACTTACCGGCAACCAGCAACTCGCCATCCCCGAGTCCGTCCCTGGCGTAGAGATCGCCTCGACTGTCACCGCCGGAACTGGGCATGATTCCCTTAAGGGCATGGACAACCGGATTCCCGCTGGAAAAGGAGATGATCAGAAACAGCACTAAGGCCAGCGAGGAAAGCAGTAGATATTTACCCAGATTCTGTTTCTTGACAGCCGGAAGCAGGGCAATTCGGAGTGTGTTCCAGTAAGAGTAAAACAGCCAGAAAAATCCCAGTATCAGTTCCAGCCCCGCGAGCACGATCATGTCCGGACCTGAATAAGTTGTTGCGGCACAGATAATCAGGAAGATGGATCCCCAGGCGGCAAACTGCTGGTATTTCTTCCAGCAACCGGCGGCAGCCATAACCAGAAAGGTATTCTTGACAGCGAACATCAGGATCAGTTCAAACGGTCTGCCATTTACGAAGAATGTTCGCTGGATTGGCTCCCAGACCAGACTCCCCAGCATCACAGCCAGTAAAATGAGATTCACGAATGCTTCCGTACCATTCCGTGTTTTGAGGGAAGCAAAATAACGCACGCCCAGGAACGCGACCGTTGTTTCGATCAGAAAATTGACAGCGATCCAGGTACGCGAATATCTGCCATCGGCGTCTGATATCGAAAGCGCCAATGCCCCCGTCAATACCATCGCGATAGTGACAAAATGCAGAACACGACTTTCGTTGATCGTTTTCGGTTCAGCTCGCATAACACGCTTTCTTCCAACTGTCAGCGAATGTTTTATCCCGGCTTTCATCCGGGTGGTTCAACCTCATCCAGGGCTCGCATTGACAGACAGAATCGTGGTCGCTTTCCTGTAATGGTGGATCTTGAACCACAATAGAACGAGAACGATGGGTTAGAGATCCGATTTGCATCTGTTTAAGGTAACCACTGGAATTGGTCACGATGAACTCTGGCAGAGCAGACTTGACAGGCTTGACCTCAGCAGAAGGCAGACCATTTGCCGGGATGCAGGCAAGTTCATCCAGTAGTTTATAGTGATCTCTCAGATTTCCTTCACAACGAAACAGTTGATTTCCGATCAGGCACTCGACGCAGGCATGCTGTTTTAATAGTGAATCACAAATACTGGCAGTGATGCGAATCACCGCTTCCAGAGATTCACTGCTATTGTTTTGATAGTGCGACTGATTGAGATCGGGAATGACTCGGAGCGCGCACACTGCCGCTGCCTGACGTTCCGTGACAATCATCTGCCCCTGCCTGGCAGATTGTGACCAGTGGACTCGTCTCAGAGAATCTCCCAGACGAAATGTTCTGGTGCCGATCACATCGCCATAATCGCCGGCACGATGTGAAGCAAACCGATCTTCGCTGGAACTGACTTCTCTTAATTCAGGCATGAAAGCCAGTTTGGAAATCTCGGGCCAGACAATCAGCACCGAATCCATCGAAAGCGAGATCTTCTTTTTATACAAGCCGAACGGAAACGCTGTCTCAAGAAATGCAGTACTGGTGGAATAGACGCCTCGTTTGCGGGGGATAAAATTCCAGGTATACTCACTGGTTTTCCAGCCTGGAATACAATCGATGGCGACTTCGCACAAGTGATCGGAATGTTCAGAAAAGGGATGTCGCAGATACACGCCCCAGGCAGGCCAGGGCCAGTTGTTTGTCACAATCAGCCTGGCTCCCACTGATTCGCCACAGTGTGTGCGAACTTTATTGAATGAGAGTTCTGCTGAAAGGCCTTTCACACTGACCCAGGGCCACAGTACCCCGACTACGATGATCATCGCCAGAGCTGTTGCAATATAAAGAATCGCGGAATTGACCAGTAGACCACAAACGAGTGCTGTCAGAATGCTGAGGGACAGGCACCAGAAGGGATTCTTCATCCAGTAGACCCACTCGTTGATCTGGGGACAGAAGTCATGATGCAGCATCTGATTGAGCGAGTTGAGAACCGAATGATTGCTTTCAAGCTGCTCTTTCGTCTTCAATTCTTCGAAGTCCGGCATGTAGTACCTCAAGCCCAAGAATGGTGGTATTCGGATTGAATCTCCTTGACGTCCAATTATTTCCACTCATTTAATGCAAATCAACATGTAAATGCAAGTAAATTGCAATAAAGATGTAATTACGAATAAGGTCTGGCCGGATGGTCACCTTGTGTGATGGTATGAATGGAAACAGGAATTAGTTGTTTTATATAAATGACAGAGGCGTGAAGAGCCGATATGAGACCAATCTACTGATCGAGATTTTCATAGGGGTTTCCTATCCCTTCAGATAGTTGAAATGAACCTTCTATATATCTACATACCGGCACGTCCCCCTTCGAAACCGGTTGTGGCTCGGGAAACCAGGTCATCAGCCGTAGCAGAACATCGACCTCTCCCACTAACACGTTTCATCTGACGATCAGGGGCTAGTAGAGTCGCTGTATCAGGCCCTCTGTTTGTGGTTCCGTCTGAAATGTCACCCAGTTGAGTGGATGATCCCCACCAGAACAGACCGTCGTTTTCAGGCATCCAGTATTTGGTATTGAGTCCGGAGTCACTGTTGACCAGGTCGTTAGAACCAGCCCATACTGGACTGATTTTCAAAAACTGATCTAATTGTTATGAATGTTCCTAGCGCCCTTTTGAGGAGGAGAACTTTTGATAAACAAGCGAAGAAAATGACACAACACCGAGCAAATCATCCGCAAGCTGTGTGATGCGGATGCTGAATGTCGGTAAAGACCTGGCTTCCATGCTACAGACCCTGGAGGCCAGTGAATCCACTTATCAGCGCGGGCGGAATCAGCCTGGCGGCATGAAATCGGAAGAAGCCAAGCGTTTCAAACAACTGGAAGATGAGAACAAACGACTGAAACAACTGGTCGCCGCTACGTCGTATTTGAAGTGGGGAGTCTGGGATTGCATTACGCACGCGTATCTTGACACAGCAATTTCGTTCGCTAACAACTCGCTGATGCGTCAGATTCACTACTCAATCGATGATCAAATCAGAACGATGTAGAATCTTACTCCGATCGATTCTCCGAGGGCGATTGTGAATTGTCAGTCAACTGCTGTGAAACTTTGCTGCTCAATAGCCCCCCCGAAGAAGGGTAATTCTGCGTCCAAAGTGGTTGACCATTGGAAAAGAGCACATAGCTGGGGCAGACGGTCGCGCCAAGCGAGGCTGCAAGAGTCTGATTGGATTGATAATCCATACGAACTATCTCCACGCGACCCCGGAGATCATCACGTAACTGCTGCACCTGTGGTCGCATATCATTACAGCGAAAACATCCGGTCATGACGCTGAACTCGACAAGAACAGGTTCTTCTGAGCTCTGCACAAGTTCGTAGAACTCGCTCGCATTCACTACTGGAACCGGCTTTAAATTCACTGCGGATGATTTCGTGGTAGCGTTGCTCCCGTTACAGCCTGATAGCAAAGTCAATCCGCAAACAATCAAAGTGAATATGTATGAATAAGCGCTCACGGAAGTGACTTCTCGGCTCAAGATGGAACATTGAAAAACTGTTATAGATACCTGTATTTCAATCTGAGTGGCGAATAGGGAAGGGACGGTCCCAAAACCGAGAAGGGAAATAAATGAGACTTCCCTATGCCAATCCTTGATCTCATGTTTGCTTGATTATAGAAACGAGATGACTTGAGACAAGTCCTCAATATCATACGATGGGAGGCGATGCCAAATAAGTAGTGATTCTTGAAATGGACAAAGGATCGCTTCGAAAACTATCTGTGCCCGAAGCTGTTTTGCGCGGCGTACTTTCGGGTGAAGTATTGGTATCACAGGCCAACATTGAAGATCTCTCACAACTTATCGACCAGTCGATTATTTTGAGTATGGAAAATCGATTTTATTATTCCAGCAAATCGAATTCAGGGGCCGGTTAAGGGGCAAGGTCAGAAGGCCATCTGGCTCCAATCTAAAACTGTTTTGATTTCTAAAATACTGGATCTCTGAAGCGAGAATACTTCCCACTTCCGGACGGAAGTAGAGCCTGTTTCCGTTTTATGGTCACAGCTGTAACTTGTATCTAAAAAAACGCTTGTAGAAACGCGTGTTTTAGGAATTTTATGCTCAGACTGAAAATCTCCGTTTCTTCTAAGGCTCTCAATAATCGTTCTAATGCTTGATCGAACAGACCTGACTCCGACCATTCCTTCAAACGATCATGACAGGATGATTTCGGCGGATACTTCTCTGGTAAATCTTTCCAGCGGGCTCCTGTCCACAGCACCCACATAATGCCATTGAAACAGGCTCTGGGTTTTGCTTTGGGGCCTCCCCCTGGGGTGCCGGCGGTACCCAGGGAAATAAATCCTCAATTAAACTCCATTGTTTATCGGTTAATTCTACAGTTGGGTCCGTCCTGGATCCCGTGTCGACGAGCCGGCTTAGCTCTGTACGGGATCGTGTGGGCATGATAAAGCCTCCTTTCAGAGAACAGAATCATGCAAATCTCAGACCAGACTGTTCACACTTTTCTTAGTTTTCGGATACCCTCTAGCTCGAAGGTCACCGACTGAGTGGTTGTTGTCTTTGGCCTCGGTGACGGCCAGGGAGATGTTGTGCCGGTAGTAGAGAATATAATCGGCCCGTTTGGGTTTTCCCCCTTTTACGGTTTTCCCTTTGACGATGATCTGTCCGTCAGTAAACGAAACCTCTTCGCGCACCTGGGTCTGAACAGTAAGGAATGCTGGCAGGCAACTGAATATTTCCTGCTGGTATTTCCTGCGGATAGAGGATTCGCCGAGGCAGTCGATGCGATGTAACAATACCTGACCAGCTAAAATGATTTAAGGTCTTGATCTTCGATTCATCCCGTCCTACGATTACGACGTGAGTGGAATTGAAACAGTTGATTCCATTTTGAGCATCACGAGCGGTGTTGAGGGAACAGGCCCTTTGAAACGCCCGGCAACCTGGTTTAGCCACCAAGGTGCCACTGCCTTCCGAAAGGAAACGATGCGGCCTGCAGAGGCAAAGAATGGCTCAGAGATTCCAGCGGGGATTCTCCTGAACGCTTTTGTCTGCCCGCCAGTGTTGTCCGTGATGGTTTGACTTCAATCAGACTTTAATGAGGAGACACAGGTAATGTTACTGAGCGGAACACAATATCTACACGCGAAACCAGGGGAGAGAGATGAGCTGAACTGTCCCGTCTGCGGCACGAAATGCGATGTCAAACGAAACTGTTTTGGACCGACCTGCTTTGCCGAATCCGTCGGCGGTCTGGGGCATCTGCACGATCGATTTACCTGTCCCCACCGGGACGAAGACTGGCATCATTACGCCAGTCAGCTGATAGCTCAGAAACACGATTGTGCCAGCCGACGCGTGCGGGAGCTGATTGACCTGGATCTGCAGGAGACACTGGAGAGACGCGTGGTTTTGTAGATGGGAAAGAATCTCTGAGCCCACATCTGAAGTTAAGAGATGATTAAGCACTACTGGACATACTGAACTCCTCTCAGAGAGTATACACTCTCAGGCAGGCGCCCATTATTCCTGGGGAACTTCATGTTACCAGATGCTGAAGGTGCGGACGCCAATGCGATTACAAAAGGTAAATGCACTTGTTTTGCAAAAAGTTTCTTCGACAATAAATCTAAATGCCAGCAAGCGTCTACACTTATGTGGGAAGCTTCAAGAGTTTCAGGAAATTACGTAGAAACAGATGAAGTAGACGCTTACAATGATGAGCTAGATCGAGTGGCAGGTGAGTTTTCTAGAATTGCTTGTTGTATGGAATGTTGTAATGACCTACCTGCAGAGCTAGGTGCTCCATCAACAAATTCGCCTACTGGATGCTGTCCATGAAAAATAACAAATTTATAATATTTGGATTTTTGGGTTTCGCGGTGGTTTTATTAGGAATTCAACTAAGTAGTCACCCTTTGATAGAGTCGAGGATGTATACATGTGGGGAATGTCGTTTGCATCGTGACTCTCGTCGTATCTTCTCTGTAGTCATATCTAACTCTACGATAGAAACTAAATGTAGCAGTTGGTATAAGAGCCAATATGGAAATGACCATAAACACGTATGGATACTCGCTCCTTTAATACAGTACAAGAATATCAATGGAGATGGAAAGGCATCTATTACCTTATCGAAGGGTGAATCTCTATGGGCACTCTCTAGTGATGAGCAGTTACAGTATCTGAAAAATTCGATCGGTCAAGATCGATCAATCCGATTAGAAATAATCAAAAAGTTATACAAAGCAACTCTTCAAGATGACAAAGAGGCTGCAACGTCTACTTTAATTGAAATTAAGCAAACGTTAAAATGAATTTCCCCTGTAACCAAATCCCAAGTATTGACCTTGCACCAGTTGGAATGTTAGAGACCCAAGGTAAATTCATCCCTGGCGATCCAGGGATGAATTTTTCCCGAACTCTACTGGGGTCTGATTTCCCAGGGAGCTGTGTGGGGGGGCGAAATAGTCCAGCCGCCACCGATCGATTTGTTCCTCGGCATCTGCCAAACTTATAAACCAATGCTGGTTTAAACATTCCTGGCGAACTCGTCCGTTGAACGATTCAATATACGCATTATCTTTAGGCTTTCCCAACAGGTTTTAAACAAGCTTGTTCCTAATTTCCATAAAAAGCATGCTGAAGAGTTAATATGCCTGCCCTAGCATAACCCATTGATCATGGTAGCCCTCGGACATTCCTCCAATTGTGAATTTGAGCTCCAACCAGTCACCTATCATATTGATAATTTCAGCCTCTGTGAAAACCGTTCGTTGGGCGTC
>TARA_R110001592_G_scaffold29350_10_pt1 | contig 63968 bp, 45 predicted proteins | sample TARA_R110001592 | Tara Oceans TARA_R110001592 (sample SAMEA4398387) | marine metagenome | biome: Polar Biome; feature: [SRF] surface water layer (ENVO:00010504); material: water (ENVO:00002006), including particulate matter (ENVO:01000060) such as... | depth 5 m | reverse complement strand
GTTTCTTTCGCCAACTCCGCAACCGCGCCTGCAAGCTCAACGCCTGTTGGCCCTGCGCCGACGATCACAAAATTGAGGTAGGCATCTCTATCCGCTTTTGTTTCGGCCATTTCCGCTTTTTCAAAAGCGGTTAATATGCGCTGGCGAATCTCGCGGGCATCTTCGATGGTTTTTAATCCCGGTGCAAATTCAGACCATTTATCATTGCCGAAATAACTATGGCGCGCGCCGGTCGCCAAAACCAAATAATCATAAGAAAATTCACGCCCGTAAATGGTGCGTACAATCTTTTTATCTTGGTCAATCTCGCTGATCTCATTCATATAAACGGCGACATTTTTGGCTTTGCGCATGATCTGGCGGATGGGCATGGCAATTTCGGCGGCGGTCAGTGCCGCCGTTGCGACTTGATAGAGCAGGGGCTGGAAAAGATGGTGGTTGTGTTTATCAATCAACGAAACATCAATATCTTTATTGGCGAGCGCTTTGGCCGCGGATAAGCCGCCAAAGCCAGCACCAATAATGACAACACGCGGGTTTGTAGAGTCAGTCATGTTTTATATCTTGTCTGTTTGGTAAATATTTTAAATGTGCCGATTGTTATGCAGCAGTCCAGCCACCATCAACGGTGATATCTGTACCTGTGATGTTTTCTGCAATATCTGAACAGAGGAACAGGGCAATGCCTGCAACTTGTTCCACGGTTACGAACTTTTTCGTCCACTGCGCCTTGAGCATGACATCGTTGACCACCTCTTCTTCGGTAATGCCGCGCGCCTTGGCGGTATCGGCAATCTGATTTTGAACCAACGGCGTATGCACGTACCCCGGGCAAATCGCGTTACAGGTGATGTTGTCTTGTGCGACCTCTAAGGCGATGGTTTTTGTGAAGCCTAAAATACCATGTTTGGCTGTGACGTAGGCACTTTTATAGGGGGAAGCCACAAGGCCGTGTGCGGAACACATATTAATCACGCGCCCCCATCCCGCTTTACGCATGCCGGTGATGGCGGCGCGGGTGGTGTGGAATGCGGATGACATATTAATAGCGATAATCGCGTCCCATTTTTCGGGCGGGAAGTCCTCAACCGGTGAAACATATTGAATACCGGCATTATTGACGAGGATATCAACCGCGCCAAATTCTTCTTCTGCTTGCTGAACCATTGTCGTTATTTCATCAGGCTTTGTCATGTCTGCGCCGTTATAAATGACCTTAACGCCGCGCGCTTCAAGGGATTTGCGCTCTTCTTCTATTTTATCAGGGGCGCCGAAACCATTGATAACAAGATTTATGCCCTGATCGGCGAAATTCTCGGCAATGCCAAGGCCAATACCGCTTGTTGATCCGGTAATCAATGCTGTTTTCCCGTTGAATGACATAATATTATACCCTTCCAATTTTATGATATCAGGCATCATATCCAATATAGAGAAAATGAAAACTGATAATTTGCTAAGTTTCGAGCTGAGTATTGTGCATTGCACAGCACTTTGTTGGGTTTCGTTAGCGATCGTACTAGACCCAATAGGTATTTCATTCTAGTATGCGGGTATTAAAACAATAAAGTCCAAGCGGTAAAATCCAATGATAAAAGCGAATAAAGAATTAAACCTTCTCCTCGAAGATGCGCGGAAGGCGCTACCTGCAAAATCCCCAGCCGGATTAAATAAGATGCTGGAGATATTATGCGGCAAAATCATTCAGGATGATCGGGAGTTTTTTGACCCGCAAATGATGGCTACGATGGCGATGTCACATTGGGAAATGGCTAAGGAGCGCGAAAAAGGCGAGCCTAAGCTTCGTATTTATTGCCCGAATGTCGAAGATGGCAAATGCCGGAAAACAGTCATTGATATTGTCAGTGATGATCTTGCATTTTTGGTTGATTCTGTTGCTGCAGATATCAATAAAAACAACCTTTTGATCGGTATTTTGATTCACCCGAACATCTATACATCTTATGATAAAAATGGCGATTTGAAAGATATTAAGCCCGTTTCGGAAAAAGGATACCATCGTCAAGCGCATATTCATGTGCAAATTAATGAAACATTATCCGATCAGGCCATTAAGGAGCTTAAGGAAAGCTTGTACATGGTTCTGGATGATGTGTTCTATGCGAATGTGGATTGGAAACCGATCCTTTCTAAGTTGCAGGAAGCTTCGGGAGCGTTAAATACCGCCAGAACAAACAGACCTGCTGCTGAAATTCAGGAGCACTGTGCGTTTTTGGATTATCTCTATGATAATAACTTTACGCTTTTGGGGTATCGTGAATATGCCTTTATTGATGGTAAGAGTGGCGTTAAAAGCCGCACGATAAAGGGCTCTAGTCTGGGGTTGCTGCATGATGATGTCAGCCCTGCCTACATCATGGAATCTGTTGAGGAATTGCCGCAAACTTTACAGGAATTAAGACGTAATTTGCCGCCTGTTTCGATTTCAAAAACCAATCGTTTATCAACAGTGCACAGACGCGTTCCGATGGATTGCGTTGCTGTGAAAATATATGACGCTGATGGAAAAGTGGTCGGCGAAAAGCTGTTCTTAGGGTTGTTTACGTCCGTGACATATTCCAGAAGTGTAAGCGATGTGCCGTATTTGCGTGTCAAAGTAGAAAACGCGATGGAGGAATCCGGTTATATTGAGGGAACGCACGATGCTAAGGCACTGCGTCATATTCTTGAAAAATATCCGCGCGATGAATTGTTCCAGATTGAAATTGAAGAATTGTTGAAAATCTGTCGCAATATTATTCGTCTGCAGGAGCGCCAGCGTATCGCTCTGTTCTTACGCGAAGACCCTTTCGGGCGTTATATCTCTTGTCTTGTTTATATTCCGCGAGATCGTTTCGGCACAAAATTGCGCAAGGATATCCAGCATATTCTGGAAGAAGAAACCAATGGTGTATGCGCGAACTTCTATACAACGCTGGATGATTCGGTGTTCGCGCGTGTGATGTTTGTTATTAATATCAGTCAGAAAAATCCGCCTAAAATTGCACCGAAACGAATCGAAAAACGTTTGCGCGACGCCGGTCAAACATGGTCTGAGCGCATAACGCAGGCTTTGGCCGATGCGTATGATGATGATCAACATATCACGGATCTGACATTACGTTATGCTGAGGCCTTCCCATTATCATATACGATGACCTATTTGGCACGCCAATGTGTGTTCGATATTGAAAAGATAGAACGCGTTTTGTCTGAAGATCGCATTGTACTTGACTTGTATCGTCCCAATGAGATGGATTTGAATCGGATTCGTTTGAAAGTGTTCCATTTCGGATCGCCGGTGACATTGTCTGATGTGATGCCTATTTTGGAAGATATGGGTTTGCGCGTTATTGCCGAACTGCCGTTTGAGGTTAAGCCGGAGGGTGTAGAGGACTCTTTGTGGATACATGATTTCTTGCTTGAAACACCGGAAATCGAAGACTTCGTGGTGATCAATAATGTGAAGGAAAATTTTGAAAAGGCATTTGTACGGATTTGGTACAATGATGTTGAAAATGATGGTTTGAACCGCTTGGTGTTGAGCGCAGGGGCGAACTGGAAAGAGATCACAATTTTACGTGCGTATGTACGTTATATTAAGCAATTACGTTTTCCTTTCAGCCGAAGCTATATTGAAAAAGCATTGACCGAAAACCCGAAAATAAGCCGTGTTTTGGTTGATATGTTTAAGGCATACCATGATGTTGCAAATGGCGACGAATCGGAAAACCGCGTCGCGGGCTGCGCCGTGGCAATGGATTATGAGTTGGAAAAAGTCGTTTCCAGCGACTATGACCGTATTTTGCGTTCAATCATGACATTGATTCAGGCGACCTTGCGTACAAATTATTATCAGCGCGCTAAGGATGGAAAATCAAAGCCATATCTCTCTTTAAAGTTTGATAGTGGGAAGATTTCTTTCATGCCCGCGCCTAAACCTTTCCGTGAGATTTTTGTTTATTCTCCGCTTGTTGAGGGTATCCACTTGCGCGGCGATGAAATTGCACGCGGCGGCATACGCTGGTCTGATCGTCATGAAGATTACCGCACCGAGGTGTTGGGTCTTATGAAGGCGCAAATGGTTAAAAACTCTGTGATCGTACCGATGGGCTCTAAAGGCGGGTTTGTGGTGAAGACACCAACAAATAGCCGTGAAGAATTTATGAAAGAGGGTATTGAGTGCTATAAAACGTTGATTCGCGGTATGTTGGATATTACTGATAACCAAAAAGGTAAAAAGATTTTACCGCCTAAGGATGTTGTGCGCCGTGATGGCGATGATCCGTATTTGGTTGTTGCTGCTGATAAGGGGACGGCAACGTTTTCCGATATCGCTAACGGTTTGTCGCAGGATTATAAATTCTGGCTGGATGATGCGTTTGCGTCTGGTGGCTCTGCTGGTTATGACCATAAGAAAATGGGTATTACCGCGCGCGGTGCATGGGAATCAGTGAAGTACCACTTCCGTTTATTCAATCATGATACGCAAAATCAACCTTTTGATGTTGTCGGTGTCGGCGATATGGCGGGGGATGTGTTTGGTAATGGTATGTTGCTGTCTGAACATATTCGCTTGATTGGTGCATTTAACCACCTCCATATTTTCTGTGATCCTGAACCGGATGCGGCAAAGACATATAAAGAGCGTAAGAGGCTGTTTGTGGCCGTTGCGGGATGGGATCAATATGATGAAAAATGTCTGTCAAAAGGCGGACGTATTTTCAAACGTAGCGATAAAATTCTGACGTTAACGCCGGAAATCAAAAAACGGTTCGATTTGACGAAAGACAAAGTCACACCGAACGAATTGATTGTTGCCATTCTAAAATCAAGAACCGATTTGCTTTGGTTCGGCGGTATTGGAACTTATATCAAGTCGAGCAAAGAAACGAACGCCGATGCCGGTGATAAAGCCAATGACGGCTTGCGTATCAATGGTGCTCATGTTCGTGCGAAAGTGTTGGGCGAGGGTGCAAACCTTGCGATAACGCAACTCGGACGTATTGAGATGGCCGAGCGCGGCGTTGCCATGAATACGGACTTTCTTGATAACTCTGCGGGTGTTGATTCCTCAGACCATGAGGTCAATATCAAGATTCTGATGAGCGATGTGATGTCTCAAAAAGAGCATAATATGGATATTGCGGCGCGTAATAAGTTGCTTGAGAAAATGACAGACGAAGTGGCAGAACACGTGCTGCGTCATAATTATCAGCAAGCGCAGGCGATTTCTTTGATCGAAATGCAAGCCCATGAAAATCTTCAGGCGCATGATGCGTTCATTAAATATATGGAACGTAATCAAGGCTTAAGCCGCGAAATTGAAGGATTGCCAGATCAGGAAACGATTGAAAAACGTCTTAGAACAGGTAAGGGTCTGACCAGACCGGAGCTTTGTATTTTGCTGGCCTATGCGAAAATCAGTTTGACCAAGGATCTTTTGGCCTCCGATATTCCGGATAATCCGAAAATGAATTACTGGGTCATGGATTATTTCCCTGAAATTCTGGGTAAGAAATATGAGAAGGAAATTCTACGTCACCGTTTGAAACGTGAAATCGTTGCAACCATGATGGCGAACTCTTTGGTAAACCGTTTGGGGCCGACATTCTTGCAATCACGTATGAGCAAGACCGGCGCGACAGTTGAAGAAATCACACAGGCTTACTTGATCGTTCGCGATGCATTCGGCTTGCGCCATTTGTGGGACATGATTGAGGCGATGGACGGTAAAGTGCCGGCGCAGGTTCAATTGAAAGCGATGCGCGAAATCGAACATCTGACGGAACACGGTATCACGTGGTTCCTCACACGTTTGGGACGCAAGATGGACATTGACGCCGACGCTATGGAATTTAGTGCGGGCATCAAGGAACTGTCTGATAATCTTGGTGATATGGTGACCGATGACTTGAAAGTGGCGATCAAACAACGCGAAGATGCCTCAGTTCGTGATGGTATTCCGCAAGACCTTGCGCATTGGATTGCGGTGATGCCTGTTCTGTCTTCGGCGTGTGACATTATCCGTATTTCTTCGGAGCAAGACACACATTTGAAGAATACAGCGCGCACCTATTTCGAATTGGGCGAGCGTTTCCATCTGGATTGGTTGCGTCAAAAAGTCAAATTCTTGCCACATGAGGATCATTGGCAGAGCGAAGCGGCTAACGGTCTGATGGATCAGCTTTACGAATCACAGGCGAGCATGACAATGCGTATCTTACGTGATGTGAATGGTAAGGGTAAAAAGGTCACGGATGAGCAGTCTTTTGTTGATTTGTGGGTCGAAGAGAATGGCAGCCATTTCAGACAGTTGGATACGCTGTTCGTTGATTTGAAGCGTGCGGGAACGGTTGATCTGAGTATGTTGACCGTTGCGGAGCAAAGGTTACGCAGTCTTTACAACAATTAGCATGACGCTATAAACATGATAATAAAATAAGCAAACCGGCATTACGGTTTGCTTTGAAGATCATGAGGGAACTTTCCTGATCGTCCGGCTTCCATACCGTCATTTGCCAGATGAAATGCCCGCCAAGGCACAGCAAAGCGCCGCCTGATAAGATGTCGATACCGGCATTGATCCATAATCCCATACATAGCAGCACAAAAGCCGCCGAGAGAAAGCCTGACACCCATATTTTGCTGTGTTCCCCGAATTTCAGCGCCGTGGATTTGACGCCTATGAGCGCGTCATCATCCTTATCCTGATGTGCATAGATTGTATCGTAAGCGATTGTCCAAAACAGCGCGCCGATATACAGCAAGATCGCTGGCATAGACAGGCTGCCTGCTACGGCGCTCCACCCCATAAGGGCGCCGAAATTAAAGGTCAGTCCCAAAAAGAATTGCGGCCACCATGTGATGCGTTTCATAAGGGGGTAGGAAATGATAAGCGGCAGGGTTAAAAATCCCAGAATTATAGTGGTTACATTGAATTGCAGAAGAATAATAAAGCCAATAAGCAACAAAGTCGCTAAAAACACAAGGGCTTGCTTAATGCTGATCTGGCCACTGGCAATGGGGCGCTCACGGGTGCGCTCGACCTTTTTATCAATGTCACGATCCCATAGATCATTGATAATACAGCCTGCCCCGCGCATGACAATCGCACCGATTATAAATAAGAGAAGGATGGCATATTCCCGTAACCCCATGCCCCTTAATCCGTCCGATGATAAGGCAATAGACCAGAGCGACGGCAGCAGTAAAAGCCAAACGCCGATGGGTCTGTCCAGCCGCATGACATAGGCATAGGGTCTGAATTTCACGGGAAGACTCTTCTCGATCCAATCAAGCCTCTTGATATCTGTATGTGCTTTGGTGTTCACTGTTTGGGTCATGATAGATCATATATACAAGCATACACGCCTATATCTCAATGCTCCTTTTGCACAAAGTGCAGAGATCCCGTTGGCACACGCCCAGATTCATTATCTGAGGAATGTCTTACGCAAGGAAAGCGGCGATATATTACGTGTGTTTAACGCGCAGCACGGGGAATGGACGGCGCGCCTTGAAATGGCGGGTAAGAAAAACGGTCATGTTGTCTTAGAGCAGTGTTTTAAAGTACAACCCAAGCCTGCTTTGTCGCGGCATTTATATTTTTCACCGATTAAGAAACAGCGCATGGATATGCTGATTGAGAAGTCTGTGGAGTTGGGTGTGACAGATTTGCACCCTGTGCTTATGAACCGCACCGTGATGCGCAAAATCAATAAAGAGCGCATAGAAGCGCAAATCATCGAAGCGGCGGAACAATCGGAGCGACTCGATATTCCTGCGTTGCATGATGCCCTTAATCTCGATGATGTTTTAAGAACCTATGACCACCGTACACCTTTATATGCCTGTTTAGAGCGCAGCGAGAAGGTCAAACCGATTACATCTTTTGCAATGGATCAGCCCGTATCATTCCTTATCGGGTCGGAAGGCGGCTTTGATGAAGGGGAAATGGCGCGCTTGCTGAAGGATGATAATTTGAAACCCATAGGATTGGGCGATACGATATTACGCGCTGAAACCGCAGCCATTGCGTGTTTGTCATATGCCGCCTTGGCCTGTCTGTGTGAAACTAAAAAAAATTGATGAAATCGGTCTGTTCAGACTTGCGTTTTCGGTGATATGTTTATATTTATAGTCCGAATTCCCTCGTAGAATTTTTCATATTAGCTTAAAGCGTACAGATAACAACAAACATAAGCGTGAACGTAATGAACATAAAATTTTGGTCGATCTTGTCGGTAATTGTAGGAGCAGCGTTATTTGTTTCTTATCCGGTCATGGCAGAAGCAATTGATTGGGGCATTGGCCTTCAACCTTCTGCAACATCATCAGAAAATCGTATTCATAATTTTCACAATATGTTGATGGTGATCATTACCGGAATTGTTCTGTTTGTTATGGCGTTGTTGATTTTCGTCGTGTTGCGCTACAATAAAAAAGCCAACCCAAAGCCATCAAATGTGACACACCATTTTTTACTGGAAGTTATTTGGACAGTGATACCGGTTGTTATTTTGATTATTATTGCCGTACCCTCCTTTAAGATTTTGTATAAGAATGACCGTATTGTAGAGCCGGAGTTGACCTTGAAGGTGACTGGTTATCAGTGGTACTGGGGCTATGAATATCCTGATCAGGACGGTATTGCTTTTAGTTCCTATATGGTGCCGACCCCTGACTTAAAAGACGGACAAAAAAGACTACTATCTACGGATAACGTGGTTGTTCTGCCTGTTGATACTGATATTTCAGTTTTGGTGACGGGTAATGACGTGATCCACTCATGGGCTGTACCGGCCTTTGGTGTGAAAATTGACGCCGTACCCGGACAGATTAATGAAACATGGTTCCGTATTCTAAAGCCGGGCATTTATTACGGTCAGTGTTCTGAAATCTGCGGTAAAAACCACGCCTTTATGCCTATTGAAGTTCATGCTGTTTCAAAAGAAGAATTCAAAGCGTGGATTGAAAAGGCAAAAGAAGAATTTGCATCAAATGCACTTGAAGGTGGTTATCAAACAGATGACCGCCCGATTAAACTGACGGCCTTGGCGTATAAATAAGAGATAAGATTAGAAAGAGAGAAAAGTTATGAGTGATCACGATCACAAGCTTGGTTTTTTTGAACGTTGGTTTATGTCAACAAACCATAAAGATATCGGTACGCTATATATCATCTTTTCCATATGCGCGGGATTGATTGGCGGTTTTTTCTCTATGGTGATGCGTCTTGAGCTTGAGCATCCCGGCGTTCAGTACTTTTTGACCTCGGCGGGTGAGCCTGATGGGGATTTGTGGAATGTCATTATCACAGCGCACGGTCTTATCATGATCTTTTTTGTTGTGATGCCTGGCTTGATCGGTGGCTTTGGTAACTGGTTTGTGCCGCTGATGATCGGCGCGCCGGATATGGCCTTTCCGCGTTTGAATAATATTTCGTTCTGGTTGCTTGTACCGGCTTTTTTCCTTCTTCTTGGCTCTGCGGTTGTTGGCGGCGGCGCGGGAACGGGTTGGACATTGTACCCACCATTATCCAGTAAGCTGGGGCATCCCGATATGGGGGTGGATATGGTTATCTTTGCCATGCACTTGGCGGGGGCGAGCTCCGTTCTTGGTGCGGCGAACTTTATTACAACCATCTTTAATATGCGTGCGCCGGGTATGACATTGCATAAAATGCCGCTTTTCGTTTGGGCGATGTTGGTGACGTCATTCCTTCTTCTTTTGGCTGTGCCTGTTCTTGGTGGCGCGATTACGATGCTTTTGACTGACCGTAACTTTGGCACAAGCTTCTTTAATCCTGAGGGCGGCGGTGATCCGATATTGTTCCAGCACTTATTCTGGTTCTTTGGCCACCCTGAAGTTTACATCATGATTTTACCAGCTTTCGGCATTGTCTCGCATATTGTATCGACATTCTCGAAGCGTCCTATCTTTGGTTACCTTGGCATGGCTTATGCGATGGTTGCGATTGGTGTCGTCGGATTTGTTGTGTGGGCGCACCATATGTATACCGTGGGAATGAGCGTGGATACACGTGCATACTTCACCGCGGCAACGTTGATTATTGCTGTGCCGACGGGGATTAAGATTTTCTCATGGATTGCGACAATGTGGGGCGGTTCAATTACGTTTAAAACGCCAATGTTGTGGGCGATCGGGTTTATCTTTTTGTTCACCCTTGGTGGTGTAACAGGGGTTGTTTTGGCCAATGCCGGTATGGATGTGCAGTTGCATGACACATATTATGTGGTGGCGCACTTCCATTATGTTTTGTCGCTGGGTGCGGTGTTTGCTTTGTTTGCCGGATTCTATTACTGGATCGGTAAAATGTCGGGCAAAATGTATCCTGAGTGGATGGGGGTTATTCATTTTTGGATGACATTTATCGGCGTGAACTTGATTTTCTTCCCGCAACACTTCCTCGGTCTTCAGGGTATGCCACGTCGTTATGTTGATTATCCCGATGCGTTTGCAGGATGGAACATGGTGTCATCGTATGGTGCGTATCTGACAGGTCTTGCGACGATATGGTTTATATTCGTGGTGTTCTATACATTGCGTTACGGCAAGAAGGCGTCTGATAATTATTGGAATGTTGAGCCACAATGCTACACGTTGGAATGGTCAGTTTCATCACCGCCGCCATTTCACCAATTCGATATTCAGCCGAAGGTTAAATAATTCGGACACACATACAAAAGCCCTGATTATTCAGGGCTTTTTTTATATCAAAATGTCAGTGGAATAGAGCGCTAATTCAGGGAGAATGCTCCGAAAAAGCCGTCCCTATCATCCAAGCCGGAATGGTGAGATGCTTCCATGTCGCTTTGCTGTTCTTCTGCATCATCTGGGTATAAAAGTTTTTCAAAGGGCTCCCATAATTTTTCAATTTCCTCAGGCGATCTGGACAGTGAAAACAGATCAACAGAACGTTGGGAAATAAGGTTGCTGGCCTCGCTCTGGCTAATGTCACCTTGATTATAGGCTTGTACTTGCAAAGAAGCGTAAGCGCTATAGGCGACCTCTAAAACTTCGTCCGGCGTTTCTTGGAGGTAATGCATCAAGAATTCTTGCGTTTCCTGATCGACCATAATGTTAGCTTGTGCGTAAGACAGGCCGTCTTCGGCATTATATTGTTCAAGAATGTTGTTTATGCGTTCTACGTATTGACTGGCGTCGTTATTATCAATCATTTTACTGCCCCATTTTGTATTTTTATATGCTTTAGGTTATAAAATTTTTACATATATTCCAAGAAAAAATAAAAATATATCAGCTATAGGTCGAAGAATCGGAACATTACAAAAAAAACGTGACCTTTTTATAAAACATGATACATAAGGGATATGATCACAGAATCCGTATATCATTATGACGACCAACCGCAGAGTGCAGACTCGCGCGTGTCGGATTATTTTGCCCTGTTAAAGCCCCGCGTCATGAGTCTTGTGGTGTTTAGCGGTTTTGCCGGGTTATGGGTTGCGCCGGGTGTGTCTGATATGCACCCTGCATTGATTGTTGTTGCGATGCTTTGTCTGGCCGTGAACGCCGGTGCGGCGGGAGCGATTAACATGTGGTATGACCGCGATATTGATGCCGTAATGAAACGTACACGCGGGCGCCCAATTCCGATGGGGCGTATGGATGCGAGCGAAGCGTTAACCTTTGGCGTTGTCCTATCGTTTTTCTCCGTTATGGTTATGGGGATGGCGCTGAATTGGGTGGCTGCGGGGATACTGGCGTTTGCCAATTTATTTTATGTTTTGGTTTATACGATGTGGTTGAAACGTTCGACTCCGCAAAATATTGTCATTGGCGGCGCGGCAGGTGCTTTTCCGCCGATGGTGGGTTGGGCCGCAGTAACGGGCGATATTGCGCTACCTTCAATCGTTTTGTTCGCGATCATCTTTTTATGGACGCCGCCGCATTTCTGGGCATTGTCGCTTTATGCGAACGAAGATTATAAAAGAGCCAAGATTCCGATGATGCCTGTTGTTGCGGGCGAGCGCGCCACTAAAATACAGATGCTTATCTATACGCTGATTTTATTTCCTGTGACGTTGTTACCCTATTTTATGGGTATCTCAGGCGTGTTTTATGGATTTGGCGCTGTTATATTAAGCGGGTTTTTTGTCGTCAGTGCGATTAAAGTTTTAGGTTCGGATGATATGAAATTTGCCCGCGCGATGTTTGGGTATTCTGTGTTTTATTTATTTGCATTGTTTTTAATGGTGATGATTGATGCCACTTAGTGAGCTACATAAGAAAAAAGCAAAGAAGAATTACGCTGTTTTGGCGGCGATCTTCGCGTTAGTGGCACTTATCTTTGTGATAAGTGTGATTAAAATGGGGGTGTGATGTACGCACAACGTCATTCTTATATTCCGAAAATTGTTTTGATTACCGGTGCGACCGGTGATTTTGGTAAGGCCTTTGCCCACCGTTTCGCGGCCTTAGGCAGCCATTTGGTGATTGTCGGGCGCAACGCTGATAAAATCGCCGTTCTTCAAAAAGAGATCACACAAGATCATGGCGTGGCTGTTCATGCGTGTGTTTTTGATATCACCGATAAAGACGCAATGGCCAAGGCCGTTGAGACACTGCCCGAAGATTTTCAAAATATTGACCTTCTTGTCAATAATGCAGGCTTGGCGCTTGGCCTTGATCCCGCTTATCAGTGCGCGATAGAAGATTGGGAAACGATGGTCGCGGTGAATAATACCGCGCTTATTCGTATGACGCGCTTGGTGCTCGGCGGTATGGCAGAGCGCAAGGCAGGACATATCATCAATATCGGCTCTACAGCGGGGAGCTATCCATATCCGGGCGGTAATGTTTATTGTGCGACCAAGGCTTTTGTGAAGCAGTTTTCTTTGGCGTTGCGTGCGGATTTGCAAGGCACGAATATTCGCGTTACCAATATTGAGCCGGGCATGATCCAGACGCAATTTTCTGCGGTGCGGTTTAAGGGTGACACGTCAAAAGCAGAGGGCGTTTATGCCAATACAAAGAATATGACTGCCGAAGATATTGCCGAAGCTGTCTTGTGGAGCGCAACTTTACCGCCATATTTCAATGTGAACCGGATGGAGATCATGCCAACGGTGCAATCTTTTGGCTCAAATCCTGTAGAACGCTTTGATTAAATTAAAAAAATATAGTATTGTGTATAAGTTGTTTTACTATATTTGGAGTTTTTCGATGAAAAACCTTACTCGCGTAGCTTTTTACACCCTCGTTCTGGTGCTTGTCCCACTTTCATATACATTTGCTGCAAACGATGATGACGGCGTTATTTCTATGGGCGAAGCAGACGATGAAGTGTTGAGTGTAGAAGATGCACAAGCATTGATTGATGAACGTTCGACAGCAAAAGATGCGTTGGGTGGCACGGTGCCGGGTCCTTCTAAGGAATATTATGATATCTATTCTCGTCAGTTGTCTTTTAGAGAGAAGTCGAAAGTATATCGTTCCTCTATCGATTCACGCCGCGTGGAATTTGAAGAGCCGAGAACAAAAATAATTCACATATATAAAGACATACAAAGTAAAGTCTTTAGCGCGGAAACCGCCGCTTACCAAGCATCATTGAGTGATGATAAATCACCGGAAGACTCGGTCGTTGTTGATGAGGACGTTGTGTCCGCGATGAAAGAAACGATTGAAGTGCCTGATGTTGTTGATTCTCCCGAAGCGATGCCTGAAGAAGAGCACACCCTTAAAGAAATAGATGTTCCCGAGCATGTTACTGATGAAGGGGACGAGCAGGAGCTGGAAGTCAAAAAGAAAGTCGTGACATCAGATGATGCACCGGCATTCGATCCGGAGAATCTCTAACGCTCCATACAGATTATGATTATTAAGATCGGCTCTTTCCATACGGGAGGAGCCGGTTTTCGTTGTGGCCTTTATTTTTGTAATGAATGCGCCTATAACAACAGCATGTTCCGCAAAAGAATAAGGTGCTGTGATGGAAGACGAAGAACTCATCAGAAAAAATAAAAAAATAGGTTTCATTGTAATTGTTGTTTTGTGCTTTATGGTTGGTCTGACCTTTGCCTCAGTACCCCTTTACAGTTTGTTTTGCCGTTCGACAGGTTGGGGCGGAACAACGCAAGTTGCAACGCAACTCCCCCCCGAAGATGAGATCGTTGATCGAGATGTCACCATACGCTTTGATACAAATACAGCGCGTGATTTGCCATGGGATTTTAAACCCGAGACGATTTCAACAAAGATTAAAGTGGGGGAGCGCGGTTTGGCCAACTTCATTGCATTTAATCGTGCAGATATGCCAATGGCGGGTACGGCCATATATAACGTAACACCGTTGAAGGCGGGTAAGTATTTCCAGAAAATCCAGTGTTTTTGTTTTGATGAGCAAATTTTGCAACCCGGCCAACGCGTTAATATGCCCGTATTGTTTTTTGTCGATCCCAAGTTGAACGAAGACCGCGCTATGGATGATGTTAAAACCATCACCTTATCGTACAGTTTTTTCAAGTCGGAATCAAAAAAACTGGATAATGCGATGGAGGATTATTACGACGATAAGCCTTTAACGTATTAAGGAATTCTCTGAATGATAAGCATTTTATAAGAGCTCTTGAAAAAACCCGTTCTATAGGCCATATTTTTATGTACTCATAAAAAATGTTGCTCTATACAGAGTTACAAAATCTTCAAAAAACAAAAGTTATTAAAATGGCAGAAAATATCGAATATACAACAACCGGAAAACCTCACCCGTATCACTTGGTTAGACCAAGTATATGGCCTTTGATTGCCTCTATATCTGCGGGAGTTTTGGCAATGGGCGCTGTGCTGTATATGCATGATACGCATTTATTTGCGGATCCCGCAAATGGTGTTGAAGGTATGCCTGTTGGGTTAAAGGGGGTTTATATCGGTCTTCTCGGTGTTTTGTTTGTGATGTTTGTTTGGTGGAAAGATGTGATCTATGAATCCGTGACTGAAAAGGCACATACACCGATTGCAATGGTTGGTATGCGCTTTGGTATGGCGTTGTTTATTGCGTCTGAGGTGATGTTCTTCGTGGCGTTTTTCTGGGCATATTTTAACGCGGCCTTTTACCCGACTGAGGCGATCGGCTTTATGTGGCCGCCAACCGATATTCATACGATTGATCCTTTTGATCTTCCCTTCATGATGACGATGATCCTCTTGCTTTCAGGGTGCACTGTGACATGGGCGCACCATGCAATTTTGGAAGGAAAAAATGACGAGGTTGTCAAAGCATTGGGGATTACCGTTCTGTTGGGCGTGTTGTTCTTAGGTTTTCAGGTTTATGAATATGTGCATTCGCACTTTTCTTTTACTGACGGTATTTATGCATCGACGTTCTTTATGGCAACAGGCTTTCATGGTTTCCATGTTATGGTTGGTACAATATTCCTGTTTGTGTGCTGGGCGCGCGCGAAAAAGGGACATTTCACACCAAAAGGACATTTTGGTTTTGAGGCAGCAGCATGGTATTGGCACTTCGTCGATGTGGTGTGGTTGTTCTTGTTTCTTGCGATTTATTGGTGGGGTACTGTTTTCGGGATGGACCTCACTCCCGCGCCATAATCCTTAGGGATGCAGGCCGGATTTAACACACAATTTGAGTGAAGAGAATGGCCTTCCATTACAGCTTTATACGTCAGGCATTGTCCTGCAAATGTCCCCGTTGTCACGAGGGGCATTTGTATAAGGCAGGACTCACTGTTGATTTGCGCGATTCCTGTACGGCGTGCGGTCTTGATTTTACCAAAAATGACAGCGCTGATGGCCCCGCTGTTTTCTTGATTTTTTTGCTGGGCGCGATGTTGGTGCCTCTTGCCTTGCTTTTTGACAATATCGTGTCGCCGCCATTATGGGTGCACGGTATATTATGGAGCGTGGTCGCGTTGGGCTTGACGCTCGGCGCGCTGAAACCCCTGAAATCCTATATCATTGCATTACAATACAAACACAGGCCGGGAGATTGGCAATGAAAATTCCTTTTTGGGCAACGGTTCTGACTCTTATTTGTGTGATTATTTTGTGTAGCTTGGGCGCTTGGCAAATAAAAAGGCTGGCTTGGAAGCAAACACTCCTTAGTCGAATACAGGCGGAATATGGGCTCGACTCTGCATCAGTGGAGCTTGATCCGGGCTTGGACTTATCGGGTATACTTTTGAAAAGAGGGTATCTGGAAGGTGTGTATATGCACGATAAGGCGCTGATGATTCAGGCACGTACCTATAAAGGGCATCCTGGCTATCACCTGATTACACCGTTTAAAATGGCTAATTTTGAAGGGAAGGTTGTTTTCGTTAATCGCGGTTGGGTGCCGCTTGGTATAGGCGCCACGGATGACCTGATTCAAAAGCCGAAAGGCTTAATCAGGATTACGGGCATGTTACGCCAAGTGCCAAAGAGTAACAGTTTTGTACCGCAAAATATGCAGGATCAGTGGTATCGCATTGAACCTGAAGAGTTCGCACGTGCCAAAGGGGTGGATGCATATTACACAAATATTTTTTACAAAGAAAATCGTCAGGATGTACGCGGGACGCCGACATTACCGATAGCGGTCGGCAGCACGATACAGGTGCATAATAATCATGCCGGTTACGCATTATTCTGGTTTGTGATGGCGATGGCAATGGTTGTGGTTTATATCCTGCGTTTCCTCGCGCCTCAGTTTAGAAAAAAATTTAAATAAGCTGAGTTTGTGGATGAATTGATCGGAAATGTATTTTCGGTTTTGCAGTGGTGAATCCATTCGTTAAACTTAACCAAGGATATAAAATCACTTCGTTTATCATGCTTGGATTATCAATAATGACTAAAAATATTTTCATCTACACGCTTGTCTTCTTTTGTGCTTTGGGCGTTTTGGCGTCTAACGGGCATGCCGCGCAGCCGCAACAGATCGCGAAGTCGGGTGATTGGACGTCTTATGTGTTGCTGGAGCGTGGAAACAAGGTGTGCTACATGGTCAGTAAGCCTGTAAAGGCGCAAGGTAAATATACAAATCGCGGTGAGATTTTCGCTCTGATCACACACCGTCCTTCTGAAAATACAAAGGACGTGTTCAGCTATATAACCGGATATACCTATAAGCAGGGCAGTGATGCAACAGTTACGATAGACGGGAAGCGTTACGTTTTGTTCACGCAGGATGATACGGCGTGGGCACCTGATGCTGCGGCGGATTCGAGGTTGGCTGCCGCGATTCAAAAAGGGTCAAGTATGGTGGTGAAGGGAACATCTGCACGCGGTACTTTGACGTCGGATACATATAGCCTCAAGGGGTCGGGCGCGGCCTATAGCGCGATCACAAAAGAATGCGGTGTTCGATAGAATTATCTCTGCGTAAGGTATGTTTTTGTAAATATGAAAATATGTGCCGTGATGCATATACTTTAGTAGCTATTTATGAAAAACAATTATTTTGATATAATATGATTAAGGGATGATCTCTGTTTTGCGTGTCTATATGGACATAAGCCTATGTCTTATTTGAAAGAAATAGTGATTTTTATCTAAGAAAGCTTGGAATGCTAAGGTGAGTATGCTAACTAATTCTAAACTTTTACAGATTACTATGTAGTATGCGCGTTTCCTCGCGCTGGACGTTGTTTCTCTGTGTATTAATCTGGAATGTTGGAGTACTAATTTGTACGTAATACGTAACTTATTAAAGAAAATAGCTTTGTACCGCATCATTCGTGTGCGTCATAGATATGTTCTGACGCGCAGAAACAAGCTGCGTTTGCGTTACGTGGTCGGTTCCGTTGCTTTATTTTCTTTAACAATGACAAGTCTGTTAGGGGCGATTAGTCCGTCAATCGCATTCTCACCAGGTGGTGCTGACTTCGTTGGTTCTCAGGCGCGTAATGCCGTGCATGCAGATGCTGTTTTGGCGTCTTTGTCATCGGATAATGATTATAACGATGATCGGTCTATTGTTATTGGGCCTGATGATGAACTTGATCAGGCGGATGATACTTTGTCGCCATTGGTTGATATACAGGAATTCACGCAAGATGATGCGGATCAAAATATGGCTTATGTTCCTGCGGATGAACTTGCGGTTCAGACGAGTGCGATTTACGGGCCGTTACAGCCCCGCGAAGAAATCCTCAAGATAAGCCCCGGTGATACGATTGCCGGCGCACTTCAAAAGTCAGGCGTAAGTGGCGCGGAAGCGTACCGTGCGGTGAAATCAATCAGCAAATATTATAACCCAAGACTGGTAAAGCCGGGGCAGGCCGTATCCATTCAGCTCGATCCATCAAGTGATGGTATGAGTTTGGCGGCGTTGCACATGAAGGTGGACCCTGTGAAGGAACTGGTTGTCACAAAAGATGATCATGATCGTTTTCAGTCAAAAATTATTGAAAAAGAAGTCGTTTTGAAAATGAAAGCTGCCAAGGCATCAATTGATTCCTCCCTGTATGCGTCGGCGGCGCGTGCGGGTATTCCGGCCTCTGTTATTGCTGAAATGATTCGTCTTTACTCATACGAAGTTGATTTCCAGCGCGATATTCGCCGCGGCGATGCTATGGAAATCCTATATGAAACGTACGAAACCGAAGATGGTGACTTTGCGCGTTACGGTAATGTTTTGTTTGCGAGTCTGAAGGTGGGCGGAACAAGAATTCCGATTTACAGGTTTGAGGAAAAAGACGGCCACGCCGAGTATTTCCGTGAAGATGGTATGAATTTGAAAAACACGTTGATGAAAACACCGATTGATGGTGCGCGCGTTTCTTCGGGCTATGGTATGCGCCACCACCCTGTGTTGGGTTATAACCGTATGCATAAGGGCGTTGATTTTGCCGCGCCGCGCGGAACGCCGATTTATGCGGCGGGCGATGGTGTGATTGAGCGTGCGGGCCGTAATGGTGGTTATGGTAATTATATTCGCATTCGCCATGCGAACGCTTTGGAAACGGCCTATGGTCATATGCAGAAAATCGCCAGCGGCATGAAGGCCGGCAAGCGTGTGAAGCAAGGTGATGTTATCGGCTATGTAGGAACAACGGGTCGTTCGACCGGTCCTCATTTACATTTCGAAGTTTTGAAATCCGGCAAACAAGTGAATCCGAAGAGCATAAAGACCGATGATAGAGAGCAATTGGCCGGAAAAAGATTGCAAAACTTCAAGTCACAAATGTCTGTCATTAAGCAGAAATACGCTACGCTGGCGCAAGATTTGAAATTTGCACAAAACGAAGCGGCAGAGTAGCCTGCAATAAGAATCAATTCCCTGACATATTGAAAAGGCAGCCATTGTGGCGGAATGAATACGATTTGTTTTGTATTTATCACAGGGGCGTTTGTTGCGCTGAATCGGTTTTGCATTTTGATATTTTTAAAAAGGGATATGAAAAATTATTCAACCGAGCGCATTTTTTAGATTGAGCATTATCTAACAAAGGTGTATTGTACCCACGGTTTTAAATGCCTGCGGCTTTGCGTTTGTTATAAAGTAAAAAAGGTTCCGCCGAGCTGTAAGCATGAAATTTAATGTAATTTAAGCGTATTTATACATACGCCCCCTGCTGTGTCTGATCTGACGCAATGGGAATTTCGCTTTATGCGAGGATGGAGATTTAGTAATGACAAAAAGAATGTTGATTGATGCAACACATAAAGAAGAATTAAGAGTTGCGATCACAGACGGTAATAGACTTGTAGAATATGACTATGAAAGTCAGAACCGTAAACCCCTTAAAGGTAGTATTTTTCTAGCCAAAGTAACACGCGTTGAACCGTCTTTGCAGGCGGCGTTTGTGAACTTTGGTGGTAACAGACATGGCTTCTTGCCATTTTCTGAAATTCACCCTGATTATTTCCGCATCCCTGTTTCGGATCGTGAAGCCCTTATGGCAGAGCAAGAAGCTTTGATTAAGGAACATGACGAAGAAGAAGCATTGGATGATGATGACATCGAGGGTTCCGGCGATGATGATGACGCGGAAACCGATGAAGACAGTGATGGTGATGATCAGGACGATACTGCCGATGATGCATCAGACAATGCGGATGATGATAATGCAGGCAATAAGGTCAATGAAGAGACCGACGCCGGTGACGACAACACAGGCAATACAATAGAAGAGCCAAATGAGCCCAATGGTAACGTTGCGCTCGATGCCGATCAGAATAATGATCAAAACAAAAAAGGCGGTCGTCGTCGTAATAATCAAAAGGGTCGTGGTGGTCGCGGTGGCCGTGGTCGTCGTTCACAATATAAAAACCCGAATGTCGAAGTTGTCGGTGGTGAGGAAATTGATCAGGAACAACGTTTCCGCTTTAACCTGCGCCGTAAATATAAAATTCAAGAAGTCATTAAGCGCGGACAAATTATGTTGGTTCAGGCCAACAAGGAAGAGCGCGGCAATAAAGGCGCTGCGGTTGGCTCTTATTTGTCTTTGCCCGGACGTTATTGTGTTTTGATGCCAAACAGCCCGCGTGGCGGTGGCGTGAGCCGTAAGATTGCCAACCATAAAGACCGCGCGCGTATGCGTGATATTGTGAAAAGCTTGGAAGTGCCAAAAGGCATGTCCGTTATTGTCCGCACTGCGGGCGTGACCAGAACCAAGGCCGAGATCAAACGTGATCTGGATTACTTGATGCGTCTATGGGACAACATTCGCGAATTGACCTTGGAATCAACAGCGCCTGCCGCTGTCTATGAAGAGGCGGATTTGATTAAACGTTCTGTCCGTGATCTGTACACGCGCGATGTTGAAGAAATTCTGGTTGCAGGTGAAGAGGGCTATAAGATTGCTCGGGAATTCATGAAAATGATGATTCCTTCGCATGTGAAAAAAGTCGTTAAATATGAAGATGGTCAATTGCCATTATTTAACCGTTACCAAATCGAAAGTCAGATTAACGAGATTGGTCAACCGGAAGTACGTTTAAAGTCAGGAGGGTATCTTGTTATCAACCCGACCGAAGCGCTTATCTCTATTGATGTGAACTCCGGTAAGTCGACCAAGGGTCGCCATATCGAAGAAACAGCCGTTAAGACAAACCTTGAAGCTGCCGATGAGGTTGCGCGCCAATTAAAGCTCCGTGATTTGGGCGGCTTGGTTGTGATTGACTTTATCGACATGGAAGACCGCCGCAATAACAGTAAGGTTGAGCGCCGTGTGAAAGAAGCGCTCTCGACTGATCGTGCGCGCGTACAAGTCGGGCGGATATCGTCTTTCGGCCTGATGGAATTGTCACGCCAACGCCTAAGCCCAAGTTTAACCGAAGCACAATACGAAAAATGTAAGGTTTGTAGTGGTATTGGTATCGTGCCGACCTCTGATGCGATGTCGATTATGGTGTTACGTGCCATCGAAGAAGAGGGCATCCGTGCCCGCGCTGCGCAAATTATCGTGCAGGTGACCAATGATGTGGCTTTGTTCATTTTGAATTATAAGCGTACGAAATTAGCAGAAATCGAACAGCGTTACGGTTTGGAAGTGTTGCTCCGTGTTGATGATACTATTCCGGCGTCGGAATACCGTATCGAAGTATCCAAGCCTGTAGAACAGGATGAGGATGGTGAGCAAGGCGATCAAAAATCGAATGATAGCCAGCCACAGACCGCGCAGAATAATGACAAGAACGACAAGCGTGATGACCAGTCCGATAGTGATAAGCCGCGTAAGCGTGGCCGTCGCGGCGGACGTGGGCGTGGACGTTCCAGATCGACGAATGCTGGTGATGCTGATCAAGGTCAAAATCAAAACGAAAACCAGAATCAGAACCAAAATCAGGATCAAGCGGCGGCTTCTGCCCAAGATACACCACCATCAGAAGACGGTGAGGGTAAGAAACGCAATAACAGACGTCCGGCAAAACCAAAGGACGCGCCGAAGCCATCTGATTCTAGCGACGCACCATCACCTGAAGCGCAAGACGTTAGCGCGGACAAGGGCGATAAAAAAGGCGCGAAAGCGGCGAATGATAGTGCAGATAAATCTGATGCGCCAAAGCCTAAGGCACAGCCGAAGAAAAGCACAGCCAAAGCCAAGAAGGATGCGGAGCCTAAGGACGCACCTGCAAAGGACGCGGTGAAGAAAGAAGCGAAGGCCGATGGCAAGCCCGCTAAAAAGCCTGCTAAAAAAGACGATGAAGCAAAGGCAAAGAAGAAGCCTGCGAAAGCCGTCAATGATCAGGAACCTTCCCCCGCCAGTCAATATGAGGTTGTGAACCAAGCCCCTAAAGAAAAGAAAAAGGGCTGGTGGAACCGTTTGGTTGAATAAGGCGACGATACGTATTTAAAGGAAAGCAGCGCTCTGATTATAGATGCGCTGCTTTTTTTATAGGGTGTTTGTTGTATTTGTGCGGTAGATGTTTTTCTAACCTACGCCTGCCATTTTTTAAGGCGTTCACAGGCTTCGATAATGTTTTGCTCGTTGTCGGCGTAGCAAATGCGAATGCCTTGATGTCCGCGGGTAAGGTCGAAATCAACCCCCGGCGTTGTTGATACGCGCGCCTCGTCCAGCATTTTGAAGCAGAATTGTTCGCTGTCATTGCTGATGTGGTGGATATCCGCATAAACATAAAACGCACCCGCACCATTGGTGAAGTTGTGAATACCGGCTTTGGGTAATTCAGTGCGTAAGAGATCTCTGTTTTTGCGATAGGACGCGACATAACCATCGAGAACATCCAGATGGTCAAAAACCTTGTAGGCCAGATGTTGTGAGATGGTCGGCGCGGAAACAAACAAGCTTTCAGAAAGTTTCTTAACGCGCTCTGTCATATTATCAGGCAGAACAGTCCACCCCAAACGCCAGCCCGTCATGGCGAAGTATTTTGAAAAGGTGTTCAAAATCACAGCGTTTTTAGAATATTGACGCGCAGTCGGCGCCTTATGTTCATAGGTGATGCCGTGATAGGCTTCATCTGAAACCAAGCAAATATTTTGCTCATCGCACCAGTTGCATATTTTTTCCAGCTCCCCGTCATCAATCATTGTGCCTGATGGGTTGGAGGGCGAGTTGATAATCAAACCGTCAAAACGCTCACCGCAATTTTGTAGAAGATCGAGCGTCGGTTGGTAATTATCCTCGGCATTGGCTTCGATTTCAACAACCTCGATGTTCAGCGCGGTCAGGATGTTTCTATAGGCGGGATAGGTCGGCGTTGTGATCGCAACGCGGTCACCGGCGTCGAATGCCGCTAGAAAGTCGAGAATAAAGCCGCAGGACGAGCCGCTGGTGATCACAATATTGGCGGGGGAAACCTCAACGCCGTAATAACTGTCGTAATAAGCGGCGATTCGCTCACGCAGGGCGGGCATGCCCACAGCCTCCGTATAGCCTTGTCTGGGGTCTTTTTGTATCATTTCAATGGCATAATCAAGCGCGGCTTGCGGCGCACCAAAGCATGGTTGGCCTGCACCCATGCGTACAATATCAATGCCTTCTGCCTCACGCTCATTGACTTGACGCAGTATATCAAGTGCTTGAAACATAGCGATATCGGAACGGGAAGATAGTTTAAGCTGGCTCATGGTTTCTGTTTTCTGTGTTTATTTTTGAAAAACTCAAGCGTATACAAAGCCTTAAAAGATATTTTAAATCAAGATTATTTTTCTTTTTTCTTCTGGAATCGGCAACAGTCCAAGTAAATACAATTTATATAAAATTTTATGTAAATTTTATACTTATTTTATTTTAATTTTACTTTATTCATTACATTTAAAATAATAAAAACATTTATTTCTAATTTTATTTACTTTCTATTTACTTGTTTAATGTTATGGTAAATATATAGGGAGTTACAAGATTATGGCTATAGGTGTGATCACATTATTATCAGCGATTATAGGCGTTTTATGTTCCGTAACGTCACTTTATTGGACGAGACCAGCAAAAAGGGAAAGTGACATATAGGGGAGAGCAGCCCCGCTACGGACTACAGTTTTTTTGACGAACATGTTTTATCTTTGTTATGTGCAGAGCTTAGTTAATATATAGGTTTGTGAGCCCCAAATACCTTCAAACCTGTAACTGAAACATTGGTTAAGCTCAAATTCTCAACCACCGGCTTTGTCCGGTGGTTTTTTTTTGCTATTCATGTTTTATAGAGGTAAGATGTAGCCTCGTTTAATTTAAAGTAAGGATTTATCATGCTGTCACGCATTCTTCTTGTGTTTTCATTGTGTGCACTTTGGGTTGTGCCTGTTCATTTCGCCTACGCACAAGTGGGCGGCGGTTCCAATGCAGATCAGAGCCAAAAGGAGCAAGATTTAGCAAAGGCGCAATCTGATGCGCTTAAGGAAAGAGTGAACACCGTGATGAAGCGTCTGGATGAGGCGGATTTAACGCACTTTATGGTCATGTACACAAATTACACCATGTACAGTATGGTTAAGGCTGTGCGTGATGATGTCAGCGGCGCTGTATCTGGTTGTGCGGAAAATAATCCTGAAATGGCGGATGATTTGAACAGTAAATTCTCTAAATGGGATAAAAATGTTGGCGACAGCATGAAGCAAGTCGATTCGAATATTAAAAGTCTTGGTTTGGCACAAAATTATATCACTCAAAATGAGTTGGGCATGATTTATGATCTTGTCGATGAAACGCGCGCTGTTAATTCGTCACAGTTCGAAAAAACGCCCGTCACAACATCGGAAGCGTGTGAATTTATGATGAGCAAGATGGATGAAACACAAGAAAATATGGTCAGATTGTTGGCTGCAACGATGCAGAGCTATCCGAATATGTTGAAGAAAACTCAAGAATAAGGTGTTTCAACCGAATTTTCGGTTTTTTGAGTAATCCGAAAAAGATATAAATCTCCGATGACGGGGCGGGTTGCCATAAGAAAATTAAATTTGTAAAAAAAGTGAGAATATGTAAGAATATGCTGTAATTCGTGCAATATATTGAAGAAGCAAAAGAAATAATAATAAAAGCTTTCTGAGAAACGAATACATGGTGATGAAAAAGGCCTTAAAAAAAGGCTAAAAAATATTAAGGGTGTGCAATGTCAAAAGAGTTAACTCCACAAGAAGTTATAGTCGGGCTCGCTAAGGGGCTTGGAATGGACATTCCCGAGACCTATACAGGGGCTTTCGGTCAGTCCGTTGTTGATACGCTTAATACGAAGCTAAGTGGCTATAAGGCGACTATTCCCCAAGTTTATACAATTGATGCCATCAACCAAAGAGCGGCAGAATCATTGGCAAGTGAAATTGCCACGAAATTAGGTGTGGGCAGTAACTCTGGTGAGGTTGCCTTGATGATTAGTGAGGCAGGCGACGCAGTTGCAGTTTTAAATCAAAGTGCGACACCCGTGTCTCTTAGAGCATTGCCGAATACGAATGCTGATAATAATGCAGGGACAACAACACGCACAGAAACAGTAATGGAAACACGCACGGTTCCTGATCGTACGCTTTCTGATGCGACAATTAACGATAATAAGCTCGTGCAGAGCACTTTTACAGCTGCAATTGGTCGCGCGAATCAGATGCGCGACAGCGCCATTGTCGGGCCGATGTTGGGCTTAAGTCAACCATTGAACAATATCAGCCGAAGAGACGGCACTTGGGATAATTCTTCGTTGGGTGCTTTGAACGGTGTTATTGATTTGCTGAAAGAGCGTAACGGCTTGAGCGGTCAGTTCCCTGAATCTGGTTATACACCGGAGTTGGGTGCGGCACTTAAGGTTAAAATGGATGAGTTGAAGAACGCCCCAATTTATGATCTTGCAAGTGCAGGAAAATTAAGAGCGCTGAACCAAATTATTGACGAGACTTCAAGAACACGTGTTTTTGCGGCGTTGGATCGTTTGAGTGCAGGCAATGAATTACGTCCGGTGGGCACGCGCCAAGAACAAGTTCCGGTTGAAGTTCAGGTGACCGTTCCAAATCCCACAGGTGGCGATGCCGCTAATGACGATGCTGCTAATGATGATGCAGGGAACGATGTTGCTGGTGGCGTTGGCACAGGCACAGGCAATGACGATGCTGGTAATGATGCCGCCGGAAACGACGAGACAAACCCTCCGGTGAATCAAGATGTAGCCGTCGGTGATGCGACTTTCGCTGTTGAAGCTGTGTTATTCCAGTTGGGCGGACAGCTTGATAATTTGCCGGGTGTCGGCGGAATGATTTCCCAGTTTGGTTTGACCGATACAATCATTAAGCCATTGACGCAAGCCGATTTACAAGATGGTACATTCGGTGCGAATTCTCAAGATTTGGCCTCTAAGTTGATCATGGGTTTGAAAATGATCAACGGCGATGAAAAGGCCGATGGTACATATAGCCATGCTGTTGGTGAAAATTTGCGTGTTGCCATTATGACCAAGCCGGAATTTCAGTTTATCCGCGATCAGATTAAATCAGCCGATGGTACACCGCTTAGAATGTTTGGTGCAGGCGAAGGCGCTTTGTCTGGTGGGTCTGCTGAAGAGCAACAACGCTTGGCGCGCGCTTTATTGACATTCGATGAGACAAAGCCTGCAGCATTAGCCGACACGGCGACAGACGCAGAGAAAGAAGCGTATGCGGCAAAGATGCAAGAGCGTACACAGTTCGAGCAGACACATCAAAAAGATTTACAAGCTGTCAGACAGTTGAATGCCTTCTTCTCTGGCATGGATACTTTGCAGCAGAACGGCTTGTACGACAATAATAAAGCCAAAGCAACGAATCAGACGAATATTATGCTGGACGCCGCGTCAGGCTTGCTTGACCAGTGGGCGCCAGGCATAAAAGACTGGTTGCAGGACTTCTTTAGCAACTCTCAGTTCGGTCAGATGATCAGTGGTATTATGAGCCAGTTCTTCGGTATCAATGTTGGTCGCCTTTGGGGTGATCGCGATGATGCCGCGGCGCTAGAGCGTTCACAGCCATTGATCGAAGATAATTTCGCATCATTTTATAATGCTGCTAAGAATGATCTTGGTGAAGGTGCTGATCACGCTGCGATCATTGCCAAAACAAGAGAAACCATCATGGAAAAGATGGATGGCGGTGCCTTCAAAATGGCGATGAACGTCATTTTCAAAGGTCAGGATGAAGGCGTTATTGAAAAGGCTGTAGAAGATGCGTTGAACGCAGCGCAGAACAGTACAGATTTAGCGACAGCGCAACAGGCCTTCTCACAAAGTCTTTTGACTTCCGGTGAGCAGTTCAGAAATGGACAAAGTCTTGATGCTTCTGAAACAGATCGTTTGAATACATATTTGTTGGAAACAACAAAAGAATTGCAAGTCATTGCAACAAACCCGACTGTTCCGACTGTTGATCATACAGCGAACCCGGGGGCTGCTGGCGCCGTTGTAGGCGGTGGTTCTGATACGGATCTTGATGTTCCCGGAGATGATGATGATGGCTCTCAGCTTGGTTCAAGTGCTGCGATCAATGCGGTCGTATCGCCTGATGGTGCAACAAGAGAGCGTGCAACTGATGCACCCGCCGTAGATGCGGAAGTGGTTAATGCAGGCGATAAAAATGTAGAACTTGTTTACACACCAAATAAAGATGAGTGGATCCAAGGTCCACGCCGTTACGCGCATGGCCGTGTGGATGACCTTCAATCTGTATTGGGCAATAACGCTGAAAAGCTTGGTTTGTCTTTGAATGCCGATGGTATGAAAAATACCGCGGGTGAATATTCCGATATGTTCACACCCTATACAAATGCTGTAATCGAAGAAACGTTGATCAGAGCGCAAATTCAATCGCTGGAAGATCAAAACATTGTGATTACACAGGCGCATTTGGATGGTTTTGACAGAAAATTGAGTGTTGAGAATTTGGACACTGTTGTGACCTATATGCAAGAGCAAGGCGTAAGCGCTGAGGAAATTGCGAAGTTCTCTGCTGCTGTTGTTGGCCCTGTAACTGCGAATGGAAAAGAGCTGGAAGGCCTTGCTGTTGATCGTTATTCAACTGTTGGTAATAATCCTTTGGACAGAACCGGCGACCCACAACCTTATAGTGTTCTTGAGCAATCACACTTTGGTAATCAATTTGATTTGAAATTGGCACAATGGGTGCCACAGAATAATCAAACTGCGCCTGTTGATGATTTATCAACCGAAGATCCGTTGCGCGATCAATATCTTGCATATAACAAGGATAGACCTTGTGAAATTCCGATGTTCTTTAAAAAGGAAGGTAGCAATGCGGTTTACGCGCTTATTCGCGATAAAAACGGCAATGATGACCCTGCGGATGATCAATTTAAAGAACTGACATTTGATCAGTATCTTTCTACACGTAGAATTCAGGATGGTGATGCACCAGATTTGAAAGCACTTCTTGATAATTACAACTGGGAAAACCCTTCCGATAGAGGTGTCCGTGATGTTATCAATAAGGTCTTGGGTATTGAGCCTTTCCGCGTAACTGTAGATATGCCAAGCGCGACTGTTGCACCAGTCGTACCAAAAATTCCATTGTCTGTACCGCCATTAACGGGAGCAGGAGCAGGTCAGCCGCATGACAGACCGGAAACATTCCGCGACCTAAGACGTGTGACAGATGATCAAGCGGCATTCCTGACAGAAAAATTGGGTCTTCAAAATGATAGAGGCCTGATGCGCACAGCGAACCGTGACATTAAAGAGCCTCTTGAGGTTATGTTTGACCGTCAAATGCGTAGTAGCGGCGAAGAAAACGGCGTTGTTTTCCTAGAACTTGCCGCACACGGTTTGGAGCGTCCCGATATGGATGTGATCGTGGCTTTGCGTAATGAAAACGGCAATATGGAGTTCCGTTATATTGATTATGAGACAGACGCGATTAAGCCTATTCCTGAGCAAAGAGCGGGTAATACGGACATTGTAGATGCGTTTGATCCTGTTAGACACGATACTGGCGCAAGACGTTTTGATGATTTCATGGATGAAATTGACCGTAATAATGGTTCTCATACATTGCAAGGTGACTCTAACGGTTATCTGGGTATGAGAGCGATAGTGCCTGATAGTCATGGTAATCTGCGGACAATCAACGGTTTTCAGGCTGTCTATGGCGATGAGATGATGCGCGGTCATATCAGAGATTATGTGGAATCAACATCCGAACGCTATGCTGCACGTACAGCTTATGAAACACGTCAGAAATTTGACGAAAGCGGCGTTGATCTTCGTGGTCAAAGACGCGTGAACGGTATTCCTGAGGCGGAAAAAGAACGTTTGGATGAATTAGCGCGCTCAGGTCGTGTGAGATATAATGCCACTGAGCAATATAACGATGCGAGCGGACGTTCACATGATGCGACATCTGCAGGTCTGACGTTGAAGGCTTATCAAAATACGCCTGGTATTATTCGTGGGCCGGTTACCGCTGGAGCGGCGCAGATTGATGCAATTGGACGTATATTCAAAAACGGATTGTTTAGAGGCAATAATTTCACCGTTGATGATTTCTCTCCTGATGAGCAGCAGCGTCTACATGATATTATGAGACAGGCACGCGAAAATAGAAGTGATATGAACGCTGAGCCTGAAAACGATATCTATAATCGTCAGACAGATGAGTACAACAATAATCACAATTTCAGATAGAAATCTTTCTTAAAAGATGAGCCTTTCCCTGTTAAGGGGAGGGTGTGTGATGACATCCCTTTACATGATCATTAACCATGCCCATGGCTTGCATAAAGGCATAGGCGGTTGTCGGGCCGACAAATTTCCACCCTCGCTTCTTTAAATCTTTTGAAAGTGCGCGTGATTCTTCTGTTTGGGTCGGAATATCAGCGCGCGATGCAGGCTGTGGTTGATCGGGTTTGAATGACCAGAAATAATCAGAGAGGGAGCCGGTTTCCGCGATCAATTCTATGGCTCTTTGTGCGTTATTGATGGTGGCTTCTATTTTAGCGCGGTGGCGTATAATGCCTGCATTTTGTAACAACCCCTCAACCGCGTCATTGTCGAAATTTGCGACCTTATAAAAGTCAAACCCCTCAAAAGCCGCGCGGAAATTTTCCCGTTTGCGCAATATGGTGATCCAGCTTAAACCCGCTTGAAACCCTTCCAGACAAATTTTTTCAAACAATCGGATATCATCATAGACAGGCTTGCCCCATTCCGTATCATGGTAGTGTACGTATAGTGGATCATCACCGCACCACCAACAACGCCTCAGGCCGTCTGCGTCGATAACGAAGCTTGGTTTTTCTTGCTTTTCCATGTCTTTTCTGCGACCTTTTTGGGTGTGATAATAATAACTTAGGGTAGCACCATGCTGGATAAATTTCGAGGTGATTCAAATGCTTTTTTACGCGGCGATGATGATCATGAGGCTTATGTCGATATGATCAATAGCGGACTGTTGATCCTAACGCGCGCCTATCATGCCAATCACGGGTTTGATCAACCGGATGCGGACGATGCGGATGCTGTTTCAACAGTGCTAAACTGGATGGTGGAGCAGGATGCAAACCAGATCACGAGCGCGGCGTATGATGCAAAGGCGACTGAAATTGCAGATCAATTGGTCGCCAAGGGCGGGCTTAATAGACAAGAGCGTGATGATTTCATAAGCTTTGCGCAGTTATGTCGTCCAAACATATCGGCCTTGGGCAACGATATGGATGATAATCGGGGTTATAACCACTTAGAGCAATCCTAACAGAGCAGAGAGGGCGCGGTTCTATGCTGTTGCAAACCTTGTTAAATCGCAGAACACAAAAGCGCGCTTTACCGGAAGTCAAAGACCTGCGTAATCAAGAAGACATTGATTTCCTTGGGAAAAGCAAAGCCCATCTGGAAGAACTCGAAGAAATACGCAAAGAGAAATTTAAAGCGTATAAATGGCGCCGAAAGATAGCGATTCCCGTGGCCATTATCGGGGCGCCTATAACAGGGGTTTTGGATTATGCGTTATTATGGCTACAAAGTAGCGCTGACGACAGTGTGGCGGGGTTAAGTGTCGCACTTGTTGGCGGCTTATATTGGTGGGTGACGCAGCCCAAACGCCAATATGCCAAAGCCTATAAGCAGGAAATACTGCCGAAGCTTGCCAACTTGTTCGGTGAATTCAGATATATGCTGGATGGACAGATTGAACTTTATAAGATGTGGCCTTCCAAAATTCTGCCTCATCATGATCGTTATAAATCTGAAGATCATTTTTCAGGGACGTATAAAGGCGTAGATATTGAATTTTCAGAAATAGATTTTCAACAACGCAGGCGCTCAAAAAACAGAACACGTTACGTATCGGTGTTTAAGGGGCTGGCGATCTTGCTCGATATGAAATCAAAGAAATTTTACGGTCACACGTTGCTTGATAAGGATCGCAGCAAAATCAGTGAGTGGTTTAAAGAAAAGTCGAACAAACTCAAACGCGCCAATTTGGTTGATCCTGAATTCGAGAAGATGTTTGATGTCTATACAAATGATCAGGTCGAAGCGCGCTATCTGATTGATCCCGTGATGATGGAGCGGCTCAAAGGTTTGCAGGAAGAATATCAAGGGCAGAGCATGACCGCCGCCTTTTATGACAGTAAGATGCTGGTTTTAATCCAAAGTAAGTATAATTATTTTGAACCTGCCGATTTGGTAATTCCGGCAACTGACCCGCGCTCCATCCTCAGCATGAAAAATGAAATCGGCGAAATCCTTTCCCTGATTGATCGTTTATCGCTCTATGATCCCAATGCGCAGCGCACCAGCGCGAAGCCATTGGATGAAGCGGTTTAGCGGACGGGGTGCGTGCGCGGGCATATAATATGTTTTGAAATCTCGCCATTTTTATTTGCACATTAAAAAAGAAGTAGAAGATGTGTTGTCTATCATTGACAGACTAAGGCTTTATACGCCACAAAAGGGGCAGGAACAAAAGGCTGCGCTTGAATAAAGCGGCAGTGTTGAAAGAAATTAAGGAAGAAATACCAATGGCATCTTATCAATATGTTTATGTAATGAATGGTCTTACCAAGGCGTACGGCAGTGGCAAAAAGGTTCTGGAGAATGTAACGCTCAGCTTTTTACCCGGTGCGAAAATTGGTGTGCTTGGGCCGAACGGTGCTGGTAAGTCAACGCTCCTGCGGATTATGGCGGGACGCGATAAGGAATTCATGGGCGAAGCATGGTCAGCCGAAGGTGCGCGTGTTGGTTATCTTGAGCAAGAGCCGCAATTAGATGAGAGTAAAAATGTTGGTGAAAACGTTATGGAAGCACTCGCCGATGTCAAGGCGATGGTTGATCGCTTTAACGCCATCGGTATGGAGATGGGCGAGCCTGATGCGGATTTCGATAAATTGTCCGAAGAGATGGGCGATTTGCAAGAAAAGATTGATGCAGCGGACGGTTGGGAATTGGATCGTACGATTGAGATTGCGATGGATGCCTTGCGCTGTCCGCCTGCGGATTCTCCTGTAACCAACCTATCGGGCGGTGAGAAACGACGCGTAGCGCTTTGTAGATTATTGCTCGAAAAGCCCGATTTGTTGCTGCTTGATGAACCGACCAACCATTTGGACGCTGAAAGTGTGGCATGGCTGCAAAGATTTTTAGGGGAATATGCAGGCGCGGTCGTGATGGTAACGCACGATCGTTACTTCCTTGATAATGTGACAGGCTGGATTTTAGAAGTCGACCGCGGCAGTGGTATCCCTTATGAGGGGAACTATTCCGCCTATCTGGATGCCAAGGCCAAGCGTATGCGTCAGGAAGACCGTGAAGAAAACACACGCCAAAAGACTTTGGCTCGTGAGATGGAGTGGATGGGCAAAAGCCCTTCTGCGCGTCGTTCCAAGTCAAAAGCGCGGATTAACGCGTACGAAGAATTATTGGCAGAGAGCCAAAAGAGCGATATGCGCGATGCACAGATTGTTATTCCTTCACCGCCGCGTCTTGGGGATTTGGTGATCGAGGCAACCAATATTCGCAAAGGCTTTGGTGAACGCTTATTGATGGATGATGTGTCATTCAAGCTACCGCCCGGTGGTATCGTTGGGGTGATTGGCCCGAACGGTGCGGGTAAATCCACATTGTTTAAAATGATTACCGGCGATGAACAACCTGATGAGGGTACGTTCAAGGTTGGGGATACTGTGAAGCTCGGTTATGTGGATCAGAGCCGCGACAGTTTGACGGCTGAAAACAATGTTTGGGAAGAAATTTCAGGTGGTACAGACGTTATCAAACTTGGAAAAGTAGAAATGCAAAGCAGGGCGTACGTGTCTGCATTTAACTTCCGCGGCGCCGATCAGCAAAAGAAAGTCGGCGATTTGTCAGGTGGGCAGAGAAATAGGGTTCATTTGGCGAAAATGCTCCGCAATGAAGCGAATGTGATCCTTCTCGATGAGCCGACAAACGATTTGGATACGGAAACGCTGGCCGCACTGGAAGAAGCGTTAGAGCGTTTCCCCGGTTGTGCCGTGGTGATTTCTCACGATCGATGGTTTTTAGATCGCCTCGCAACACATATTTTAGCGTTCGAAGGCGATTCGCAAGTGACGTGGTTTGAGGGGAATTATGAGGATTATGAGGCTGACTACCGTAAACGCATGGGGCATGACGCTGATACGCCGAAACGTATTAAATACAGGCCTTTGCGCAAGGCAGGGTAGTGTTTAGCCGGATTAGCGTACGTGTTCTGTAAAAGAAATTTGTCTAAAATATGACATAAAACTCGCCTTTTGCATCAGAATGGTGTTAATATATATCGTAATTATCTAAAATTCGCTGGGCTTGCGACATTGTGGATGTTTTATGTTTTTTAAGGTGGTGAGTGAAAATCGTGCAGAACATTAAGGCAAAAGAAGTAATTCAATATGCGACGATGCCTCGCATAATTCCTAGACTGAAAAATTTATTGGCGTCCGGTTTCGGATATGTGTCTTTTTTGATGGCGCAAGTGTACAGTATTGTACGCCTTATACCGCGCAATCACCCTTATTTACAGCCAGAGAATATCGGACGTTACGGTGTACGTCACGTTGTTGCTGAAGCTTCTCGTAACTTAACGTTCTCTTTAAAGAATATAGACCAAATCATCATATTTTTTGCGTTGCTGGCCGGTTTGATTATATTGGTGGTGCAATTTGTTTTGCTTGCCTATGCTATTTTTGTGTCGCCTTCAATGGCGGCGTCTTGGTTTGATACACAAAACCCTCAATTTGATATTGCGTTTAACCTGTTGGATCAAATATTCGGTATTCCCGGTATTTATTGTTCAACGTCTGCGCCTGGTTCATGTACGGATTATGCGACATTGTACCCATTGCCGTTGCCATATCATATGGCGTTGCAGGGGCTTTTCCAGTTTTACTCCACGGGCTTGTTGTTGATTGCCGTGTTGATTTTCTTGTATTTCATGGTTGTTATCATTGTTGAAACTGCGACCACGGGCACGCCATTCGGTCAACGTTTCCAGAATGTGTGGGTTCCTGTACGTCTTGTTGTGGCTATCGGAATGTTAATGCCTGTTCAATATGGTATTAACTCGGGGCAGTATATTGTCCTCTATACCGCAAAATATGGTTCTGGTTTGGCGACGAATGGCTGGCGGGAATATAACGAAGCGATTACGGCCAGCACGATGTTTGCCAGCGCGCCCGGCGGTGGACGCCCTCTTGGGGAGCGTTATTCTTATTTGGTTATTCCCGAAGCGCCTGATTTCACACCATTGTTAGAGGCAATGAGTCTTGTACACGCTTGTGCTTATGCCTATCACAGATTGAATGGGTCTGAACCCGGTGGTGCGCGCCCTAACGTGACGCGCGGTACAGGGAATTATCCGGAAATTGCTGCTAATTATGCGCAAGAAAACCCTGCGGATCAGTGGGAATTCCAGATTCAGCCTTTCATGGTTAAAAATAAAACGGCCGGTCTTGTCGATGGTCTTTTAGGGTCATCACCGATTTACGGGGATAGTTCTGAACGTATATGGATTCAAAACAGGGGGTCTAATCCTTATTTCTCCGGCGCTGCGGGGAATGCACTGGGCTTTTATTATGCGAGTGATATAATTATTCGCTTTGGTGAGTTTCGTGTCATTGGTGCGAGTGCGAGTGCGCCTGTCTATAATAAAGACGTCGGGCATGTGAAGCCTTTATGTGGTGATATTCGTATACCGGTTTCTGATTTGACGGATCCTGGTGGTGGTGCTGCGGGGCGCGGTGGCGCAGACCAAATGCAGCAATTCTATTACGATCAAGTTCTGAGCCTTTGGTTTGATAATGAGGAACTAAGGCAAGTTGGTCGTACGTTGGTCGAGATGGGTATCCAAAACAATCAGGCCAAAAGATCAGCGGTATGTAACAATAACGAAACGTCCGGACCGTCTCTTGCGGCGATTAGTGGGACGATTACAGGTTTTCTTGCTAATGCAACGGAATGTATGAATAAGGGGCCAGCATCTGATTGGCGTGACTATTTTATTGGTGAGCATACAGCAGACCTTAAGGAATCGATTGTCAGATCTTGGGAAAATTATGTTGTCAATTCAACCTATGCTGATTTTGACGCAACGATTCAGGATCGTGGATGGGGCGGCGCCGGCATTTGGTACAATAAAATCGCTGAAATTAACGGTGGTTGGATGGATGGCGTTCGTGGCGTTCCATACATGGATAAATATCCGTTGATTATGGAGCAGGTGCGTGATTACAACCAGAAAAATAATGCGAATACTAAGCCGCTTGATATGTTCACGCCGTCAGTACGTGCGGAAGGTGAAAAATCTGCACCGAAAGAGATCAAAACAGATCTTAAGCCTGAGAATTTGTCGCAAATTGCGATACCTTTAAATGGCGTTTTCAAATACTGGAACCCGAAGAATGATGCGAAAGATGGTAGTGATCCTGATAAATCACCACCTGCAAATGTACTCATGAGTGCGTTGAATCTATTGCTGGGAACAACAGGTTTGGCCAATATGCGTGGTGCAAACCAGTATTTACACCCCATGGCGCAATTGGTTGCTGTTGGTAAGGGGCTTGTGAACTCTGCGGTGTTTAATATGGCAGGGGCCTCAGTATCTGCATTCCTTGGTGGTGCTGTACATGCGATGAGCCCGACCAGCGCGATTGCCGGCTTAAGTGAGGCCGCCAGTCAGGTGTTTTATGCAACGGCCTTTTTGGGGCTGACCGCCGGATTTGTTCTGTTTTATGTTTTGCCGTTCTTGCCGTTCTTATATTTCTATTTTGCGGTGGCATCATGGGTTAAGGCTATTTTCGAAGCGATGCTTGGTGCGCCGCTCTGGGCATTGGCACACTTGCGGATTGATGGTGACGGATTGCCGGGCGATGCGGCGGCGAACGGGTATTTCTTATTGTTAGAGATATTTGTAAGGCCAATTTTGACGGTATTCGGTTTACTGGCCGCGATTATTATATTCTCGGTGCAGGTACGTATTTTGAATTTGGTTTGGGATCTTGTTATCACGAATGCGGCAGGTTTCACGAAGGTTGATGATATCTTAGGCACACCCGCAGCAGCAGGTTACATCGCGCAACAACGCGATAAATTAGATCAGTTCTTCTTTACATTGATCTACACAATTGTGTGTTACATGCTTGGTCTGGCATCTTTCAAATTGATCGATAAAATCCCGGATAACATATTAAGATGGGCCGGTGCCGGTGTGTCTTCATACGGAGATATTGACCAAGATCAGGTGGAAAGCCTAAGTCGTTATGCAGCGACTGGTGGTATGACGATCGGTAGTCAGGCATCACAAGCGATCACTGGTGCATCTAAAGGACTTGGTGGCGTGTTAGGGAATGAGGTGAAGAAATTCTCCACTGGGCCTAAACCAGAAACGCCGACAACTTAAAGCGATATACTGGGGATTGCATGACCAATAGACAGGTAAAGAGCGTAAAAAAGAGAGAAAAGAAATGTCATTCTTGTTAACAAAAAGTGTGTTGAAATACGCAGCGATGCCGGAAATTATGCCGCGCGTGAAAACATTGGTTTTCGGCGGTTTTGGCTATATTCCGTTTTTTATCGCATCTGTTTATCAAATGGTCGGGCTCTTACCTAAAAATCACCCTTATCTGCTGCAAGAAAATATCGGACGCTTCGGCATTCGCCACGTGATTGCTCAGGCTGCTACCAATATTAAGTTCAGTTTCAAGAATATCGATCAAATCATTTTGTTTATTGCCGTGTTGGCAGGTTTGGTCATCTTTATCATCCAGTTCTTTGCCATGGCTTCTGTCTTCTTGTTACAGCCTGCAGCGGCATTGCCCACGAACTGGGATGGGTTTTTTACAATTGTGAATCCCGGTTTTAGAAGCCAAGATATTTCTTTTATGATGTTGGATATGGTTTTTGGTGTACCGCATCCGAGCTTGGGTGCAGCTGGTTTCTTTGAATCATGCGTGAGTACGGCAACAGTGTGTCAGGATGCTCAGGGGAATAACCTTTTGCCGATGAACACCGGTTTGCTTACGACGATTAACCCGGGTATCGCAGCACAGCTATCTCCTCTTGCGCCAGGCGCACCTTTCCCTTTCCCTTTCCATGAAGGGTTACACAGGTTGTTCGGTATATACAGTACGGCTCTACTCGTTATTGCGATGATGATCACTTCGTATTTTGTGGCGACGATTATTGGAGAAACAGCGCAAAGCGGTACGCCGTTTGGCCGTCGTTTTAACAAAACATGGGCGCCTCTTAGAATTGTGGTTGCATTTGGTTTGTTGGTACCACTGACAGTTGGTTTGAATTCATCACAATATATGGTTCTTTACGCTGCGAAATATGGTTCTGCCTTTGCATCAAACGGCTGGCGCTATTTCAATGATACATTATCGACAAGTTATTTAGGGGCAGGGCAGCGACTGATTTCAACGCCTAACATTCCTGAGTTGAGTGAGTTGACACAATTTATGTTTGTCGCCAGAACCTGTCGATATATTCATGATTTTTATCATTTGAAACAGTTGCAAGACGATACGCCTGCATCAGGAACACCACCGGCTGCGCTGCCTGCTGGGCAAGGCATAGAGGCATATGCCCTTTTGCCGGACAATAATGCCGTATTGATTAATACAGGGACATCATATGCAGGTGTGAAAGCATCCTTCACTGACAATGTCAGAACCATGAAGATCCGCTTTGGTATCAGAGATGATGACAAATATGAAGCCAGTAAAAGTAATGTAAAAGCCATTTGTGGGGAGGTTACCATCCCTTATACCGATGGTACGGATGTCGGTTTGCAAGAACCTTATGTTCGTGAAATCCAAGAGGGATATTTCGATCTTGTGCGTGATTTATGGCACGATACGTTCTGGGTCGGTGTTGGTGGCGGAGGGGCTTATCCGGCCTTTACTGCGGCACAGAATAACCGTTACAAATTTATTGCAAACAATAAGGTTACGGGATTACCACTGGATATTAATCACAATGTCGGTCTGGATCCGGAATATGTGCAAAACATTAATGATAAAGCACAAGCAACAATGCGATTGGTCGTGACAACGGCGATCACAAACGCTGTGACATCCGGATTGTGGGGCGGGCCGTATAACGGTACTGCGGCCAATGCGGATCCTTTATACTCACGCGGCTGGGCGAGTGCGGGGATATGGTATAACCGCATCGCGCAAGTGAACGGACATTTAAGCGCCGCTGTTTTCGCAACGCCGGAGGTCACGACCTATCCTGCTATTATGGAGCAGGTGGCTGGTGTGAAAGCCAAATATGACAGTGTTGTTTTAGCCAAGGATCGTTTTAAGCCTGTTGCTTCGGGTGTTGATGATATCGGGCTGCTTCTCGATCAGCAAAACGGTACAGAATATGCGAGTGCCTTATATACTGCGATTACGGATTGGGAAACCGCTTCGGGGGTTGAGTTACAACAATCAAGTAACAGCAATCCGATTATATCCTTTATTAAGTCCTTCTTTGGTTTGACCGGTTTGTACAATATGCGTGACAATCAGGCCAACCAGACACATCCATTGGCGCAGTTATCAGGCGTTGGTAAATCTCTCGTAGAAGGATCTATCAGATCACTGAGCTACGCAGGATTGGCGACGTTCTTTGGAGCATTAGGGGTTGCACCTGGACTTATGAAGGTTGCATCGAACTTCCTTATTACCTTCGCTATGCTGGGATTAACGGTCGGGTTTATTCTGTTCTATGTTGTACCGTTCTTGCCGTTTATTTACTTCTTCTTCGCTGTCGGCGGTTGGATTAAGGGGATATTCGAGGCGATGGTCGGTGCGCCATTATGGGCGTTGGCTCATATCAGAATTGATGGTAACGGCTTGCCTGGTAATGCGGCGTTAAACGGTTATTTCTTGATCTTTGAAGTGTTCTTAAGACCGATTTTGATTGTCTTTGGTATGCTTGCCAGTATTTCAACATACTCTGCATTGGTTAGTGTTCTGAACGATATATTTAGTTTGGTCACTGAAAATACGGCTGGTTATGATATCGAATCCGAAATTGGTGCATCAAGAGATACACTCAATTATATGAGAGCAGAAATTGATCAGTTCTTCTTCACCGTGATCTATGTGATTATTGTTTATATGCTTGGTATGTCGTCCTTTAAACTTGTGGACACGATGCCGAACAATATTCTCAGATGGATGGGGCAGAGTGTTGCAACATTTGGGGATCAACGAGAAGATCCTGCTCAGAACTTGGTTTCCAGAGCGTCTATCGGTTCACAGCAGGCCTTAAGTCAAGCCGGACGTGGTTTGCAATCGACATCTAAGGCGATCGTCGATGCAGGAGCAGGCTGATACAGATGATGATTGTGTTTAGGTAATAAAATAAATGGCATTTACAACAACCAGTTTTGCAAAATACACGATTTTCCCGGGGATATGGCCTCGGCTGAAGGAGCTTGTCAACTCGGGTTTTGGTTTTCTTGCGAGTGTCATTGCGGTTTTGTATTTTAATATGGGACTTCTTCCCCAAGGCCACCCTTATCTTGATAGCAATAATTACGGCCGTTTTGGTATTCGCCATGTGGTGGCAGAGGCCGGAAAAAATCTGGTTTTTTCCAGAAAAAATATAGATCAGATTATTTTATATTTTACGATTTTGATCGGTTTGGTCATATTGGCCCTTCAATTTGTATTGCTTTTGACCTCATTTATGGCTGCACCTGTGTTCGCCGGACCGAATAACTGGTTCGATTTTTACACGGTTTCGTGGACAAATTATTTTACAACAACACCTGTCGGGCCTTCCCAGGATATTGCCTTTGTCGTATTGGATAAAGTGTTCGGCGCGATGCAATTTTCAGGAACAGGGAGCACGTTGGGCTTTTTCGGTTCTTGCGTATCGGATTTGGTAACGCCTTGTACAGATATTCGCGGTAATGCTGTTTTTTCTCCGTCTGTTTTCCCCACACCATTTCACTTGGCTTTGCACCAAATGTTGGCGTTTTACACAATGGGCATTGGTTTTATTTCCGGTGTTATCATTCTTTATTTCATTGTTGCTATTGTCGGGGAAACCGTAACAACAGGGACACCCTTTGGTCGTCGCTTTAATAAATCATGGTTTATACCGCGCTTGATCGTGTTTTTCGCTTTATTAGCGCCCATAACTTTGAGTGGCGGTAATAATGACGGACTTAACGTTGCACAACTGATCACATTATCGGTTGCTAAATTCGGATCAAATATGGCGACGAATGCATGGCTTGGTTTTGTTAGTCAGGCCGGGATTTCAGGAGTTCGGACAAGTGACTTTTTTGGGAAAGACCAGTTTATGCTGTCTGTACCTAACGTGCCTGAATTGGCGACGCTGACGCAGTTTATGTATCTTGTGCGCATGTGTATGTATGCGGAAAAAATCATTAATGGTATTGATGTGTACCCTTATCTCGTTAGGCCGCATTCAACAAGCACGGCGGCGACAACCCTTATAGATGGCTCAACCGTGGCACATAATGCGATGGGCGGTACGACGGATGATTATCTGTCTTATTACGGTTCAAGTATTCTTCCGATTGATTTTGCACGGGCTGTGGAATTTTCACGGTATCAAGATGTTGTGTTGCGGTTCGGACATCGTAATCCGGCTGGTGGTATTATTACGGATTTGAATGATCCGCCCGGTGCGTATGATGATGAATGGGGTAATGTAGAGCCAACCTGTGGTGAAATGAAGTTTGAAGTAACCTCTCTTGATCCGTTTGTTATTGGGCCGTCGCCTGTTGGTGATCCGTCATTGGCTGTTCAGCAAAACTATTGGTCATTTGTGGATCAGTTTATGTTCTGGGATGATATGTTTGATCAGATTCCGTATTGTATGTTACAGGCTTTATTGCCATATGATCATGATAATACCTGTTTGGATCAACCTGTCAGTGGTACGCCGTCTTCTCCATCTGTTGGTTCCTACATTCCCGGTGGTACTGTGAATTATCCGTTTACGAACGATACGCGCTGGTTGAATATTGAAAATGCTCGCGCATCTATGGAGATTGCAAATACCATTAATAAAATTATCATGATGGGACAGCAATTAACGTGGAACAGTTCCTCTGAATTGGGCGCCGTTGGTGGCAGTATTGATGCCAATCTTTTGAACTACTACGATAATCCGGCCTATGTAAATAACCTGATTATGCCGCCGGAAGTTCAAGAGCGCGGTTGGGTTGGTGCTGCGTTATGGTATAATAAGCTTGCAGAAATTAATGGAATTTATGGCGCAGCCGTTGAGAATATTCCGCGTCCTTACAAATACCCCAAGGTGATGGAAGAAGTGGCCGCGCAACATATGGCCGCTGATAAGAATCCATCTTATACAGCACGGTTTAACCCACGTCTTGCAGACGGAAAATTAGCAGATCTACCGCGTCCGGGTGATCAGTATATTGCTGCGGCACTTTATAGTACGTATGAATTTTGGAACAGTGCGGCGGTTCAGGAAACCGTTATTACACGACGCAGTAACAACGCAATTATTGATGCTGTGAATATGATTTTTGGTACAAGTGGTATCTTTGATATTGTTGAAAACCGTGGTGTTTACCCACTTGCCATGCTCAGCGGCTTGGGAAAAAGTATGGTTGACGCCGCGTTGCGTAACTTGTTTGTCGGTGTTGTTGGTCAGGGTATCGGGCAGACATTCGACAATTTCATTGGTCATTTGAGTAATGTCGCCGGTACTTTTGCGTTCCGTATGGGGATGATCGGCATGGGGATTGGCTTTGTTCTGTATTATGTATTGCCGATTATGCCGTTTATTTACTTCTTCTTTGCCTTTAGTGGCTGGGTGAAAAGTATCTTTGAAGCGGTCTTGGCGATGCCGTTATGGGCTTTGGCGCACATCAGAATTGATGGGGAAGGGCTTCCCGGTCCTTGGGCAACAAATGGGTACTTCTTGTTGTTTGAGATATTCCTGCGGCCTGTACTCATTATTTTCGGTTTTGTGTTTAGTATATCGGTCTATGCCGCATTGGTAGATACGCTGCATAATTCTTATCACCTACTGACATTTGCGGCATCCGGTTTTGATATCGAGGCTGAGATTAATCAGGGGGGGACTGGATTCCGTCAAGTTTCAGATTTGACGAACCTTACACCGGCGAATACGACAGCATTCTTACGTGGGCCGATTGATGAACTGTTCTACTCCATTATCTACGTCATCATGGTTTATATGGTTGGCCTGTCTTCGTTTAAACTGGTTGATCAGATTCCCAACAACATTATGCGTTGGATGGGGGTAACGGTGAGTACGTTCCACGAAACAGCAGGTGACCCTGCGAGTGAATTGGCTGGTAAAGCTTACCGCGGTATCAATATGAGTAACGCCCAGATCATGGGTATGATGGATCGTAACGCGAACAGCACGATTGATCAGTCATTGATGAACCAACTCAGTCGATCCTGACGATGATGATCGTTATAGATATCAAAAAACCGCCATATCGAATGGCGGTTTTGTCATTTTGGGGCGATGCCCCAGAAACTTTACTAAACGATTTATTCTGATTGTGGTCTTAAATGATCCAGCAATATGTCTATATTGCCGCCCCCGCGTTGTATAACCGACGCAAAGTCAGAACGCTGTGTAAGGGACATACTGACCCCCTCAACCATAATATCGATGATTTTGAGTGTACCGTTCTTTTCACGGACGCGCCACTCTACGCTGATCTTAGAGCCACTGGCTGGGATGATTTGTGAGGATACAATCGAATCTGATGTCCCTTGCGCGCGCGCAGACAGAACGCTGAACCCTTCGCCGTTATAATCGCTGAAACGGCGGGAATAAACATCAACCACCATCTCTTCGAACAGCTTTAGATATTCATCTTTTTCCGCGCTTGTACTGGTTTTCCAGTATCGGCCAAGCGCAAAGCGACCAATGGTCTTCATGTCGAAATTATTTTTCAGAACATTACGAAATTCTTCTTTCCGCTTCTCTTCTGTCATGGATTGATCTTCTAAAAAGCCAATGCCTTGTTTGGCTAAATCCTTGATGAAGTCTAATGCTTTTTGATCCCTTTTATCTTCGGAAGAAATAAGCGTAGTAGTGTGCTGTGGCGTTATATTGCCAACAATATTGAGCGAAAAGCCGGATGCATAAGCAGGCATCGAAAGGGTTGTCGCAAGACCAAGGGATAAAAGAAGTTTTCTACTAAGCAAAATATTCTCCAGACTTAATTTTCATCAAGACCATTTTAGTTAAACATTATGAAATAATTCGTAATGTAATACAGTTTCGGTACAAAGCATAGCATCTAACTTTATTACTCATCTTCAAATTCAAAGTCTGGAATATCTGGTATTTGCTCACTTTGTATAGAGCTACTATCGAAAACCAAGGCTCTGCGGTATTGATAATACGTGCTTCTGACGGCAGCGTAATAGTCGAAAGAGCTTCTTTCCAGATCAGTTAATGTGTCATGTAGAGAGTCGCGCACATCCAGATAATCCATGCCGTACTTGGCGTAGTAGATTTTCTCTTGTTCTACGTTAAAGAGATACCAGCGCAAGGGGTCCATCATTGAATCTGCGAAAAACCCGCTGTAATCACGCATGGAAGACGCACCGATAAAGGGGACAACCATGTAAGGGCCGTGGCCAACGCCCCATTTGGCAAGGGTTTGGCCGAAATCCTCTGCTTCATAAGGAATGCCTTCATGCCCCGCAACGTCAAACAACCCACCAACGCCCACTGTGGTATTTACAATAGCGCGAACAACCGTATCGCGTGATCCTTTGATATCGCCTTGTAAAATTTGGTTGGCAAGATTAACAGGTGTTCTGAGGTTGCGTAGGAAATTGCGAATACCGATACGTGCCGGTTTGGGAGCAACCATTCTGTAACCCTTAATAACCGGGTTAATAACAGCATGGTCAACAGCCATATTAAAGGCCATCACCTGACGGTTCATATCTTCATAGGGGTCATATATAACATTTCCAGCATCTATAATCGTACCCTTTTGCGTGCTTGCGCAGGCATTGAGGGAGAAACATGCAACCAACATCAAACAAAAATGATGTGGCCTCAATCTCTCGTTGTTAGATGAAGATAGATATGTTTCGCGGCGTGCCATTTGAAAATCCTGTTCATTATGGGATGTATAATCCGTTGTCAGACTATAATAAATACCATGCGTTTCCTATCAATTAGTTAATACTCAAAGAATAAAATATCATGTGTATTGTTTTGGGCGAGGTTAGCCGTCTTCGATATTCATCATGACTGAAAGGCCCAATAAAAACGCAATCATGGCGGGTGACCAAGCGGCAAGAACAACCGGTATTTTTTGTGATGCCCCCAGAGTTTGTAAAAAGCTGGAGAGGAAAAACACCAAAAACCCAATAAATACGCCGCTTGCAATCATTGCGAATGTTCCCCTTGATCGGGGCGGGCGCATCGACACGGTCGCCGCCAATAAGATCATTGCGCAAAACATTAAGGGTTGGGACAGCAGGCTTTGGTAATAAACCTTCAGGCGTGTGGCATCAAAACCGGTTTGCTCCAGCGTGTTGATATAAGCAGGTAATTTCCAAAAGGACATACTTTTAGGGGAGGAGAAGCTTTCTTGAATGTCGCGAATCGTGAGCGTTGTCGGAACGGTGTATGTGCCTTCATTGATACGGGAGTTTCCATCCTTATGGATGGTGACATCACTTAAAACCCAAAAGTTATTTTCTAGGAACGCAGAATGCGCATCCACACGCTGTAAAAAGTCATTGCTGCCTGTGAAATAAAACACGCTGACATTTTTAAGTTTCCATTCCGGTTGCTCTACTTTTTGTGCATAGACAATAACATAGCCTTCGGTGAGCGGCGTTTCGGCGTCTTGTTCAGTTTCGGGCGTGTCTGTTTCAATCAAGATCGCTTGTTTGAGCCACAGACCTTCTTGGAAAACGGCGATCTGGTTCTTTTCACGTTTGAGGTAGACACGTTCCATATCTTCGTATTTTCCGATGAAAACGGCGCCCACGGGGTTGATTACGGCCATTTGCATGACGCCGAATAAAATACCGACTGCGGATAGGGGGAGAAGGAATTGCCACACGGAAAAGCCCGAGGCACGCACCACAATCAATTCATATTGCCGCGTTAATTGCCAAAACGTGTACATGGCGCTGAATAAGACGGCAAAAGGGAAAATCGTTTGTCCGACTTCCGGCAGTTTGAGCAACCCCATCTGCAAGACGAGGGAAATCGGCACGTCACCGCGATGGCTTGCGCGTCTTATGAGCTCAACCGTATCGAATAAGTAGATAATCGCAAATAAACCAACAAGAAGAATACATAAATTCGTGATGTAACGTTTGGCCAGATAGCTGCTAAGCGTGAAGGTGATTTTCATTGATCCCCTTTCTGGAATATAGAATGTGGTGGCGCAGTTTTTCTGTTTTCCTGCTCAAGAGCAATAACGATACGCAAATAGGGGCAATGGTCAGCACATACATAAGCACCAAACCGAAATTATTGTTTTTTGCGAGGTTATAGGAGATCAGGAACAATCCCTGAATTAAGATAATTCCCACCAGCGCGGCGGTAATCTTTTTGGCTTGCCCGCGCCTGTCTACAGGGCCGAGTAAGAGCGCCAAAAGCGCGGTCAAAGGGAAGGCCAGCGCGAGAAGGGGGCTTATGAGGCGTCTGTGAATTTCAATTTGAAACTCATGTAAATTATCAAGATCACGCGCATCTTCGGGATCGGGATTCATAAGTTGCCAGATCGTGCGTTCGGCTGGCTCTGCCCATCGTTTACGCACCGCCTGACTTTCCGGCAGGTCAATCGTATAACGGCTGAATTGCAGATTTTGTAAAATGCCTGATTTGGGATTGTATTCTTGCCTTGATCCGTCATGGACAATCACCTGATGGCCTTCTTGCGTTGAAACAATCCGTCCGTATTTTGCCAGAACGGTTGAGGGCGGCTTTGATTGGTCGCGCGTGTCGTGAATCATCAATCCGGCAAGGTCGCCGCTGCTTTGCTTTTCATTGATATAGACCGTCAGACCTTTACCAACGGCGTTAAAGACACCTTCTTTAAAGAAGAAGTTCGAGAATTCTGCCTTCAGTTCCTCGCGCATTTGATGCATTTTTGCCAATGAGGTCGGGGCAATCCACAGGGTGACGCTCCACAGGAATACGGTCAGAATAGCGCCTAAAATCATAGCAGGCTTCGCGAGATCAAATGAGGAGTGCCCAACACCGCGCATGGCAATCAACTCGGAATCAAGGGTCATCTTATTATAGAGGAAGACCGTTGCGGCCATCAGGGACAGGGGCAGGATAACCTCGAAAGAGCGCGGCAGCGCCAGCGCGGTTAAGATCCAAAATGTGCTGCCTGAAGAACCGGCGCTGACGACAATCTCTAAAAATCGTAGGGATTGCGTCAAAAATATAATAAGAGTCAGAACAACGGCGATAAATGCCGTTGCAATACTTAAATTTTTCAAAAGGTAACGATCAAAAATTTTCATACGCGTAACGTGTTGGTGCTGGTCATTTTAATTTTGGAGCTTATACTATGAGAGCCTTTAAGGCGATTACAAATTTAGATCATTAGGATTCAACATGACACTGGATATCACTTTTTCAAAAGCCCCCCACAAAAACACAGATGCGGCTGTTCTCTGCTTTTATGAAGATAAGGAGCCGAGTGCGTCAGTTGGGTCATTGAATTATGAATTTCATGGTTTTATCGATCATGTTCTGGAGAAAAACAAAAGCTTCACAGGCAAGGTAGGGCAAACCCAGATTTTGATGCTGCCTGAGAAATCGCCCTATAGTTATGCGATATTGCTCGGGTGCGGGAAGAAAGACAATATGGATAAGCTTGAAGCAGAGAAGCTCGGCGGGAAACTGTTCGCCGCTTTGGGCTCAACCAATATCGAGAGTGCAGAATTTTACGTTGATAATGATCTGGATAATAGCGGTGATATTGCCGCCCACATCGCGGTTGGTCTAAAGATGCGCTCTTATACTTTCGATCTTTATAAATCAAAACCATCTGATGAAGAGGCGGAAAAGCACCTGTCAGACGTGCATTTTGTCGTGTTTGATGGTGATGCCGCGAATGAACTTTATACGGAACAAGCCTGCGTTTTGGAAGGCGTGTTCCTCGCGCGTGATCTTGTGAATGAGCCACCAAATGAGCTTTACCCCGATGTCTACGCCAAACGGATTAAAGAACAGCTCAAACCTTTGGGCGTGGAAATTGAAATCCTCGATGAAAAGAAAATGAAAAAGCTTGGCATGGGCGCGCTGCTTGCTGTTGGGCAAGGTTCTGATAATGCGCCGCGGATGGTTATTATGCGCTGGAAGGGTGATAAAAGCTCAAGCGATGCGCCGTTGGCATTTGTCGGTAAGGGCGTGACGTTCGATACGGGCGGTATTTCTTTGAAACCCGGACCGGGCATGGAAGAAATGAAAATGGATATGGGCGGATCAGCCGCCGTTGTCGGTTTGATGAAATCTCTGGCGCTACGCAAGGCTAAAGTCAATGTGGTTGGCATTGTCGGTTTGGTTGAGAATATGCCATCGGCGCGTGCATATCGTCCGGCGGATATTGTGACCTCCTATTCCGGTAAAACAATCGAAGTTTTGAACACAGACGCGGAAGGCCGCCTTGTTCTGGCCGATGCATTATCTTATGTGCAGGATGTTTATAAACCTGCATTGATCGTGGATTTGGCGACGTTGACAGGGGCGATATTGATTGCGCTGGGGCATGAATATTGCGGTACGTTTGTCACTGATGATGCGTTGTGGGAACAAATGGATCATGCAGGAAAAGATACAGATGAAAAACTATGGCGCATGCCGTTGGATGAGGTCTGGAAAAAAGACATGGAAGGCACGATCAGCGATACGCAAAATATGGCAAAGTCAGGCCGTTGGGCAGGATCATGCACCGCCGCAGGCTTCCTGTCACACTTCATAGAAGAAGGCACATCATGGGCGCATATGGATATTGCGGGTACGGCATGGATCAAAAGCGATAAGGACACCACCCCGAAATATGGAACGGGTTTTGGTGTACGGGTTTTAGATCGGTTCGTATCACAGAATTACGAACAATCGTAACCCCGCCAATGACGTCTTGCGTATCCCCTCAGAAAAGCCGCGCACCATCGAAACGCCTTCGCAGTGTTTCCGATTTGGTCGCTGACAATTTGATATCTGCATTACATCTGGCGGATTTCGAAAAGTTGAGCGCACATTATGATATTGGCATCAGCGCGCATATTCGTGATGTGTTGCGCGGCGTGAGCAACCCTGAACGCGACCCTGTCGGGCGGCAATATATCCCGACGCTGGCAGAATTAAACGTCATGCCGGACGAAGAGAATGACCCGATTGGCGATGATTTATACAGTCCGGTCAATGGGATTGTTCACCGTTATCCTGATCGTGTTTTGTTCAAAGTAACGAATGTGTGCGCCGTATATTGCCGTTATTGTTTTCGCCGTGAAATGATTGGCGCGGGTTCAGACCACCTCTCGGCAGATGATTTTGATGCGGGTATTGATTATATCAAGGCGCATTCGGATATCTGGGAGGTCATTTTAACAGGCGGCGATCCGCTTGTGCTTTCACCGCGCCGCTTGCAAAAAATCATCGCGGCCCTCGGTGAAATTGAGCATGTGCAAAGCATCAGAATTCACACCCGCGTTCCGATCGCAAACCCGTCTAAAATTGACGATACGATTTTATCCGTTTTGAAATCGGTAGATCAGGGAATTCATATGGTTGTGCATGTTAATCACCCGAAGGAAATCACCGAAGAAGTGAAGGCCGCAATTTTACGTTTGAGAGGTGCTAATTGCTCGATCTATGCGCAATCTGTCTTGCTAAAAGATGTGAATGATGAGGCCGATATTCTGGAGCGTTTGTTCCGCGCGCTGATTGCCATGCATGTGAAACCATATTATTTGCATCATTTGGATCGTGCCAAGGGTACCAGTCATTTTCGTGTGCCGTTGGAAAAAGGGCAAGCGATTATGAAGGAATTGCAGGGGCGCGTTTCGGGATTATGCTTGCCAAAATACATGATTGACATCCCCGGTGGTCATGGGAAAATTCCCGCCTATCAAGATTACGTGACCTTTATTTCACCGCATCTTTATGGGGTCGAAGATTATCAAGGGTGTGAGCATCTCTATTTTGATCGGCAAGTGGATGCTGCGGAGGATGGTGCATGACGGCGATACGTTTTTATCATTTGCAAAGCCAAACGCAAAAACAAGCTTTGCCATTGTTGCTGTCCAAGGCATTGGAAAAAGGGCACCGCATTGTTGTGAAGTTGCAAGATGCCTCAGAGATCGAAGACATCGACACGCATCTATGGACGTATCATCCAGACAGCTTCTTGCCCCATGGCTCTGCCAAAACAGGGCAGGCCGAAGCGCAGCCCGTTTGGTTGACCACGACGGATGAAAACCCGAATAAGGCCGATGTTCTGATTGTCGGGCAAGGCGCCGAGACGGCGATGCAGGGTGATTTCACCTTATGCTGTGAAATATTCAGCGGTGATGACGCGGCGGCGGTTCAGGATGCGCGCAAACGCTGGAAAGCTTATAAGGAACAAGATTTCGAAGTCACTTATTGGCAGCAAAATGAGCGCGGCGGCTGGGATCAAAAGGCCTGATACAACACCGCCTCGACAATATAATGTCAGGGCGTATGTATTATTCTTTAAATTTTTAAGAGGGACGCTTAATGCGCGCTTGGCGCGTCTTCTTCATGTACAGCCGGAGCGGCACTGTCGCCCTCAACTGCGGCGTCATGAGATGCCTCAGCGTCGTCCGCGTGATGCTCTTCTTCGGCAGGCGGTGCAAAGGCCAGTTGTTCCGCATCAATTTGTTCTTGGGTCGGAAGAGCAACGGGAGCATCAGATTGCTCTCTGAGCCATGCGATAATCGCCGCGCGATCTGTTGCTTTTTTCAAACCGGCGAAATTCATTTTCGTATCTGAAATGTATTTTTTAGGCTTCATCAAGAAATGGTTGAGCGCATCATAATCCCATCCGCCGCCAGCATTGGCGAGACCGTTTGAATATGAAAATCCGGGGAATGCACCTTTGGGTCTGTCAACAATGTCCCATAAATCGGGGCCTTGTTTGATGGGGCCACCCTTTTCAAAGGAGTGACACGCCGCACAGGCCTTGGATATTTTCGCGCCTTTTTCAACATCGGCTTGCGCCAACATGGCCATGATAGGCTCGGGCAAGGTGGGTTTGTTTGAAACGCCGCCGCCATGGCTATCCGCGCTTGCACCCTCAATGGTGACCGCGTCTTTTTCAAGATTCCCATCATGGAAAACCTGATTGGCGATAAAGCCTGTCAGCATAATAGTGACACCAGCCGTTAACACAGCTGCAAAAATTTTATTATTTTCAAAATTGGACATGAAAACCCAACACGTTTTTGGTTTCGATTATTTAATAAAAGGCCATGAAATCTATTTCAAAGATACAATCAACATAAGAGTTGACTATTCATATATAAACAGGTCATTTCCTTTTGTCGACATAGATATACAGTTTGCGTATAGTCATTCAACAAAAAAATGTCTTATATATTGAAAAAATTATCAATTTCGGAGTTGTTATGAAGGTAGATCACTATAAAACAATCGCTTTTCAGGGGGCGCACGGGGCTTATTCGGATATGTCATGCCGCGCGGTTTTTCCCGATTTAAAAACAGTGCCGTGCGATTCTTTTGATGAAGCCTTTCGCGCCGTTATGGATGGGCGTAGTGATTTGGCGATGATTCCTGTCGATAATACGATTGCAGGACGCGTGGCGGATGTGCACCATTTGATGCCGCAAGGTGATCTCTTTATTATTGGTGAGCATTTCCAGCCGATCAACCATATGTTACTTGGACTGCCGGGCGCGAAAATAGAGGATATCAAGCATGTGCACAGCCATGTCCACGCGATTCCGCAATGTCGTAAATTTTTAAACAAACTGAATGTGACGTCGCATGTTCATGCCGATACTGCAGGCGCGGCCAAGGAAATTGCAGCTAATGGTGATGTTCAGCACGCGGCCATTGCCTCAGAACTCGCCGCAGAAATTTATAATTTGGATATTTTAGAGCGTGATATCGAAGATCAGGCGCGTAATGTGACGCGTTTCTTGATTTTATCAACAGAGCCGCACTTCCCCGAGCCGGAAGAGGCGCATGTGATGACAAGTCTGTTATTTGAGGTACGTAATATTCCCGCGGCCCTATATAAAGCCTTGGGCGGGTTTGCAACCAATGGCTTGAGTATGACCAAGTTGGAATCCTATGTCGATCAACAATTTCAGGCGGCGCGGTTCTACTGTGATATCGAGGGACATCATGAAAGCCCCGAATTTGAACATGCTTTAGAAGAATTGGGGTTTTATGCCAAGGATGTTAAATTGCTGGGCACGTATAAGGCTCATCCTTTCAGGCAACAAACATTGGATCATGACGCGTAATTGTGCGCTTTTTAATCTGCAAAGCCTATAAATTATTGATGATGCAGCATTCTTAAAATTAGGGCTTGCTTTTCAATAAGGGATATATGTTACTGTTATACCTTATAGTTTGACAAAAAATTAAGGAATATTCAATGCCAACGCATGCCGAACTCACTGGAAAACTTCTTATTGACGCTGCGGCGTTTTTTCGCACGCTCGCCAGTCAAAATGATGCTCTAAAGGATCAGATGACTGAAAATGCGACAGTCTTTGAGCAAATGGGCGAATTGATTGTGAACGACCCTGAGGGCAGTCTTGAAGGCACACCACATGCTGAACTTGCAGGACGTCTTCTTAAGGATGCTGCCGGTTTCTTCAGAACGCTGGCCGAACAGAATGAGCCGATTCGCGATCAAATGAACGAAAATGCCAATGTTTATGAGCAAATCGGTGATCTGGTCACCGAAGAGCCCTTTGGTATTCTTGATTAATACGCAATCTTTTATTAAAATATAGCGGCGGAGGATATTTTTCCGCCGCTTTTTGATTGTAATATTGAGTTACAATCAGGAAACAGGTTATACTTGTTTCATAACTCTTTGGGTGCGTTTCCCGCATCTGTTTGAAAGCCAACATTTATTCATTTTGAAAGAGGGCACTCTCCCATGGCTCGCTCGCGTAAAATAAAACGATCACGTAAACAAAAAAAATCATCATTTTTGCCGGATTCATTACAGGCCTTTATCGCACGCCGCTTGGTGGATATTGTCGCGCTTGTCTTCTTGTCATTCGCGCTTTTTGCTTTCGCATCGTTGTTCAGTTACGACAGCACCGACCCGTCATGGAATACGGCAACGGACGATCTTGATGGTTCTGTGTCGAATATCGGGAGTATGCCTGGTGCTTATATGTCGGATATTTTATTGCAAACATTGGGCTTGGGCGCGTTTGTGCCTGCGTTATGTTTCTTGATATGGGGTGTGCGTATTTATAAACGTCAATCTGTGCGCCCTGTGTTGTTGCGTGTGGCCTCTATTTTAATGGCGGCGGTTACGGCGTCGATTGCCTTGGCCTCTGTGCCTTCCGGCGCGTGGTTTGTGCACCCCTATCTGGGCAGCGCAACAGGCGCGATGATATTGGAACAAACCGTTGCGACGCTCGATCTGTTTAGTTTGCCTTACGCGTCGGTTCTGGTGGTTTCACTGGCGGGTATTTGCGCGCTGGGTTTCTTTTTATATGGCGCGGCCTTTAAGGGCTATGAGATTGCATCACTATGGTTCCGCGTGAAAGTGGCGGGCTATACCTTGGCTGGCATGACAATGTCGCTGGTTCAGGGATTTTATAATTGGGTGATGCATTATAATTCACCGGACTATGAAACCACATCATCTTATTCAGGCATCATGGAAAAACTGCGCGTTATGAAAGAAGATCGTGCAATTGCCACCGCCGAACGCCGCGCAGCATGGGAAGCGGAAAAAGAGAAGATCAAAAAAGCCACAATGAAACGCCCCGTCCCGCAAGCGGATAATATGCCTGATCGCATGGTTGAGGAGGCTGCGCCTGTCGCGGCATCAGCGCTACCTGTTTCTTCTGCGCCGCCATCGGGGTCAATCTCTATTCCTGTTGTGAAACCACAACAAGCCTCAACCAAGCCGCAAAGCAAAGCCAAGGATTCATCGCAGCAACGCTTTGCCCTATCCGATGTTGACGGGGAATGGGAATTTCCACCTGTATCCTTGATACAAGAAGTACCGCCGGAAGTCACAGGACTAAAATTGAACGAAGATGCGTTGCGTAAAAATGCAGAATTGCTCCGCACTGTGTTGGAGGATTTCAATATCAAGGGCGATATCGTCAGTATCCATCCGGGGCCTGTGGTGACGTTGTATGAACTGGAACCTGCACCGGGCACGAAAACCTCACGCGTGATTTCGCTTAGTGATGACATTGCGCGTTCGATGTCGGCCATATCGGTGCGCTGTGCGGTTGTGCCGGGTCGTAATGTGATCGGGATTGAGCTTCCTAATAAAACGCGTCAAACCGTATATATGAAAGAGATGCTTCAATCACGCCTGTATGAAAAGACTTCGGCGAAGCTCCCCCTTATTTTGGGTAAGGATATTGGCGGGCAGCCCATCCTTGCCGATCTTGCCAAAATGCCGCATTTGTTGGTGGCAGGAACAACGGGTTCGGGTAAATCTGTTGCCGTGAACACCATGATTATGTCTTTGCTTTATCGTATGTCGCCTGAAAAATGTCGCTTTATTATGATTGACCCGAAGATGTTGGAGCTTTCTGTCTATGATGATATTCCGCATCTTCTCACCCCTGTTGTGACGGAGCCGGGCAAGGCCATCGTCGCGTTGAAATGGGCGGTCAAGGAAATGGAAGATCGTTATCGCAATATGTCGAAACTGGGCGTACGGAATGTTGAGGGCTATAACCAGCGCATTCGTGAGGCCATTAAAAACGACGAAAAAATCATGCATAAGGTGCAAACGGGTTTTGACCCTGATAACGGCAAACCAACCTTCGAAGATCGTGAAATGCCATTGGCGGAGCTTCCCTATATCGTGATTATCGTCGATGAATTTGCAGATTTGATGCTGGTCGCGGGTAAAGATGTTGAAAACGCAATCCAACGTTTGGCGCAAATGGCGCGGGCGGCGGGGCTGCATTTGATTATGGCAACGCAGCGTCCATCGGTGGATGTTATTACAGGCGTGGTCAAGGCGAACTTCCCGACCCGTATCTCCTTTCAGGTCACCTCTAAAATTGACAGTCGTACCATTTTGGGTGATTCGGGCGCGGAACAGTTGCTGGGTATGGGTGATATGCTTTACATGGCACCCGGTGGACGCATCACACGTGTCCACGGGCCGTTTGTTTCCGATGAAGATGTGGAAAAGGCCGCGAACTTCCTACGCGCGCAGGCAAAGCCCGCTTATATCGAAGATGTCATCAGCGAAGACCCTGATTTTGGCGGTAGCGAAGTGATGAACGCGATGTTCGGTGACGGCGAGAGTGATAACGGCGTTGATGAATTGTACGACAAGGCCGTCGCGATTATCACGCGTGAGGGCAAAGTATCGACAAGCTTTATCCAACGTCACTTGCAAATCGGGTATAACCGCGCCGCGCGCATCGTTGAGGAAATGGAGCGTCAAGGCGTTATCTCACAGGCAAACTCTGCCGGAAAACGCCAGATTTTAGTCAATGACCATAGCCGCGTTTAAATTTTGCTAAAAATATGAAAATAAGATACGTTTATTTATTGATATAGGTTGTATTTATTTATGATTTTGGGCTTCAAACAAGGTGCGGAAAAGTACTGAAAGCCTGACTTAGATATTAATTTAAGGTGATAAACGGGTGTCGCAAAGTTCCGAACAGAATGATTTTACAGACATTGATTTGCTGGATATTTTCGGCAATAAATCTTCTGATGACTATTATGATGTCAATCTGAGCGCACGGCGCGTTGCGGTTTTATCGCTCATCGAACCTGCGGCAGAGGCGACAGGCGTGAATGCGGACACGTTGCGCGGTATGTGGTGGGTGGAAAGCCGTTCAGGGCATCCTGAGATGCTGATCAGTCCCACAGGCGCAAAAGGTGATTGGCAATTTACAAAAGAAACACAGGCCAATGTTTTCCTGCATCACGGGCCTGATATTGCCGATAATCTTGAGAAATCAGGTTTTATGGCAGAAGCGCAGAACGTACGGATGTTTACGCGCGGTTTTCGTAATTTGGCGATTGAAAAATATGGAATAGAAACGGCAGGCTTAGCGTTGGATGAAAGCGAATCCAACGATCTGTTCAGAGGGAAATCATTATCTTGGGGCGGTGATATTGTGCCTGCAAGAAATTCATTTTTTAAAAATCCGCGCAGTTTTGAAAATTTCGATAACGGGCAGTTGCAGACAGGCTATAACATTTTGGCGTTGGATGAGAACAGTAATATTCTCGAAAGAATGGACAGAACGCGCCTAGACTTGCCTGCCACAATGACCTTTACGGCGGCGTATTACATCAAAGAGATTGCCGAGGATGCCAATATAGATGCAAGCAATTACAATAATGCCGGCGCTTTATATGCCGGCTATAATATTGGTCCGGATAATGCGGCTAGATTACAAGGCGCGCTTGCTGATTCTTCGAATGCGATGGGCGCGATAGGTTTTGCTGCAGAACAAAATCCATATTTTTTCCGTGGTAATGCAACAGGGACGGAAGCTTTGGGGAATTATCAAAGCGCCGTTGATGAGTGGCGGAATTTTAGATTATACGATCTTGAACCCTCTCAGAATTTGGTTGAGGGCGTTGCGCGGGGCTTAAGAGAAAACACCACCAATCCCGACATTAACCCGTATGATGTTTACAGTAACGTCATGGAAGATCGGGGGTATTATGATCGCGCTGAAAATATTCAGGCGACAAGAAACTCTCCTTTTCTATATGCCTCTACAACAAGCGGCATCAACATACCGTTCAATGTATCATCTGACCTGCTATATAATTACAGTTTTGACCCTGTCCCGCATATAGATCCCGACGATTTCACACTATCAAGAGATGAAAAAGCGCTGCTTCTTTTGCATGAAGAAACAGACCCTGATTTTTTACCTGTGCCGAAATAACCTGTTTGAACGCGCACGTAGCAATATCATAGCGTTATGCTGCGCGTTTTGTGTCCGAATCTTTTTGATGCGTTGAGAGGACCTGCGTCAGGAAATCTTGCCCCCATGCATTAACATCATGTGTTTCGATGATCTCTGCCATTCTGCGTATACGCGCTTTTTTATCACCATTTGTGGCGGTCAGCGCTTTATGCAGCGTTTTGGACATGTCGTTTAAATCATAGGGATTCACAAGGAACGCGCCGTGTAATTCTACGGCAGCACCTGCAAATTCCGACAGCACGAGCGCGCCGGAAATATCCGAAGCATGTTTCGCCATGACATATTCCTTGGCCACAAGGTTCAGCCCATCGCGCAGGGGCGTTACCCATGCAACATCGGCGGCCTTGTAATAGGCAATCACATCCTCAAAGGGAACCATGCGGTTGATATAATGGATCGGCGTCCAGCTATAGGTGCCGTAGCGTCCGTTGATCAGGCCAACGTGATAGGCAATATCCTGACTGATTTCCTCATAAATCTTCATGCCTTTGGCGGCAGGTGTACACACCATGATGAGGGAAACTTTGTCGCGCAGATGCGGGTAATCCTCAAGGAAACGCTCAAAGGCTTTCAGCTTTTCAATCGGGCCTTTGGTGTAATCGGTGCGCTCGATCGACAGGACATATTGTCGCTCGCCAATTTCTTCTTTGATTTTATCATAGAGGGTTTGCACCTTTTTCGTATTGACCAGATCTTCGATATTTTTGCAGTTAATGCCCACAGGATGCGCCCCAAGACGCAGCGTGTTCAGCTCCGTCGTCAATGAGGTCACATAACGATCAACACCAATGGCACAGCCATAAGATTTGAATCGGGGCGAGGCATATTCCTTTTTATTGATTTCGGTTTGGTAATTAGACCGCACCACATTCACAAAATTATTCACATATTGCGGAATGTGAAAGCCAACGTAATTACATTGTAAGAGGGAGTTGATAATCTCGCGCCGCCAAGGCAGCATGTTGAAAATATCTGCTGATGGAAAGGGCGTATGATGATAAAAGGCGATCTTCACATCCGGCCTGATTTGGCGCAATAATCCGGGAACCAACCATAAATTATAGTCATGCACCCACACAACGGCGTCTTGTGCGGCTTCTTGTGCGGCTTTCTCGGCGAAGATGCGATTGATTTCAACAAAGTGATCCCAATGATCATGGTCGAAAACGGCGCGCTCGTGGAAAGAGTGCAGCAATAACCAGAAGGCTTCTTTTGAGAAAACCTCATAGAAGGTTTCGACATCCTTTTTGGTTAAAGGGATGCGACAGACTTTCAGGTTTTCGTACTTTTCTTTATCGACAACGACATGCTCTTCGAAATTTTCGGGCGTACGCGTATCTGAAAACGACCATGCAATCCATGAGCCTTTTTGTTTTTCACTGAAAAAACCCAACAGCGTTGGAATAATCCCGTTCGGGCTGCTGTGTTTTTGGCGTAGTGTTTTGCCTTTTTCTTCAACTTCTTTATAGGGCAGGCGGTGATATACCATCACCAAATCGGCATCGCCATATTGATCTGGCGGGGTAATGGTCGTGCTTTTGGGTGCCATGTCAAAATGTTGCAAAGCTTCCATAATGCCGTCCGTACCATCAGCCTTGGAAAAATAGGCTTGTTCAATATTTTTGGTCGCTTCTTTTAACGGCTTTTCCGCATTATTCAGCACAACACCGCGATAGCCGGATTTGTACATGCTCAGATCATTCATGGTGTCACCGGCAACCATCACATTGCTGTGCGGTATGCCAAGCTGATCAATAAGTGCGCGCAGGGTTGAGCCTTTATTGACATCTTTCGGCAGGATATCGAGGTAAATTTCATTGGAATACAGAACGTCGCAATTGCATTGTTCCAACTGTTCGATGATCGAATCGGGTTTGTCTTTGGGATCGACATAAAACGACATGCGGCGTTCTTGCGGTTGATCCTGACGCTTGAGGGACTGCAATGCATCGATCTGTGAAATATCATGCAGGGCTTCTTGCCAGCGTTTTGAAATATTATGTTGTATGGGCTGTATATGTTCTTGCGTTGCGCCGTTTATCACGGTGGCGCCGACATCACCAATAATATAATGGGGCATCGGGATAAACATATCATCAAGGATAGGAAGAATGATTTCGGTGTTCCGTCCTGTTACAAACACGAGAAGGAAATTCGGGTTATCCTTCAAAAATTCGTATAATTTGTCTTTTTTTCTGTCTTTGCTTTCTAAAAATGTCCCATCCAAATCTGTAGCGAGGACATAAACCTGATCCTTTTTGAGGTCGGTGATAACAACAGTCTCCTTTTTGTTTTTTTGTGCAGTGCATATAACCATAGGGATAGCAGAGCTATCAGAAAAACGCAAGGAAACCGCCTTTTTTACTGTAGTGATGGTGTATTGATGCGAGAGAATCACCCCATAATGACGTATGTTTCCAAAGGTTTTCCGCAGGCGCATACGTATAACCCTTAACTATCGCTTTGCGCGTCTATCACAAATTGATAGGATCGAACGGTCACGATATGAAGGTACAAAATAATGATGAAATATGCGTTTCGGCTTTTGCTGACAGTTGGTTTTTTAGGGGCGATGATGCCTGCCGGTCATGCGGCGGACGTGCGCGATGCGTCTGTTGCCGATATTGAAAAGGCGGAAACATATCTTCAGGATATGAAAACCGCGCAGGCACGCTTTGTGCAGACCACGCATGACGGCACGCAGTTGGTCGGGACATTCTATTTGAACAGACCGGGCAAGCTTCGCTTTGATTACGACGAACCGATTGAAAACTTTGTCGTCGCGGATGGCCTGTTTATTTATTTCTATGATGCTGAGTTGGAGGAGCAAACAAACGCGCCGATACAATCAACACTCGCGAATTTCTTCTTGCGTAAGGATTTCTCCTTATCGGATGATTTGATTGTGAAGGACGCCAAATGGGCGGGGGGCTTGCTCCAGATTAAAGTGATTCAGGCCGAAGAGCCTGAGGCAGGGTCTATCACCTTCGCCTTTAGTGAAAAGCCTTTCACCTTGAAGAAATGGCGGGTGATTGATCCGCAAAATATGATCACAGAGGTGGAGCTTTTCTATCTGAAAAGCGGCGTCAAATTCCCCAAAGGCATGTTTGTGTACGCCGATCCGAAGAGAGCAGACGGAAAGCCGAATTATAATGAATGAAGGGCCGCTGGAGCATTTGATCCGCATGTTATCGGGTTTGCCGGGGTTGGGTAATCGCTCTGCGCGCCGTATTGCGCTGCATCTTTTGTCCAAGCGGGGCAGTTTGATGATGCCGTTATCGCATGCTTTGTCGGACGCTGCGGAGAATGTAAAGAGCTGTAGCAGTTGCGGTAATCTCGATATGATTGACCCCTGTGCGATTTGTTGCAGCCCGAAACGCGACAGAACGCAAATCTGCGTCGTCTCACAAGTCAGTGATGTGTGGGCGATTGAACGTACGGGCGCTTATAAGGGGCTGTATCATGTATTGGGCGGCTTGCTCAGTGCGTTGGATGGAATCGGGCCGGAAGATCTGCGCATTAATTTGCTGGTTGAGAATGTCAAAGCATCGAACGATGCGCTGGAGGAGGTCATTCTTGCACTGAGTGCAACGGTGGATGGTCAATCCACCGCGCATTATATTTCTGACCATATCGTGCCGTTAGGGGTGAAAGTATCACATCTGGCCCATGGCGTTCCGGTTGGCGGAGAGCTTGATTATCTTGATGATGGTACGATCACCACGGCTCTGCGCTCCCGCGCTTGATAGAAACCTATTCCTAAATATAGAGCGTGCCGCCGCTGCTCGCCTGAAGGGCGGCAATATGCGTGTAATGCGCCGTGTGATCGCCGCCGATGGATACATCATAATACAGACCTGCGGGTAAATAATGATCGCTGCTTGTCGCTGTAATAGCCGCATCACCAAAGGCGATATAGGTCGGCACATCGGCGTACAGGCTGATGATTTGTGTGTCGGCGCTGAAGGCTTCTGCGTTGCGCGCGGATGTACCGCTCACGGTAATGGTATGCGCGCCATCTGATTTCATACGCAATGCGGGGATGGGGTTATCGTTTAAATCCTGCGGTAATAAAGTCGTCATCTTGTTTTCTCCTTAACAAATAAAAAACCCTGCGCGAGATATCCGGCAGGGTGAAGATAGATTTCGGGTGATTTGAGTTACAATATAGGATTATTATCCCACATTGTCAAGTTTACTCACACTGATACAGGACGTATTTCTTTTCACGTGTGCCGTAAGCGCGTATCCAGAAGATCGAAAACAGTCCCCATCCTGAAATCCAGAGCGCGGTTGCCTCGCGTGATGGCTCCAAAATAATGTGGCAAACAGTCAGCAAAACCACGAGGGCAATACCGACCAGAATATTGCCGGTGCTTCTGTTTTTCTGCACCAGCGCAAAAAGAAGAATGGCGGTGCTGTAGAGTGCCAGCAGCACAAGGATCGTGTTTGGGTTACCGATGTCGATAAGGCTGGTGTCTGACAAGGCGGGATAGAGCGCATTTAATGACAAGCCGCTATGCAGAGTAACAAGGCTCAGGCAGAGGAGTGCGGTGAACAGCCCCGCCAGCATGCGTGAGATCTTTGCGCTATAGGCATAGCTCTGCCCCGCCCAGAAGGCTGCGCCGATCATGAATAAGGTGCACATCGTTTCCATGAGCGCGACTTTTGACACAACGGGCGTAGAAATATGGAGCTGAAAAGCGGTATAGAACAACGCCAGAACGAACCATAAAATCGTGCGATCATGCAGACAGTACAGCGCAAGCATGCCGCGCTTCATATTGCGTCCTGCGCTCATACGATGCATGAGATCATAGGCCAGCGCAGAGGCTTGCCCGTTATGATTTTTGGAAACAACGTCATTTTTGGCATAGGCTTCGTAATGTTCGCTCATTTCATAAAGCGTCAATGTGCGCAAGGCCGTGTATGTTCCCCATAAAATGGCGAGGAAACCGATATGGGCAGACCCCATATCAATAAACAGAAAGCTGAAAACACTGATCGTGACCAACGCCATATACAAAAACAATCCGGGGTGTTTCGATGAATAGTAAGACATTACAGAGCTCCGGAATCCAGTGTAGACAAAGTGGTTAGAGATTTTATGAGTTTTTGCGTGATGATATCGGGATCATCTTCAGGGTGCTGGGTTGCTTGATTTTCGGTCACGTCATAGTCCCCTGCGGCAGGCTCTATGGCGTTAGGATCAAAGGTATTTTCATCCATTATTTCTGCCTCAGCGTAGTAGGGCGCATGGATCATCGCGTCGGACAATACGGAATCGTGGCCGTTTCCGTTGATAAGGAAAAAGCCGAGAGTGATTTGTAGGCAGGAAAACAGGGCGACAAAGAGGAACGCCCCGCGCCTCGAATGATGAGGTTCAGCGAATCGCATGCCTTATAATATGCGATTTTTGCTTTTCTTTATACGGGTTTGTAAGCACCATAGTCACTTACGACCTCTCCGTAGCCTAATTGGACGTGTTTTTTGACGTCAATATGGCTTAAAACCGTTGCGATTCTTGGTGTTCCGAATTTTAAGAATTGTGATATTCCGCTGTGGACAACTTCGCGGCGTGTTTTGTGCCAAGCCACAACATACAGTAATAGATCACTATTTTTCTGTATTGCGCGTGCATCGGACACAGCCATGCAGGCCGGCGTATCGATAATGATCAGGTCATATTCCTGTTTCAATACGGCGATTAGTTTATCCATTTTTCGTGAAGACATCAGGTCGAGCGCACTGTTGGGAACAGAGCGACCATATAAAACATGCAGGCCGCGTGCGACGGTTTTATCAATAACGTCTTCCAGTTTGTTTCTGCCGCTGAGGTAATCAACCAAAGACAATGTGTTTTTCGTCCCCAAAGATGTGTGGATGCTGGGCTTGCGTAGGTCGGCATCAATCAATAAAACGCGCGTCCCTGACTTCGCCGCAATGCGTGCAAGCCAAGAACAAAGTGTGGTTTTGCCTTCGTTCGGTTTTGAGGATGTGATGGCCACAACTTGACCTTCTTTACCCTTGCTATTGGTGCGTAACTTGATGTTCAAGTGCAGCGTACGCATGGCCTCTGCCAGATCGGAATCGGGATGATCCATGGCAAAGTCTGCCAGAGCCTTGTCCTGATCACCTGTGACTTTGGGAACCAAGCCATAACAAGGCTGATTTAATGTGGCCTCAAGTTGGCGTCCGTTTAGGAATGTTTTGCGGTTTTTCTCAATCAAAACAACAATGGCAATCGCAATGAACAAGGAAAACAGAAACGATAACCCCACCAATGACAGGCGATTGGGATAGATGGGGCGCAGGGGCATGGTGGCTGGCGTGATGACATTCACGTTCAGCGTTCGAGCAAAATCAAGCGCGGTTGACGGCAGGGTGTTAATTTCAAGTTGCGTAACAGCCGTTTCTGCGCCTGACAGGCTGGTTTCAATATTATTGAGTTTTTCACCGTAACGCAGCGTATCGAGATCATTATGCGGTGGTTGCGCCGCGCTGTCCAATGCGCTGAGTTTGATTTTCGTCCGATCATAATCGGCTTTGATACGGCTCATGATCGCGTCATTTTCCTGATCAATCTGCGTGGTGATCAGAGCGATTTCCGATTTCGCATTTTTAATCAGCGGGTGCTTATCGCCATAACGCAAGGAAAGCGTATCGAGCTTCGCTTGTTGGGCGCGTTGTTCTTGGGTGAGGCTCTGGATAACCGCAGAAGAGGTAATGGCAGGCGCATCAGGATTACGAACAAGCTGCCCTTCCGCATTTAAGAATGGCGTAAGCTGTGTCTTTAAAACGCTATATTTCTGGCTGGTCTTTTGATAGGCCGCCTCATTGTCATTATGTTGTTCGGCGGCGATGACTGAGGATTGTGTTGATTTTAACGCAGCGACCGTATCGCGGATATCATTCAATTCTTCTTTGAGTGAGATTGACCAGTCATCATTGGAATCTTGCTGTGGCTGTTGATTGATATAATCAATATTCCGATTCGCGACATAGTGGCGGATAAAGGCGCTCAATATACGTGTGGCCTTTTCAGGCGTGTGATCCGTGTAGGATAATTCCAGAATATAGGAATGGGGGAGGTGCGATACGTTGAGCGGCTCTAATACCTTATGAAGCAGCGCCGCATGATCGCGTGACAGAGATTTTTCTACGGGTTCTTCATTTGGTGCGTTCAGGTTTAAGGATTTGAACTTGGAATGATCTTGTGGTGCTTGCCCATCAATAAGGTCAGCATCATTAAATAAGTTTAGCCCCGCAACAACCTGCCGCGCCATGCTCAATGATTTGATGTAATGTTCCTGCGTGGTGACATAGGTTTCATCTTCGCCATTAAATGCGATTTGCGCTTTGGCCATGTAAACGGGCTGAATGCTTTGAATGAGAAGCGCAATAAGTGAAAAACAGATCAGGAAA
>TARA_R110001592_G_scaffold23456_1_pt1 | contig 64256 bp, 49 predicted proteins | sample TARA_R110001592 | Tara Oceans TARA_R110001592 (sample SAMEA4398387) | marine metagenome | biome: Polar Biome; feature: [SRF] surface water layer (ENVO:00010504); material: water (ENVO:00002006), including particulate matter (ENVO:01000060) such as... | depth 5 m | reverse complement strand
CCGTCGATTTAAAATTAAACAGTCTTTCGAAGGTAAAACCTCCATCAATATCGCCATGCAATCTCACTACTCTGTACTCAAATCTCAGTACTATTACAGCCTTCTCAAAATACTATATAAACCGAGAATCCGCAGCTGCCGCAGCTCTTTTGATTGAGAACCAATGGCAATGGAACTCCTTCCACCAACCCTAGCGGCAAATCGCAGGGCTATGTAATTGTTGATTTAAAACCTATCAGTCCTTCGAAGGTAAGACCTCCATCAATATCGTCATGCAATCTCAATACTCTGTACTTTGTACTCTGTACTCTGCATTACAAAACCATATCCACATGAGGAATACCGTCTTCTAAATATGATTCAGAAATAGTTTTAAAACCAAAAGATTTGTAAAAGTCTTCTAAGTATTCCTGTGCTTGCGCCTTAATCTTTTGCCCGGGGAAGTCTTTTTGTAATTGTTCTACAGCGCGCTTTACTAGTTCTCTTCCTAATCCTTGGCCTCGAAAGTTTGAATGACAGATTACACGGCCTATGCTTACCTCTGGGTAAACCGTATGAGGAGGACATAAACGAGAATAGGCTGCTAATTGCCCATCTGCATAAGCGAAAAGGTGACCTACTAACTTGTCATTATCGTCTATTTCGGGATAAGCACAATCTTGTTCCACTACAAAAACATCTACGCGTAATTTGTAGATATCAAATAGTTCATCGCGCTCCAGCTCTTGCCACTTTTTATACGTCCATTCCATTGGCCTAAATTAAAAAGCCCTCTTGCAAAAACAAGAGGGCTCTAAAATTTATATCGAACTCAGTTTAAAACTTACAGAGTCCAGCTAACACCCACATTTACCATATTGTAAGCGGGGCCTTTTCCTGCACGGAAAAACTCGTTTAAATCGTAGCTGGCATTAATTTTAAAAGAATCAAAGCCAACTTGTGCCATTACACCGTAGCGAAAACGTTGGGTATAAAAATCATCGTAGGTTTTAGTTTCTACTTCACGATATTGAGCGGTATTGTATTCCGCTTCGGTTTTCGCAAGTAAGCGAATACCTGCATATCCACCCACTCCAAGGGTAAAGGCCTCATCACGTTTTCCCGCATCGCTAAAGTCTAATTGTAACATTACCGGTATATTAAAATAGGCGATGTGATATTTGTTCTCTTCATAACCCAGATTAGTTGCAATTGTGTCAAATACCGCGGCTGTACCATTATTAATCAGTACCTCATTACCCTCTAACTGGAAGTTATGCCAGCTGAAATCGATTCCATATTTTAAATAAACCTTGCTGTATGGATTACCAATTCTAGATTTCGCACCGTAGCCTAAATTAAAAGATCTGCTTCTCCAAAAATTTAACTGTCCTGCAATATCTTCTACTAAGTACTGTCCATCTTCCAGCTGCTGGTTAAAGCCAAAACCTATGTCGAAATAACTTTCGGTACGGTTTATTTTTTTACTCTTTTTACGTTTTCCCTCGTCAAAAAGGTCCTTAAACCTAATTTCTGTCTCTTCTTCTGTAACTTCCTCGTCTTGATCTTTTAAGATTACGCCATCTTTAGAAATTACGATTCGTTTTTTTACGGGATCAGCCTCGGTACTATCATTGTCTTCACCGCCCATATTTGGAAGTGGTGGCACGGGTGGGGGTGGTGGAGGGGTTGCCATAGTACTGTCGTTTTCCAAATCTCTTTCTACTTGTTCACCCCAAGCTTCCATGCCTTCAGCAAATTTCTTTGCCCAAGATGCCATACGTTCACCGTAAGCTTCACCCCATCTTTCCATTACTTCTTCAAAGTGATCCATACCTTCTTCAAAGTTGTCTTCCGCCTTATCTCTAAGCTCATCCGCTTCTTCTTCGCTAAGCTTACCTTCTGCTTCAAGCTTATCAATTTTAGCCATTATTTGCTGCTGTTTAGCTTGCATTTTACCTACTTCGCGAGTTGCAAAACCTATCATAGTGGCTAGGTCGGCTTGACTTAAATCTTTCTCACCTGGATCGAATGTTATGGTATTCTCTTCAATTTGTATTTCTAAAGAACGTCTGGCATTCGTGTCTGTTTGCGCTTGTACCCCCAAGCCCGTTAAGGCGAAGGCTAAGGCCATAATTACTTGCTTTTTCATATCTGTTTTTGTTTTTCGTTTAAAATTTATAGTGTTTCTCTTGATTGATTTCATAATTCTATTCTTCCATTAATTGTTTCCAACTTTCTGCAATTTGGGCGGTCCAAATTTCCAGCGCGGCTCCCAAGGCACTCATGCTTTCACGCATTGCCTCGCCGCTTTGTTTTAAGAGATCTTTCTGCTTAGCGCTGAGGTTGGGATAGTCTTCTGCCAACTCTTGTCGATAAGCTTTAATTCGTTCTAAGCTTTCGTCAATCTTCTTGCGGCTTTCCCGTAAACTCTTATCTAAATCTACTTTTTCCAAGGCTTCAACCTTCGCGTCGAGTAAATCTGAAAACTTCTCTATTTGGTTTTCCAAATACTCCATCTCCGCACTGAGAGAGTCGATTAATTCTTCCTTTTTCTCTTGAGCTTGTAAAAAGCTTGAGGCAATAAGAAGGGCTGCTAATAATATAATTCTCATATTATTTAGAGTTTGCAAATTGACGATTGATAAAATCGGGCAGCGGAATACTAAGTTCTGGATTTGCTTTGGGTAAAGTGGGTCTTTCTCCCGCAACGATGCGATCAAATTGATTTGTAGCATAGGCCCATAACCTCTCGCCCAACTCCGCACTTTCGGCTACTGTTGTATCAGGACCGTAATAGCCTTTTACCTCAGGAATATGTACCTTAATTTTTAAGCGGCCGGGCTGTTTTGTTAAGAGCTCGGGCTCTTCCATTCCCAAAATCTCGGCGCCTGGTGCTTCACTTTCATTAAGAGCTAATAAAGGATCGGCATTAAAGGTTTTAAGCACGGGAATAAGCCTCGCTTTTTTAGGACTCACTTTGGCCGGAGTGCTTTTGGGGTCCTTTGCCGTTGGGCTTTTTGGATTTTCCTTAGGGTCCTTTTGTTTGGGCTCAGTATCAGGGCCTTCTTCAGTAGCACTTATTGCTTGTGCAGGGTTTTGTTTGCTTGTTAGCTCTGGCACATTGGCCTTATCGCGCTCTATTCTCAAGTTCATTAAGCGCTCCGAATTACTGTTGAAGTAGACCAATGAAGACAGACCTATTAAGAGGGCTAAAGTAGCGGCTCTTAAGTAAAAAATCGGTGCTAACTTTTTGCGTGGTGCGGCTTGCTGAGCAGCAATTTTCTCCCAAACCTGCTCTGAAGCTTTCATTTTGTGTTCTCCCAGCTTTTGCTGAAAAAGAGAATCGATGGGGTTATTGGTTTTCATCATTAATTATTTTTATACAACAGTTGATGTTGCGCTAACTTTTCTTGTAATTTCTTTCGAGCCTTACTAAGCTGACTCTTGCTTGTGTTCTCGGAGATTTCTAACATCTCCCCAATTTCTTTATGATTATAACCCTCGATTGCATAAAGGTTAAATACCGTTTTATAACCTATTGGTAATTGATCAATCATTACCATTAAATGCTCTGCATCATAGTGGTGTTTTACACTGGCTTCGCCAAAGGCATTGCTGCGTTCTTCGTCTACCTCTACAAAAAGGTTTTTCTGGTAGCGAATGAAATTAAGCGCTTCTCTTACCATTATCCTTCTCATCCAGGCACCTATTGCTCCTTCGCCTCTAAACTGATCAATATTCTTAAAGAACTTTATGAAACCATTGGAAAGCACTTCTTCTGCATCTTCAATTCCTTTGGTATAGCGACGGCACACGGCTAACATCTCTCCACTATAACGCTGGTAAAGATCGCGTTGCGCTTGAAGGTTACCCTTCTTGCACTGCTTTATCAAGCGTTGTTCGTTGTCCGGAAGATTGAAAACCTTAGTCATTGTATCGTCGTTCATAGATATGACACTTTAAATGTTTAAAAGGGTTGCTTCACCCTGATAATTTTATCGTGAAATCTGTTAACTGGTCGAAAAATAAAGCTTTCTCCTGTGGTAATCAGATAGATTTGTCGAAATTAGTAGCAGAAATTTCCATTATGAAAAGCTTCCCAATGTCTAAAACCACTATCTTTCTTGGCCTTACTTTATTCTTAAATATTTCTTGTAAGAAGGACAATAGTGAGCCCCTTGCTAGCAGCCCAAGTTCTTATAGTTTAGAGGAGCTTCCGGTAAGTGCGAGTTTTAACTTTAATACCGAAACTAACATTCAACTTAATATTAACGACTTCACTACGGAAAAAGTAAAGTATTATGTATTTGCCGTATTTGATGGTCAAGAGGAAGAGCTTATTGCCACGCGGATGGCTCAGCCCGGTACCAATAGCTTAGAACTAGTTCTGCCAACCTTCTGCCCAAGGATTCGCGTTGAACGCAACCAAAATGGACGCATTACTTCACGATTTTTAGAAATAGATGCTAAGAGCCTAAACCTTAGTTTTTCAGGTAAAAAGTCGGAAATGGAAGACTGTAAAGAAACGCTATATGCTGTTAATGGTCAAGGAGGCTTTTATGCTTTAGACGTGGAAAGCGGGACTTATACTTCCACCGCTTTACCAAACCTAGTTGGAGGTGGCTCTATCGCTTGCGCCGTGAATAAGGATAGTAATATTGTTTACTATAATACCGGAACCACGCTTCGATACTACGACTATAACACTGGCACTTTTCATGTAGCACAGCAAGGCAATCCTTTTAATGGCAGTTACCCTAGAATGGAATACAATCACACCAACGGGTTATTATACATCGCGCGAAACGAAGATATGTACATCATTAACCCTCTAAACAACGCGGTTGTAAGCAGCTTTGATATAGTCGGCCTTGAGGCACCCGTAGGCGGCGGTGATGTTGCAATAGCCGATGACGGAACAATATTTATGTGCTGTTTCAGTGGTCTTTATCGAATAGAAGTTAATGGTAGCATTGCAAATGCCACGCGCATTTCCGCCGAAAACCTACCCTTCCAACCGACTTCCATGGCTATAGATCGCAATGATCGTCTTTACCTAGCTACTAATGATGCAAATGCCCAACTCATTGAAATGGACAAGGTGGATGGCGCTTGGTCGGTGGTACAAACTTATAATCACAAAATCAACGACCTTGGTTCTTATAAATGCGATATTTCCCAATTAGCAAATATTGATAGTGATAACGACGGAATTATTGATGCTCAAGATGATTTCCCTAATGACCCTAATGCAGCTCATGCTCAGTATACTCCCTCTGATATTGGTTGGGGCTCTCTATCCTTTGAAGACTTATGGCCCTCGCGCGGTGATTACGATTTTAACGATTTAGTAGTAAATTATCGCTTTACCCAAGTGGCTAATGCTAATAACCAAGTTGTGCGCTTAGAAGGACGTTTTCGCGTGAAAGCAATTGGCGCATCCTTTCGCAATGGTTTCGGATTTAAGTTAGACGTAGATGCCAATCTAATATCTAGCGTAAGCGGATTTAACCATACAGATAATATTATAAGTGTCGACGGAAAAGGTTTAGAAGCCGGCCACAGCAACGGCTCTACCATTATTGTGTTTGACGACGCCTTTGATAATATTCCCGCTCCTGCTAGTGGCTTGTTTATTAATACCGAACGAAACAGCCCCATTGTAACTGGAGAGATGATTGAAGTGATTATCAATTTTACCAATCCCATTGATGCTGGGCTATTAGGAAACGCCCCTTTCAACCCCTTCATTTTTATTAATGGCGATCGTGGAAGAGAAGTACATTTAGCTGACAAGCCTGCGACCGATCTAGCGAATGCCAGTTATTATAATACTGGCCATGACGATTCCGATCCGGCCTTTAATCGTTTTTACCGCACCGAGAACAACTTACCTTGGGCCATCAATATTATCCATGAGTTCCGCTATCCGGTAGAAAAAGTTCCGATTAACAATGCTTATAATTTCTTCAATGCCTGGGCCTTAAGTAGCGGCGCAAGCTACTCTGACTGGTATAAAGATAATGCTGGTTATAGAGATGATAATGATCTGATTTTGAATTAATTCCACCCCTACTTAACAAGTGAGCCCTGATCTACTTAGACCTAAGGCTCGCTTTTTTATTGTTCGACCATTGGCTACGGCATAGCCATAACTGAGCTTCTTGATCTCATCTATTTAGAGCTTAATAAGACCTTAACATTAGAGTCTTTACTATGCGTACCTTCGCAAAGTATGAGAGATCAAAATAAAAGTAAGAAAAGGCTAAAAAGGTTAGCCAAAATTGAGAAGTCTATTTTAGGCGTGCTGCGTGAAGACCGCCTGAAAATGCTAAATTATAAGCAGATTTCTGCCAAGCTAGGTATTAACGATTTTAATGAAAGAGACTTAGTTTTAAGAGCTATCGCATCTTTGCGCAAGCAAGATTTTATAGAAGAACCCGAAAGAGGGAAATACCGCTATAAGCACAGCGATCACTTTGTAGAAGGTCGCGTAGATCTTACCTCCAAAGGTTCGGCTTATGTAATTTGTGAAGAGTTAGATCAGGATGTGTACATCACGCCTAATAATACCAATACCGCTTTACAGGGCGATACGGTAAAGGTTTTACTTTATGCCCAACGCAAAAACAAAAAACCCGAAGGGGAAATTGTTGAAATTATTGAGCGCTCCAGAGATGAGTTTGTAGGCACCATAGAACTGAGCAAAGACTTTGGCTTTTTAGTGCCCGACAGCAAGAAAATGCTGGTAGACATTTACATTCCCAAAGAAAGTTTAAATGGGGCTAAACACGGCCAAAAGGCTATTGCAAAAATCACGTCTTGGCCCCCGAAAGCGAGTTCTCCTTCGGGCGAAGTGCTTGAGGTTTTAGGAAACCCCGGCGACCACGAAGTAGAAATCCACAGCATTTTAGCCGAATACGGCCTTCCCCGCTTCTTCCCGAAAGAGGTAGAGCTGGAAGCCGAAGAAATTAGAGAGGAAATTAGTGCGGCAGAAATCGCCAAGCGCCTCGACTTCCGTAAAACTTTAACCTTTACCATCGATCCGCATGATGCCAAAGATTTCGATGATGCCCTTTCCTTCAAGAAGTTAGAAAATGGCAATTACGAAGTAGGCGTGCACATTGCCGATGTTACCCATTATGTGCGCGAAGGCAGCGCTTTAGAGCGAGAAGCGCAAGAAAGAGCGACCTCGGTTTACCTGGTTGATAGAGTTGTGCCGATGTTACCCGAAAAGCTTTCCAATAAGGTTTGCTCCTTACGCCCGCACGAAGAAAAATTAACCTTTTCGGCAGTTTTTGAAATTAGTCCTGAAGCGCAAATTATTAACCGCTGGTTTGGCCGCACTATTATATATAGCGACCACCGTTTTAGCTACGAACAAGCGCAGGAGGTAATTGAAACTAAAGAAGGGCCCTTAGCGGAAGAAGTAAACATCTTAAACGATCTCGCTTTAATATTGCGGGCCGGCCGTATGCAAGATGGCGCCTTGGCCTTTGATCGCGCGGAAGTAAAATTCCATCTTAATGAAAAAATGGAACCCATTGGCGTTTACTTCAAAGAATCGAAAGAATCCAATCACCTCATCGAAGAGTTTATGCTTTTAGCCAATAAAAGCGTAGCCGAATTTGTGGGTCTGAACGATCAGAAAAAACCGAGTGGCAAAACCTTTGTTTACCGAATTCACGATAACCCCGATCCCGAAAAACTGCGCAGTCTTGGCAATTTTGTAAAGCAATTTGGCTATTCTGTAAACTATAATAATGCTCGCGCCATCAGCAGCAGCTTAAATAAACTTTTAGGGGAAGTAAAAGGCAAGGCCGAGGAAAACATGATTTCCAAATTGGCCATTCGCAGTATGGCGAAAGCAGTATATAGTACCGAAAATATTGGTCACTACGGCCTAAGCTTCGACTATTACTCGCATTTCACTTCGCCCATTCGTCGTTATCCTGATATGATGACACATCGGCTTTTGCAGACCTTCCTCGATCGTCAAGCAAATCCTGGTAGAGAACGTTTTGAAGAACTGTGCGAGCATAGCAGCGACCGCGAAAAACTGGCCACAGAAGCCGAACGCGACTCGGTGAAGTATATGCAAGTGAAATTTATGGAAGACAAAGTAGGAGAAACCTTTATGGGCTCTATTTCTGGCGTTACCGAATGGGGTGTTTTTGTGGAATTACGCGAAAATCACTGCGAAGGCATGATTAGAATTCGTGATTTTAAAGACGACTACTATAACTTTGACGAAGCGAATTACTGCATCGTTGGCGACCGCTACGGCAAGGTTTTTCAACTGGGAGACGCCATTGCGGTGATGGTTAAAAACGCCGATTTAGAAAGAAAACAATTGGACTTTGTTCCCGTCTAAAAAAGTTTAATTTTAAGGCCTTTAAGAAACAGGGATATGGATAAAAAGAAACTCGAAACTTTAATACTAGTTGTTGGCATTGTGGTGGTTGGCGCTGCTTTAGCTTTAATCCTTTTAGGAGGTGAAAACCCAAATAGCCCACTCTACACCAATATTACATTTGCGGTAGGATTCCTCTTTTACATCATTTACAATATGATGTCTACGGCTGGTCTGCAAAAAGAAATCAAAGATTTACAAAACCACGTAACCGCTTTAAAAGAAGAAAGTGCTCGCCAAAAAAAGGAAATTGAAAGCAAAACATCCGAACTCAGTGCAGCTCAAGGCGAGATTGGGCGCTTAAAGCAAGAAGGGCAAAAAATGCTGGCCGACAATAAAAAATTAAGCGAAGAACTACAATCATTAAAAGATAGCTTGAAGGAAAATAACGAAGGTTAGATCGCTGGTTTTACTTTTTTATTTATTTCCCTTAATGTCAAGTGTATCTTTCCCAACGGTATAAGCATAAGCTGAAGAAGGTAGAAACTGAAAATGGACATCCGCATATTCTACTTCTCCCTCTTTACTTAAGGAGGTAACAATTGGTGTCTTAATATCGTTTTCTTGGCAAAATTTAATCAGACTTTTTAATTCTTTTGGTTTTTCAAAATACCGGTCAGACCATTTAATCTCAAGAGCCCAAATAGGCTTTAATGAGTTATCGCTTAGTCCAACCATATCTACTTCGCCATTACTCCATCTCGCGTAATATGGTGTGAACCAATCTCGATGCATCCATTGCGCAAATATGGCTGTCTCAACCATGTTTCCTATCATTTCATCGGTTGATGTAATAGGCGTGAACAAAGCACTTCTTAAGGAAGGGTTGGTGAGATAAATTTTAAAAAAATTATCGCGTTTAAATCTTTTACCACTTTGATCAATGCGTTTTACTTGTTTTATCAGGAAAGCGGCTTCTAAATACTCGATATACTTTTTTAAAGTGTTTTTCGGTACTTGAGATTGCTTACTCAAAGTTTCAAGCGAAAATTCACTACCACTATTGTAGGCAATTGTGGTGAAAAGTGAGTATAACTCTCTTGTATCGCTTATACCATATAGACTTGGCAAGTCTCTAAGGATAACTTTATCTACAATATCCTGTCTAATATATCGCCCAGGGTTCGCTTGAATTTTCTCGGAAAGTATTACTTCTGGGTACCCACCAAAGTTGATATAATCTAAAAAGTGACGGTTAAGTTCATTTAGATGACTCGTTGAATAAAATTCCGTTTGTTTATCATTCCACATTAGTCTCATGGGCTTAATAAGACTGATCAAGCCTTTTAAGGAAATGTATTCGTTAAAAGTAAGAGGAGGGAGTAAGAAGTCGGTAAACCGCCCCGCTCCACTTTCATTGCTTGCAAATTTTAAAGCGGCGGCGGCAGAACCCGAAACTATAAATTTATCCTTCCTGTAACTATCTACTAATGATTTTAAGTGTACTTCCCAGTCTCTGCAGTATTGAATTTCATCAAATACTATGTGCCAATCCGATTTCTCAGGCTGGCCAGTCGCTTCTTTTGCATAGTTAAAAAGTTGCTCAAGAGAGATGTTATTATAAATGGGGTTTTCGATAGTAATAAATATTATCTTTTTTGGATTCACGCCATTGTCGATAAGATCTTGAACCATATGATAGAGCATAACCGTTTTACCAACTCTTCTTGGCCCCATCAAAACTACTGCTCGCCTAATACCCCTCTCTTTTACTAAAGGCTTGAACAGTTCAAAGTATAATCTACGTGGCATCTCATCGTAATCGGCTTCAATTTTGCCTTCAATCCACCATGGGTTTTCAAATCGAATGCGCTCCAAAATCTGGTCTTTGGAAATTTCCCTTATCATTCCTAGCTTATTTCTTTACAAATTTACTAAATAGAGTCAATCAAATGATCTTAAATGGTAAAATTTCAAGATTTAAGAAAAATATCTGCTTTTCGATTGTTTATTTCCCAATATCCTAAAAACGTGATTTAGACAATAGATTAAAGCCTCTGACTTTCAATAGACGGAAAAAACAATCTGGATCGTTTATCTCTTGCGGGCTTAAGGAAAGCAGCGGCTTTTAGTCATGCCTGCTAATATTCAAAAATATCCTCTTGAATTTGTTTAAGTATGGTAGAACGTTGCTTCAAAACGGTTTCAATGCTACCCTCATTTCCCTAGATGAATAAGCGACCACCATCGGCTTCATCCATTAAAATATCTATACCCAAACCATTGTTGGCTTCCATTAGAATTTGCTCAGAATCTCGAAAGTATTTATAATCGGCATAGTACTCAATTCGGTCTGCCTTAAGTGTAAGTATTTCCCTACCGTAGCTATTCCAAGTTGCGACTCTAAGGATGTAATGCCCAAGGGCCCAAAAGAGCAGGAAATTAATAATGAGCCCAAAATGAAAGGTCCCATTTATCACCACGTAAACTACCAATCCTACCAGCGGTATTAAAAAGCAAAGCAGACCAATAAAAAGCAGCACCACTCTAACAAAGAGCGGGCTGCCTTGATGTTTAATTATAATCTTCTGAGCATCCATTTTCAGCTCAATTTAAGAGATTTATTCTCCCTCAATTTTACTCCCCCTCTTCTTGCGGATAGGTATTATTCGTGCGATTCACATCGGCCATAAAGCCATCAGGGTCTATTTCAATTTTAGCAATATCCTTAAAGTTTACCGGTAAAAATGCCTCATATTCGGGATGCGTCCAGGGCCATGGACTTAAAACCTGCCAGCCCTCTTCATCGGGGGCGCCCATTTGCGAAGCGGTTGGGATGTAATAACGCTGTTCAATGCCTTCTTTTAAAGTAATTTTAATACGCAAAGGCATGGGCATTTCACCCAGCTTTTCCAGTACTATTTCGGTACCCTGCTTTTTACCGTTAATTTCTTTAAAACCGTAATCTATTGTTTTCGTAGTTTCCACCCAATTGTGATAAAACCAATCTAGCTGCAAGCCCGAAGCGCGCTCCATACTACGCAGCATATCGCTAGGCTTAGGGTGCTTAAACTGCCAGGCCTTAAAAAAGTCGAGCATGGTTTTGTTAAAAGTCTCTTCACCAATAATGTAGCGTAGCTGTACGAGAAACAGAGACCCACGAGAATAGGAATTAATACCATAAGCCATATTGGTCGAAAAATTATCGGCGGGGGTACTGAGCGGTTCAAAAAAATCACCTTGACGAGCTAAATAACTATGATTGGAAAAAGCTCCCGCATGAGGATTTACTTTAGGTTCACGGGCCATGGCATTTAAAACCTCTTCTTCCGCAAAGGTGGTAAAACCCTCGTCCATCCAAGGGTAGCTGTTTTCATTACTACCAATCATACCATAATACCAATTGTGTGCGCCCTCGTGCACGGTAACACCAATCAAGCCTGCGATATTTCCGGTGCCCTTTAACATAGTACACATGGGGTACTCCATGCCGCCATCGCCCCCTTGAATTACCGAAAACTGCGGGTAAGCATAGCGTCCAAAGCGCTGGTTCATCTCCTTAAAAAACTGCTGTGTATAGCGGGGCAAACGGTGCCAGTTCTCCTTATTATCTTCTAAATAGAAAAAGTGGAGCATTAGGTCTTTATCAAATTCCTGCGCTTCATGCAGATACTCAGGGTCGGCCGCCCAGGCAAAATCATGGACATTTTCGGCTCTAAATTTCCAAGAGCGTGTCTTTTCTTCCGATTCTATTAAATTGTACAGAACTAAATCTTCTTCTCGGCTTTCTTCTTGCCAATAGTCTGCGAAATTCTGCAAAGTTCCTGTAGCAGCAACACGGTATTGGCTTGGTAAAGTAATATCTACCTCAAAGGTGCCGTAGGGCGCATAATACTCACGCGCTACATAGGGGTCGGCATGCCAACCATCTTCGTCGTAAGCGGCCATTTTGGGATACCATTGGGTCATGGTATAGTCTACTCCTTCTTTATTATCCCGACCACTACGACGGATTTGTACCGGAACTTGTCCTCTAAATTCCATCTCCAATAAGGCCGTATCACCCGGTAGTATCGGGCTTGGTAAAAGCACCTTAAGTAAGGTTTGGTGATTTTCGAAAAAACAAGCTGAACCGTTCAGGCTTAGACTTATTACCTCTTGTTCACCCTGCTCATCTTTACCCAATTTTTCGATGCGATCCCCCACTCTTTTATCAGGATCGGGAATATTGCGAGAACGCACATCCATCATACTATTCGGCTGAAAAGCATTAAAGTATAAATGGTAAAAAAGCACCTTTAAGGTATCGGGGGAGTTATTGTAATAAGTAAGTATTTGCTTACCCGTGAAACGATGATTTTCTGGGTTTAAATCCACCTGCATTTCATAGTCTACTGCTTGCTGCCAATAATGCGCATCAGGCTGCGACCGTAAAAGAGGAGATAATGAAATAAGCCCTGCGAGTATTAAAGTTTTTTTCATGCCTAAGTTTTAGGAAATGTCTTTTAAATTTAAAATTTGATCGAGACGTGCCCCTTTTTCGGTAGCTTTTAAACTGCACATCTCTTGCTGTGAATCGTGCTCAAAAAAGATCTTTATCTTTTGTTCTACCGCTTCGTTTAAAACCCAGGCTTTCTCCTTCATGGTTAATAATGGTCGCACATCGTAGCCCATCACATAGGGTAAGGGAATATGGCCTACGCTTGGAAGCAGATCGGCGGCGTATAAAATCTTCTCGTTTTTGTATTCTACCAAAGGAAGCATTTGTGCCTCGGTGTGGCCATTTACCACATACACCTTAAAGGGAAGAGGAGTTTCGTATAAACCATTCTCGTTTGGAAGGTCTAAAAATTGTATTTGACCCGAAGCCTGTAAGGGCATAAAATTCTCTTTTAAGAAAGAGGCTGCTTCGCGCGGATTAGGGTTTTCGGCCCAGTCCCAATGGTGTTTATTAGACCAATACACCGCGTTTTTAAAGGTGGCCTCCAATAGATCGGGATTATCGGCACGGCGTCTAACCGAACCACCCACATGATCGAAGTGCATATGCGTTAAAAACACATCGGTAATATCATCGCGATGAAAACCATGCGTCGCCAAAGCCTTATCCAAACTATGCTCCCCTTCCATGAAATAATAACCAAAGAACTTTTCGCTTTGTTTGTCGCCCATGCCGGTATCCACTAGAATTAAACGATCGCCTTCTTCAACAAGCATTAATCGCAAGGCCCAAGTGCACATATTATTAGCATCGGCCGGGTTGGTACGTTGCCAAATTGACTTGGGAACCACACCAAACATTGCACCTCCGTCTAGTTTAAAATTTCCGAGATGAAGAGAATATATATTCATAGAACTTTCGCTTTCCGCCAAAAATAAGTTTATTTCGATATCTCAATAAGCTTTCCATGATTAAAAAAACCATCCTCTCCCTTAGTGCCTTATTATTATACTCTTGCGCCCCTAATCCTCCCGAAGCAAAAGGCCCCGAGTCCATCACTTTCAGCCTCGAAACCATTGAGGAGGAATTGAGCAAAGACTCGCTTCTGCAGATGCGTTTTTATATTGAAGATTTGAAAATCGATACTACTTACGCATCTAGCGAAAGCCTAGAAGGCCAAATACGCCGCCGCTTATTGGAAAATAATATGAGTTCGGAAGGAAACTACCGCACGTACGCGGAGATGATTGAGCAAATGATGGAAGAGTATCGCACGCTTAACGGCGAAGATGAGATTAACCAAAGTTGGGAGCTGAGTCAAAGCCTACAAGTCGTGCTTAATGAAAACGGCCTTTTCGGTTTGCAAAGCAGTCACTCCTCTTATACTGGCGGTGCACACGGAAATACCTTTGTAAGTAATCAAACCTATCGCTTGGATAATCAGAATCTTTTAAGCTTAGACAGCCTGTTAATTCCTGCTAAAAAGCAAGATTTCATTGCCATCTGCGAAAGCAAATTTCGCCAAGAACAAGAGCTAGGGCCCACGGAAAGTTTAGATGCGAAAGGTTTCTGGTTTAAAGAGGATCGCTTTTACCTGCCCGAAATTTTCAGCTACTCGCCGGCGGGTTTAAGTTTATTTTACAATAGCTACGAAATTGCGCCCTACGCCTATGGCATTATTGAAATTAGCCTGAGTAGAGAGGAAATTGCGCCCTTTATAAGAGACCCATACTTGCTGGCAGCAGCGCCCACTGCCGCCTTGTAATTTTCCTGCTTTCGCTAGATGCCAATAATTTAAATACCTTGTGGCACGTAAAAAAATTCCCATTGAATTAAGATCAGCATTATGAAGTACTTATTATTTTCTCTCCTTTTTAGTTTTAGCCTTTCGGCTAGCAAAATTGAATTTCGGAATTTAACTTTTGCCGAAGGTTTAGCGGCGGCCAAAGAAGAAGGTAAACCCGTTTTTATTGACTGCTTCACTACTTGGTGTGGCCCCTGTAAATGGATGAGCGCCAATATCTTTACCGATGAAAATGTAGCTAAATACTACAATGAAAACTATATCTGCCTAAAAATAGATATGGAAAAAGGGGAAGGTATTGATATCGCTAAAAACTACACTATTCGTGCTTATCCCACTCTTTTATACCTAGATGAAAAAGGCGATAAACTTTTAGTAAGCGTAGGTGCTAATCGCGACCCCCAGGCCTATATCGATAATGGAGAAAGGGCTAAAGATCCCGAAAATAACATTCCTTACTTCTTAGCCAATAAAGGCAACAATTTTAAAAACCCTGAGTTTATGTCGGCCTACTTCAGTCTAATGTCGGAGGCTAATATGATTGAGACTGAGGAGGTAGACGAATACTTCAGTAGTATAAGCTTTGACCAGTGGCTGAACGAGACAAACTGGAATATTTTAATGGAGGCACCTCTAAGTTTAGAAAACAAAACCTTTCAAACCATTATTGAGAATAGCGCCATTGTTCAAGCGGAAAAAGGCGCTGAAGCCATTGCTTTTATCAGCGACCGTCTTTATCAACTAATGGGACAAAGCCTTTACAGAGCGCGTGATGAAGCCGGTTTAGAGGCTTACCGTAAAACCAAGCAAGAATTTTTAGAAGGTAATTATGTTGCAAAAGGCGCGGTTGATTTCAAACTGAATTTGCTGGAATATCAGAAAGAAAAAGACTGGCAAAACTGGGGAGAAACCTGCTTAACTGGAGTGGAAAAATACTATTGGGATGATGCTAATGCTTTAAATAATGTGGCTTGGAGCGCTTATGAAAACGTTAAGGACCCCATCGTTTTAAAATCCGCTTTACGCTGGGCAGAAAGAGCAGTAGAGTTGCAAGGCGCCCATCATATTATCGATACGTATGCACATCTCTTAGAGGTAAATGGACAAAAAGAAGCAGCACTAGAACAAGAGATGTTGGCCTTCGAAATTGCTAAAGAGGAAGGTGCTTCAACGGGTGATTATCAGAAATATATAGAACAATTAAACCAAAATTAAATGTTAAGAAAGCTTTGCTACGGCCTCTTTCTATTGGGTGTCTGTAATTTAAATGCCCAAGAAATAGCGGTTACGGAAAGAGGGGACAGTGTTATGCTGCATGCGAATGGAACCTGGGACTTCCTTAGTAATTTAGGTGAAAACGCTTTTGCTGAAACGACTATTGAGGAGAATGAGACTCCTTATAAAAAAGACGAAGATGCAAAAGCCGAGGCCAAGGGACTAGGTGATGCTTATCGCGTTTACTACGACAATGAAAAGTGGAAACGCATTAGTCCAGGCGAATTAAATGATGAAGCAGACCTAACCTGGTCCTACAAAAAGGGCGATGCTTATGCCATGGTTATTTTTGAGGAAATTGAAATAAACCCTGAAGATCTATCTCAAATTGCATTCGACAATGCCAGAGAACTATCCGAAGGCTTAGAGATGATAAAACGTGAATATCGCACAGTGAACGGAAAAACCGTAGTATTTATGGAAATGGCCGGAAACCTTGGTGGTATTAACGCAACCTATTATTCTTACTATTATTCAGATCAAAACGGCAGCCTACAGTTTCACACTTTTACAGGAACGGCGGTAATTGGAAAATACCGCGAACGCTTCGACCAAATGCTAAACGGTTTGATTATTCCAGAATAATCAATTTTGTTAGTATTAAAGAACCCGTCAGAGTTTAAAAACCTTTGACGGGTTTTTAATGCTTATTATTTTCGGCCACATCCTATTTCTTTAGTCGCTACTTAGCCCTGTTGAATTAAGTTCTTGGCCTTAAATTTCAAAATAATTATTTGCTAACTTGTAAAGCTAAATATGCTTATATGAAAGGTATTGTATTCTCGGAATTCATGGATCTAGTGGAAGAGAAGTTTGGTTTAGAAACCATGGATGAAATAATTGAAAGCAGCAACTTGGCCTCAGGAGGCAGTTATACCGCAGTAGGCACTTACCCTCATGGGGAAATGGTTACTTTATTAGGGCGCTTAAGCGAGGTAACCAAAGTGCCAGCCGAAAAATTATTAAATGTCTTTGGACACCATCTATTTAAAACCTTTCATAAAAATTATCCCGCCTTTTTTACGGAGGTAAAACATCCTTTCGACTTACTAGAGCAGATCGATAATCATATTCACGTAGAAGTAAAAAAGCTTTATCCTGATGCCGAGCTTCCTCGCTTTGAAACTACTCGTGATGGAGAGTCTTTAATTATGATTTATCGTTCAGAACGGAAAATGGCCGATTTAGCCATTGGGCTTATTGAAGCCGCCGCTGCTCATTATCAAGAAGACCTTAAAATTGAAACCGAAATGCTTAAGGCAGATGGAAGTGAAGTGAAATTTAAAATTTCTTAGGTGCCAGCAGATTTAGAAAAACAACTGAAAATATATTTACGGGCGGTAGAAAGAGAAAAAAAAGCTCGCAAGGAGGCAGAACGTCTTTTGGAGGATCGAGCCCTTGAACTATATCGCACTAATATAGAGCTTCAGGAGTTAAACCGTAGTTTAGAGCAAAAGGTCTCTGAACGAGCACGAGAAATAAAGAAACAAAGGAATTTCTACGAATCGATTCTAAATCAAGTTCCAGCCGAGATAATTGTATCCGACTACAATCATAATTATATATTCATCAGCGAAAGCGCCGTAAAAGACCCTAAATTAAGGGAATGGCTAATCGGCAAAAACGACTTTGACTTTTGTCGTTATCGCGACTACCCCTTAGAATTCGCCCAAAAGCGCGCCTCTCACTATCAGGATGTAAAAAACACCTTACAAATTTCTGAATGGGTGGAGCATAACGAAAAAGATGGGCAGGAATATTACCACCTGAGGCGCTTAGTACCGCTCTTTAATGAGCAAGAAGATATTGAAATGTTTATTGGCTACTCCCTAGACATTACAAAGAGTGAAATCTATCGTCGGGAATTAGTAGAGGCCCGCGATATTGCGCAAAAAGCAACCTCAGCGAAGTCGGAATTTCTCTCCAAAATAAGCCACGAAATTCGTACGCCGCTCAATGCTATTATTGGTCTAACCAATATTATGATGAATGAAGCGCATCACCCTGATCAAGCTCACTATTTACAATCGATGAAATACTCGGCAGATAGCTTACTTGGAATTATCAATGAAGTTTTAGACTTCTCCAAAATTGAAGCTGGGAAGATTACTTTCGAATCCATCCCTTTTAATTTTTCCCATCTTATTCAAGGCATTCAACAAAGCTTTGAGTTTAGAGCTAACGAAATTGGTATCGACTTGCGCACGAAACTAGACCCCAGAATTCCCCGAATTATTGAAGGGGACAGGGTAAAGTTGAACCAAATATTTCTCAACCTTGTGGGTAATGCCATGAAGTTTACCGCTAAAGGCGAGATAATAATTGAAACGAAGCTATTAGAAAAAACAGATGACTTTTTAAAGATTCGCTTTGCAGTGCATGATAGTGGTATTGGCATTGCCGCGGATAAGTTGGATAAAGTTTTTGAAAGCTTTTCTCAAGAAGGAGACGACACCACGCGTAAATTCGGAGGCACAGGCTTAGGCCTAACCATTACCAAAAAGTTTATCGAAGGACAAGGCGGGAAAATTTGGGTAGAGAGCATACAAGGGAAAGGCAGTAGCTTCATTTTCGAGCTTAGCTTTAAATACAATGCGGATCACAAAGAAAACAGTGCGATCAAACAGGAATGGTCGCGCGACTTATCTATGGTGAAAGGAAAGCGTATTTTAGTAGCCGAGGACAACCTTATGAATCAACTCGTTCTGCAAAAAATGCTAGAAAAGTGGGAGCCCGAGCTAGAAATGGTTAGCAATGGTGCCCTTGCTCTAGAGAAACTGCACAAGAGCAGCTACGACTTGGTATTTTTAGATGTGCAGATGCCGATTAAAGATGGCATCAGTACCGTGGAAGAATGGCGCAATCATGAAGCCAACTCCCTCAGTAAAAGACAAGCCATTGTAGCGCTAACCGCCGACGCCTTTTCCGAATCGAGGCAGCGGGTAATAGACGCTGGGATGGACGATTTCCTTTCAAAGCCAATTGAGATTTCGGAGCTAAGGCGAGTATTAGGCAAGTATCTTACCTAATTGAAAAAAACAATCTGTCGCCTAGCTTTAATACGAGCTATTCGAAATTAAAGACCCTTTATCCTGCGCTGGCCTAAAGGCTATCGCACAAGCGACCCTTCGTAAGAGCGACTTTTACAAGGGTTGTAATCGACCGAAGTTTAGTACGCGGGGGCGGTCACTACGATTAGAGTATTGCCTTTTTGGCTGTTTTAAGCTTAGGCAGATGCGTTTTTAAATTAGACTCTAGGTTTTCGTTAAACGGCAAAAAAAATCGATAACTGGTAGATTTGGTGCTTTATTGTTTCTAAGTATCGTCGCGAAAAATAAGCAAGTCATTTTTAAAAAACGCAGTCTTATGGGGTTACGCTAAATGCGAAAATGAATTCAGTTAATTTAATATCAGTTATTTAGCCTAAATAACTGGCCCTAATTAGTTCTTAAGCGACGCCAACTCATTTTAGTTTCTCCGCTTCCTCTTAGCGATTAAATAAGCGAGCAAAAATACTATCATGAGGACCACAAGTACCACGATTAGATATTGCCACTTGCTTAAGCCTCTTTGGACTGAATTATCAGATCTGCCATTTTCTTTCTTGATACCTTGGTTTGACTTATCTTCATTGATAGCCGCTTGCAAGCTATCTTGTCCCATTAATACTTTAAGTCGTGGCTTCTTCCAAAAGGTAAAATTCCCTTTTGTGGCTTCAAACTTAGCTTCTAAATCGTCATCAAGGCCAGCGAAAAAATCAATACCTGTTATAGACTCCAAGCTATCGATACTCACAACAAAGGACTCCAGTTCCAAATCAAGTTTCTGATTGGGTAATAAAAATGCAATAGCGCCTAATTCATCCGCATCAAAGTCAAGGGCTACCTTATAATAAAAATTAGGGATAGAAACCTGATTGTCTCCCATCTTGGCTAGACCAGGAACTAATACGGGGCCAGTAACAATATAAAGAGAGCCATCGGCAGCAGCCCACTCTCTAAACTGCGCTTCCAAATTCTTCCATATACCACGATTAAATGAAGGTTCTTGTGGGCTCATATTACTCATATAAAAGCTCTCACTAATCGCTTCCTCGCTAAAAGCCATATCTGCAGCGGGAGCTAAGTGCCCACGGTCGTAGCCAGATGACCTATAATCGGCAAGACTAGCACTGCCCGTTCTTACCATAGGATCTTCTCTAAAATCGTCTTTTCGTTTTGCGATAGCATGTGTTTCATTTCTATCTAGTTCATAAAAAACCCAAAGAGCCTGTTCATGCTCTTCACTATAGGCAAGCGAATAGTTTTGATGATGAACCAACTGGCCTTCTGAAGCGGGAAAGAACAAATCTATACTCTGAGCTACCGCGCTGATTGTGATTACTGAAAAGAATAGAATTCTACCTAATAACATATTACCTGTTTAAAGCCTCGAAAATAGTTAGCTCTCTTTGATATTTTTCTTTTCGGCCCTTTATTAAAAGCACTTTTTACGCATACCCACTGAAAGCTGAGTCTTTTGAAGCCCTACTTTTTAGTTTGCAAATAGGTTTTACAGCACTAGAGCTCAGGTTCAGCAATTTAGGAAGGAGGGAGATATTTAAAAAAATGACTAAACAATCAGCTCCAACAAACCCTATTGTACTCAAAATATTTTTGTGATTAGCAGACTAAATTCCTTATGTGAAAGGGCCTTAATTGTATGGAATCATTCGAAGCAATTAGCAGGCCTCCATAGGTCACAAAAAACATAAGCTTTGAGTATAGCCGCTTATAATTAATGGCTTGAACCCAAGCGGCTTCAACAATAAATCGGTTGAAAAAAGAAAAGAGTTGCTCTAAGAAGAACAACTCTTTCTTTTAGTATCTAATGAAGATACAAACTTCGTAAAAGAAACCCCAACTTTAATAAGGAGGGGGGGAGATAATAAGAAAGGGTTTCTTACTTACGAATAATGCACGATAAGCAACATATCGAGCAACAAACTTAGAAGATGTAAATTGACTTTTTCCGTCATTTTATTGATTTTATCACCCTTAATCTATTGATTTTAAAAACTTGCCGATTCAGTCATCGTGAATTTCTAGGAGCCGAAAGGTAAAAGGGTTCATCTTCTTTTCTTGCATTAGGCTAAGTTATTATCCTATGGCTTTTTGTGAGAAAAGTAAAATCTGAGAAGACTTGGTTCGAACTAGTAGGACTCCCCTTTGCTGCGCAATCTTTTGTAAAAGGATAATACTGATTTGCTAGATGGCGGAGGAAACTGCCAAAGAAAGTTTTAACTGGAGCCTGCTTAAGTAAATATAGAGGAAGGGGGAAATAAATGCTCAAACAATGCTCCAGCTAAAAACCGATAAGCAACATATCGAGTGACAAAGGTGCTATAATCACTACTGCAAAAAACGTCAGAACCTTGATGAAAAGCATCATTATACGCCTTCAATCAATATAAAATTAAGGTTGATAGTGAAGCTACGCGTTTCGAAAAAAACTCAACAGCCGCTATTAAATAAGGGAAGATGGTGCTTTACCAAAGCGCGATTTAAAACTGCGCGAAAAGCTTGCTAAGTCGTTATAGCCTACCGCGTGGGCCACTTGGGAAACCTGCGAATACTCTCCTTCTTCTAGGTATATTAAAGCTCTTTGTAGGCGAGCCTCTTTTAAGTATTTCTGTGGGCTTAGGCCGGTCGTTTTCTTCACTTGCCTCAATAAAGTTGATTCGCTCATAGAAAACTCATAGGCTATTTCAGCCACTTTTAAATCTCCTTTCACCAAATTAGATTGAACAAAGGAGTCAAATTGCTCTAGCCATTGTTGATCCAGTTTTGTTAAGCTATTACTATCTTTCTCCAAGGCAAGCTCGGTGCTGATAAATTCCTTTCTACTCTTGCTGTTTTCAAGCAAGTTGTTGATTCTCAGTAGTAGTTCTTCGTCTAAAAAGGGCTTCGTTAAAAAATCATTAACACCAATTCTCAATGCGGTCATTTTTAAACGCCCCTCCGCCCTTGCGGTAAGCATGATAAATGGAGTCCAGCTAAAGACCTCACTTTCTTTCATTTTCTTAAGTAGGCTTAGGCCATCCATCACTGGCATCATTTGGTCTGACAACACTAAATCAAATGCATCGCACATAGTAGAAGGTTCTTCCTGGTTATTCAAAGTTTTTTCTAGCATTACCCAAGCCTCTGCTCCATTTGTTGCCTCGCTAATTCTAAAGGACTCGCTTAACAAATCTTTAATAAAAGATCGCAATTCTAAATTGTCTTCTACAATAAGAAGGTGTGGTTTGGAATAATCCTGCGGTGAGTTTTTACTTTTTTCACTACTCTCAAGACTTTTTTCCTGTAGATCTTTGCTTTTAAGTGGGAAGCTATCAGTTAGCTCGCGATAGGGAAGCTTTAGGTAAAAAACACTCCCCTTGCCGTATTCACTTTCTGCCCAAAGCTCTCCTCCCATAAAGTGTACTAAATCTAAGGATAAGGAAAGGCCTAAACCGGTGCCGCCTTGCGCCTCTGCTATTTCCGATTCGTCATTCTGGCTGACTTGGTAAAAACGATCAAAAATTTTGCTGAGGTCGGACTCCTTAATTCCGATTCCCGTATCCTTAATGCTTACCCAAAGGGTATTTTCATCATCTGGGCGAATGTTAACCGTAATACTGCCACCTTCATTAGTAAATTTAAAAGCGTTAGCTAATAGGTTATTGAGAACCTTATTTGTTTTAGACTTATCTAGGGCAACCCTTAAGTTTGGATCTAAATTTATCTGCCATCTAAACTCTAAGTTTTTATCCTTGGCCAATACCTTGAAGGGCGCGAGAATACTTTCGAAATAAGAGAACAAGACCAGCTCTTCTTCACGCAGCTTTAATCGCCCTGCTTCCAATTTGGACAGATCTAAAATTTCGTTCACCAAATTCAGTAAGACCCCAGCATTTCGTTGCATATAACTTAACCAGCGTTGTTCCTTTTCGGTGAAACTATCTTTTTGCGCCATTAGTTTATTTAATGGGCTGCTAATTAAACTCAGTGGCGTGCGTAACTCGTGGCTAATATTGGCAAAAAACTGAGATTTCATCCGGTCGAGAGAGCGAAGTTCTTCCTTTTGATTCTCAATAACCTGCGTACGTTCAACGACCAGTTTTTCGAGCTCTATTTGCCTCGCCTTTTGAGCGCGCTGACGTAAATAAATAAAGAGCGAAACAGAGCCTACCAGGAAAAATAGCGAAGTGAAAATGAACCACATCCGCAGATAAAAAGGCTTCAAAACCGAAATGGGAATACTCAGTTCTCGCCTAGACCAACGGCCGCTAGACTCCTGTCCTCTTATTTTTAAGGTATAATCACCAAAAGGAAGTTTTCCAAGCTGAATTACGTTGGAAGCTTGGTAAGTCCAATTTTCATTTAAGCCCTCTAAGATGTATGCATATTGAACTTTATCTAATTCTTGATACGATAATAAAGCGACGGTGATTTCGGTAATATAATCGCCGGGTTTCATTAGTAGAACCTCATTTTGTGCCGTTACTTTCCAATCATAAATGCTATCTTCCTTTGCCTTAAAGATGTCTAACTTGGTAAGTATTAAATTTGGCTCATAATTATCTTCATCAAGATAAAAATCAAGTGGTTGAAAATAGTTTAGGCCATTTAGACCTCCGAAATAAATAATGCCATCCTCATCCTGATAATGTGAAATTCGGTTAAACTCATTATCAGATAAACCATCATTTTTAGTGTAGCTCCTGATTTTCTTAGTGCTTGGATCTAATTGAGCGATTCCATACTCCGTGGACAGCCATAAAATATTCTTCTGATCTTTATAAACGGCATAGACATTATTACTTGGTAAGCCTTCTAAGCGCCCATAATGACTGATTTGTCCTTTAGTGGGACTCCACTTTACCAAACCTCCTTTTGCCGTTGCCAGCCAGAAGCTGCCATCTCCATTAGGAAGCAAGTGCTGGATATTATCATTCTGCAAATAAAATTTTCCTTTCCCGCCAGAGTAATAACGTTCAAGTATTTCACCATTTTTCAAATTTAGAGTGAAAATACCCGCCGCAGTAATAAGCCAAGCAGTGTCACTTTCATTTTCATAGATCTGATAAACATAAGGGTTTGCATCTGCCCCATGCCAAAGCGAATACTCTATTAACTTTCCTCTGGCTAAGCGGAAAAAAGAGGCTCTGAAATGGCTGTTAAACCAAAGTTGCCCATACTTGTCTTGATGAATTACCCAGGCTCCACCAGATACATTTACAGGCAAGGGGATTAAACTGTCGGGGGAGACGCCTGAGGGGTCTACTATTTTCAATCCTAAATCAGACATATAAAGTAGCATGGTGTCGCTACTAAAGCCCAAGGCCCATTTTCCACCCGAAAAAGTTTCTTCTACCTTTTCCTCACCACCATCTAAAAGCTTTGAATAGAGAAAGCGCGGCTGCTCCGCCATCGCCCAAAGTTTTTTGTTCTTTCCTTTTCCCGTTACTTTTATTCCTCTAATATATCGAGGATCTACTCCATCCTGCTCATAAAAACAGCGCTTAAACCGCAAATCATCTAATGTAAAACGATGCAAGCCATAAGCCGAGGTAATCCAAACCGCTCCTTGCCTATCGGCAAAAACGCTACCGCCATTGCGTAGTTGTTTTGATACGATCTTTAAATCAACGGCCTTCTGCTGTGGGTCTGGTGGCACCATTAGCATCCTTTCATCCTTAGAATACACCCAGTAATTTCCATGCGCTTTGGTGAAAAAGCGCCGTAGGAAATTGTTTTTTAGCGCGAGCTTCCCAAAGATTTTTTCCGCTCTAAAATCTGACTTTACGGTACCATTCTTTTCTATGTAGCAGTACTTCTGATATGGCTCGTCCGTTTCAATTTCGTGGTAATAAATATAAAAGTGTGGCCTGCTAAGCGAGTCCCATTCATAAATATCTAAGTAGCGACTTCGTTCAAAGCCGATGCTATCTAGATGCTCCCCAGAACTACTTATGACCTTAAAGTAAGATGTTTCCGAATACAGCATATAGTAGCTAAGCCAAAAATCACCTGCTGGCGAGCGTTCAACACCTCTTAAATCCAATACATTGGATCCTTTTAAAGGAATTTCGTGAAAACGGTCACTATAATAAAAGAGCGAGGTCTTACTTACAAAAGTGATTTCATCAGATTCGTTCAAGCTCATGGTGATTATCTCTGAAAAGTCAAAGGGAATGCCACCTTTGGGTAAGAAGTCTTGTAGGCTTACAATGTTCTCTTTTTTTGGGTCCAAGACATCGATGTTCATTAAACTCGTTTTATTCAAATCGGAGTAAAAAATCCAAATAAAGCCTTGTTGGTCTTTTTTAAGCAAGGCCACCTGGTTATCACTCAAACCTGAGTTTTCGGTAGTAAACCATTTAAAACTTTTACCATCAAAACGGTTTATTCCATAATCGGTGGCTAGCCAAATTAAATCGCTATTATCTTGAACTATGGCATTCACTTGCCGGTTTGATAGTCCTTCGTCTATACCCCAAAATTGCCCTTTAACAACCTGATTTTCGGAATTATTCTTTGTTTGGCCTATTAGGCTAAATAAAAACAGAAAATTAATACCTAAAATCGCCAGTGCCTTTTGCATTCTATATAATCGAAACTTAAAAACTCGAATTGGTCAAATATAAGGAAAGAATCAAGCCTTGAATGAGAGCCATAGCACAAGAATTAGTCTAAAAAAGGCTTAGTACTATTTTAGGTTTAAAGCTTTGATCCTTTCCAATCTTAGCTTTAAAATGAAACATGAAAACCTTACTTAATTAAGGAGCAAAGGTTTCTTAGTTTTAGGGCCTGAACCCTATTTCATCTTCATGCGCAATTTGGCCTTGCTTTTCGCTCTGCTCTTTCACCTTTGTTTAAGGGGGCAAAGTGTTTCTACCTTTATTGATTCCAGTCCTACCGGAGCACGGATAACAGATGCCCTTATATTCGATAATCAAGGTAACCTTTATGGTTCCGATTACAGCGGTAATTCCGTTTACAAATTAAGTCCTTCAGGTATTCTCAGCACGGTCGTTTCCAGTTTAGACTCGCCAAATGGCCTCGCTTTCGATTCACAAGGAAATCTTTTTATTTGCGATAATACTGGCAACACTATTTACAAAATAGATGGCAGTGGCAGTCTCAGCGATAGTTTTGCCATTACTAATCCCGCGGGAATTATCAAAGACCTCAACAGCGACACCCTCTTTTTTACAACTTACGCCGGAAGTCAATTGATGAAGCTCTCCCCCGATGGAGCTATCCTTCCATGGTTTTCAGGCAGTCCTTTGAATGGTCCGGTGGGCTTATGCTATGATGACCAAGGACATCTATACTTAGCAAATTTTAACGACAGAAATATTTACAGGGTTTACCCCGATAGCTTGCAATATCTTGCCAGCCTACCAGGAACCCCTGCCAGCGCCTTAGGCTCTATAACCTATGCCTTCGGTAGTATTTGGGCGACCAACTTTCAAAATCATAAGATTTTCCGTGTTTTTATAGACTATCAGGATAGCGTTGTATTGTATGCTGGCTCTACTGCTGGCTTTACCGATGGCGCTCTTGACTCGGCTAAATTTCGCCAGCCCAATGGGATAGTAGCAAAAAACGATAGTCTCTTTATTTCCGAATTTGCCACGGGGAATATTCGTATTATCGCCAATATCGATGCGGATCTGACGATCGAAAAAAAACCCGTCTTTCAGCCCGAAATCGCGGTTTACCCCAACCCCGCTAGCGCTAAAGTTTATCTTCAATTTACCGATGGGCCCCGAAGCTTCGATTATGAAATTATAGACGAACAGGGGGCGTTTATGCAGAGTGGGCAGAATGAACAGTCGCCCATAGATATCAGTACTTTAAAAAAGGGCCTTTACCTTCTCACAATTGAAAGAGAAGGAAATCCCCAAAGCTTTCGATTGCTTAAAACGTGAGTTCCACGTTAAATAAAAAAGCCGTCAGAATTACTCCTGACGGCTTCTTCCTGTTTAAAAACAGCCTTGCTTATTTCTTCATCAAATCTAAATACTCCATTGCTTCCTGTAAAAGCTCTTCGGCGTCGGAAGACTTAATCGCGTATTCCTTTTCGTTGGCACTGTTTTCCTCGCCAATTACTTCTCCCGCTTGGTAGAAATACATTTTATCCGCCACTTCTGCCTCACCTTCGGCATTACCATGATCTTCAATAACCGCTAAAACAAGCGCGCCATTTTCGAAGTAAAACTCTTCGGTACGATCCGATACTGCCGCATGAGGGTAAGTTTTAATCCGTTTAACCATTCCGTTTTCACTGTAGAAGTGAATTTGCGACCATTTCTGCTTTAGCTTAGGGCGTAAAGAGTCAGTACTTAAAGTGTAGGCTTCTTGTCCTTTTGACCAATTCTCAATTTGTGTTCGTAAAGCTTTTATTTCTTCTACTCGCGCCAAATTATCAGTTTCGTTCTCTGATTCCTCCATGGCTTCGGCATTTTCAACCGGTGCTTCAGCATTCGCGTCGGCTGTTGTGCTGGCTGGTTCTTGACAAGCAACTATGCCTAAACTAAGGCAGGCCAAGAAAAGACTTTGTTTAATTTTCATTTAAAAACAGTAATTATATTGCCTACAAAGTTGCGAAAAGTTCTAAGTAAAATCTTGACGTAAAAAAATAAATTATAAAATTAAAGCCTTACTATACTTAATAAAAGTTTGACTAAACTTTACTAAAGAGTTAATCTTTTTTTAATAAAACAAGCTTAGATCTATCCGTAAAAACTTCCCTTGGATTGTGTGAAATCTGTTTTAGGAATATTTTAAATGCCATAATCCCTAGAGAATTACTTTAATACGTATTTTTGCCGCCTAATGAGAAAACAGCTGCTATCCATATTCTTACTCTTAAGCTCCCTTGTCGCAGGGATTGCCTTTAATTTAGATGGAAGCATAAGTATTCAGGATAAGACCTCTGCGGAGTTTAGCCCTGAACTAAACCTGATTGAAAATCCACATTTTTACAAAAAAGGCTCTGTTGGAAAACCATATTTCCATATTATTTCCGAGATCCTTGACAGCGAAGAAGAAATAAGCATTGAGAAAAAAAGCTTTGGTAAAAATCTTAGTCAAAGCGTATCTTTTAACAATAGCTCCTTATATTTCTTTGGCTATATTTCTAGCAGGTTAGCTCAACAAAGCACTTGTTCTTTAAAGCCTATTCCCACCTATCTACTGCAGCAAGTTTTTCGACTTTAGAATTTCTTTGAAACCTGAGTTTAAACACTTCGGTGTTCAATAGCCATTAAGGTTATTCGTCAAGGCCATTTAAGATGGTGCTTGATAAGCAAAATCAAAGAATTTTTAGTTGATCAATTTCCCATGAAAAAGAATTTTTTGCTGATCGGCTTTCTAGCCCTAATCAGCCTGTTTAGCTGTAGCTCTCATCACGAAGAAGAAAAAGAAGAAGAACTTCGCTTTAAAGTTAGCAGCCCTATAAAGATGGACACCGCCTTAACGGAGGAATATGTCTGTCAAATCCACTCCATCCAACATATTGAGTTAAGAGCCCAAGAAAGAGGTTTCTTACAAGAAATATACATTGACGAAGGTCAACACGTAAAGAAGGGTGATTTACTCTTCAAAATTATGCCTCGTTTGTACCAAGCCGAATATGAAAAGGCTAAAGCAGAAGCGGACTATGCCGAGATAGAGTATCGCAACACCAAAAACTTAGCCGATAGTAATATTGTGGCGCCTAACGAGTTAGCCATGGCAAGAGCCAAGTTTGAAAAGGCCAAAGCCGAACTATCTTTAGCCAATGTTCATTTAAGCTTTACTAATATCTACGCCCCCTTTGATGGCATCATTGATAGATTTCAGGTACGAGAAGGGAGTTTAATTGATGAGGGTGATTTCCTAACCACCTTGTCTAATAATAGCCGCATGTGGGTGTACTACAATGTGCCCGAAGCAAAATACCTGGATTACAAAGTCAACGTAAAAAAGGACAGCAGTGTGGCGGTGAAATTGCTAATGGCTAACAATAAAGTTTTTCCCTTAAATGGAGAAATTGAAACCATAGAAGCAGACTTTAATAATGAAACGGGAAACATCTCTTTCAGAGCTGGTTTCGACAACCCTCGAGGTTTGTTAAGACATGGAGAAACTGGTAGTATCTTGATGTCCGTGCCCCTAAAAGACGCTTTAATTATCCCTCAAAAAGCCACTTTTGAAGTGCTCGACAAGCACTTTGTTTTCGTGATTAACGAAGACAATATTGTTAAAGCTCGAGAAATTACGGTTGCTGCTGAATTGCCTCACTTGTTTGTTGTGAGCTCTGGGCTAACGGTAAAGGATAAAATTCTATTGGAAGGCTTAAGGTTGGTTAAAGAAAACGATGAAATATCGATCGATTTCCAAGACCCAAAAGCCACGCTCGCAAGCCTAGATCTCTACGCAGAGTAATTGCAAATCCTAAAAAATTAAATCATGTTTAAACGGTTTATTCATAGACCGGTATTGGCGATAGTCATATCGGTGATTATAGTTTTTGTGGGTTCTCTGGCCATTAAGCAACTGCCTATTTCGCAGTTTCCTCAGATCGCTCCAACTACTGTAAATATTTTTATTGCCTACCCAGGCGCCAGTGCTGAGGTGCTGGTAAATTCAACCTTAATTACCCTAGAAAACTCTATTAATGGGGTGCAAGGTTTGCGCTATATGGCTACTGATGCCACCAGTGCGGGAGAGGCTACTCTTAGCCTAATCTTCGAACCGGGTACGGATCCTAACCAAGCGGTAATTCGAGTAAAAACTAGGGTTGACCAGGTTATGCCGCTCTTGCCCGACTTGGTGCAAAGAGAAGGGGTAATTATTACCCCTATCCAGCCCAGTATGTTGATGTATGTTAACCTCTATGCGAAGGATGAGAGCATGGATGAGAAGTACCTCTATAACTACGCAGATGTTAAAATGATCCCTGAAATTAATAGGATTCACGGGGTAGCGAGAACTCAAATTTTAGGGAGTCGTAAATATGCGATGCGTGTGTGGTTAAACCCAGACCGTATGCGGGCCTACAACATTTCTACCGAAGAGGTAATGGAAGCCCTGCAGGAGCAGAGTATTGTGGGTAGGCCAGGAAGACTAGGAACAAGTTCAGGTATACAGGCCCAATCGCTAGAATATGTATTAACCTATAAAGGCCGCTTTAATAAGCCAGAGGAATATGAAAATATTATTGTGCGCGCTAATGCAGAAGGGGAAAGTGTACACCTGCACGACGTTGCTAAAGTAGAGCTAGGCAGTGAGTTCTTTGATATATACTCCAGCCTTGATGGCCATCCATCAGCCGCAATTGTACTGAAACAAAACTTTGGCAGTAATGCCAGCGAAGTAATTGAAAATGTAAAAGAAAAGCTGGAAGAACTGAAGGCGGACTTTCCTCCCGGGATGGACTATAAAATTAGTTATGATGTATCTAAATTCTTAGATGCCTCTATCGAACAAGTGATCCACACCTTGAGAGATGCTTTTTTCTTAGTTGCCTTGGTGGTATTTATCTTTCTAGGAGATTGGCGATCAACTTTAATTCCTATTCTGGCGGTACCAGTATCGCTGATCGGTGCCTTTTTTGTAATTCAGTTCTTTGGACTATCCATTAACTTGGTAACCCTCTTTGCCTTAGTATTAGCCATTGGTATTGTGGTAGATGATGCCATCGTAGTAGTAGAGGCGGTGCATGCAAAAATGCATGAGAAGAACCTATCTCCATTTAATGCGGTAAAAGAAGTACTGGGAGAAATCAGTGGAGCCATTATAGCCATTACGGCGGTTATGGTTTCGGTGTTCTTGCCCATCTCCTTTATGTCGGGTCCGGTAGGTACTTTCTACCGACAGTTTTCCATTACCATGGCTAGTTCCATTGTGATTTCTGCCATCATTGCCTTAACGCTGACCCCCGTTTTATGTGCCATGTTGCTAAAAAACAACCATGGTAAGCCTAAGAAAAGAAATTTACTAAACCGAAGTTTGGATGGCTTCAACAGAAGTTTCGACAAACTAACAGGCGCTTATGCAGGATTATTAAAACGCATAGTAAACCGTCGCGTAGTTACTTTCTCCATACTTATCGCTTTCGGTTTAGGGATTCTTTTCGAAAACCAAATTCTGCCTACCGGCTTTATTCCTTCGGAAGATCAGGGCACCATCTATGGCATTATCCAAACGCCTCCAGGTGCCACTTTGGAGCGCACCAATGAGGTAGCCCAACGTTTACAGAAAATTTGCGAAGAGATAGACGGCGTTGAATCTGTATCCTCTCTGGCAGGTTATGAAATCATGACCGAAGGTCGTGGTTCTAATGCAGGTACCTGTTTGATTAACTTAAAACCATGGTCGGAAAGAGAGCATTCTGTAACAGAGATCATGGAAGAGTTAGAAGAAAAGTCGAAAGCCTTAGGATCTATCATTGAATTTTTCGAACCCCCTGCAATTCCCGGTTTTGGTTCTTCCGGTGGTTTCTCAATGCGACTCCTGGATAAAACTAGCACCACCGATTATCAAGAATTCGATAAGATCAACAAGCAGTTCTTGGAAGACCTTGGTAAAAGACCAGAACTCTCTGGCTTGTTCACCTTCTTTGCGGCTAACTATCCACAATATGAGTTGATTTTCGATAATGAGCTGGCCATGCAAAAAGGGGTTTCTATTGGTAAGGCCATGGAAAACCTCGACATCTTAATTGGAAGCACCTATGAACAGGGTTTCATTCGTTTCGGAAGATTCTTCAAGGTCTATGTGCAATCTGACCCTAAGTTTAGAAGACTTCCCACGGATGTATTGAACCTTTTTGTACGCAATGACGAAGGTGATATGGTGCCCTATTCTGCCTTTATGAGGATGGAGAAAAAACAGGGGCCCAATGAGATTACACGCTACAACATGTACAATTCGGCTGCTATTAGAGGTTTGCCGGCAAAGGGATATACCACGGCGGAGGCTATTGATGCCATCCGCGAAGTAGCCGAGTCAACCTTGCCAAGAGGATATGATATCGCCTGGGAAGGGCTTTCCTTCGATGAGGCCAATAGAGGTAATGAGTCCTTATATGTATTCTTAATCGTATTAATATTCGTTTACCTAGTATTAGCGGCGCAATACGAAAGCTTTATCATACCGCTTTCGGTAATCTTCTCTTTACCAGTGGGAGTGTTTGGTTCATTTCTACTGCTCAAATTAATGGGACTCGATAATGACATTTATGCTCAAATTGGGCTCATCATGCTGGTTGGTCTATTGGGTAAAAATGCGGTGTTAATCGTGGAGTTTGCCGAAATGGAAAGACAGAAAGGAGCGAGCGTTTTTGATGCCGCCATTGAGGGTGCAAAAGTGAGGTTTAGACCAATCTTAATGACCTCCTTTGCTTTTATCGCGGGCTTAATTCCCTTAATACTTGCTTCTGGTGCTGGCGCGATTGGTAACCGTACTATCGGTGCTTCGGCCTTGGGTGGTATGTTATTCGGAACCGTTTTCGGAGTAATTGTCGTGCCCGGACTCTATTATTTCTTTGCCAGCCTTGCTAAAGGCCGCACGCTTATCCGCGACGAAGACGAACGCCCACTAACCGAATAATTTTAATAAGATGTTTAAGTATAAATTTTTCAATCTCCTTTTTTTAGGCTTATCTGCATTAAGCATATACAGCTGTAAAGGTCCCACCTTGCTCGAAAAGCCCGCGGGTGCTACAATGCCCGATAGCTTTAGCAAGACTGAGGAAACTGTAGATAGCACCAATATAGCGCAGTTAAACTGGCAGGAATACTTTCAAGATCCTGTGCTTATCTCCCTGATAGACACGGCTCTTAAAAACAACCAAGAGTTAAATATCAGTCTGCAAGAAATTGCCATCCACAAAAATGAGGTTCAAGCCCGTAGAGGCGAGTATCTCCCCTTTGTGGGTTTAAATGCTGGCGCAGGATTGGATAAACCTGGCCGCTATACCAGTAAAGGTGCCAATGATGCCACTACCGATATTGCTCCCGGAACACCCACACCTGATCCTCTTTCAGATTTTTACTTTGGCGCTTTTGCCAGCTGGGAAATCGATATTTGGTCGAAGCTGCACAATGCCAAAGACGCTGCTGCTAAACGCTATTTAGCTAGTATTGAAGGTCAGCGTTTTATGATTACCAATTTGGTAGCGGAAATTGCGCAAGACTATTATGAACTAATAGTTCTTGATCGGCAGTTGGAAATAGTAGAGCAAAACATCACTTTACAAAGTGCTGCTCTTCGTACCGTAAAGCTCCAAAAGGCCTCATCTAAGGTAACTGAGTTAGCGGTAAAGCGTTTTGAAGCGCAACTCTTAAATACCAAGAGTTTGCAATTTGGCATCAAACAAAGTATAACGGAAACAAGCAATCATCTGAACTTCCTATTGGGGCGTTATCCACAAGAAATTCCCCGCAGTCCTAGTTCCTTAGATCTAATTATTCCCGATACCGTGTATGCCGGATTGCCTGCCCAGCTTCTGGCTAACCGCCCCGATATTCGTGCGGCAGAACAAAAAGTACAGGCGGCTAAATTAGATCTCAAGGTGGCGAAGGCGAACTTTTACCCTAGCCTCGACCTTAGTGCCGGTCTCGGTTATCAGGCTTTTAAGCCGAGTTTCCTGCTCAACTCGCCCCAGTCCTTACTCTATAATTTTGCCGGCGATTTAGGCGCTCCTTTAATTAATAGAAGGGCTATAAAAGCAACCTATTACAATGCGAATGCAAAGCAAATTCAGGCCCTGTACGAGTATGAAGCAACGGTTTTACAAGCCTATGTTGAGGTGATTAATGAGCTCAGTAGAATTCAAAATTTACAGTCGAGCTACCTAAATCGGCGGAAGTGAGTGCCCTTAATAGTTCGGTGAAAATATCCAATAGTCTCTTCCAGTCGGCCCGCGCTGATTATATGGAGGTGCTATTAACACAACGTGAAGCGCTACAATCGCGCTTCGAATTAATTGAGACTAAAAAGCAACAGATTGGAGCCATGGTAAATATTTACCGGGCCTTAGGAGGGGGTTGGAAATAAGTATTTTTTCATGATTCTTTGATTGATTAAGGGAGCTCAAGCAATTGATCTCCCTTTTTCTTTGCATCGAAGTGGTTTAATATTAATTGGGCTGAGCCTTTTCAAGTGTAGGCCTTATCTTTAAGCCGTTTAATTTTACCCAAATTTTGCTCGCGCTTGCGCAGATAGCTAAGTCGAGCTTTTAAGCTCCAAAACAAGCATATTCTATAATAAATCATGGCATTTAACATCGTCCTCTTCGAACCAGAAATTCCCAATAATACAGGCAATATCGGCAGACTAAGTCTTGGCTCTGGCTCTAAATTACACTTGGTTAAACCCTTCGGCTTTGAGCTAAACGATGCTCGTTTAAAAAGAGCTGGCCTCGACTATTGGCAACACCTTTCTGTGACCATTTATGAGAGCGTGGCTGACTTTTATGAAAAAAATCCGGCGGGCAATTTTGTTTACCTCTCCAGTCATGGCAAAAAAGACTATTGCGAAATTGACTATACCGACGACATGTTTCTGATTTTCGGAAAAGAGTCTAAAGGGCTCGATGAACATATCCTTCAAGAAAACGTAGAGCGCAGCTATCACATCCCCATTTATAGCGAACATATTCGTAGTTTTAACCTCGCCAATGCGGTGGCCATTGTGGTGTACGAAGGGATACGAAGTCTTAAAACAAAGCTCTAGTTAGTGCCAAACATAACTGTTTTAGGTTTGCATAATTTTTCACTCTCGGTAGATGCCCAGCACTAAGAACTGATCCGAAAGAAGATCGCTATCTTCTATCTTTACGCAGCCTCTTTGCCCAATATCGTCGATAAATTACAATCCCATTCAAGGTGTTAATCTTAATTTAATGCAGACTTTTGTTCACTACTTTTTACATTTTGGCTTTCCCCTCTTTATGGCCGTGGTGTTTTTTAAAAAAGATTGGAAGAAAGTATATCTCATTCTAATTGCCACCATGTTAGTGGACTTAGACCATTTGTTTGCAGACCCTATTTTTCAAGCCAATAGATGCAGCATCAATTTTCACTTTCTGCATAGCTATTATGCCATGCTGCTTTACGTGGTATTGCTTTTCTTCCGGAGGCCTTTTAATATTATTGGTATTGGCTTGCTCTTCCACATGTTTACCGATTATATCGATTGCTTAATGATGTTTTCCCGCTGCCGCGAATGTTTGCAAGACTCTCCTGCCATAGAGCTTTTAAATTGGACGGGGAGATTGCTGGGTTTTTAAAGCTCTATGATTAAGTCCAACCTTTCTTTTGGCTAAATTCGCTTGATTCGTAAGCACTCTTTTTTATCCTAAAACCTAGCTATTGGAACTTGTAACGCTAAAAACATTCGACAATTTAATGGAGGCGCATCTGATTAAGTCGAAACTCGAAAGTGAAGATCTCCCCTGTTTTCTCTTTGATGAAAACATTATGGCACTAAACCCTTTGTACAACTATACAGTTGACGGAATAAAACTTAAGGTTAATAAATTTGACCTTGAAAAAGCTCAAGAAATTTTGAGTGCAATAGATCGTACGCCCATAACAACTAGCGATGATCATGTACTTAGCTGCCCCAAATGTCAGTCGCAAAATCTTCATAACCGTTTTAAATCCATGAAGGGTTTTAAAGGAATAATTTCTGCCATAGTTGCCTTGGCATTGATCGTTTTCCCAATTTATTATGAGCTGTTATACCAATGCAAAGACTGCGGACATAGTTTCAAGCAGGCCTAAATAGGTATTAGCCTTACTTTGTGCCTTCATGCTTAATCTTAGAAGTTTTGAAACGCAGTGATTATATTTAACCCATTAATGCTGCCTAATATCAAAGACTTACGCGACATCCCCTACATGAACTGCATCTCCTGTAACACCGACCACAACTCTAATTTCTGCCCTAATTGCGGTGAAAAAGCCGGTATTAAAAAGATCACTTTTAGGTCTATTGCTACCGACAGCTTTAGCAGTATAACCACCATGGATAAGGGCTTTTTGTTTAACCTTAAAATGCTTCTTCTTAACCCCAGGTCTATTACTATCGAGTATATTCTCGGTAAACGAAAAGGGATATTAAACCCCATTTCCTTCTTAATTCTCTCGGTTTCCCTCTATTTAATTTTGGAAGGCCTTTTAAAAGTGCCCAAAGAGATAGGCAGCGAAAACAAAGTCCCTGAAACTTACATGGGACAAGTGGCCTTTACGGGAGGACTATACCTCCACAAGTACTTCAAGTATTTCTGGGTATTAGCAATTATACCCTTAGGCCTCTCTACTCGCTTGCTTTTTGGCAAGTATAATTTTACTGAGCACCTTACAATCAATGCTTTTATTCTCGGACAAGCAACCATGGTGGGACTGCTAGCGCATATTATTTTAAGAACGAATTTGGTTTTTAACCCCTTCGTATATGCGGTATTATTAGTTTTGACTTTTCGAGTCTTTCTCACTAAAAATGAAGGCTTCGAAAGCTTTTTCAAAGCCCTTTTGGTGGTACTTTTTTTTATAATTGAGCTGCTTGCCATTGCTTTGGGCTTGGGAGTTATTTTTATTTAAAATCGCCCCTTAAATAAAGTAAGGTAGATGTGAAATTAGGCATCTGCCAAGGAGCAAAAAAACCTAAACTATTTGTCTGAGCAATACTCACTGCTCTATAATTAGCGCACACTATCAAGTAAAAGAAAGTACTTTTGCCCTTCCAAAAAGTAGTTTAAGTACCGAAATTGATGGGTAAAATTAAACTCTTCTCGCGGAGACAACTAAAAATCCCACTCGATGAAAATACCCGCCAAGTTTCGCATGCTTGTCTTTCCTTTTTTAATGACCTTTTCTATCGGTATCAGCCTTTCCGGTATTCTACTATTTGTGCGAGAAGGTTTCGTGGATGATTTTTTCCAAAAATGGATGTCTAACTTTATTAGCACTTGGCTTATTGTGCTACCAGTGGCATTGGTTGTTATCCCAATTGTAAATAGAATCACTGATGCCATTGTAGAAAAACAGTAGGCAGCTCACCATTTTTCGCATTTATAACTTATCGAAGAACTCTATACCCTTATGTCTCTTACTGAATCTAAAAGCCTCACATTTGCATCGCACACGATTTAATTTTGTGCGATTAAAAAACAGGCCTTATGGCAAAAGCAGATCAAACCAATCACGTACAGAATATATTTCGCATTGTACTCGCGCTTTTTATGATTTTTGCGGGCTTCAGTCATCTCACCTTTAACCGCATCGATTTTCAAGCCCAAGTTCCCGACTGGCTGCCAATGACTAAAGACCTGGTGGTGATTCTTTCAGGAATCTTAGAAATGGCTATTGGCCTCTGCCTTCTCCTTTGGAAAAATCAAAGAGCTCGCATCGGCTGGGCCTTGGCGCTATTCTTCGTCTTAGTTTTCCCTGGAAACATTGCCCAATACCTCGATGGCAAAGATGCCTTTGGTGTTCTCGATTCGGATCGTGCCCGACTGATTCGCCTATTCTTCCAACCCCTTTTAATCGTTTGGGCAGTTTGGTCTACCGGTGCATGGAAAGCATGGTCTAACTCAAAAAATAGCGAAGCATGAAAAAACAAAATCCATTAAAACTCGAGCAACAAATTTGCTTCCCCATATATTCTGTTTCACGCCTAATTACCAAGGCCTACAAGCCACATCTCGAAAAAATGGGCCTCACGTATCCCCAATACCTCGTGCTTTTAGTGCTTTGGGAACACATAGAGTTGTCGGTCAATCAAATTGGAGAAAAGCTAATGCTCAACACCAACACGCTTTCCCCGCTGATTAAGCGCATGGAAAAAACCGGTCTGCTACAGCGCAATCGCTCTGAAAAAGATGAGCGCACGGTAATGGTAAGCCTCACCGAAAAAGGCCTATCTTATCAGTCAGAGGCCATGCCCATTCCCGAAAAATTGCTGCACTCACTCCTTTCGGAAGAAGTGCAACTTACCGAAGTGATGCTTTTGAAAGACACCCTCGATAAATGGATCACAATCCTATCTAAAAAACCTGAAAATCAATCTAATAATTTATAAAATCAAATACATGAAAGCTTTACAAATCACACAATATGGTGTAATCAGCGAAAGCTTGGCCATTAAAACTATTGCTAAACCTAGCCTACAAAATAAAGACGTATTAATTGCGGTAAAAGCCGCTTCCCTAAACCCCATCGACTATAAAATTGTGGGCGGTTATTTAAAAGAAATGATCGCTTTAGACTTACCCGCCACCATCGCCTACGATGTGAGTGGAGTAATCGTTGAAAAAGGCAGTGAGGTAGAAAGTTTTGAAATTGGTGACGAGGTCTATGCCCGCGTACCACAAGAACAAATGGGTACCGTAGCCGAGTTTGTTGCAGTCAATAGCGAAGTAATCGCCTTAAAGCCCAGCAACCTTTCTTTTGAAGAAGCCTCTGCCTTGCCTTTAGCGGGGTTAACCGCCATTCAGGCCTTGGAAAGAGTGGGAATTAAAAAAGACGACCGCGTATTAATTCACGCGGGTTCTGGCGGCGTGGGTAGCTTCGCTATTCAGTATGCCAAACACAAAGGGGCTATCGTTTACACCACTACTAGCACTAAAAATGTAGACTGGGTAAAGGCGCTAGGCGCAGATCGGGTAATCGATTATAAAAAAGAAAATTATAAAGAAGTCGCTAATAAGCTAGATATCGTTTTCGATACCCTGGGAGGCGATTATACCCTCGATGCTTTTGAAATAATCAAGGAAGGAGGCAAAGTAAGTTCCATTGCTGGCTCTGCTCCCGACGAGGAAACAGCGCAAATGATGGGTATGAAAGATTATCAATTACCCGAACATTTAGCGGCTTTAATTCAAAAGAAATCGGCAGTTTACAAACTGACCTGGATGCAGCCTAATGGTGAACAGTTACAATTAATTAAAAGCCTGGTAGAAGCCGGAACAATCAAGCCTATTATCGACTTAATTTATCCTTTTGAAAAAGGAGTGGAAGCCTACGAGCATCTAGCCACCGGCCATGCTCAGGGAAAAGTAATTATCAGCTTTTCTGCTCATTCTTAAAAAACGTTTATGCAAACAAGTCAAACTATCCTATTAAAAAAGCGCCCCAAAGGCAAGCCAAGTCTAGAAGATTTCGAGTTTACCCACACCGAAATCCCCACCTTAAAAGAAGGTGAGGTTTTACTCAAATCGCTTTACCTTTCGGTAGATCCGTATTTAAGAGGCCGCATGAGTAATGCTCCCTCCTATATCGCTCCCTTCGAAGTGGGGCAAGCCCTAGAGTCGGGTATTGTGGCCGAAGTTTTAGAGTCAAAAGCAGCAGGCCTTAGAGCTGGCGATTATGTTTTTGGCGCTTTAGCCTGGAAGGAAGTGCAAGTAAAAGACGCGCACAAACTCACTAAGGTCGATCCTAAAATAGCACCCCTTTCCGCCTATTTAGGCGTTTTGGGCTTAACTGGCCTCACCGCTTACTTAGGGATGATGGAAATTGGCAAGCCTAAAAAAGGAGAAACGCTTTTGGTTTCGGGTGCCGCTGGTGCCGTGGGCAGTATCGTGGGACAAATTGGAAAGATTCTCGGTATGCATGTGGTAGGTATTGCGGGTAGCGATGAAAAACTAGCGCTAATGCAATCAAAATTCGGTTTCGATGCAGGCATCAATTACAAGACTACCAAAAACATGCGCGAGGCCATCGCTAAGGCCTGTCCCACTGGTGTAGATGTGTACTTTGATAATGTAGGCGGTGAAATATCAGAAGCGGTACTATTTAATATTAACAAGTTTTCCCGCACGATAAACTGCGGCGCCATTTCCGTGTATAATAATACCGAAGCCCCCAAAAGCATTAGCGTACAGTCTTTCCTAGTAAAGAAAAGTTCTTTAATGCAAGGTTTCGTGGTATTCGATTATGCCAATAAACACGCCGCGGCGATACAAAAGCTTGCTGCTTGGATGAAGGAAGGAAAATTAACCTATACGGAAACCATTAGAGAAGGATTTGATCAAGTGCCGCAGGCTTTCTTAGACCTTTTCGAAGGATTGAACCAAGGGAAAATGGTCGTGAAATTATAAATGAAAATAAAATAAACATGAGAAACTTTGAATTTAAAAATCCGACCAAAATCATTTTTGGAAAGGATCAGATTAAAAGTATAAAAAATGAAATTCCCGCCCAGGCCAAGGTACTTATGCTGTACGGCGGCGGAAGCATTAAGAAGAACGGTATTTACGAGCAAGTAAAAGCCGCTTTGGCCGATCATCAAGTAATAGAGTTTGGCGGCATTCCCGCCAATCCCGAATACGAGGTTTTACTAAAAGCCTTAGACCTAATTAAAAAAGAAAACATCGGCTACCTATTAGCCGTAGGTGGCGGTTCGGTAATCGATGGCACCAAATTTCTTTCTTCTGCCGCACTTTACGATGGGGCCGAACCTTGGGATATCCTTAAAAACAAAATCCCTACCCTGAAAGGTATGCCCTTTGGCACGGTACTGACCCTACCCGCTACTGGTTCAGAAATGAACTCAGGAGCGGTAATTACCCGCGCGGAAACCAAAGAAAAGTTTACCATGGGTGGAGCGGGATTATTTCCTCAATTCTCAGTTTTAGATCCGCAAGTAGTAGCCTCTATTCCTCCACGGCAGCTGGCCAATGGCATCACCGATGCCTTTAATCACGTTTTGGAGCAATACCTCACATATCCGGCTCAGGCTCATTTACAAGATCGTATTGCCGAGGGCATTTTACAAACCCTAATTGAAATTGCACCCAAAATAATGGCCGACCCGAGCGATTATGAGGCTGCCTCTAACTTTATGTGGTCTTGCACGATGGCCTTAAACGGTTTAATTCAAAAAGGCGTTCCCACCGACTGGGCTGTGCACGCTATGGGTCATGAGCTTACCGCCCTTTTCGGCATTGATCATGCCCGTACCTTGGCGATCATCGGGCCACGCCACTACGAGTATAATTTCGAAACGAAGAAAGAAAAACTAGCGCAATACGCCGAGCGTGTGTGGAATATCAAGGATGGCAGTGTAGACGAAAAAGCCACCGCCGCTATTAAACGCACCGAAGCCTTTTTCCAAAACCTTGGCATCGATACCAAACTATCGGCCTATACCAAAGATTACGAAGGTACGGCCGAAGAAATCGGCAAACGCTTCAAAGAGCGCGGCTGGGAAGGCCTAGGCGAGCACCAAAAACTCACTTCCGTAGATGCGGAAAAAATTGTGAAGTTGGCGTATTAATGCCTTTTTGCGATGAATATAGAAGCCCGTGACGAAAGTTGCGGGCTTTTGACTTTGTAAACAAACTTGCCTAAGGGAGGAAATAAGCCCTTGGAAGCCAAATTTGTATCAATAATGGCAATGGGTTTCCATGAATGAACCTCAAAATCTTTTTGGTAGGTCTCGAAGGCCATTCCGCCACTGGCAAAAATGCTCTGGTTAGACCAAATTTCGTGGCTGTTTTTCAATCCTTTCTACTCAATTCCCTTTTGCAAATAACCATAGCCAAGTGGGATTCTAGAAATAACACTAAAACCCCTCCGCTATGCCTTTCGCAGGCTAATCCTAGTTGGCAATTTCAATAGCCAGTCGATAAAAAAGGTCGCATCAAGCTCTTTCATCCTAATCTGCAAGCTTATCCGTTTTAAAACTAAGGGCCTGATTTAATTTTATTCCACCCTTTACGAGGCTTCCAAATAATGACATGTGATTGTGTTTTATTAGCTAATATCTGCCTCAATAATTCAAATACCATTCAAAATGATCCTGCAAGATTTTTTGCTTCTCAGTTCTAACAACCTCCAAAAAAGCTTTACTCACCGGAGATAGTTTTTTACCCTTCAGCCAAATCAAACGCCACTGTGTTTTTAAGGGCAGGCCTTCTTCTTCATAAATATGCATCTGCCCATCGAGCAGCTCGCTTTTAATGCCAATTAGGGGCATTATAGAATATCCCAAACCCGCAATTACCGCCTGCTTTACCGCCTCATTAGAAGTGAGCTCCATGCGCTTGCGCTGATTGCCTTCGCGGTTATGAAAATACGTCTCCATTGCTGCCCGCGTGGCCGATCCTTCCTCACGGTAAATTAAGGCTTGATTTTCATCGCGTTGAGATTGATGGCCTACCAAATAGAGCTTATTATCAATTAGCAACTCTTCTTCAATGTTTAACTTTTCGGGGATTACCGAAACCAAGGCAAAATCTGTTTCATTCTGCTTCAAACTTTCAATCACCTTGGTTTTATTGGTCACATCAAGTACTAAGTCGATACCCGTATTCTTCTTTAAAAAATCAGTCAAAAAATAAGGTATCACGTACTTTCCCGTAGAAGCGCAAGATATTGTAAGCTTGCCCGTCATAATACCTTCATAGGCTTGGGTTTTATAACTGATTTGCTCCAGTTCCTCTACCACACGGCGCGCCATAAGGGCTATTTCTTCCCCAAATTCAGTAACATACAATTGCCGACCGATCACCTCTGTAAGAGGGATGTTAAATTGATCTTGCAATTTTTTAAGCTGAATAGACACGGCTGGCTGGGTCATAAAGAGCTCTTCCGAGGCTTTGGTAACACTGCGCGTCTGCACTACTCTCAAAAAAACCTGCAGCTGATGAATACTTATATTCATAACAAATGTTTATGGATACAATAATAAACATAAATATAAATTTATGGATGCATTTTCGAAACTTTGCTCCGCTTTAAACCACCCATAGCAATGACACAAAACATACTTGTTTTACTTGTTCTTTTATCTCCCTTAGTTTTTATTCTGACCGCCGTTAGCTCCTGGTTTCAGCCGGGCAAGCGCCCATTATTCATTAAAAAACTAAGTGTTAGCGCTAGTATTATTAGCCTAGCAATTGCCGCTTTGGGGACCATAGCCCTTCTCCAATATGGTGAAATGGAAACTCCTACTTATGGTATAAATGGCCTCGGTTTCGGTCTGCGCCTAGATGCCTTAAGCCTTTTAATGTTTAGCATGATTGCCATGTTAGCTTTTATTATTGTGCGCTTTAGCCTTAACTACCTCGACGGTGATGCCCGCCAAGGGGTTTTCATAGGACGACTAGCTGCAACCATAGCCTCCGTGCAACTGCTAGTGCTGGCCGGTAACTTAGCCCTGCTATTTGTGGCTTGGGTTTTAACCAGTATGACTTTACACCGCTTACTCGTTTTTTACCGTGAAAGACCAGGGGCCAGAATTGCCGCTAGAAAAAAGTTTATCATAGCGCGCTTGGGCGACCTCAGCCTATTAGGCGCCATTGTGCTGTTGTTTCAGCAATTCAACACAGGTAATTTAGAGCTTATTTTTCAGGGCATTAAAGACGCACAAGAATCGGGACTTCCCCTGGCTGGCCTAAGAACAGCAGGTATATTCTTAGCCTTAGCCGCTGTGTTAAAGTCTGCACAATTTCCCACCCACGGTTGGTTAGTGGAGGTAATGGAAACCCCTACACCCGTATCCGCTTTGCTTCATGCGGGATTGCTTAACGCAGGTCCTTTTTTAATCATACGTATGGCCTATGTGATGGAAGCTAGCACTACGGCCTCTTTGCTGCTTATTGCGATTGGTGGTTTTACCGCGCTTTTTGCTTCGGTAGTATTCTTAACCCAAACTTCCGTAAAAACGGCCTTAGGCTATTCCAGTGCCGCACACATGGGTTTTAGTTTAATGGTTTGCGGCTTAGGCGTATTTCCCGCGGCCATGCTACACATGGTGGCCCACTCCTTTTACAAGGCCCACTCCTTTTTAGCCACGGGCAGTGTTATCGACTCTATGCGAGCCGCTAAATTTACGGGGACCATCCGCTCTGGAAACCCGCTTCGTATTGCCCTGGGAATTTTAATGGGTTTTGGTGTGTATATCGCTTTTGCTTTTGCCTGGGGGCTAAACCCGAAAACAGAATTGCCTTTGCTCGCTATTGGCGCCATTATCAGCTTAGGTTTGGCTCGTCTTTTTACCAGCGCCCTCGACTCTACTGGTAGTCCGAAACTATTTCTACGTGCTAGCCTGCTCTCTGTTATTGTAACTGCTTCTTTCTTCACTTTAGAGTCAGGAGCCCATTTCTTACTGGCTTCGCAATTGCCCCAACTAGCCCTACCTAGTCTAAGCGAAACAATATTAATAAGCGTACTATTAAGCGCCTTTGCTACCGTTATCTTCATCCAAATTTTGTCACCCTTTTTAGCCGATAAGCCCGCCTACCGCGCTTTAGCTATTCACTTGAGAAACGGTTTGTATATGAATACCCTTTTCGACCGTTTGGTGCGCGGGCTTTATACCCAAGGTGCGCATGGTCAAGCCAAGATGCGTAGCAACGATGGCTCTTCTACTCATGAAGAAAGTACTAAAAACCAGCTTTTTGCTAAGCGCTCAGCATAAGTTATCGATTGTCTAAATCTTTAAAACAAGAATTAAAATGGCTTTAATCAACACCAGCAAGGAGCGTCATCTTGACGAGAATAAAATTGAAAAAGGGATACTTCTAGATAGTATGCGTAAGGCCTGCAAAAAGATTGCACCAGTATGGCCTCTCGAAAACTTTGTGGCCGTAAACCCTTATCTAGGGCATAGCTCCAAAAAATTTGAAAACGTTGCCCAAGAGCTAGCCGCAGCTGGTGGTATACAAATGACTTTACCCCTCGCCTTTTATCTGCAAAAGCTAAAGGAAGGAAAATTAGCAGAGGAAGATCTTGAAGCCTGTCTGCGTAAGCATGAGCAAAACACCTCTGTCTCCAAATTTATCCGCAACTTGGAAAACGCTACCGAGCCCGAACAAAGCAATAGCATTTTCACCTTGGCAGATATTGCTAGCGACAGCGAGAGTAAAGACTGGAATCGTTTTATGACCGCCCGCATCTCCGTTTGGGCCGCCTCTTATTTCGATAAAGGACAAGCCTCTTGGTCGGCGGCCAATAAAAACCTAAGTCCCTTTGCCGCTTGGAAGCAAGAAGCCTCGGTAGACCGCAGCCCCGAGTTAAATGGCTTAACTGGTTTTAGGCACTTTGTGAAAGCATTACCCGAAGACCCCTTTACTGCGGTACAAATAGCTCTTGGTCGATTAGGGCTTCCCGAAAAAGCGCTCAGCTTGTATCTACACCGAGTATTATTGCGCCTTGGTGGTTGGTCGGCTTATGCGGCACGCCTCGACTGGGACAATGAGCTTTACGGCGGCGATGACGGCCAATTATTAGAATTTTTAGCCGTGCTTATTTGTTGGGAAGCGGCTCTACTACAGAGTCTAGATAGCCCAAAACTGCGTGCTCAATGGCAAAAAGCCATAAAAGGATTATCCGAAGCAGGCTTGCAGAAAAACATCAATCAGCAGCTGCAAAACAAGTTGATTTTACAAGAAGCCTATGATCTTTCGGCGCAACAAGATATTGTGCGCAAATTTCAAAGTCATAAAGCCGAGAAGAAGCACGATCAGAAGCAGGCAAAAGCACAAGCTATATTCTGTATAGATGTGCGCTCAGAAGTGTACCGCAGAAATCTAGAGTTGGTAGATAATACTATTGAAACCCTCGGGTTTGCAGGTTTCTTTGCCTTCCCCATAAAATATGTTCCCCTCGGTCATACCGATGGTGAAGCGCAGTGTCCGGTACTGCTAACCACGGGGCCAACCATCAAAGAGAGTCTCGCTTCCGCAGATGAAAACAAAAAAGCATTAGAGTTTAGATTACTGCACCGTCAAATTCGTCAAGTTTGGAAAACCTTTAAATCGGGTGCCATTAGCAATTTTAGCTTCGTAAGTCCCATGGGGCTTTCCTACCTACCGAAATTGTTTACCGACTCTTTCGGTCTTACCCGCCCGGTAGCCAACCCTAATGATGTGGGCATGAAAAAAGCTAGCATCAAGAAAAAGACAATTAGTTTAACTACCGAAAGTTGGCAAGACGAAACCGCGGGTATTCCTTTGGGCCAGCAAATTAGCATGGCCAAAAACGCCTTAAACGCGATGTCGCTGACAGAGAACTTCGCCCAATTTGTTCTCATTGTGGGCCACGGTTCTAGCATGGTAAACAACCCTCATGCTACGGGTTACGATTGTGGTGCTTGCGGAGGCCATACTGGAGAAGCCAATGCCCGCGTGGCAGCAGCAGTGTTAAACAATACTGCGGTTAGAACGGCGCTACAAAAGGAGGCCATTCACATCCCCAACAATACTGTTTTCTTAGCATGCTTACACGATACTACCACCGATGAAGTTTTGATTTACAACGAAAGTGATGTTCTGTCCAGCAGTGAAAAAGCCTTAGCCGAACTAAAACAGTCTTTATTATTAGCGGGGAAATCCGCACGCACCGAGCGCTCTTTGCGCTTAAATAGCGATAGCAGCAACACCGAAAAAGCCATACTGGGCCGCAGTAAAGATTGGAGTCAGATCCGTCCCGAATGGGGCTTAGCCGGCTGCTCTGCTTTTGTAGTAGCCCCACGCGAGCGCACTAAAGGAATAAACTTAGAAGGGAAGTCTTTCTTACATTCCTATAACTGGAAAAAAGACGAAGGCTTCTCTATTTTAGAGCTTATCATGACCGCTCCAATGGTTGTAACCAGCTGGATTAACCTGCAATATTATGGCTCGGCCGTTGACAATAAACAATATGGCTCTGGCAATAAAACGCTCCACAATGTTACCGCAGGCTTGGGTGTTTTAGAAGGTTACTCAGGCGACCTACGCGTTGGTCTACCTTTTCAGGCGGTGCACGATGGCGATAAATACCAACACGAACCGCAAAGGTTACAAGTAGTAATTAAGGCGCCCATCGAAGCGATGAACAACATTTTAAAGAAACACCAATCCGTGCGCGACCTTTGCGATAATGGCTGGATTTACCTTTTAGCTATGGATGAAAGCGGACAGGTTTCACATCGCTACACCGGCGATTTAAAATGGGAAAAAATTAAAGCCCTGGCTGCATAAAAGGAGTATATTTTTATTGAATAAGAAGAGGCTGTCTGAAAGGACGGCCTTTTTGTTAGACTAAAAATAGATCGCAAGGGACTTATATTCTTATCTTCCACTCTTGTAAGATAAGCCCTTCTTTGAAAATGAAACTACTACCAGTCCTCCTTAATTCCACCGAAACCAATTACCGCTCAAGGTTTAACGAAAAACTCTTGAAGAGCAAAGTTAGCGAGCTTAATAAGCAGGGTACTTTAAGTTTGAAAGGACGCCTTACAAGCGAGCATAGCTTTAGTGTTTATGATACGTGGAACGTTGTGGGTTGGAATATGCCAGGCTTAAAAAGAAAAGCCGCTTATTTAATGGGCAGTATCACCCAAGAAATAGACGGGCCGAGGGTAAATCTTAAAGTAAAACCCAATGCCATATTACCGGTTTTTGGGATAGTTTCAAGTCTCGCTGGATTCATTCTTACTTTAGTATCTTTTACAAAGGGCTTCGAGTCAATGTTTCTTTTTAGTATCGGCCTTTGCTTCTTGGCCCTTGGTATTATCTACTACTTACTAGGCCGTTTTTTAAGAAGCCGCTTATTACGCAAACTTGTACAGTATTTAGATTTAAAACTGGTTTAAGACTTCCCAATAATACTGTAAATAGACTCTTTTGGAGAACGTAAATGACTAGAGAAAAACAACTTGAATTTTGTTCGGTTTGCTTAAATCGAAAAATGAGTTTACAAAAAGGAACTCTCTGCGGCCTAACGAACGACTATGCTCAATTTGTCGAAAGCTGCCCCGATTTTAAAGAGGATTTAGAAGAGATTAATAACAAGCTTATTCGTGAATTAGACCGCAGCGGTAACCCTAAAGCTTCAAAATCCATAGATCCAAAGAAAAACAAAGAACAAGGGGCTCTTTTTCTTTTTATTGGCATTACAGCTATGCTCTTTAGCTTCGTAAATGCTAGCCACATTGGCTTTTTTGTTATTCCTTTTGGCGCTAGAACTTTAAACAAAGGCTGGGAGCAAGAAAAAATTCTTGCCAAAAAAGACGCTTTGGATAATAAAAAAGAGAGATAAGTTTTAGCCATATTCTTATCTAAAGACGCGCTAAAGCAAACCCTTCTCCTCCAAAACCGCTCTTAATTTATTATGATCTTCCCAAAAGCGATTTTTAATCTTCTGCGTCAGTTTTTGGTATTCGGGTAACTTGTGCAAAGAAGCCATCAATGGATCATCCTCTAAAAGTAAAAACCAATACTGAAAATTATGCTGCTCAGAAAACTCCGCTAATTCTTTTAAAGCCAATTCGTTTTTTTGCTGATAGGCATAATTCACAGCAAGACTCGCGCTTCTGTAAATCGACTCATCTTGCGCACAGTAATCAGAGTAAGACTGCATAAAGCGCTCTGCTGCTTCTACCTTGCCCAGCTTCCGATATACAAAGGCAACTTTAGCATCCTCGTGTTCATAGAGTTTTAGCTTTTGGGACTCCCTGATACTTACCAGCTTTTCAAAATAGAAAAAGGCGCTGTCCCATTTTTCTTGAGCGTAATAAACTTTAGCTAAATCTTGTAAAATATCCAGTCGGGAAGTGTCTTTTTGCCACTCCTTTTCCATTAAATTTTGTGTACGCAACCAATTGCCATCTTGCGCAAAGCGAATAAATATTTTAAGATGTGGCGCGTAATAATTTTCAGGATAATAGCTTAAAGAGCGGTTCACAAAATCATAGGCTTCCTTAAAAAAGCCCGCCTGCACCAAGGCATTGCTAAGCTGCAAGTAACTATAACTACTCGTAATGGAATCTTTGGCCATCACCTCCAATTGAATTCCCTTTAAAGCATATTGCAAATACTTTGCGGTATTGGGCACGCGAAAAGCATAGAAATCGGAAAGCATTTGTATGGCCGAAGCAGAGTTTGGATTGTACTCGAGAGCTTTTTCTAAATGCGGCAGCGCTAGTCTGTTCTCCTTATTTTGCAAATAGTACAACCCCTTGGCAATTAAACTAATGTCCGACTTCGAATCGTATAAAAGCGCCTTATCGGCATAGCGGTTTATTTCATCAACATACTGTTTATCTTGTTGAAAGAGGTCTAAAAAATAATAGGCAATGGCTGTATGCGCATAGGCCAAAGCAAACTGATCATCGTAAACCAAAGCCTGATCAAAAAGAGAAATCGCTTCTTCCAAACCTTCCTTGCTTCGGGTATAATAGGGGTCTAAAGCCTGAAGGTATAAGTCATAGGCCTCCATGCTTTGAGTTGGCCTTTTCTCAATTAGCTCACGTTCTATCGGCCTAACAAAAGCGCTTATGGCTTTCGTTATTTCACGCGCCACATCATTCTGAATCTCAAAAATATCCTTAACCTCGCGCTTATACTGATGCGTCCATACCTGCCGATCCGCGGAAGCGTCAATTAACTGAATGTTGAGCATCACCTTATCGCCCACCTTCTGACCACTACCTTCCACCAAGTAGTTTACATTTAATTCCTTGGCTATTTCAAGAATGGATTTGCCCGAGTTGCGGTATTTCTCGGCCGAAGTGCGACTGATTACGCGCAAGTCTTTAATCTTTTGCAAATTACTCAAGGTAGATTCCATCAAACCATTCACAAAGTAAAGATTGCTAGAATCGCTGCTTTCGTTTTTAAAAGGCAATACCGCAATTGACTTTTCTAAGCTATAGTCGACGCTAGAGGAACGGGGATAAAAAACCAGGCTAGCAATTATTCCTAAGATTATCGCCGAGACCACTAAGAGCCACTTGCGAGATTTTTTAGGCACTTCTACCAAATGCTCCTCCTCTTCCTGCATACCCATTTTTGCTACTTCACCGGGGGGGAAGCCATACTCTTCGCGAAAGCATTTAATAAAATAGGAAACACTGCCAAAGCCCACTTGATAAGAAACTTCTGAAACCGTTAAGGAAGACTCTTGCAGCACATCCATCGCCTTTTTTAATCTCAGCTGGCGGATAAACTGACTGGCGGAAAGCTCCGTTTCATTTTTTATTTTTCGCAAAAGGCTAGAACGACTCATGTTCATGCGCTCTGCTAGTTCAGAAACACCAAAGTTTTCATCGGAAGCATTTTCGAGCACCAAGCTTTCCGCCTGCTCAATAAATTTCTTCCTACTATTTGGAGCTTCTGCCATCTTGATTGTATGATTTCAAAATTAGAATTATTAGCCCTAGCAGAAGACAAATTATCGCTATAAAAAATGTTTGACTCCGACGCTTGCCGCATAATTTAAACTTCTGCGCCATAATTTTCATCCGCTTTACAAAGCTTATTAATACTGCTTCATGCCTTATATGCCTTGCTAGGCGGGCTAAACGACTTTTGCTGCAACAATTAAAATCATTTAAATCAACAATTATGGAAAGTCTAAATCTCAAGCAAGTAACAACCGTCTTTAGCCTCTTATTAATGGCTTGGGTGCTGCCCGCATGCTCACAAAATGCAAATAGTGAAACGGAGTCTAGTCTTAGCAAACCATCGGTAGATATACATACTGCCGTTTTATATGGCAATCTGCCTGCGGTAAAAGAACACATCGCTTATGGTACTGATCTTAACCAAAAAGAACCCATGGGCGGCTCTACCCCTTTAATTAGCGCCGCCACTTTTAATAAAATGGCAATCGCCCAAGCTTTAATCGAAGCCGGAGCCGACCTTAGTATTCAAAACAATGATGGTACAAGTGCGCTGCATGCTGCCGCCTTTTTTGGACGGGTAGAGATTGTGCAAATGCTAATCGATGCTAAAGCAGATAAATCTTTAAAGAATAACTTTGGGGCCACCGCCCAAGAATCTATTAGTGGTCCCTTCGCCGAAATGAAACCCATTTACGAAATGATGCAGCAGCAACTAGGCCCCTTAGGTTTGGAACTCGATTTTGCGGAACTCGAAAAAAGCCGTCCCGTAATCGCCATAATGCTACAATAAGTATGGAAAATACTACAAACGAAAGACGTTACGATATCGACTGGTTAAGGGTCATTGCCATTGGCCTCCTACTGGTTTATCACATCGCTATTATTTTTCAGCCTTGGGCAATGTTCATTGGCTTTATTCGAAGCGAAGAACTAATGGAAGGACTTTGGAAACCCATGACCATGCTTAATGTATGGCGTATCCCTCTGCTTTTTTATGTATCGGGAATGGGCCTTTACTTTGCTATGCGGAGACGAAACATAAAAGCTTTGCTTTTAGAGCGTGCACGTAGAATTGGGCTACCCTATATATTCGGAATTTTAGCCATTGTACCGCTGCACTTTTGGGTTTTCCAATCTTATTATAAACAGCCCTTATCCTACATGCCTCATCCCGCTCATTTATGGTTTTTGGGAAACCTGTTAATTTACATTTCTATCCTTTTTCCCTTATTCTTTTACCTCCTGAAAAAAGAAGAGAGTACATTTAAAGTGACCCTTAAACGCCTTATGCAGTCACCCTTGGGGCCAATGTTACTATCCGTGTTTTTTGTGTTAGAAGTTCTACTTGTGAAACCGCCAATATTTGCCCTGTACGCGCAAACCCTGCACGGCTATGCACATGGTTTTCTCGCTTTCTTTTTCGGTTTTCTATTGGTCTATATCGGTCCAACTTTTTGGTCTACCATGCTTAAATGGAAGTGGCTATACCTGGGCTTGGCCTTGGCCATGTATCTCTTGCGATTATTCGTATTTGAAGGCGATTCACCCCTCTATTTAATGGCAATTGAATCAAATTTCTGGATTTTTGGCATTTTTGGCATGGCCTACCGCTATTTAAATAAACCCAGTTCCGCCCTAAGCTACCTCAGCAAAGCGGTGTATCCCGTTTACATTATCCACATGTTGGTACTGTATTTTGGCACCAGTCTTATTCTGCCTTTGGCGCTGCCTATCTTCCTAAAGTTTGTGCTTATTGTGGTTTTCACTTTGCTCACCTGCCTGCTTATTTATGAATTCATTCTTAAACGAATTCGTTTTCTCAGCATCCCGTTTGGTATGAACTGGCGCCCCAAAGCGAGCCGTTCCAAGCAAGAAAAAAACTAGCAAAAAAGGGTATCATTTAATTTATTTGGGCCTGCCCCTCTGGGTCGGGCTATACGCTGCAAGTCCTCGCTCGTACCTCGCTGTGGGCTTTCCGCTGCTATCCCTCAGGCGGGCCGACTACTAGGTGCAAAGCCTATCTTAGCCTACTATATGAGCGGAATATTATGAATTATCACCATTTATGAAGACTAAAAAAATGCTCAAATTCCTTCTCCCCATTGGGGGAATAGTCTCCTTATTTTTCGTGCCTTGGCTTATCGTAAAGGCCTGGCTTATGCCCTTGCCGGATACCGTTCAAGAACAGGTAAATCAGGCCCTCCATTATCATTTCGAAGGTATCGTCGTTTACGTTGACCAATCTGCGCAAGCACCCCAATTTTACGCGGCTGGCTGGCATAATAGAGAAAACAAAATACCCGCCGACCCGCAGGCTTTATTTAAAATTGCTAGTATTGGCAAACTCTACAATGCGGTGGCTATTGCAAAGTTGGTGCATGCACAGCGCTTGTCTTTAAACAAAAGCCTCGCCCATTACCTCCCCGAATTAAAGGGGAGAATTGAAAATGCCGAGAACATCAACTTAAGCATGTTGGTACAGCATCGCAGTGGAATTCCCAACTTCACCAATACGCCAGACTTTTGGACCAAGCCGCCCTCTAGTAGGCAAGATGCGCTCGACCGAGTGCTCGATTTACCCGCTAACTTTCAGCCCGATCAAGATTACGAGTATTCCAATACCAATTACCTACTCCTCGAAATGATTATGGAACGCGTTTTAGGCTTTCCTAGCTTTCAATACATAAAAGAGGAAGTGTTAGAACCTTTACATCTGCAAAACACTTTCTTCTCACTTAAAGAGGTGAATTTGGACCGCCTAATGAGTGGCTATTATGTAGGTATAGAAGAAGATATAAAAAGCGCCGATTACGGCTCTATGATTGCCAGCGCCCAAGATGTTGGAATATTTATACGCGCCTTAAATGATGGTTCTCTTTTTAGAGCGGGAGAACAAGAAGTCTACTCTTCCATTTATGTGTATAATCACACCGGTTTAATTCCCGGCTACCAAAGCATTGCCGAATTTCATCCCGAAATTGACGCAGTAATTATTCAGTTTACGAATACCACCGATTTTGACGGCTATAATTGGAGTCTGTCAGAAATTATCTATCATCGTATTGTCAAAATTGTGAAGAAGAAAATAGCCGAAACAGAATAGACAAATGCTAGTAATAAGAGCGCAAAATTGGAATAAATCCCTTTCGCTAATAAGTGCGATACTAGGCCTTATTTTTAGCTCTTTTTCCTTCGGAAGCCTGCTCGATTATATTTTACTGTATGTATTCGATTGGAAAACATGACTGTTTGAGCCTAAGCCACAAAACTTTTGGCTTTCTGCTCTGGCAAGCATTCCTTTCATTATCGCAGCCAATATTAGTTTTGTAGTTCGCGCCCACAATGGCCTTTTAGAAGCCGGAATTAAACTCCCTTTTAAAAAACGCTTATATCGACGCATCGCTCTTACAATCAAAGATCAGCCTAAGCTTTCCATAGAACAAGGAGAAGACCTGTTTTTTAATCTCTACGCTCGCGGAGCGATGGAATTAGAAATTCTCGTAGATCGAAAACCCAATTCCAGCCCTATTAAAGATACCTTAGAAAATCTTAAAAACAGAGAGTTAAAAGCTTGGTACAGCTAATTAATGGGCATTAAAAAGTGGGCATCTAAGCTTGCTTTAATATCCTGTCTGTGTAAACTCCAAAACTCCCTTGTACCCGCACCAAATACATAGCAGGCTCCAATAATTCTAAATTTAAAGTTAGTTCTTGCTCACCATAGGCCTCTTGCTTTAAGCTTTGTACCAACTGTCCCGCCATGTTGATAATCTGTACTTCTACTGCTCCTTGCGTGCTCTCGGGTAAGCTAACCCAAAACTGATCACGTACCGGATTGGGATAGGTTCTTAGCTCTACCGTGGTGTTATCTATAGGCTCGGCTGCACTGAGGGTTTTCGCCGAAATAGCACTCGTCTGGCAAGCACCAATACTGTCCATTACCCGCAAGAAAACTTGATGATAACTACTATTTCCGTGTATATCGGTCGCTATTAAATCGAGGGCTTGTGCCGCTTCGCCTTTCACTTCCATGCGTAAAGAAAAACCACCGCTATTACCGTTAAGCGTATTGCGCACAGCCAGCATTATTTCATTTTCACCCGACTGTAAATAGGCCAGCGCGGCACTATCTAAAAGGCCAAAACTACGGGTGCTATCACTGCCGTTTTCAAAGTCTGTATCGCCAAAATGAAAACTATGCAAGGAACCAGGGCCAGTAGCCGCAATACCCCAAACATTTTCACGCGCAATTAAATGTCCATTTAGATAGATTTCCATATCGTCATCTACCCGCATCCACAAGCGTAAATCTGACCAGTAATTTCCTTTTAAAATAAACTTCTTGCGGTAAAACTCTACGCCCGAAGCACATTTTATCACTTCCGCGCCCGCTACCGAATCGATGGTTTTCCATGGCTTGGGTTGTCCTACTTGAGCGAAACTCGTAAAGGAGCTTTCGGTGGGTAAAACTTGCGCGCCCGTCCAGGGGAAACTGAGGGCACTAAGGGTAGAAACTAAACTGCTTTTCTCCCAGCTGCCGTCGCTAACTATATTGGTATTAAGACTAGTTTCTAAATCCATCTTAAAACTAAAACCACCCACATTACCCGGGCCGCCATTGCGCACTACTACTAAAATTTCATTGTTTCCCTGAGTAAAATAATGCCCCAAAGGCAAACCATTGATTAAGCCAAAAGGCGTTGTTCCCTGCGGGCCATTAGTATAATTTCCGCTCGCGTCAATTTCAAAAGAATGCACTGCTGCTGCGCCTGTGCGTGGAGCGCCCCAAACATTTTCGCGCGCTAATAATTTACCGTTAATGTAAATCTCCATGTCATCATCTACCGTTACCGCGAAGGTGGCTTTTAAAACATCTCCACTTAGCTGAAGCTCTTTTTTGAAATATTGCACCCGTGAATCGGCCTTTATCACTTGCGATCCCGTTACCGCATCCAAAGAATGCCAGCGGTAAGGCTGACCAATTTCTACTGGCTGATTGTAGGTGCTATCGTGAGGGAAATCGCCCGCTCCCAACCAAGGCCAAGTCATGGCGTTTACCAGAGACGTGTAGCTGCTCTTAAGCCAACTACTATCGGAGCTAAAGGTTAATAAGCCCTCGCCTTCTAAATCGGAACAATCGAAGTTTTCTTCACTCAAATGCAGTTGAATCGAACCGCCGCAATTGTCTTGCATGCTACTAACAAAATCACTGGCTTGCACTTGTAGCTGACCATTGGCATCTAAATAAGCCTTATGCTTTTTCAGGCTAAGATGGGGAGCCAAGGTATCGCTTAAAAACACTTTAAATGTGGCACTATCGCACTGAAAATGGTCGCAAGCATAGAGCATTAAATCTAGCTCCACACTATTTTGCCCCGCTGGTAAGTCGCTACAGTCCAAGCTTTCGCGCGATAGGTAAAGTTTAGTAATACGTTTATCATCCGAGCTACCTGCATCTACCGCTTCCAGGGCGATTTGTGCCAATCCCTGCGCATCTAGGGAAACCGAAACACTTTGCGCTATTGCCTTAGGAGCCACTGCATCGCTGGGAATGAGTTTTAAAAATATTGGCATTTCGCTAAGCGTTAAACTCACGCTATCACGCTGTATGGCTAATATGCTTAAGCGTGCTTGGGTGGAGTCACTTTGCACTTCTGCGAGAATGGCTCGACCCATACCGGCGGTGGTAAAACGGTAATTATTAATCACCCGCGCTCGAGAAGTCGCCGACCAAATGGCGTAGCAAATGCTATCGGTATCGCGGTGACGAAAACGGTAGGCGCGCAAATCGGTATCCGCTAAATATAGTTCGCCTTCAAAAAAGTATTCCTTTAAAATCTGTCGCATACCGCTGAGGTAGAAATACGACTTTTTCGGTTGGTGCTGATTCCACTTTTCTTGCGTTAAGCCACTACTATTATACTGATTAGGATTAGCGGCGTTTACATCACGCAGCATATACATTTGTGCCCGATCGATGCCGGATGCAGCAATTTCCAAAAAGCTCCGCAATAACCATTGCGACTGGACTTCTAACTCATCGTTAGTACCGATGGCGGGGGCGGCTTGTGGGGAGTTGGGATTCGTATCATAACCGAACTCCGAAAGCCAAATTTCCTTGCCCGGCAGCCAAGTATTGCGGTAGTTTACGATACGACGCAACTTTCCTTTCAAATCATCTTCTTCGGGACTAAGCCCTTTGCTGGCATTACTAAACTGTCCGCCACCCGTATTGCTATAATGGTGGAAATTGAGCACGTCGAAAGGAAAGCCACTTTGGCGATTGTACTCCGACCATAAACGTATTCCTTCTACATAGTTTAAATCGAGGGAAGCCAAGCCTGGCAGTACCATTTTCATATTGGGGTCGGCGGCTTTCATGCCGAAGCCAGCCCCTAAAGCTCCTTCGTGCCCGTCACAATCGGCACTGCTCATGGCGGCTAATTCGAAAGGGCTGAAATAACCCTCACGGCCACGCCACCACTTATCGGGTTCATTCCAATTTTCCAAATAATTTATAAAACCTAAGCCCGATTTCGTGCTTTGTCCGGCTCTTAATTTTAAAAAAGACGGTGCCACACTTGTTTGTCCATAGCGCGCCGCAAATTGAAACATATACTCGGCGTGTTCTCTATAGCTTGCCGGATCGGCAGGATCTTTAGCCAAGCGTATCGGCTTAGAGTCATCGTTTAAGCTATCGCGAATATGTGGCGGACTGCCTTGCAAGCAGGGAGCAATCTCTACTCCACTTTGAACGAGCTGTCCGTAATAATCGTCAAAATTCCAAGTACTCACATAAGAAGGCGCGAAGGCGTATTCACTCTGCGGAAAACCAGTATAGCCCGCCTGCCCATTACCTTCATCCCAGTCCCAGCGGTGATATTCGCGCAAAGTACCTGCAGCAGTGCTGAGCATGTTTTTAGGATCATCAACAAAACCGTTAATACCCATCAGCTGGCCCATGGTCACCTGCGCTGGATTTTGCGCCAAGGGAATTTGCGTTTTACGAGTCCCAAGAGCCGTTCCGTACAACACAATCTCATTAATGGCCGCCTGCGGGTGACGGAAATCGAGGCGCAAAAACTTAAACGTATCTTGAATAGGAAATGCCTGCCACTGATTATAACGGTCGGTCACCAAGTTGCCTAGAAACACCCAAGCTGAAGGATCGCCAGCATACACACGAATCGTATCCTTACCATTGGAATCGTAATACCATAAATCCTCTAGGGCATAGTCTTCAAAAAGCTTTATTAAAATCGAAGCCGGATTGTAAATCGGATTATAAGTCTGATCGAATTTGCTAGTAACTGCACCACCCTGTCCCGCGCGTGGATCCCCAGCTAAAACCTGCTCGTCCACCAAATGGTTGGCATCACCCCTAATTCCTAGGTTTACGATGTTAGAATCGCTTAATGTGACTTTATTTTGCGCGTTCAGCCCCCCTACTAAGGAAAAACCAAAAAACAGGAAATAGAAAATTTTGGAGCTAAAAAAGCTAGAAACTAGTCGATAATAATTTCTCATGCGGAATTCGTTTGATTGGTGGATACGCTTATAAGGCTCTCATAATCTAGGCATTATGTATTGTTTATCCTAGCCTAAAAACCGTTCATCGAGAAATTAGTGTCGTTTATCGAAAAAACACTTCGTTTAACGGTTTATAAATCCTAGCGTGGGCTGTTTGTTTTTTGGGCCTGCCCCTGCGGGTCGGGCTATCCGCTGCAAGTCCTCGCTCGTACCTTGCTGTGGGCTTTTCGCTACTATCCCTCAGGCGGGGTTCTCGGTAAAACCAAAGGAACAATACTTAAAGGGAGAAAGGAAAATAAACGACAATACACTAAAAGTGGATAGATTTGATTAACGATTTTACTCAATGATAAAATTTTAACCATTTGTATCATCTGGAAGTCTATGATGCTCTAAGTATTCTTTAACCATCTCATCAGTTATATTTCCCGTACTTCAACAGCCAAAGCCTATTGCTCAAAAATACCACCTCCAATAACGCTTTTTCAATTCGGGAAACTCTTTTTGCAATTTGCGGGAAATTCGTCCTTTTAGTTTTTTCACCAAATCACTAACTGAACTAGGGGGTCAATCGCTCAACGTGCGTATGAATATGATCACTTGTTACAACTAGTTTTAATTGCTCAGCATCACAAATATGTATTAGCAAAGTACGACACCTTATTTTAATGTTTCCTTGAAGAACCAAGTAAACCGTCAAACGTATAACAGAATGTCCATTAGATCACTGTTCTTCCATAAACTCAATTAAGCTTTTTAGAATCTGAAACGAATTGCACTGAAAGTGTGTAGTTTTAACTGTTACATGAGACCTATAAACTTCTTTATTCTCCTTCAAAGCAAAAATAGTTTTATAATTGATCCACTTTTATTATTTTTCTTATTGCGCTTTGTTTGTTGTTTACCACTTTAAGGTAATAAACCCCAGGCTTCAAGGCTGATGTGTTTATTTTTTTAGTAAAACGATTATTCTCGACTAAAGTTTGATCTTCTAACAATAGGCTACCTTTTGTGTCAAAAATGTAAAATGACACTTTAGGTGTTGTCATATCAAACAATATCCATTCAATTAGTAATTCCTTATTTAATGGATTCGGAAAGACTTTTAAATCTGTATATATTTTACTTTCATGAATAGATAAACCTTTTAAACTAAAACACCTAGATGTATCAAAACAGCCGTTCTGGCCCACGATAACAGCATAATGCCTACTATCAGAAGGTAAATACCCTTGATTGGTTTCTCCTACTATTTTGATATAGTTACTATCACAATCTAACCATTGGTAGGTAGCATTTAAAGCAGATGAATAAAGCATGCTGCCGCTTTGATAAACTCCTGTATCTACAGATAAAACTGATAGATTAATATTCTGAGACGCGATACCACAGCTATTCTGCAGTGTGACCGTTAAAACACCTGCTGTACTTGCTACCAGGGTGGCGATGCTATCTGAAACAGAAAGGGTGCCAATTCCTGTGAAAGTCCAATTATATTGATTAACACCTATAGTACTGCGAATGCTATAATAAACTGTATCACCAATACAAATAGTATCTGGACCCTGAATCTGGGCTGGTTGACTGGGTATGCTACTAACTACTATCGCCTTAGTCTGAGCAACACTTGTGCCACATGAATTCTGTGCTGTAACTGTTAAGGTTCCGCTGCTAGTAGCATTCAAGGTCCTATTGCGTCCTGTTCCTAATAGAGTACCATTTCCGCTATAACTCCAATTATATTGACTAGACCCCGCTACTGGCAAAATGCTATAAGAGGTCATTGCTCCTGAACAAATAGTATCTGCACCCTGAATCTGGGCTGGTTGACTGGGTACTGACATCATTGTTATCGAAGCTATGCGCCAAGAACTATTCCCACAAGAGTTTACAGCCCTCACTTGTACTTGCCCACTTGCGGTTGGAAAAAATGTATAAACTGATCCACCAGTAAACATTTGTGTGTTTCCACCAGCTGTCCATAACCACTCGTAGCTTATTGACCCCGACACTGGGCTAGTTGTTGCTGTTACCGCAGAACCAGGGCAAAAACTTGATGGGCTAGAAATTACATTAGGAGTAGGAGGGGTAATACATGAAACCACAATTGATTTACAGCAATAATTATTTGTCTCACTTGACTCAGTAATAACATTTTGATAATCTGCTACAAAAAGAATATTGTAAGTTCCTGATGGAGTTCCTGCAGGAATTGTGACAATATCATTATCCGTGTCCGTTTGATTACTCGAAAGTGTGGAGGTGCTCTCCCAACCTAAGAATACATCACTCGCATCTAAAGTGCAATTTGAAGATAAATAAAAACCTAGTCTTGATGAACTTCCTGTACTGGCAGTTCCATTATTCCTAACAACTGCGCTGGCAGTTAATGTGCCTCCACTTGATACTGTAGTACTACTTATACTGCAAGCTGCAATATCTAAATCAGGTAAACTTGCTGCTTGAGGGCATGACATGTAAAAAGTGTGGCCGCCTGCTCCGTTATCTTCATCATCTAGAAGTAGATAATAGGTCGTTCCTGCCGTCCAATTCATTGAGCCATATGTCCCGGGAACATTAATATCATCAATACAGTTCCAACCTGTAGAACTGCAAGTGCCCGATTTCCACATGAAATCTACCCAACTATTATCCGTCGCGGTGACCACAACACTGTATACACCTGTGGTAGGGGCTACAAAACTATAAACCTTCTCACTACCAGGACAAGTATAACCGCAAGCCGATGTACTGGTACTATTCCATAATCCAGTACCTCCACCTACAAATGTTTTGGAATTTGACAACCCACAACCGCCTATACTGCTAATATTACTGCATGGGTTAGATGACGAAATTATTATAGATCTTACAGAGACGTTATTTGTTTCATCCGATTCAGCCACGGTATTCTCATGATCTGCTACAACGAGTAAAAAGTAACTGCCCGTACTGATGGACGGCACCACAACGTTTATCCCGCCCAAGTAAACTGAGTTAACCGCTAGCGTACCTATTTGAGCATCATTTAATAATATATCTCCTGGTCCGTAAAAAGCATCGGTTGATAAAAAAATTCCGGTCTTGCTATTGCTAGCAGTTGCATTGCCATTATTGGCAACCATTGCATTTACTATTCGTGATGAGCCAACACTTGCCATAATTACTGGATAACTACCTGAAACTGGTTCTAGGTCAGGCTGTGCATCACAAGGCATTGATAAAATTAAAAGCAGCAGTAATAAAATAGCTTTCGCTCCTTTTCTTAATTTTAACATCATACTAATATATTCTTCCATACGACCTATCATTATTTACTCAAGTTGATTAATCTTGTAGATTTCGAAAATACATTTGCAAGAATATATTTAGGTAATCATTAATAAGTAAATATAGAAGGTTACCTGAGCTAATCGAGATTTTAATAACTCAACATTGTGCTAACCTAAGTTCTTGTGGTTTTATACTACTTAAAAATTTATATTTGTTTTAACGTTACTTAAAATTATTTCTATTGACTAAGACTATACTCATTTATGAGTATTTGTTTATTCCTACTACCTTATATATTGCCGTACAATAAATTTATATGTGCAAATTTAAGTGTGTATTTCTTTATATATTATCTTTTTACTCTGTCTTTGCTCAAGAAAAATAGTGCTAAAAACAGATGACACTATTTTGGTATTAAACCATGAGGTTGGGAAAAGGTCAATCTCCTTTAAAAAGGCTAACAACCCCGGCAGCTCAGATTTTACTCATACAAGTTATCGACGATAAGTAGTGCTATATTTCCTATTGGACAAAAAGATGTTCACAATCCAAAAGTTTTTAATTCGTCTTATGAAAGCGAAAGGCTAGTCTGCATATTAAAATTCGAGTGCTCTTGTTACCATTGGGGTGAAAGAATTGTAGTTTATTGCCGAAAAGTGTTCGCTCACCTATTTCTAGTATTTGACCATGCTTCAGATAAAGTTTGCTTATGCCCTTTAAGCTTAAAAACTCCGAGTGTAGAACCAACAGAAGATCGCGCAAAACAGTCATATGACATATATAAAGCCCAAATGTTTTTCTGGCAATTCATTGATTAAATGATAATTGCAGCCGTGGAAAGGCCTTCACCTTACTCGAAGACAAAGACTTAAGATTATGGAGAGTCGAAAGCAACCTAGATAAACTTCCTCACCTAGATGTTGCAGCGGCCCCGGGCTTACCTTTTCCCAGAACATTCAAATACTGCCTGACTTTATGGGATTAATTTAGTTGCTAGATTTAATTTCACACTATAAACTGGAATAGAACTCTAAAGAAGTATTTATTTTCTCTGTAATCCATCACGGAAATGCATAACTATTTATCTCTATTTATTAGAAACTTACATGGAAGAATTTAGCTTTGGGTTTTATTCAATTTAGGAATAGACACTAAATGATAATGGACTTTTGGGGGAATTGCAACAGTTTTAGCCCTTAGCGGTGGTTTATTATAAACATTTACCCGTAAGTATTTGCCACCCGCTTAATACTAAACGGAAGCATTACCACCTCAGGCGTACAAATACCTATAACTAAAGAAATTCATTAAACTATATTGGCCGAGCTTGCCGAAAACGACATCACCTTTAGCGAAAAAGAAATAGACTATATTGAATACTAGGGGTGGAAACCTGCTGTTAGGCTCTTCTATTTGTCACGCCATTCTCCAGGGGCTTAGCGAATGTTTAATTGACTTTTTTCTAAAGCAAGGGGTGGCCACCAAAGCGTATTAAGTGACGTAAATTAGGGCTATTGGGGAAAGAGCTTACCGTGCAATTGGACTGTAGGCTTACTCCCAATTTTTGGGCGTAACGATTTAGGGCTTTCGGTTCCGCGGAAGGTAGAATGAGACAAATTGCTTCCAGTTGGGCTGAGGCACGCCACTACTGCCTATATCGAAATACGCTTTGGTTTAGGGTACCTGGCAAAAGAGAGGTAATCAGGCACCTATTCTGCATTCACTTATGTATACTACTTGAATAGTTGCAATGAAAACTCAGTATTTTGTATGTATGTGTCCTCGGCAAGTACCACTGGATTTGTTGACTCTCTTTTTAAATATAAGTATAATGGAAGTAATTGGCAACGAAATCCTTTTCCAACTGAGTTGCTATTTAGATAAATTAAATACCTCATCCGTCGTTGCTTTGTTTATTATAATACGTCTTTGTTTATAAATTCAGCTTCATTATACCCACAAGGAGTGGAGCTTTGGGCCGAAAGTGGTTTAAGTGTGCCGGAAACAGCTAGAAAAAAAGATATTATAAAAGCATGGCTCACCATTGCAGATGATCTAATTAATTTACATTTTAATGGCCGGAAAAATGACAAGCAGTAAGCCCCCGATATTACATCCGTGGCGAAGAAGTAAGGTCTTTCAAACTATTAAATAATTCACCCATTTATGTCGGTGACATCACTGAGGGTTTATATTTTTTAACTTTTCCTCGTATGACGGCTTCTTACAAGTTAATTATAAAGCACTAAAGATTATTCGCCTCTAAGATTTTATAGACGTTTTATTTCGGGTTTTTTAACGTTAATTGGGTTTGCTTGTAAAAAAGAAAAGATTAACCTTTCTTATTTTCGATTGGTCACTAACTTCCTGTAAATATTGAACCTCCAAGATTGCCAACGTGGGACGAATAGAGGCTTTACCATCAGGTTTTCAAGACCACAGGATCTTGTGGGTATAATTTTCTTTGTAAGGGAGGTTCGACAATTGTTAAAAAGTGCCACTGCAAAATGTAATTTGCTTCTAACAAACCCATTGCCAACGATAAAATTTCTCTGACAATGGAAATTTATGCCAAACACTTGGAGCAGCTTAGGCCCTGTTGAGTTCGAAATTTTTTAATATGCTTTTGTAAGCTTCCTCATCATCAAGTCGTATCGTGAATTAAATAAGTATCATTGTTATTACGTTAACTTACAGCCCTAAATTCACAAAAACGAACAGTAGTCTGTGCGCATTTAATTAAATTATTGAAGTATCTATTTATCTTTTTACTACCTTATATCGCCTTTTAGGTACCCTCTACTTACCATTACTTTTTTAGTTAAAACATGCCTCTCTTGAACTATGTACATAATATAAATTCCGTCAGGAAAACTCGATAGATCTAAAACCGTTCTATTTTCAGTTATGATTTTGGAAAGAACCTTTCTTCCTTCTAAACTAAAAACCCTAGCCTCACCTGACTTAAAAGGTGTATCTATATTAATAGCTGCATTGGTTGGGTTTGGATAAACCTTAACAAATCGATTGATTTCAGAAATGCTCAGGCTGGATACATTTAGTTTAGCTGTAACAGATGTGTCGGTACATCCATTTTCAGTAACCAGGCACCTGAATAGTTGATTATTATTAGTATTTGTCACGCTGAATATATTTAGTTGAGAAGTGTTTACACCCGTAAATTGCCCAGCATTACTTATATTTTGAAATCCAAAGCCAATATCAATTTGCCACAGAAAGGCAGATGAAACCGAGCTTGTTAAAGAAAACATTGCGTTTTGCGTTGCGGCAACAGTTAAATCAACTGGCTGTGATATAATAAACCTGTTAGGTTTAATGGTTAAATTAATTGTCACTACACTGTCACACCCATTAGATGCTGTTAAGATGTGTGTTGCGCTATTATTTGAAGACGCATAGGTGTTTCCATCTATCCAAATATAGCTACCGCAAGATATTATA
>TARA_R110001592_G_scaffold356543_2_pt1 | contig 64406 bp, 57 predicted proteins | sample TARA_R110001592 | Tara Oceans TARA_R110001592 (sample SAMEA4398387) | marine metagenome | biome: Polar Biome; feature: [SRF] surface water layer (ENVO:00010504); material: water (ENVO:00002006), including particulate matter (ENVO:01000060) such as... | depth 5 m | reverse complement strand
AATTGCTTCAAAACAATCTCATCGCTTAGGTGGTTCTGATATAAGTGTTTTAGGAACCAAATCCAAATTTCATTAATGCACATAAAAATATACACAATACTTTCCTTTTTAAGAATTGACAACCGTTTTAAATAGAACTTAAATATAATCAACAGTACATATATTCACTTATATTTAGGAATCAGTTTTAATGGTTGATTTGGCAATAGTCAAGCCTCACAAGATAAGCGATGAAATTACTATTTCTTCTGAGGGCACAACCATACAGTTATCCACAATAAACAAGAGCCGACCAATAGTATGCATTATTGATAACAATGGAAGGATTGTTCGCTACGCGTCTTGCTGGCTAAGGTATTTGAGTAAAGCCATTGGCAAATCTGTCACTAACAAAACAGTAGTACAATACGGTTATAGCCTAAAGTATTTATGCGAATGGATTGAGTCTGCCAAACCATATCCCAGCTTATCTATTGACGAAGTCTTGACAATTGTAAATAGAAAAGACCTTTTAGACTGGCACGACTTTCAACGATCAAAAAGTGAATGCGCTAACACCACTCTTCATTCACGAGAGGCAGCAGTAAAAGAGTTTCTAACATGGCTGACAACTCTAGAAGGAGGTAGATTAAGAGCTACTGACGACTCACCATGGGGTAAAAATAATGACCTAAATTACGTAGCTAAAAAAGGGAACAAAAAGTCACCGAAAATTATTTCTAGCGATCAAATTATTTGCTTACTTTTATCCATGTACAATGAATGTGAAAGGTGCATGTTCCATACACAATACGATACTGGTCTTCGCATATCAGAATTAGTAAACTTAAGGCTCTCAAACCTCCCTCCTATTTCTATTTATAAAGATCAAAACTACGAATTTATACCTCTATGCATAATTGGTACAAAAGGCCGAGTAACAGGCTCAAAAGAGCGCATAACAGTTATTTCTCGGGCCGCACTTAATAGAATTAGGAGTTATCACAATACCGTCAACTACAAACTTTCTGAAACTTGGAAAATAAACGACCCAAACAAGCCGGTATTCCTTACTTCAAACGGTAAAGCATGGTCTGAAAGAAATGCATCCAAGCAGTTTAAATCCGCAGTTCGTCGCTCTAATGTAGGGGATGACTTTTCAACACACTGGATGCGTCATGGAACAGCTTTTTCGGTACTGAATTCAGATATAGGAAAAGACTACGAAGATAAAATGCTTACAATCATGAGCATGTTAGGGCATGCGAATTTAAGCACAACTGAAATTTATACTCAGATTTCTCCAGTATTACTTAGTAGACTTAACGTAGAAGGGAATAATCAAAATCGGCTTAGCGAGGCAGAGGACATTCGAAAAGCAACCTTCCTTCCCCCGCTAAAACACACTGAAAAAAGAGGGCATAATAATGACTAAAATCACATTATTGATGCCCAAAGCTACCACATTAGACCCTTATAAAGAATTGAATTGGATTTTTGGTATTCTCGAACGAGAAAAGCCGACAATGAGCATAAACTACGCCAAGCTTTGGTACATCACCTTTATCAGAGAATCGTTATCGAATTACCCTGAATTTGAGCGAGACCCTCGATTTATTGTTTCAAAATACTGGAAAGCGGATGCTTTAATTCTTTTTACTCAGTGGCTAAATGCACAGAACGATAAACTGACAAGCAAGTCACGCTACTCTGTCTACAAGATTGTTCGCACAGCAATGGACTGGGCATATGAACTAGGCATTATAAATAATATCGTCTATCACGCTCCTATGTTCAAAGGGGTGGCTGAAACAGATAGCAGATCCCCCTTCTCAGAGGATGAGCAGTCCATAATAAATGTCGCTCTCACTAAGTGGGTAATGCATGCTAAGCGTGTCTCTGAGGCTTACAAAAAATCAGGAAAAGGCATCCCAGTTAATAAACCAAACAGAAATCCTATTCACATTAATGGAAAGGATTACTCAATTAAACAGGCCTCTAAAAAATTCAAAATATCAGAAAGTCTCATTGGTGAACGAAGAAAAAGGGGGTGGACCGACCAACAGCTCGTTGACCTTAAACCAGCTCCTGTTAAAAATAAGAGCAGCGATAATGTTGGTAGTATTCCCATTTTAGTAGAGGGAGTTTTATGGCCTTCAACAGCAAAAGCAGCAGCGCACTATGGAGTTAAAAGAGAAGCTGTTAGTCGCAAAATTCGCTTAGGATACACCCCAGAACAAGCTATCGGATTAGTACCAATAAATAGCTTAAGAGGTAGTCATGAAGCAATGTTATATGAATTTGAAGAAAGGTTTGAGTGCGATCCTTTAAAAATGCTTCTAGCTGACCGGATTGAAAGGATTAATGAAAATATATTTTCTTCAAAAAAGTTGATGAAGTTCTTTTTGAAAATTGGTGTTTGGCCATCTATTGACAGAAGAATTATTATGCCTTTAGCTGCTGAAATATGCCGACTTACTGGTTTAAATGCTGAGTCTGTCGCATCACTGACTACTAACTGTTATGTTCCCAAACACCCTCTCACCAATCAGCCTTGTATTGTGTACACCAAAACCCGCTCCTCGTCTACAACACGCTCTGAGGAAAAAGAACTCCATTTAAACCTTCTATCAAAACAAGAATATTTTATAAATGATAATCTTCAAGAAAGAATAAATGAGATCATTAATCTAACATTGGACCTCACCGCTAAAATAAGATCGTGTGCAAAAGGAGAAACCGCCAACAGGCTCTTCATCTATGAACATGATGCGTTTTTCAAACCCCACACTAACAGAAAGCGTGTCACTCACATCATTTGGGGGACTATTTCAAAAGACGAAAGAGATGATAACCCTGATGTAATGAGTGCAGATAAGTGGACGAATTACTTTTGTGAAGATAACAATTTGTTTGAGCTTCTGGGTAAAAATTTTCGTTTCAATTTTAGTCGATTTCGGTCTACATTAGCTAATAACATGATCAAAGAGGGAGCTGACATATTTGACATTCAGATAGCTTTGGGCCACGGGAGTGTTATGACAACCGCCACCTATCTTTCTGAAAAAGAACTCGACCCTACATTCAAGAAAGTTGTTTTACCTGCACTTAATGCAATAGCAAGCCAAAAAGCTGATACAGCAAGCGATGAACACGAAAAAATCAGGCAAAATGACACGAATGGTTACACTGAAACCCTTTGCGGAACTGGCTGTCAAGATGCATTTAATCCAAGTAAAAAAGTACGTGATATAACGGGGCATATTGAAGGTTCCCCTTGTAAATACTGGAATATGTGTCTTTTATGTGAGCAGTCTACAGTCACAGAAAACAGTCTACCTAAAATAATTGCATACAAATGGAAGCTCAATGCGATTTTATCTGAAGATAGGTCAAACATGATTGGTCGAAAGAAGCTTTATGAAGAAATACTCACAGTAATCGACGACCTCACTTATCCTGGTCATTATTACCCTGAAAGCGTTTTAAACGAGGCCAAATACATTGCATCTGAGCTTGATGACGAAGCCTTAGACCACTTAGTTTATCAGGGAATTTAATCGTGAATTCACAACAAGCAAGTATTATAAGTGTAAATGAGGTTGAAGTCGGCAACGCAAAAATAGCTGCCTCTAGCCGCATATGGCATTCGACTTTCGGGTCTGATAAGTGGGAGTTCGTCTTACCAAATAACCCGAGGTATAAGGGTCCAAGGTCTTCTTGCATAGACTGGAGCTATTATCAAAATAGGACGCTTGAAGATCATCACCAAGCCCAGTATAGCTATTGCCTTTCTCCAAGAATGATATTGGAAGTTAAAATAGCAGCATATATCTATGCTCATTTCCCAAACTTCTTCAGGGGATCAAAAACTCATAAAACAACAATCAATGGATCAACCGTCCTTGGCAGAGTTACAGAGTTAGCAAAAATAGGTTCACATATTGTGATTAAGGGAATTGAAGAAGGTATTATTATTGACTCATTTGCCGACATCTCTTTTGAAATGCTCAAGCTTAATGCTTCTTCTATCGGAGGTAGGCCTGATCATCTAAAAAGAGCAATGCACCTAATCACAACTGAGGTTGTTCAAAAAAACCTCCCCAAAATTCTCCAAATAAAGACGGCAGACGTAAACTCAAAATCAATTTATTGGGGGATTCAATCTGAACGAATAGGGATTCCAACACTTTCGGATGCACAGTTTATATTTTTACTGAACTACTGTAAGCAATCTATTTCTGAATTTAAACTGGCAATAGGTTTTGATATCTGTGATAGCGAAATTATTAACCATGCACGACCAGAAGTTACCAAAAAATTCCAGAACATTCGTGCTTCTTTAGAAGATTATATTTGGGGTGGTAAAAGTAAGTCGTGTATTACCTCGATTTATCTTAACAAGTATGGCTACACGCCTGGGGAAGTCAGGTCTATCTATAACACCGCCCATAAGACTTCAATGCTTATAATTATTTTGATGACAGGAATGCGTGACTCCGAATTTACCCATCTAGTAGATGGCTCACTAAACTATTATGACGGACTAAAATATTTAACCTCCAAAGTAGTTAAGCAACAGCATGAAGGCGTTCCTCTAAAAGAGCAATGGCTAGTTATTCCCTTGGTTGAAGATGCGTACCATGTTCTCTCATACGCATGCAAAAATACAGGTAACAAATACCTATTCTCTTCGCCAACTGGTGTCGTAAGAAAAGGGGGGCAAGGCTACTCATCACTGAATATCACCTTCAATCGCTTAATCAGAAGTATAGATAAGCGTAATCTATTCAAAGATCACACTTTTTCCGTACATCAGTGCCGAGAAACTTTGGCTTATCAACTTGCCAAACAGAAAGTGGGGCTACCCTTTATTTCAAAGCAACTGAAGCATTTTCACAGCCGCTTCAATAGGATGCCGAATGAAGTAACCGCAGGTTACGGAGAATACAAAAAGAACCTACAGATTTCAATACAGTCCCGAATGGCGAAAGCGCGAGAGGATGTTCTAATGGATATCTATGGAGAAGATAAAACCTTTGCTGGAGGAGGTGGTGAAATTCACAAAAATCGAATAGATTCGTGGTTTAAGGGAGCAGGTTATTTTGGCCCTGATCGAATTAAATACATCCAAAAGATGGCAAACTCTAATATTTCACTAATGCCAACTTCAATAGGCGTATGCAACCACAATTTCATTGAAATAGACGATGGAGCACTTCCTCCTCCTTGTTACGGCGACTACTCTTGTGATCCAGAATGTCCTAATCATGTGATTTCAGAAGCTTGCTCGTCAGCTCTCAAAGATCGCCAACAATATGCGATAAAAAAGGCGGAAGTTGAAGGAACTGAAACATTGATCTGGATCGGTTTAGCAGACCAATTAGGTAAACACATAAACAAACTTATGAGAGAATCTGGGGATGAATGATAAGCGACCAAAACAACTCCTAGATAATATAAAGCATCGCATGAGCAATAATGATTCAGAATTATCCGATGCGCTAGATCAACTACAGGCCGATGTTTTAAAAGGTAAAATAAAACCGACAATGGCAAACCTAAGAAAATACAGCAAACTTTCTGAAGGTTCAATACGCAGCAGAACATGGGCCATGCTGCGTTTCAAGACTATGAAACAAGCGGTAAAAGATCAGAAAAAAGCCGTAGGAAAGAAAGCTAATGAAAAAGTAAAAACTGAAACTCAGATGCTTAAAGAGCGCATAAGGGGCTTGCTCACTGAAAACGCTATTTTATTTAATGAAATTAAATGCTTGCAAGAAACTGTTTCGCGTCGAGATAGTGAGAACCAAGTACTAACGAATAGGCTTCAAATAAAAGCCAAAAACTAGTAGGAACTATACATGAAACAATATCTTGATCTTTGTCACCGCATTGTCAACGAGGGCGTTTGGGTAGAAAACAAACGAACAGGCAAAAGGTGTCTTACTATCATTGATGCATCTCTCGAATACGATGTTGAAAATAACCAGTTCCCTCTCGTCACCACTCGTAAAAGTTTCTACAAAGCTGCAATTGCTGAACTTTTGGGTTATTTACGTGGCTATGATAATGCATCTCAGTTTAGAGCTATTGGTTGTAATACTTGGAATGCTAACGCCAATCAAACTAAAGCCTGGTTAGAAAATCCAAACCGCAAAGGAGATGATGACATGGGGCGGGTCTACGGAGTCCAGGGCCGCAGTTGGGCTAGACCTGACGGAGGCAGTGTTGATCAGCTTAAAAAGCTAATTGTAAACCTGACTAATGGAATAGATGATCGTGGAGAGATCCTGTCTTTTTACAACCCTGGAGAGTTTCACCTTGGCTGCTTGCGCCCATGCATGCATACACACACATTTTCTCTTCTAGGAGATGACCTCTACTTAACCTCATACCAACGCAGCTGTGATGTTCCTCTTGGGCTGAACTTTAATCAAGTTCAAGTTTTTACCCTACTTGCATTGATTGCTCAGATAACAGGTAAAAATGCAAAAACAGCCTTCCATCGGCTCGTAAACAACCATATCTACGAGGATCAGCTGCCGTTACTTCGCGATATTCAACTTAAACGTGAACCTTACCCTTTGCCGGAGTTGCACATTAACCCAGACATTAAAACTTTAGAAGATATCGAAACATGGGTAACAGTAGATGATTTCGAGGTTACCGGCTACAAACACCATGATGTCATCAAATACCCTTTTTCAGAATAACTACGATGAATGGCCAGCAAAAAGCCCAACAAAACGTTGATGCATTTCTAGCATGGGCGGCCACGCAATCTGATGATAATTTTAAACAAATCACGTTCAGAGGCCAGCTAAATCGATTAGAAATAGCTAAAGCTATAGGCTGTGGTAAATCAGCACTAAACCAAAATCCCGCGTTGAGAGACGCTCTTAAGACTCTAGAAGGTAACCTTCGAGAAAAAAAGGTACTACCGCCATTAACCCAAACAGCTAAAGCCATTGAAAATAAGCCTAAACAGTACGATCAGACCATCAATCGAGCTATCCAAGACAGCAAAGAAAAATCAAGACTAGAAGTTGAGAATATTGAACTAAAAGCTAAAATCACGTTACTTGAAGATCAACTAAAGCGTTTTAGCGAGCATTCCGAAACATTGATTGAAATGGGCATTCTCCCTAGATGAATTCTCAAGATTTACGTGTCACTAGCATAAGTTATAACTATCGTAATTTCGTGATTTTTACAGGTGTTCCCTTAGCTGCAAATGATTACCTAATTAATAATGGGAAATTTATTGTTAGCGTTAAAACCAAAATAAATGCTTTACCTGTTGAGCCTTCCATTGGTCAGCATTGGCATACCCAGGGCGATAGAAAAATAACTGATTTGGATAGTAATGGTTTTCAGCTAAAGCAGCATATCTATGAAAATCCAAAAATTATTCAATGCATTCTACCTGAAACAGGTGATCAATTAATCACTTTCATCGCAGCCAATAAAGATTTCAAAGGTATTGGTGAAAGTAAGGCGAGAGAATTATGGAGTGTATTTGGCGATAAAATTTATGCAATTGCCACGCATCGTTCATTAGAAAACGAACTTCTTCTGCAAAGCATTTTGACTAAAACATCAATCGATTCGCTTTATGAAGGATTCATAAAGTACTCGAATCTTAGTGCTTGTTACTGGATGGCTAAACACAAAATACCTTCATCCATACAGCAGCGTATTATCCGTTATCACGGACCGGAAACCATTGAAGCGATAAGAAAGAACCCTTTTGTACTATTGGCTTTTGGTATGAGTTTCAAAAATTCCGATGAGATATCATCTAAATATTTCAAGCTTAAGGATGATGACCCGAAAAGACTGACAGCAGCGGTTGAAGATGTTCTACGTGATCAAATATCAAAAGGCCATACGTATACAGGTGTGTCAGCTCTTTTTCCTGCACTTAAGAAACTCTTGGATTGCTCAGAGCTTGCCAGGGCCGCCATTGTTGCTGGCAGCGATAGATGTCAATACATATACAAGACTAAAACAGAGACTTACCATCCCACTGCCGTCCTATTTATGGAAGCGGTTATCTCTAAAAGATTAAAGGCATTAGCAAAAAATATTGATCTCTTTGATGATGAAGTAGACAGGGCATATAAGGCCGCCGTTGGCCAGTTACCCTATGAACTGACAAATGAGCAATGCCAAGCTGTGGCTAACTCACTTGATAACGGGGTTTCACTCATCACAGGTGGCGCAGGCACTGGTAAAACAACAGTACTTTTAACTGTTCTCAGAGCTTACCACCAATTAGGGTTTACTATTCACGCTGCCGCATTATCGGGTCGAGCTGCTATGCGTCTGCACGAATCAATAGGATTTAAAACCTGTACTATAGCAGCTTTACTTCGCAAAGAACCGATTGAACCAACAACAAGTGAGCCGAATCATTTATTAGTAATCGACGAATCCAGTATGCTCGATGTGCCAACCATGTACCGGCTAGTCACGCACTGTCATCCCTCAACTCGGATACTGCTGACTGGCGACCCAAACCAGTTACCACCAATCGGGGCTGGAAAGATATTAGCCGATATCGTTTCATCAGAGTCAATCATTAACTCCAAACTAAGCATTGTGAAACGCCAAGGTGAATCAAGTGGTATTCCCGAATATTCAAAGTTAATTAATGAAGGTATCGTGCCTCAACAGCTAACTACTGGGGCGATTACTTTTCATGAGACGCCTGCGCACCAAATCGAACAAAAGTGCATGGAGCTATTTCTGAAAGCGCCAGAAAAATCTCGCGTTATGGCACCGACACGACTAATGGTAGGTGATATAAATAAAAGGATTCAAAACGCCATAAACCCCAACGGGCAGCCTATGGCATTTGAATTACATGGCGATAAAATGTGGTTGGATATTCGCTTAAATGACCAAATATTATTTACCCAAAACTTTTATGACAAAGGTATTCAAAACGGAAGCCTTGGTAAATTGATCTCTTTAGAAAATAGTGACGGTGTTTTTGGTGAAGCAGAATTAGATACAGGGGCAAAAATTGAGATCAACCAAGCGATTCTAGATTCTATCCAACTAGGTTATGCCATTACCTTGCATAAGGCGCAGGGCTCACAGTTTCCCACAACGATTGTTGCACTGAAAAGTGGTCGCATTACCGATAGAGCGTGGTTGTATACAGCAATCACAAGAGCTGAAAGTGAAATCCATATCGTTGGTAGTGAGAAGGATTTTAGAGAAATTACCCAAGCTCCAAGTAAATCACATCAGCGCAATAGCTGGCTTGCCACATTATTAACAGAAGAAAAATCCTAGCTTCTTTCAAATTCCCCACCATCTTAAATTGACGCATCTTTCACTTAGTTATACCTTACATATCTAAAGGATATAATTATAAGAGTGGATTTACTTATGCCCCTTCTTTGTCATCCTCAATAAAAAACAATTTGTATTAGTCGCCTGTTAACAGAACGGGGCTGATCTTACGTTCGTTGTTCAAGGAAAACGGTTAATGAGTCAAAGCGATATCAGTCAAACTCCAAATAATTTAGCAGCTTATTGATGGTCAATCGCCGATCTTTTACGTGGTGATTTTAAGCAAAGCCAGTATGGCCGTATCATCCGGCCGTTTACTTATTGCGCCGTTTGAAAGGTGTGTTAGAAGAAACTAAAGAACAGGTTCTTGCTGAGTTTGAAAGAGTCCAAACCATGAACCTGCCTGAAGAGGCACAGGAAAAGCTGCTCACAACACAAAACAGACGCTGAAGACGCGCTCGCCTTAATCGCCTATACTCACTTAACGTTCGACGGGAATCGACACAAAGCAGATATTGATACCAAGCCTATAGAGAAATATATATGGACAATCCTTTAGCGGATCAGCAAAGAGAAAAAAAAGGAGCCGAAACATTTGGTAAATACGACTACCAATATCACTGGGCGTTTAAAAAATTACTGGATGAGCATAGGCAAAAAAAAGAGTACGCCATATTTGTTGAATTTCATGAGGACGTCATTTTTGCAAATTCCTTGCAAAAAGAAACCGCTGAGTTTGAGTTTTATCAAGTAAAAGAAAATAGCGGCAGCTCACAACATACCGTTAATAGCCTAACGAAGATAAAGGCAGGTAGTAAAAATTCTATATTAGGTAAGTTGATTGAATCATATCAAGGAAAGTCTTTCAGGGATGTTATCTCTTCAGCTAGCTTGGTCGCCACGAGCGGATTTAGTAAGTCAATTGTAAAAAATGAGCTTGAGCTTGATGAAATAACCGTCTCTGATATCAATCTTAGGGTTTTAGCAACGTTTAAGAGACGCATGCTTGATGAGTTAGAGCTTGCAGAATGTCCTGCCAATATTCGTTTTATAGTTCCTCGGCTCATGCCAGATTCACATAGAGAAAGTGTGATAGCTGGAATAGTTGACCTGATATCTGTTCTTTATCCAAATAGCCAATGCGATGCGGTTAATATCTATCGCGTTTTAATAGATGAATTACATAGAAAAGGGAAAATTACATATGATTACAGTAAATGGGATTCGTTATTAAGGGAGAAATCCTTAACATCTCAAACTGTTCAGGAAACCTTCGAAGCGCATAGCAGTATTAAAGGGCTAAGTGAAATAGAAAGTTTAGCTAATGATCTCATATCAGATTTAGATCTGAATTTTACAAAACGACGTAAGCTACTGCGCATTACAAACAGTTACTACGCAAGAAAAGTGAAAAATAGTAATAGTTTATTGTTGAAGTTCGGAAACGAGGTGAGAAGCTTCTATGCCCAATTCCAGCATCTTGATACAAAAGAGCTATTAGAAGAAATCGAAAATTCCATATCCGATAAGCTAAAGAAAAGCATGGGAAGTAATGATGATTTGGTCGCAGCGATAATATGTGAAATCGTGATAGGTGAGTTATGAATAAAGACAACTATAGGTTACTGATAAGAAACTTGAGAAAAGGAAATCATGAAAAACTTTATATTCAAACGCGTAGTACTTCTTTCAGATACCCAAAAATCCGCGAGTCAGTTCGTGTTTCAAAAGAAATACAACCTGATAACGGGAGGACTGGATCATAGCGCAGGCAAAACATCTCTAGTAAAAGCAATGTTATGGGCAATGGGATGTGAGCCACATGATGTACCAGAGTCTTGGAAGGCTTTAGATTGTAAAGTATACGTTGAATGCGATATCGGAGAAGATAAGTGTATATTTTATCGTTATCAAAATACCATCAAATTAAGCGTTAATGATGAATCATTTCAACGATTTTCAAAAATTACCGGACAGTATGCATCTATTTTTGCCGATTTAGTTGGTTTCAGTGTGTTGCTGCCAAACCGTCCGCCTAAAGATCAAGAACCTGAACTCGAAACGCCTCCACCCGCTTATTATTTCCTCCCTTTTTATGTTGATCAGAAAAAGGGTTGGAGCGAGGTGTGGAATGGTTTCGATAATCTTGGCCAGTTTGCAGATTGGAAGCGAAAGGTAATAAAGTTCCATACTGGATACCTGCTACCGGAATACTTTGAAATCGAAGAAGATATTTACGAATTCAAAAAGATAGAATCTGTAGCTCAAAATGAAATAAAACGCATCAACACAGCCCTAGAAGTTGTTGAAGAATATGTACCAAAAACACAATTTACAATTGATAGTCAAGATCTAGAAAAGATTACAGAAGAAATTAGAGAAACATTGCAAGAGCTATCTGTTGAACAAGAAAAAATATTGAATGAGCTTTCCAAGCTCACTTCTGATAAATACCATTTAAACTCTCAACTAGAGCTTATAACTGAGGCCAGTGAAGAGCTAGAAGAAGATTATAAGTTTAGTGTTGAGAATATTGAGGCCGATGAGCTAGAGTGCCCTTTATGCGGTACTTATCATGATAATTCAATTATTAGTAAAGCTGAGATTCTTGCTGACAAGCAACAATTAAAAAAGCAAGAGAAAGGATTGAGAACGCAATTGAAATCTCTGGACAATAATATTTCTGATTTAAATTCCAAACTGGATCATGTGCGAATACATATTCAAGAAATTAATCGTAAGTACGCTATTGAAAACTCAGAAGGAAAAAGGTTTGAGTTAGTAGATATTGTTGACAGCCTTGCGTCGAGCGCTGTTCAAAAGAATGTAACTAATACCAAAGAGCAGAAACAACTGGATTCAAAAAAAGCTCATGATAAGCAAAAAGAATTGAAAAAAGATCAAAGTGGACTTCTGACAAAGAAGGATAAGGAAGAACGAAATGAGCACTTTATAGCTCGTTTAGAATCACATATCCAAAAAATGTCAGCTACTGGTGTTAATTTGAATGGAGTTAAGTCGCCCGAGGATCATAAAAAACTATTAAGAGATGGAGGTGCAGCAGAAAGTACTCGAGCAATATTAGCTTACCACTCTTCTACGATAGATATGATAAAAACTTATGGTTCAGAAGCTCTTGCACCTTTCATAATTGATACTCCCAGGCAGCATGAGCAAAATGACTTCAGTTACAAGAGCATCATTGATCTCATACTTTACCGACTGCCTCATGAACAACAAATTTTTCTTTGTGCACTGGATGACCATGTTATTAAAAGTTACAAGGATAAAGCTACTGTCATTACTTTAAACAACAAAGACAAACTATTAGGAAGTGGAGATTACAAAAAGCTCAGAGATGAGCTAGAAAATGTCATCAATTTTGAGTAGTCCGTTTCGACCGTAAATAAACATATTATGAAAAGCGATAAATATGCGTTAAATGTCGGCTTAGGCACAACTGAGACCATAGCACTAATTCAAAATAACAGATGATCGGACGAATCTGAACGTCTGCTCTGTGGCATTACTGACCACTTTGAAACGGACAAACTTAAGTCGCAATTGGCGGTAAATCTTATGTCCTATACACAATTAGAAAATATTTTAGATAGTACAATAATTTTTTAGCTCTTAACTAAAGAGGCAGATTTTGTATCATAACGATACTCTCCTATAGTTCCATCTTTGATCTTTTCTACAACCTCGTCAATAACAAACAGCGGCACAAGAAACCACTCTCTAGGTACAACGGGGTTTCCAAACCTGTCTTTGATTTGTATTTCCATTTTTGCATTGTCGAAAAATCGATGAATTAAGGCTTCGAGCTTTTTTCTGTTGATGTTGAAAAGCTCATATGTAGCGACGACATCAACACCTGCCATAAGGTAAGTAGGATCTTTTTCGGCATTGGTAATTCGTCGCTTAACATCACCACCTGTAACGCCAATTTTGTGTATAACATCTCGACTATTGTTAATGACAGGGTGATCTAACTTGCTGCGTAAAACATAAATTGTTCCACTAGCTAAGTCATCTTCATCTTGGATGCCATCAAAGAGCGGACCATAACTTGTATCACTGATACGTCTGCCTGCTTTGTCTTCCCATAACCTTTTTTGCAGTGAGTGCATGAGTTGATTGCTTTCAACACCGTTATCGAAGATAACTCGTAATCGATATTCGTTTCTGCCATCTTTACCGATGAATGGATCACCAACTGATGCGATAAAGGCTTTTTGTCCTGAAACAATGAAAAAGTTACCTTTTTCTATGCTGCCATCTTTACTGAAGGCTATGGTTTTTCTTTTACCTGAGTTCAAATCTTCTTGAACTGACTCAAACACTGGCTTGAACTTATCGAAGTCTTTACATGGTTTTCTAGTGCCGACCTCGTCGGACTGTTCTCTTTCTTTTTGCGCTTGAGATTTGACGTGTTTCAGGTCGGTAATATCATTATCTTTCTTAGTCTCAACTCCCAATTGAGCTAGAAGTTCGTCATCATCAATATCATCTAATCTAGCTTCATCTAGCTCTGATTCAGAAGCGTCAAGAAGGTTTTGAGTGTCTAACCCTTTAACTAACTCACGACACTCTGGTAGCTTTCTTATGCGATCTAGGCGCGTTGCATAGAGCCGTTCAAAAATGTCTTTATCTTCACCATGCATCGGTGCATGGCCATGCTCTTCAACGAAGCGCTGAATTTCTTCAAAGCCTGCAATGATGCGCTCTTCCTTTGGTGTTAGAGCTGCTTTCTTTTTGGCTTTTGCTTCTACGCCAAGAGCATCAAGTAGTTCTAAGTCAGATAATTCAGGCATTAGCTTCCTCCATAGCTTTTCTTTGCAAGAAGGCGATACCTTCAGCCATACGTCTCTCCCAGGGGTCAGCTGCGGTTAATTCTGGTAAGCGGCCCCTCTCTTGTTTGAATTTTAAAGCTCTCTTCGCAAGCTCGCGTGCTTCATCATGTGAAAGGGTAGACTTCTTAGAGGCAATAACAGCAGCGACTTGTTTTAAGCTCTCTTCGCTCATAGATTTAGCCAGAATAGAGTAAGCCTCGCTAAACGGGTTAATGCTATCAATCAAATCAATATCTAAGTCGCGTACATCCATTGCAAACTTTTTAATACCATCAAGCAGTGCAGTATTACCTGTTTGGGCTGCTTCGCCAGAATTAATAATTTCTTTGGCTTTTTGCGTTAAGTTAAGCGCAGCAACTGCATGTTGGCGAATCGCTTCTTGGTCTTCTTCGTCAAGCTCTGGGTATTTCTCTTTCACAATTTTACCCATGCGAATTTGTGTAAGCTCTTCAGGGACCATTTCAGTATCAAACAAGCCTCGCTCTAAGGTTGTTTTATCTTGAACAAATGATGTAATGACTTCGTTTAAGTCTTCCTTGCAAATTCTCTGGGCTGCTTCACTCTTTGGTTCAGTTAAGCCTGTGATCTCTATTTGAAATTGCCCTGTAGATTCATTTACACCAACATTATTCTTGCCAGGCTTATAACCTTCATCGCCATAATCAAAACCCTCTTCAGGCCCGCTTTGTGGTGTCTTAGGTGTAAAGCTAAACTTAGGGGCTAGCACTTGTTCCATTAAGAGACTGGCAGCAATGGCTTTTAATGTGTCATTCACTGCATCAACAACAAGGCTTTCTTCTGCACTGGGTTCAGCAATTAAATTAGTGAATCGTGACTGTGTTTTACCTTTAGCGTCGCGTGTGGCTCGCCCTATGATTTGAATGATTTCTGTAAGGCTTGATCGATAACCCACCGTTAAAGCATGCTCACACCAAATCCAGTCAAAGCCTTCTTTTGCCATGCCTAGGGCAATAATAATATCGACATGATCTCGGTTATTTTTTTGTTTTGGGTCTTTTAGTGCGGCTGATACTTTCTCTCGTTTAGCGTCATCATCAACCAAGTCGGCAATTTTTAGTGTTTTACCGTCGTTGGTTTTTACAATATGAAAACCCGTGTCTGGGTCTGTACCTTGCCAGTCGCCAAGCTGATTGAGAATATGATCGACTTCCTTGTGTTTGTCTTTAGTGCTTTCACGCGAGTTCACATTAGGAATATGAATAATAGTTTTTTCGTTGGGGTCTAGAACACTTAAAATCTCATCAGAATACGAACCAGAATAAAAGTAATAACCAATATTCAAGGTTTTGAGGTATTCATAACCGTTCAGCTGTTCATAATACGTATAAGTTACTGTTTTAAAGTTAGCTTCATCTTCAGGTGATAAAACGGCTTCTGCATCACCCCTAAAATATGAGCCGGTCATGGCCACAATATGTACTTTATCTCTAGCAATCAATTGAACTAACTGATTGCCCAAAATATTATCTGGGTTTGCGCTAACATGGTGAAACTCATCTACGGCAATCAAACAGTTATCAAAAGATTCTATGTTAAGGCGCTCAACCGCGAATCGGAATGTGGCATGTGTACAAACCAGTATTCTGTCATCACTTTCTAGGAAAGCCTTAACTGAATTAACCTTACCGCCATCTTCACCAGGCGAGTTACATAAGTTCCACTTTGGCTCAACCTTCCAATCCCAATGAAAACCATGCGCTTTTAAAGGCTCATCATTAAAGCTTGAGCCAATAGATTTCTCAGGTACAACGATAATTGCTTTATCAATATCTTGGTTATTGAGCTTATCTAGTGCTACAAACATTAATGCTCGGCTTTTGCCCGATGCAGGCGGTGACTTAATTAGCAGGTATTGCTCTCCACGCATCTCATAAGCACGCTCTTGCATCACGCGCATACCTAGCTCATTTGATTTTTTAGAGCTGCCATTGGCAGCATAGTTAACTGAAACGGAAGGGACGGGTTTATGCTCCATGCGAGTTCACCTTTTTAGTATTTTTAGATGAGCTTTTAGCTGTCATCTGAGTATATAGATCAAATAGTTTTTCTAATCGTTCGGTGTCATTTTTAAACTTGCGACCAATATAAATTCGTTCTAACACTTCATCGTTGCGTTCATGGGCTAAACGTAAATTCTCTGGCATAGCTTCGGGCTTATAAAGATCGGCAATGGTGGCAGGAAAGTGCGCCTCACGGGCCAAGAGGATACCTTCGGCACAGAGGGTCAGATCAGTTTTGTTCTTTTCGGTCAGCAGGGGTACGGGGAAGGTATTCCAGCCAAGATCGTTAGAATACCTGTAGTCTTCCTTCAACCTACCACAAATCGTGGCAATCCAGATGAAATGCATCTTGGTCAAAAGCAGGGCCAGCTCCCAGAGGCGTCCATCATACAAACCAAATGCCTGTCCTGACAAAACGCTTCGGTGATCCACAATACCGCAAGGTAAATATTCTCGCTTGACAGAAGTCATTATCGGAATAACTACAGTCTGAGAATTAGCGCGATACATTTCTCGAAACTGATGTGGTCGATCAGCCAGCTTTCGATTGCCAGCATCGGGACTGTTCAATCGAGTCTCCTTTGTTAATGCAACTCGACGTGCGATTTCATCATGACGAAGCGCTTCTGTTTCTGTCCCATCTTCGAGCCAAATGCAGTATCTTTCGAGAGAGTTGTTGAACTCTTTTGAACCGTAAATTCTTCTAATGTACTTAAGCGCTGTTGGGTCAACAGACAATAACTCGTCTAGCTCAATTCGACTGAAGAAAAGATGCCCGCCATCATTTGCTTTGTTGCCCAGCTGCATTAAACCCAAGTCGCTAGAGATCGGTGAACCTGACGTATTAACGAAAGTTCCGCTACCGCTGGTTAGGTAGGGTGAAATTGACTCAACCTGCTTTTTTTCATCTTCACAGTAAATGTATCTTATCTTTGGCTTGCTAGAGGTGATACCAACGATTACACACATAACAGCGGCATTTTTTGTAGCGCTATTTGCCCATTTAAAAGTTGTGTGTGCAAACGACAATGCTGAACCTGATCGTTCTATCTCCTTCCACAAGACTGGTGCTTGCCTTCCCTGACAAATCGAGTTAGTAGTTACAAATGCTGCAGCGCCATTCCCACTTCGTAAAAAGTCAGCAGCCAGAACTAGCCAGCACGCCACGAAGTCAATATAGCCAAACTTAGGGACTCTAGGGCCAAAAATACGCTTCATTTCCTCCTTTTGCTTTTGCGACAACTTTCCTTTTCCAAGATAAGGTGGATTACCACATACATACGTCTCACCACCTTCGTTCTCAAAATCAATCTCCGCCTGATCTAAAGGGGTTTCAAAAAGGTCATCACCTACAAGCTTTACTGAAGTGCCAGTAGGTGGGCAAACTGAAAGCCAATCAAGTCTTAATGCATTGCCACTAGTAATCCAATTTTCAGAATCCAGCGGTAAGAACTCTGCTAATGCTAACTTTTGACCTCGGTACTGTAAGTCACATTGGTACTCAGCAATAATTAATGACAAGCGTGCAATTTCTGAGGGGAAGTCTCTAAGCTCAATACCTCTATAATTAGTCAGAGGTATCTCTGTTGGTCTATCAGGCTCATTACGCCTGATATTGATATTGGCTTCTATCTCGCGCATTTGCTTGTACGCAATAACCAAAAAATTTCCCGAGCCACAAGCAGGATCAAATACACGAATATTTGAAATACGCTTCCGCAAATTTAGCAACTTTCTACTATTGTCACCTGCTTGATCGAGCTGTTCACGCAAGTCATCAAGGAATAATGGGTTTAGCACTTTTAAAATATTAGGTACGCTAGTGTAGTGCATGCCAAGGCTGCCGCGTTCTTCATCATCGGCGACGGCCTGAATCATAGAACCAAATATATCCGGATTAATCTGTGTCCAATCCAAACTGCCGACATGAAGTAAGTAGGAACGCGCTATTTTTGAAAACTTTGGCGTTTCGGTACTGCCCGAAAACAAGCCTCCATTTACATAAGGGAATTTATCGGCCCAACTTTTAATGCCTTCTTTTTTACGATGTTCTAGCTTTGTATTCATCGCACGAAACATTTCACCAATTACTTCGTGAGTATTAGATGAATTACTTTCACTCATTGTTGCTATGGTGTCGGTAAAGAGATCTTGCCCACTAAAAATATTGGTATCTTCAGAAAAGAAACAAAATATTAGACGAGCCATGAAATGGTTCATATCATGGCGACGTTCAGTTGTATCCCAATCTGGGTTTTGACTTAACAGCTCTACATAAAGGCGGTTTAAACGGCTGGTTGCGCGTATATCAAAAGAACTGTCTCGAATCTGTTTAACTGTACTGATACCCGCCAAAGGTAAGAAAAAACCAAAATGATCAGGGAAGCTTTTATAGTTACAGGCAACTGACTCACCACTGACAAGATCTTCTGCTTCAAAGTATTTGCCATCGGTTGCCAGAATGAACTTGGCCTTAGCTTTGGCTGTGGAAGATGAATCGCGAAGTCTATTTAGTGTGGTGGCCGTTTCACCTTCATGGCACACCAGTATATGAATATTATTTCTTTGAAGAACAGCGCCTTGGTTTTTTAAGTCTGATGCATTGGTAGAGCCTTTTACATCGCTCTTGAGGCGCTTGATAGTCGTCTCTTTATTGCCAAAAGCCTCAAGGAATGCAAACGGGAAGGTTTCGGCATCAAATGGCTGTTCTGCTAATAAGGTAATCGCTTCTTCAATTTCTACAGCGTTCAAAGGATTCTTTCCCTGTTTATATATTATTTAAATATGTTTTTTCTGATCTTCAATCCAAGTTGCCACATCTTGCTGCTTAAACCGCCAACTACCGCCTACTTTAAACCCAGGAAGCTTGCCTTCAGCTGCAAGGCGATAAGCCGTTTTCTCAGCAAGTTTGAGATATTCCGCAACCTCTTTGAGAGTCAGAATTTCATCGGTCATCGTGATAAACCTAGTTGAATATAGTAATGAGAGAATAGGGGAAAATTGAGTAATGGGCAATTGCAAAACTTCTCTCTAGAACATATGAATACTGCAATGTTTTTGAGTATTATCAGGCGGCTTACAAGTTTGTAGGGATTAAATTCTTAGGCTAAGTGGCTATTAGCCTTGATTCCTTTCAATATTATCACTTTTTCTTCATCACTGAGCTTTGATAGCTCAAGGATAAGGTCCCCTAGTAATTCATCTTCACATAATAAAAATGGCACAGGCACACAAAGTTCCTCTGCTATTTTTTTTAGCATTTTATAATCTGGCGCATGTTTACCGGATTCATATTGATTCATTCTTGCACTCGCGTTACCAGGATCAAGTCCTATCCTGACTCCCAACTCTAGCTGAGTTAACCCTAAAGCCTTTCTAGCTTTTTTTAACTGAATTGGTAATGGATTTACGTTATGCAATTTGATCTGCCCTTGTTCAATAAAGTTCGGAGCATTTTGCAATGTTTTAACTAATTGGTATACTAAGGAATCCTTAGTATTTGTTCAAGGACAGTTTTAAATAGTGATTCTTTTGTAGGATCGTTGACCTGTATTAGGTCTGTTCTTGTAATTTGTTGAAAGGTTTTAAATGAATCAGGTAAAAATTAATCTTGATGGAGACTTAATATCAATTTTGTCATCCTCTAACTTTGATAAATTTACGGTATTAGAGCTAAGAAGTGCCTATATGGCATGTTTAACCACAAGCGACATGGATAAAAATAGTGCTCAAAGGTATGTCTATCGAAATATTTTAAAACTTCAAAAGAAAGGTTTATTAAGTCGGCATGATTCTAAAACTTCAAAAAAAACAACTTACGTAAAAACGGAACTATTTAATGCTGCAAAATTTGAAGTTGATAATTCCTCGGAAATTTCTGCTGCTGACCTGCCAGATATCGATGAATCGCCTAATGAAAAGAACTCACCTTCACAGCATTTAGTTCAAATTCTTATTAATCAATTGCATGACTTTAATGCAGAGTTACTTATTAACTTAGGCGAAAGAGAGCAATACCAGTCTTTATGTCAAGAGTATCCTCAATTAAAAGAGCCATTGCAGGAGAGCTATAATCTCGCCCGAAATAATTTTAAGAAAATTGAGGGTCATATTAAAGCTATAAACAAAGCAATTGAAATTCAGAAACAAGGTCAGCGGATATAATGAGACTTCGTAAATGGCAAGTTGAGTGTGTAGCTAAAGTTCTGAATAACTTTGATCAAAAAAAACGGCATTTTCTTTGTCTTGCCACGCCTGGTGCGGGTAAAACAACCATGGCAGCAGAGGTAGTTGCCAAACTTTTTGAACAAGATTTAATAGACTTCGTAATATGCTTCTCTCCAGGCAAAATTATTAAAAATAATATTCGATGCACATTAGAAGCTCGAATGGGTCAACGTTTTGATGGGTTTATTGGCGCTAAAGGCGATTCTTTCACGTATCAATCTATGCCATCACCAGATAATAAACTATGGCGTCTACTCAAAACACATCGAGTGCTCGTCATTTTTGATGAGATTCATCATTGCTCAGGAGGTTCAGTTGATGATTCGAATGCTTGGGGTGAGAAAATTATTACCAATATCCAACATCAAGCGACATACACTTTAGCTCTAACGGGAACACCTTGGCGCTCTGATAATACGCCGATCGTATTAGCTGAGTATCAAGGGCCAGATAATAAAGTTTTATGTGATTACGTGTACGGTTTGGCATCCGCAATTAAGGATGAGGTCTGTAGGACTCCACAGATAGTTGTAACGGATAATGATGATATAAGCGCGCAAGAACCATGTGGAAGCGTTAAGTCCTTTAAAAGCTTTTCTAAGCTGCTTGAGGAAACCTCATATCCTTACCAAAGAATTGTTGAAAATGAAGCTGTTATTCGGCATGTCATATCTCTAGCTAACGATAAACTGATGAATATACGCAAGGAAAACCCCTCAGCGGGTGGTTTAGTGGTTGCTTCCTCCGTAGCTCATGCCACTAAAATATTTAATATCATACAATATGAGTTAAAAGTTCAGACAGTTATTGCGACGCACCGTGAGCATGAACCCACGACCATTATTAACGATTTCAAAGACAGTTCCATTCCGTGGATCGTTTCAGTAGGAATGATCAGTGAAGGTACCGATATACCACGTCTTCAGGTTTGTTGTCATCTTACGAGAATTAAAACTGAGCTGAGTTTTCGGCAGATCCTTGGGCGTATCCTGAGAATCACTGATTTATCAAACCAAGAAGCTTGTTTGTTCATGCCTGCCGAGAGTTTACTTATTGAGTATGCTGAACGTATTGCTGAAGACATCCCTGAAAATAATTCAATTATTCGCTTTGAATATTCTAATTCAAGTATTTCCATTGATGAGCCTGAACAGACTCTAAGTGGCAAGCCGTATATCGAACATGGAGCTGGATATAAGCTTGAGATTGGCCAGATCCACGAGCTAACTACTGTAGAAAGTTTAAGTGCTAATAATACGCCATCGCTACTAACTCAAACGTATGAAGCCACACTGAATGTGTTTGGACAATTCCATCAAGATATTTTGGCTTTGAATGTCTCGCTATCTGATTAACAGCAACAACCGTATTTATAGCATTAAATAATGTTGATGTTTTACAATAAAAAAGGAAGACATGAACCAAAAAAAATTATCTATATCGACTTAGATGACACTTTATGCGATTACCAAGGTGCTTTTGATTGCGTAAGAGAAACTTCTCCTCAAATTAAGTTTCCCCAAAGTCAGCCTGGTTTTTATGAAGGCCTTAAGCCACTTCCCGACGCTATTGATACGTTTCACTGGCTTTGTAAGCAAGCTCAGTTTGACGTCTATATATTAACTGCACCATCCATTTATAACCCCCTTTGTTATTCAGAAAAGCGACGGTGGGTTGAACAATACTTAGGCTTCGAACATGTTCATCGTTTAATCATTTCTTACCATAAAAACTTATTGATCGGAGATTACTTGATTGATGATAAAACAGAAGAGCGAGGTCAAGAGAATTTTACAGGAGAATTAATTCAATTCGGCATTAGTGGTATGAGAACTTGGCGGGATATAAAGCGGCATATATCAAAGCATATTCTTTCTAGTACCAACCCAAAGAAGCTTCCGCATCATTAGCATCCAAGTATTTGATTTAACGATCTGATCGATACAAAACTGAGCGATTCATCCTTGGAGTTGAGTATGATCCCTCCAAGGTGTTAAATAATATATGCAAACTGCCAAACAGTGGTTTGGTAAAGCCTGTGATAATCACAGTGCTTTAAGATGTAAAAACTACAAGATATTAAACGAAGCAGGGTATTAGCAGCACTCTTGAATTTTGCTGCTTTTCAAGTAAGATAACCTATCACAATTTAAAAACAGCTAAAGGATTTAGCATTATGAGCAATCAAGGAAGGCTATGCCTCACCCGCAAAGAAAACGAATCAATACTTATTAAGACCAAATCATGCGAAATCATCGAAGTCTCCGTTTATCGTATTACCGGCAATCAAGTCCGTTTAATCGTTGAAGCTGAGCAAGAAGTTCAGATACTGCGTAAAGAATTGGTGTTGTAACCGATACTAGCTCAGACTCCAAGCTGAGCTAGTTTTTTATTATATATCGTTAAGTTGGCATTGGTTTGGCATGATTATCATAATATCTCTTGCTCTCATCATTCTAGCTTTGTTGTTAAAGCTATGCTCAACACCCTGGCTTTGAGCAGAATTTGAACTCAACACCCTAACAAAATTCGAGACACCCGCTAGTCCTCTCTTATAAATTTATTTCACAAGCTTGACTACTGAATGCTGTAAATATAGATTAATGGGAATCAGTTTATTGTCCGGATTGCTTTGTGGGACTTATGGAAGAACAAAAGGATTACTGGCGAAACGAGGCTGTAGCATTCCTTGCTTTAAGTTCAATAAAAGGTGTTGGCTATTGGACCTTGCATAAGATTTCAGATGCGGGCAAAAGTTTCGAAAGACTACTGAAAGCGGGCAGTCCCAAAGAATTAGAAAAACACCTAAGAATTTCTCTTCCTGACGACTCTTCTTGGAGTGATTATCAGCGCTCGCTATGGGCCATAGGCATTGAAGCAGCCCGAAATCTGCATCAAAAAGGTATTCAATTATTTTTTCGTGATCAAGAGGAATTCCCACAAAATTTACGTGAAATACATGATTCACCTCAGTGGATTTTTGTTCAGGGTTCTATCAGAAATCTGCACAAAAAAACTATCTCAATTGTTGGCACGAGAAAGCCAACTGATGACGGTATCTTTCTGACTAAAATTATCGTTGCATCTATCGCTAATAGAGGGACTCCAACGGTAAGCGGTCTTGCGACAGGAATAGACCAAACAGCCCATACAGAATCTATTCGATACAACATACCAACTATAGCAGTTCTTGGAAACGGCATATTCGTTGAATTTCCAAGCGGCTCTGACGCACTCAAAGATAAAATAATAGCCCACGGCGGTACCATCGTTACAGAATATTTGCCATACCAAACATACAGTGGTGAAAACTTCGTAAGACGAAATCGCATTCAGGCTGCCTTGTGTAACACTTTATTTCCAGTCGAATGGAAGATTAAAAGTGGAACAGCCCATACAGTGGAATACGCTTATAAATACAAGAAGAAGATTGCGAATGTATTCTTGCCATTAACGTATGACACAAGGCCTGAATTGGCATTTGCAGAGAAAAATCGAAATGCCAAGTCATGGGAGCTACCTAGTTCAATTAATTTAATGATGGAATTTCTTGATGAAGAAGAAATGAGCCCACATCAATCCAGTCTGGATTTATAAAAGGATTTTGAACATGAGTAAGCTGAAGGGTGTCATTTTGAGCATAGAAGATACTATTCTTCCGCAGCAGGGGTTTGATAAGGCAATTTTTGGGGAAGTTACGAGACTAATTAACTATTTCCGCTCAAAGAACATTGAGTTTGTTATTTTTACAAATAGAATATGGACTGTTGGCAAGGAAGACCCTCTAGAGGATAAGCTAAAGAAGCATTGGGGGAGTTTCACTTATATTTGTGGTGCAAATGACCCTAATGTGCCATCAAAGCCAAGGGCCAGCGCCACTAAATATGTTCTTGATAGGATGAAATGGGATAGCACAGAAACGGTTTACATCGGAGCTTCTGATAGCGATATGCGCACCGCTGTAAACGGTCAACTGCTTTTCCTAAGAGCTACTTGGTGGGCAAATAATACGGATTACGGATTTGAATTCGATAGTCCAAAAGATATAGCTCGTTATATTGACACTTTTTGCTTGCGTGATCATTTCTGGTGTCATGAAATTCATGATGGCGATTTCAACTTCTATGCCTTAGCACCATTCTCAACAATGAAACCTGAGTACACGCTATACTCTGAAGATGCTCGATCAGCGGCTAAGCGTGGTACCGGCCACCCAAATTTTTGGCTGGGCGCGCTCGTTTCAAGTCTCTATTTCTGCGGCATACATAAAAAAATAGACTACGTAAGTGTGTATCCTGGCCACCAAGCTGGATCTGGAAACGTCGTTATGAATGATGCCATTTCTATTTTTGGAAAATGTTTCCGAAAAAACTACATCCCTGATTTAATTATTCGACATACAACTTCCACTAAATCACAAACGGCCAGAAATACTGGCGTACCAATAGATCATCTGAATCAATTAAATACTATTCACATAAACCGAACTCCTCTCAGAACAGCAACTGTTAGATATACTAAATCACCACTACAAAAAGGCAAAACGGTATTACTAATCGATGACATTGCTACTCGAGGGTACAGCTTCGAGTCAGCTAGGGCATACTTGGAACAAGCTGGTGTAAAAGTAATATCTGCGGCATGGTTGAAAACTATCAACACTGATATATCCCAGCTAGCACCACTAGGTAAGTTTAACCCCTATACTCCCAACACTTTCAGCAGTGCACCTGTTTTGAAGCAGTACGATTATCGGGGTAATATTGTAGACTCCCTAGCGCCATCTGAACTGAGCAAAGTGTTTTCGAATTATGAAAAATGGGATTGGCCAGTAGGAATTTAGCTCATGCTATCATAGCAAAAGCGCCCCCCCTATAGAATGTCGGGAGTTGAGGTCGTTAGGAACTGGGTCAACGAGTAATGCTCATTAAAGAGTGAATCTAAAAAAGCTGAAAAATGATGGCTATGTATGCATTGTTGATTTTGTGTATTGTTGTTTTTAATAGTTAATACTAGCAGAAAGTCATTTATTACTCACTCACTCAGTGAATTGTTGCTTTTTTTGGTTCCTTAAACAAGTGGCAATCTCCAAAAGTATGTACAAACTCACCCACGCCAAGATCGCACTGCTGAGCAATCATATGCGTTAACAAAGCATAGCTTGCTATGTTAAATGGAACTCCTAGAAATAAATCTGCGCTGCGCTGATAAAGCTGACAGGATAATTTGCCATCAAGTACATAAAACTGGAACAAACAGTGACAAGGCGCCAAAGCCATTTTCCCTTGTTCTGCATTAGCTTGTGGAGATTGGTTTTCATCTGGCAATTCAGTTGGGTTCCAGGCAGACACAATTAAGCGCCTTGAGTTTGGTTTGGTTTTTATCTGCTGAATCAATTCTGAAATCTGATCAACGACCAGACCATCCGCACCCTGCCATGAACGCCACTGTTTGCCGTAAATTGGCCCTAAATCACCAGTTTCTGTTGCCCAATCATTCCAAATGGACACACCACGTTCTGTTAGCCAGTTATTATCAGTACTACCTTTAAGGAACCAAAGAAGTTCATAAATAATACTTTTTAAATGCACTTTTTTAGTTGTGACTAATGGAAAGCCTTTATTAAGGTCAAAGCGCATTTGTCGACCAAATACAGATCGCGTACCTACGCCAGTCCTATCGCCTTTGTCTGTGCCGTTTTCTAATACATCTTTCATTAAATCTAAATAGGCTTTCATGCTTGAACCTTTATTATTTCCAATCAATACCAAGTAATCTATTTGGCTAGTTTATGTGCATTATATTTATAAGCGAAAGCAATAAATGCAATGCCTACAAATATCATAGGAACTGATAATAGTTGCCCTTTGGTCAACCATCCCCAAGCGATAAATCCAATATGCGCATCTGGCTGGCGAACAAATTCTACTATAAAACGGAAGATGCCATACCAGATCATAAACATGCCAGAAACTGCTGCAGCAGGGCGAGTCTTGCTTGAATAGAACCAAAGTATGCAGAAAAAAAGAACGCCTTCTAAGGCAAACTGATATAGCTGCGATGGGTGGCGCACTAGTTGTTGCGGGTCAGTAGGGAAGATCATTCCCCAAGGCATGGTGGTCGCCCTTCCCCATAACTCAGCACCAATAAAGTTACCAATTCGACCTAATCCCAAACCTATCGGCACTAAGGGCGCAAGAAAATCCAGAAGCTGGAAAAAAGTACAACCTACTTTCTTAGCATACAAATATATCGCCACCATCACGCCCATTAGGCCGCCATGAAATGCCATTCCACCTTCCCACACTTTAAATAACCATACTGGGTCGGCTAAAAACTTATCAAAATTGTAAAAGAAAACATATCCTAAGCGACCACCTATAATAACGCCAAGTGCACCGTAGTAGATCATATCCCCAACTTGCTCTTTGGTGATTGGGGAACCTGGACGTTGGGCTCTTTTCTGGCCTAATAAGTGTGCGGCAAGAAAACCAAAAAGGTACATCAAACCGTACCAATGAATTTGGAGAAACCCAAGATCCAAGGCAACAGGATCAATATTTGGATAGGCCAATGACATGAAAATACTCCTAAAAATGTCTAACAATTAGATCAAAAATTTAATACCAACTAACATCAAAAATGCTGAAAACAACTTAGTTAACAGAGGCCCTGATATGTAATGTGCCAAATTTGCACCGACTCTAGCAAAATAGATAGAAGTCAATGCGATTCCCAGCAATGCTGGCAAGTAGACAAAACCCAAACTCCATTCAGGCCGATCAGGTACGCCAGAACCAATAACGATATTACTCAAACTGGCAAAAACGGCTATTGGCAAACCACAGGCAGCTGAGGTGCCAACGACTTGTTTCATTTGGATACGAAATCGACTCAAGAAAGGTACGGTTAAGGTACCACCACCAATACCAAATATAGATGAAACCCATGCGACAATAACACCCGCGAAAATAAAAACAGGCTTTCCTGGTAATGGTTTACGTTTTTCGACTTTAACCTTGAACATCATTTTAATAGATACAAGAATGGCAAAAACACCAAACATTTTTTTCAGCAGATCGCCTTCAAGTTGAACCACAGTAAAAACACCTAATACAGCACCAAGCATGATCCCAATACTCATAGGTTTAAATATTGCCCAAAGGACACTACCTTTTTGATTGTGTTTAATGACCGAGCTAGACGATGTAAAAACGATTGTGGCCAAAGAAGTTCCTATAGCAAGATGAGTTAACACTTCTGGAGAAACACCTTGCCATTGAAAAATAAAAATGAGAATCGGCACAACAACCAAACCCCCACCAACACCAAATAAACCGGCTGTTATCCCTGCAAAAATCCCAGCAATTAAGTAGCTTGCAATAATCATAGCGATGCCAGAATCTCATTGAAATAAAGCGTGCTATGATAGCGTATATTTTTGTCTAATGCTTAAGAGGTTTGTTAGATGTGTCTCATCATTTTCAATTGGCAGCCTAATACTCAGAGACCTTTGACCCTGGCAGCAAATAGAGATGAGTTCCACAATAGAGCCAGCTTGGATGCTCATTTTTGGGAAGATAACCCAAAGATTTTTGGAGGAAGGGATTTAGAGAAAAACGGCACCTGGCTTGGCCTTTCCAATAATGACAACAACGCCACTTTCAGATTAGCAGCCCTCACCAATTTCCGAAGTAGTGATAATACTCAATACGAGCATTCAAGAGGTGAAATCACTCAACAGTTTCTAAGTTCAAATCTAAGTGCTTTTGAGTACGCCCAGCAAATTACATTTGGCTTTTATGCGGGTTTTAATGCACTTTTTTATGATGGCTCTAAGCTTGTATATTGTCATCATGAATCAAACCAGACTCCTGAGATTTATCTCTTAGATAAAGGCATCTACGGTTTAAGTAATGCAAAATTGAATAGCCCATGGCCTAAAGTAGAAAAGACTAAAAAAGCTTTTCACACATTAAGCATTAATGAAAATCACGAATTTAGCGCCAGGCACCTTTTCAGTTTTTTAAGCAATAATAAACCTGCTGAAGACAGCCTTCTTCCAGATACAGGCGTAGGAATAGACTTCGAGCGAATACTATCACCAGCATTTATCATTAGCCCAAGTTACGGCACTAGAACAGCGAGTGTGGTTATCATTGATAAAAAAGAAAACAAACAAACCGTATATTTCAACGAGCGTCAGTTTTCTAATAAAGGAGGAAAAATCAGAGAGTTAATTAAACGATTAAACTAATGCCTCCAGCTTAATAACAACTAACTTTCCCCACGCTGCTGCTTAAGCTGCATGGATTGTCTCTTGATTACATGTTGAACAAGAACTTCCTGATTCGCATCACTTATATCGGCAAAGTCAGCTCGGATTATGTACTTATTTCGCTCACTTTCTTCTTCATAACGATCACACGCTATCGCTGCGGCAAGAAGCGTTAAACGAACATTGTTCGGATAAAGCGTTAATTCCAATGAAATATACTGATTCAAGGCGGCAGGCTTATCTGAAGGAAAAGCAAGACCACATGCGCTCAAATTCACACTACAGACATCACTACTGGTTTCTAAATTTTCTTCTTGGTTTTTATCTGATCCCAAGGCCAAATTTATCTTCTGATTTAGCAAATCAAAAAGCCGGTACACCTCTGGCTGACCACTTTGAATGATTGCAAGACTGGCAAGAACTTCATTGTCTATCTGAGTGAGCAAATCTTTTAGAGAGCTCGGCTTAGCCTGTATAGCTAAAGCTTGCTCATCCTGAGAAAGAAACTGGCAACGCAAACCTACCAGATCAGTTACTCTAAAATATCTACGTCTTTCATGATTTGACTTCAGTATTGTGTCTGCCATATGGTCATTATTCCTTAAAATATTTCATCTGGATCCAAGTCGAACAGATTATCTATTGTTTGAGTATTCTTATCGATATTTTTACTGTCTTCTCGTAACTTTTCCTTCACTTGCTTATCTGTTTTCTCTTGGAGAATAATTTCAACACGTCGATTTTTACTACGGCTCTCTGGCGTATCATTTGGCACTAATGGACGTGTATCGGCAAAACCAGTGATCACAAATCGATCCTGTTTTATAAAGCCATCATCAAATAAACCATGCGCAACCTCTAAGGCTCGAGCCACAGATAAATCCCAATTAGAGGGAAACATAATTGTCTGTATGGGCACGTCATCAGAATGACCTTCAACAGAAATTTGTCCTTCGATTGAACTTAGAATGGTTATTAATTTATCTAACACCGGTATAAATTCATCTTGAAGTGTTGCAGAGCCAGAGGCAAATGCGCCTTTTTCCTGAATTCGAATAATAATTCGCCTACCCTGCGTTTCTAGCTCGACCATATCCTTGGCAATTTCTAAATGCATTTTTTCGGCAATTTCTTCAGCTTTAGCTTCGGCATCACTTTCCATTTCCATCATTTGTTGGGCAACAAATTCTGAAATTTGCTCTTTTTTGTCCTGCGCTTGATCAGTACCCTCATCGCATGCTTCAGCGACTGCTTTTTCAATCGCAGCATCACATAACACTTCAAGAGTTTGCTGATCAGCATCGGTAGTGTCCTGCATAACCATTTGTAAAGGAGATGGGGTGGGCTTTCCAGGAGAAAACTCTTGAGCAATAATACTTGTACCTTTGGGTATTGAATCCACATCTACTTGGTTTTGAACACCAAATGCCTCACGCATAGAACCCGCTAAACGCTTAAACTTCAACACATCCATTTCAGCAAAGGATAACAATAGAACGAAAAAACACATTAATAGAGACATTAAGTCTGCAAACGTACCCATCCATGCAGGTAATCCGGGGACGCAATCGCATTCTTTTTCTTCTTCATCACTCATAGTTAAAACTTAACCTTCAAGTACCCTAAATTGATCTATTGGAGATTTTCTTATTCTTCCGGTTTAGCGCGCTTACCTTCAGCAAGATATGCTCGCAACATACTTTCTATCACTCTAGGGTTTTGCCCTGCCTGAATAGCTAACACGGCATCAATAGCCATGGTTTTTATTAATTCTTCTTCAGCCATACGAATTTTTAGTTTATCGGAAAAAGGAATGGCGATCATGTTAGCCAGCATCGCACCATATAAGGTCGTTAAAAGCGCCACCGCCATCGCTGGACCAATTGATTTAGGGTCATCCATATTTGAAAGCATCGCCACTAGGCCGATAAGTGTTCCAATCATCCCCATAGCAGGCCCAAGATCACCCAATGAACTCCAGACACTCGCGCCTATTTTATGACGTGAAACCGCCATATTTTTATCTCGAGTTAAGACATTCTTCACCACGTCTTCATCATGGCCATCAATTAATAAACCAATACCACGCGCCAAAAAATCATTACTTATTTCTTTTCCTTCCAAAGATAACAAACCACCTTTTCTTGCTGCGTCTGCTAGCTCAACCACTAGAGTAATAAGATCTTCAGGAGAGTCCAATTTAAACATGAATGCTTTCGCGGCGGTCTTACCTGCTCCTAGAAACTGACTCAGGTTGAACTTCATCATCAATACAATAAAAGAGCCCACAAATACAATAAGGACAGACGGAACATCCATGAACATCCCAATTCCGCCACCTAAAATCATTGCGAATGCGATGACAGCAAAACCACCAATTAAACCAATGAGGGTCGCTAAATCCACTGACTACTCCTAAAAAGATAAATACGCATCAAACTCAAACAACCTTGAATATAATTTCAATACTTTAAAAACGACATACTTAAAATAAGATGTTTAACGAATTAAGCCAAACAATATTTCGCAAAAACTTTCAACACGGCATCGACTGACGCTATACTGCTACGCCTTACTAGTAGGTGCTGTAAATTACAGTTTACTGGGGTAAATTAAGCCTAGGGAAGCACACTCTATTTTTTGAATGTTATTTAACTAAACATTAGTGTAGCTCCATTTATAGAAAGTTCCTGTTTTTAGCTAATTTTTTGCGAGAATTTTATGTCCTCAACTGATGCCATCGTCGACTTTGAAGAGTCACTTAAACAACTTGAAGAAATCGTCAATAAAATGGAGCAAGGACAGCTTTCTCTTGAGCAATCTCTAGGGGCATTTGAGCAAGGTGTTCAGCTAACACGACAATGTCAAAGCACCCTAAAACAAGCTGAACAAAGAGTTGCAAAGCTAACGCCAAAAGATGATAGCTATGAATTAAATGATTTTAACGAAGAATAATTTTATCTTTGGATTTTTAATAAACCTATTATGAATGCTCACAAACCTGCTTTTTTTTCTGACTATCTGGCCTTAATTGATACCTCCTTAAAAAGCTATATTAAAGAGTTTTCTCATACTGATGCACGCTTGGCAGACGCCATTCACTATAGCACCTTACTTGGCGGCAAACGTATACGACCAATTTTAACGCTGGCAACCGCAGAGTGTGTCGGGTCTGCCACTAATTCAACCTTACCTTTTGCCTGCGCCATCGAACTAATTCATGCTTACTCTTTAATCCATGACGATCTACCTGCCATGGATAATGATAACCTACGACGCGGCCAGCCAACCTGCCACATAGCCTTCGATGAAGCGACTGCCATTTTGGCTGGAGATGCCTTACAAGCCATGGCTTTCGAGTTAATTGCCAGTAAGAGCACCCTACCAGCAAGTAAAACACTTAGAATCATTCAATCACTATCCAAAGCCAGTGGCGCAAGAGGCATGGTTTATGGCCAAGCCTTAGATTTTGATTCTGTCGGTAAAGAGCTTGATTTACACACCTTAGAAAAAATGCATAGACATAAAACAGGTGTATTAATAGAAGCAAGTGTCACTATTGGCGCTCTAACGAGCAAAACCGACCTTCTTGACTCTGAACTTATGTCCTTTAAAAAATATGCTCAGGCCATTGGCTTAGCCTTCCAGGTCCAAGATGATATTTTAGATATCATTAGCGATACAGCAACACTGGGGAAAAAACAAGGAGCGGATGAAGCACTTAATAAACCAACTTATCCTGCCTTATTGGGATTAGATGGCTCAAAGAACAAACTTTACAGACTTCACAGTGAAGCCCTGAACTGCCTAATTGAACTCGATCGATTTGATACGACGAAGCTGGCAGACATTAGTCATTTTATTATTGAAAGAGTCCGCTAGATCCTTCGCAAAGATAATATCCTCAGTTAGCTTTAACCTAGATCAATAGATAATCTATCTAAAGCACTTTCAAGCTCAAACAAGGCGACTTATTTTAAATTGTTTCTGTTATAATCGTTTTCTTTTTTGGTTCAGCTTTATTCCTGATGCATACGACTCTACCTATCTTCCAAGAAATACCTACTCATAGACCTTCCACTCCTCTGCTGGACAAGGTAAACGACCCATTTCAGCTGCGTTTACTTAGCGAAGATCAATTGAGTCAACTCAGCCATGAACTAAGGGCTTACTTACTCTATAGCGTAGGGCAATCGGGCGGTCATTTTGGTGCAGGCTTAGGTGTAATCGAATTAACGGTTGCCTTACATTATGTCTTTAATACTCCCGATGATCGTATTGTTTGGGATGTAGGCCATCAAGCTTATCCGCATAAAATTCTTACTGGCCGAAGAGAGGCCATGTTGAAAATTCGCCAGCAAGATGGCCCTGCGGCTTTTCCTGCTAGAGATGAAAGCCAATTTGATACATTCGGCGTTGGCCATTCAAGCACCTCAATTAGCGCAGCCTTAGGCATGGCTCTCGCAGCCAGATTGCAATCAAGCGGTAGAAAAGCAATTGCGGTGATAGGTGATGGCGCTCTGACAGCGGGGATGGCATTTGAAGCATTGAGTCATGCTGGCGACACTGCACCAGATATGCTTGTTATTCTTAACGATAACGATATGTCTATTTCAAATAATGTCGGCGGTTTAAAAAATCATCTTGCTCGAATATTATCTGGCAAAACTTACAACAACGTCCGCGATAGCAGCAAAAAAGTACTCAGCAACACCCCTGGACTAATGGAATTCGCCAGAAAAACTGAAGAACACGTTAAGGGTTTAATGGCACCTGGGACTCTATTTGAAGAACTTGGCTTTAATTATATTGGCCCTATCGATGGCCACGATTTACCTACTCTTTTACGCACACTCGAAAACATGAAAGAGCTAAAAGGCCCTCAATTTCTTCATGTCGTCACCAAAAAAGGCAAAGGTTTTGCACCAGCAGAACTTGACCCTATTGGCTACCATGCTATTAACAAAATTGAACCTAAGGCTAAAACTGATCTAAGCACAAACACCTCAAATATCCCAAGCCCACCAAAACCCAAGTATGCCAATGTATTTGGTCAATGGCTTTGCGATATGGCAGAACGTGACAAGCGCTTAGTTGGCATTACGCCCGCCATGAGTGAAGGCTCTGATTTGGTAAAATTTTCAGAACGCTTTGCCGATAGATATTTTGATGTTGCAATCGCTGAGCAACATGCGGTCACCTTAGCAGCAGGCTTAGCTTGTGAAGGCATAAAACCTGTTGTTGCCATTTACTCAACATTTCTTCAGCGCGCTTATGACCAATTAATTCACGATGTTGCCATTCAGAATCTAGATGTTTTATTTGCAATCGATAGAGCCGGTTTAGTCGGCGAAGATGGTGCAACGCACGCAGGTAGCTTTGATTTATCATTCCTTCGGTGCATTCCAAATATGTTGATCATGGCGCCTTCCAATGAAAATGAACTACGACAAATGCTTTATACAGGCTACGAATTCCAAGGCCCAGCATGCGTAAGATACCCAAGAGGAACCGGCCCTGGGGTAGAAATCCAAAAAGAAATGAATTTACTCGAGCTAGGCAAGTCTAAAGAAGTAATGAAAGGCACAAAAGTTGCGATTTTATCTTTCGGCGCACTACTTTCGGCAGCCGAGCTTGCGGCCAAGAACTTAAACGCCACACTTATTGATATGCGTTTTATAAAACCCTTAGACACTAATATCATCGATCAACTTAGCAAGAGTCATACTTTATTAGTAACGCTAGAAGAAAACGTAATTGCGGGAGGCGCCGGGAGTGGTGTTTCAGAATATTTGAATGACGAAGGAATCCAGACCCCGATTATTCACTTAGGACTTCCAGATGCATTTTTACCCCATGGAAAACACTCAAGCTTACTAGATCAATGCAATTTAAGTGGCCAAGGGATAGAGAAAAGCATACGCAAAAAACTGAACGAAATAACTTTGTAAAAAACTTAAAAGCTATTTCGTAACATCATCATCTTGATGAGTTTGAAGCCAATGACCCAGCTTTGCGGCCTTGGTACTCAAATAAGAATCATTATGAGGATTTCGTCCAACTTCAATCGGAATCCTTTCAACTACATCTAATCCACCAGCTTCTAGGGCATTTACTTTTCTAGGATTATTCGTCATTAACTTCAAAGATTTAATCCCTAAATACGCTAACATGTCATAACATATCGTGTAATCGCGAAGGTCTGCTTCGAAACCTAACTGCTGATTCGCTTCAACTGTATCAGCACCCCGATCCTGTAATTGATAAGCACGAATTTTATTAAGTAAACCAATACCCCGACCTTCCTGTCGTAAATAAAGTAAAGCCCCGCGACCTTCACTGGCAATACTTTGTAACGCTTGCTCTAATTGATAACCACAGTCACAACGCATACTAAACAAGGCATCACCCGTTAAGCATTCTGAATGTGTTCTAGCTAATACTGGCTGACCGTCTGAAACATCACCCAGAGTCAGAACAACATGCTCCTGACCGGATTCAACTTCTTCAAAGCCATGCATATTAAATACTGCGAAAGGAGTCGGCAGTCGGCATGTTTCAATAAAACGAACTTTCACTAATTAATCTCTCAAGTACGTCGATAAAGTCATCACAAAAAATGGATGAATAGCAGAGGACGCGCATTGTATCACATTTTTTTCTAGCCAAACGAATCAACATACATTTCCATTTAACGACTAAATAACGATAAAATTTAATACCTTCTATCCATGTAAACTATGCAGAGCTCAACTATGTCCATTTACGAACACTATATTTTGCCCCATTTAATTAATTGTGCTTGCGGCACCCCGCCAGTCAAACTCTTACGTCAGAAGATTGTGCCAAATTGCTATGGCAAAGTATTAGAAATTGGTATGGGTTCAGGTCTGAATTTACCTTTTTATAATAAAGAGAACGTTGAGTTTATTTGGGGGCTAGAACCGTCATTGGGCATGCGCAAGAAAGCCTCAAAAAATTTACGCAATACCAATATTGAAGTCAGATGGCTTGACTTACCCAGTGAAGAAATTCCATTAAACAGCAACTCAGTTGACACAGTATTGCTAACATTTTGCTTATGCACGATTCAAGATACACAAACAGCATTAGCAGAAATGCATCGCGTATTAAAACCTGATGGTAAACTTCTTTTTGCTGAGCATGGCATTAGCGATGAAATTAATGTTGCGAAATGGCAAAATCGAATCACCCCAAGCTGGAAGAAAATAGCAGGCGGCTGCCACTTAAATCGCCCCATCGATAAAATGATTACCGAAGCTAAATTTAAAATAAACTCAATAGAGCGTTTTTACCAACGAAACATGCCTAAAACAGCTGGTTTTATCTATTTAGGTGAAGCCAGAAAACTAAATAATTAAAGACGCTAAGCAGTAATCCATGTCACATCAATACTCAAACTTAAGCCCGGAACAAAGCTTAGCAATTGCTGAGCAACTGATAAATTCTGGCCAAAAACAACAAGCTTTACAACTTCTACTTAAGGCTTTCAATCAAGCACCAACTTACCCTCAATTATCTTTACGCTTAGCTCGGCTACTTCATCAACATGGACAAAATAAAGAAGCCATTACCATCCTAAATAAATCATATAGTTTAGGCTCTAAACACATCGAGTTACTTTATATGCTTGCCGCACTTCTTCACACAGAAGGGCATTTTCTCAATGCAGAAAAAATCATAAAAGAATATTTAACATTTAACCCCGATTCAGCAGAAGCTTATAACGTACTTGGTGCCATTTATATTGAGCTCAATCAATATGAGCAAGCTGTCTCTGCTTATTTGACCGCCATTAAACTTAAGCCAAGATCTGCAGATCCATACAATAATTTAGCATGGGCTTACCGTGCTATGGGTAAAAAACAAGACGCACTTAATTACTTTGAAAAAGCCTTTAATGTTGACCCTTCAGCAACTGAAGCTCTGAGTGGTTTATTACTACTACAAACATTTACTGAAAGAAGTAAAGAGTTTGATGTAGTTGAAGCCTGCTTAAAAAACAAAAAATTATCTCTAAAACAAAAAACAGAATTACAGTTTGCTTTAGGCAAAGCCTATGAAGATATTAAAGACTATAAAGCCGCTTTCTCTTTTTTTAAGCAAGCCAATCAAACTTGGCGTAACAGCCTAAACTACACGATTAAAAATGATGAGAAACTCTTTACAGACTTAAAAAACCATTTCTCTGAAGCCCTGATGAATAAAATTGATAATAAAAGTATCACAAATCATCTTCGACCTATTTTTGTTATCGGCATGCCCAGATCTTCAACCACACTAATTGAACAAATTCTTTCTGCGCACTCTAAAGTAATTGGGGGAGGAGAATTACCTTTTCTAGAAAGGCTATTATTAGATAACGATAAAAAATTGAAGCCCCTAACCGAACTAAACAGTAACTTAAACCAGGTTTCAAGCAACTACTTAAACTCAGCAAAACAGCATGTCGCTCAAGAAATTAGTCCTACAAGCCTATATTTCACCGATAAATTACCACAAAATTTCCGTTTTATCGGCGCTATATTAAAATTATTCCCCAACGCAAAAATTATCCACTGTAAAAGAAATGCGATGGATACATGCTTATCCTTATTTAAGCATCATTTTCCAATGGCGAATCATGGTTATGCTTATAATTTGAAAGAGCTGGGGCAATATTACAATCTTTATGAAGACCTAATGAGCCATTGGCACAGCATAGCACCTGAACAAATTTTTGATATTCAGTATGAAGATTTATTAGATAATTTTGAACATCATGTTGCGGGGCTACTTTCATTTTGTGAACTGGAGTTCGAAGAAAACTGCCTAGAATTTCAAAACAACAAACGCATTGTTAGAACAGCAAGCTCTGATCAAGTTAGACAAGGTCTTTATAAAGGGGCAGCGGGAAGATGGCTGATGTACGAACAAGAACAAGAATTAGCTGAACTAAAAGCTAACCTCCAGTCATATTCATAAATCGAATAATTTGGGGCTCATTCGAATGATCAAACTCATGCCGTTGCGGTTTTAAGTCCATCGCTTCGATAATGGTTTGTTTTAGCAGTTCTTTGTTCCCTGGGCTAGCTCTCATTACCGATCGCAGATCGACTGAATGCTCATTACCTAAACATAACAATAATCGACCTTCAGCCGTCACACGAACACGGTTACAATCACCACAAAAATTATGTGAATGAGGGGAGATAAAACCAACTCGGGTTTTCGATCCAGCCACTTGATAAGCAACAGTAGGACCCGATGTTTTTGCTTTGATATCTAAAGGAAGCAAAGAATAGTTTTTTGAAATTTCTTCAAAAAGCTCATCATTAGAACAAAATGTTTCTTCACGGATATGCTCACTAATAGAACCTAAAGGCATTTCTTCGATAAAACTAATATCAATACCTTTCAAAATCGCATACTCAATTAAAGATAATACTTGCTGGTCATTTCGGCCTTTCAGAATCACGGCATTTAATTTTATTCGCTCGAAACCTTGGTCTATGGCTGCATCGATACCTGACAATACCGATGCTAAATTACCTGTTCGTGTAAGTTCTTTAAATTTATCAGGGTCTAGCGTATCCAGGCTAATATTTAACCTTCGAATACCAGATTCTTTGAGCCCCCTTGCATATTTAACAAGTTGAGAGCCATTAGTGGTCATGACTAATTCATTTAAACCGGGTAAAGCCCCCAAAGAATCACACAGCGATAATACATTCGAACGTACTAAGGGCTCACCACCCGTTAAACGAATTTTTGATACTCCCAGCCCCACGAATACTTCAGATAGAAGCTGAATCTCTTCTAAGGTCAATACTTCTGAACGAGGAACAAAGGTCATTTCTTCGTCCATACAATAAACACAGCGGTAATCGCAACGATCAGTAACTGATATTCGGACATAGCTCACTTGCCGTCCAAATTTATCAACCAAAGGTGCTATTGTAGTTACTGCATTCATAATATTAATCTCTTAAATTAGTCAGTTTGCTGATACAAGTAGTGCCCACTACGCCCACCTGATTTTTCCATCAAACGTATTTCTCCAATTTCCATACCTTTGTCGACAGCCTTACACATATCATAAAGCGTTAGACAAGCAACACTCACCGCAGTTAAAGCTTCCATTTCTACACCGGTTTTTGCGTCCAACTTACAGGCACTTATTATTTTAACAAATACTCGTGAGCCCTCAACTATGTTTTTTTGAGGCTGAATATCTACTGAGACTGAACTCAAATTCAAACTATGACATAAAGGTATTAAGTCTGAACATTTTTTTGCAGCCATAATTCCAGCGATTCGACACGTGGCAAAAACATCGCCTTTTTTATGTCGCCCCTCAACGATCATATCTAAGGTTTCAGCTTTCATAAAAACTTTACCTTCGGCGATAGCCAAACGATGTGTTATTTCTTTTGATCCCACATCAACCATGTGGGCTTCGCCCTTTTGATTAAGGTGCGTCAAGGAATCTGACATAAACTACTCTACCTATTTATACTTTATTTAAATGGACAGTACTTACAAGATTTACACTTAAATTTGCCAAAAACCTATACCCGCTAGACCCTGAGCACCTGATTGAATCAAGCGCTTCTCATTTTCTGTTGTTAAGCCCCCCAGACCATAAACCGGGACTATTGCTGTCAACACAAGACGCTTAAAGTTATCCCAACCCATTTCAGTCTGATCAGGGTGAGTCATGGTTTTTAATACAGGCGAGAGCGTAATAAAATCAGCACTTAGACGAGTTGAATAACTAAGCTCAGATTCATTATGACAAGATACCGCTAACCATTTGTCACCTCTAATCGGGCGCTCACTATATTCTTTTGAGCGAGAAAAGGATAAATGTACTCCCGCACCAGAAAAAACATCTAGCGCTTCAACAAACTGAAACATCAGTTTGGATTCTAATTCAGGATACTTAGATATCAATTGCTCTAGCCACGACAAATATTCTTCGATATCAAGCTGTGGCTGTCTGAAATAAATCAATTGTGCTTTTTCATTTAAAGCGCGCAATAAACCTAACTCAGCTTCTAATATTGAAGCATAGACAGGAGTGATGAAATACCTACTAGGTAAGAGACAAGATGTAAGGATTGGCTTATTTGCGTCTGGAAAATTATACGTTTTCAGCTGGGTAGCATCGACCCAACGAATTTCTTGGCCTTCTTTTCCCCTAGACACTCCGGAAACGATATGAACACGCCATACATCTAAAAATACTGTTTTATCTGAATAAGTATGGTGTATTTGTATCAGCGGCCTAAATGCTTCCATACCATGCTTTGATTGAGCTAAAGGTTTGATTCTAATATCAAGCTCCTCAAATAACTCTCTATCCAAAGCATCAATTATCGCTTCACCTTGCTCAATCTTTCCCCCGGGAAACTCCCACAAACCACCCTGATGAACATGATCAAGGCGCTTGGCGATTAAGACTTCTTTTGCTTGAGTATCTGCGTTAAATTTTTCAATTACAGCAACACAAACATGTACTACTTTGGTGGTAGTTTTAGCCTTTGAATTTACCTTAGGTTCTGTATTCAGCATTGATGGTGACATAGTCATGCGAAAAATCACACGTCCAAACAGTTTCTGAAATGGCGCCTCTATTCAGGCGAACGCTGATGGTTATTTCTTCCTGATTCATTACAGCTTGACCTTTATCTTCCGTATAGCTATCGCATTTACCACCTGCTTCAACAATACAGACATCACCCAGATATAGATTTACTTTATCAAGTTCTAAGTTTTGGATATTAGAGCGACCTAGAGCCGCAAGTATTCTTCCCCAATTAGGGTCACTTGCAAATAAAGCTGTTTTTATTAAAGGTGAATGGGCAATGGTATACGCAACCTCTAAAGCTTCTTCAGAAGATGCGGCATCTTTCACTTCAACCGTTACAAACTTAGTCGCGCCTTCGCCATCACGAACGATTGCCTGAGCTAACTCGATAAACACTTCAGTTAAAGCGTCTTTAAATTTAGTGAAGTCTGGATGTGCAGAGTCAATTTCAGGCGCATTGCTTTGACCACTAGCGAATAACATACAGGCATCATTAGTGGATGTATCGCCATCAATAGTAACTCGATTAAATGACTTATCTGCCAGCTCTTTAACTAGACTATTAGACAATGAACTTGAAAGTTTGGCATCAGTTCCAATAAAACAAAGCATGGTAGCCATATTTGGCCTTATCATACCTGCACCTTTGCTGATGCCATTGATGGTTATTATTTCGCCTGCATAGCTAACTTGCCGAGTAGACCCTTTTGGTCGTGTATCTGTCGTCATAATGCCTTTAGCGGCATAAACCCAAGCATTGTCTGATAAAGAGGCATATAAAGAGGGTATAGCTTGAGTAATCTTTTCTACTGGCAGCTTTTCACCGATCACTCCAGTTGAAAAAGGTAATACCTGATCTGCGCTTACACCCACTTCGTCTGCAAGAAATTTACAGGTATCTAATGCGTCTTGCATACCAATCGGTCCAGTGCCTGCATTGGCATTACCTGTATTAATAAGAAGATAAGCTGGATTTTCCAGAGCAAAAGCAGGCTGCGCTAAATGTTTTTTTGAAACGATAACAGGTGCTGCACAAAATGCATTTTGAGTGAATACGCCTGAACATACGCTACCCGAAGCAAGCTCTATTAATACCAAATCTTTACGATTTGCTTTTTTAATACCTGCTTCCACAACGCCTATACGTATACCCGATATTGCTGGAAATTCGGGTAAAAAATCCGATCCTACTGCCATATATCCCTCTTAACTTACCACACCATGACACTGTTTATACTTCTTGCCAGAACCGCAAGGGCAAGGCTCATTACGTCCAACCTTCCGCCCTTCACGCATCACTGGCGTCTGACGCGGTTCTTGGTCAGAACTCTCGTCTCTAGGGCCATTTGCATCTTCATGAATAGCTTTAGCTGAACCAAGTTGTCGCTCTAATTCTTCTTTGCGTTGATGCTCAATCTCAGCCAATTCTTCCGGAGTCTGGATTCTGACATGACTTGTTACTCGTACAACATCCTTTTTAAGGTTATCTAACAAACCTTCAAATAAGGCAAATGCTTCACGCTTATATTCTTGTTTCGGATTTTTCTGCGCATAACTGCGTAAATGAATACCTTGACGTAAGTGATCCATTGACGCCAAATGCTCTTTCCAAAGCGTATCAAGAATATGCAGGAATACTTGTTTCTCAAAAGCTCGCATTGATTGAGCGCCCGCTGATAGTTCTTTTTCAGTATAAACAGCAACCACTAAATCCAAAATTTTCGTTCTTAGTGTCTCTTCATGCAAGCTATCATCTTCATCTAACCAAGACTGAATCGGTAGCTGCACTGCAAACTCAGACTCTAAGTATTTCTCTAATCCTGAAATATCCCACTGCTCTTCAATGCTTTTCGGAGGTATAAATCGATTTATAGAATCGTTAACAACCTCATCTCTGATCGATGCAACAATGTCAGAAATATCATCAGATTCCATTACAGTATTACGCTGCTCATAAATAACCGAACGCTGGTCATTTGCAACATCATCGTATTCTAAAAGAGATTTACGAATATCAAAGTTACGCCCTTCTACTTTCCTTTGAGCCTTTTCGATAGCATTACTGACCATCTTGTGCTCTATCGCTTCGCCTTTATTCATACCCAGCGCTTGCATGATATTGCGTACTCGGTCTGATGCAAAAAGGCGCATCAAGCTGTCTTCTAAGGATAAATAGAAACGAGTACTACCTGGATCACCTTGCCTACCTGATCGTCCACGCAATTGATTATCAATACGACGAGACTCATGACGTTCTGTCCCTAAAATATGTAAACCACCCGCATTTAATACAGCTTCGTTACGTATTTTCCAATCAGTTTTAATTTTTTCAATTTGTTCTGGTTTCGGGTCTTTAAGCGCTTTAATTTCAACTTCCCAATTTCCACCCAAAACAATATCTGTTCCTCTACCAGCCATATTAGTTGCAATGGTTATTGTCCCCGGCATACCTGCTTGGGCAATAATTTCTGCTTCTTGAGCATGGTGTTTCGCATTCAAGACACTATGCTTGATATTGCTTTTCTTCATCAATCCTGACAACAATTCTGAAGTTTCGATTGAAGCAGTACCTACTAATACTGGGCGATTTTCAGTGACAATAACTTTAATCTCATCAATAACCGCTTGGTATTTTTCTTCTTGAGTAAGGAATATCAGATCATTGTAATCTATACGCTGAACGTCCTTATTTGTTGGTATAACAACAACATCCAAACCATAAATTTGCTGAAATTCAAAGGCTTCGGTATCGGCCGTACCCGTCATTCCAGAAAGTTTGTTATATATTCTGAAGTAGTTCTGGAAAGTAGTAGATGCCAGAGTCTGGCTTTCAGCTTGTATTGCCACACCTTCTTTTGCTTCTATTGCTTGGTGTAAGCCTTCGCCCCAACGACGACCTGCCATGGTTCGGCCTGTATGCTCATCGATAATAACGATTTGTTTATTCTGAACGATATAATCGACATCGCGAGCATATAAAAAATGCGCTCTGAGAGCTGCATACAAATGATGCACAAGGCCTAAGTTAGATGGCGCATATAGACTATCGCCTTTTTTCAAAATCCCTTCAGAGACTAGAACATTCTCAAACTTAGTATGGCCTTCTTCCGTTAATTCAACACCTTTGGTCTTTTCATCAATGGTAAAATCACCATCACCTATCGGCTTATCATCTTCTCCTACTTCAGCTTGAGTTAGCTGAGTAATTAGAGAATTCATTTGCTTATAGGTCTCAGAACTATCTTGTACTGCACCAGAAATAACTAAAGGAGTACGCGCCTCATCGATTAAGATAGAGTCAACTTCATCAACAATAGCGAAGTTTAAACCTCTTTGATTCTTTCCTTCAATATTGAAGGCCATATTGTCACGAAGATAATCAAAACCAAACTCGTTATTTGTGCCGTATGTAATATCAGATAAATAAGCTTGTTTCTTTTCTTCAGGGCTCTGACCACTATAAACGACACCCACACTGAGGCCCAAAAAGTTATAGAGTGGTTCCATCCATTTTGCGTCACGTTTGGCCAAGTAATCATTCACCGTAACAACATGAACACCTTTTCCATCAAGCCCGTTTAAGTAAACAGCAAGTGTGGCGACTAAAGTTTTACCTTCACCCGTTCTCATTTCAGCAATACGGCCTTCATGTAACGCCATACCACCGATCATCTGCACATCGAAGTGACGCATAGATAAAACTCGTTTACTTGCTTCTCTTGCCACAGCAAATGCTTCCGGAAGCAACTGATCTAGATTCGCGCCTTCGGCAAGTTTTGCCCTAAACTCTTTGGTTTTTTCTTGTAATAACTCATCAGTTAGCGCTGAAATTGTTTCTTCAAAAGCGTTAATTTTAGTAACGACTTTTCGCATACGCTTTAATTCGCGCTTATTTTTACTTCCAAAGAGCTTGGTCAAAGATGATGAAAACATAGTAATCTTCTATTTATTTATCAGATGTTGAAGAGAATAAGACAGTATAGTTTAAGTATTATTTTTAATTTGTATGATGCCTAGAACAATCATACTTTTCTTAATTTACTGTTATCTAAAATTTAAAAACGACAGTCTACAGCGATTAAGCAATAGGCTCAAAGGGTATTAATGGGATTAGAAAGCATTTTTACAACCCAACTTATTCAGAGCGGGCAAATAAACAACTAAAGTTGATAGATTGGTCTAATTTGCTCGATAAATATATTTTTTGGGATTGACAGGCTTACCCTGTTTTCTTACTTCATAATGCACATGAGGGCCCGTAGATCGTCCGGTACTCCCCATTGTCGCAAGGACCTGCCCTTTTTCGATGACATCACCAACAGAAGCCAACAGATTTTTACAGTGTGCATAACGTGTGGTATAGCCATCACCGTGATTAACTTCAACCAAATTCCCATAGCCATAACGGGTACCAGACCACGTCACGACACCAGAAGCGACAGCAATAATGTCACTATCTTCCTTACCAGCAAAATCTACACCTGCATGCCAAGCCCTCTTGCCAGAAAATGGATCTGTACGATGACCGTATGCTGATGACATCCATCCCCATTTAATTGGTCTCCCCGCAATAAACAATTCATCTTGAGTATTTCGGCTCACAAATAAAGCATCAATAACTTCAAGCTGTTGTTCACTATTTACAATTTGATTTTCTATTTCTTCAATGCTTTCAAGTAGACCTGGCATAACATAAGACTCATCCGTTTGAAGTGAGGGCGAAGGCCCTCCCAAGGCAGGACTAAGGCTAAAATCAAACTCTCCATTTTGTAATTTCGCCACTTCAGTCAAGCGCTGACCCAAAGCATCAAGCCTCATTAATCGAGCTTGCATATCTCCCATTCTGAGCGTTAACGCATCGACCTTCTCTTGAGAAAAACGTTTCAATTTTTGTAGATTTTTCTTTTGATCTTCTATCTGCAGGTCCCACTTCTCAACAATTGCATTTTCAATAGTTACTTCAACACTATCTTCAAAAACTAGACGAAGCTGATAACCAGCAAATACAAGCCCAAAAAACAATGAAACAGCAAATACAAAAAGCCAAACAAGCTGTTGATTTGCTAATTGAACTGTTTTGGACTTTCCATGTTTTCTTCCAACAAAAATAATATTCATTCAATCTTCTTTTGTAGTTTACTAAGCAATAATAGTTTGCAAAAAAATACCCGAAGAATATAGGATAGAAATAATTCTACCCCATAAACATAAAACAATGAGTTTCTATGCGACAACCCAAAAATAATGCTTTTGCGCCGCTACTGAGCCTGCAAAAGCTAAGCCAGAAGTCTAATAGCATAGCAAATCTTATTCAGATGGCTAATAGCCGAAAGACCCTAGATGATTTCCTTAATCAATGCATACCAGAACCGTTCATAGGGCACTTCAAAGTCAATAGCATCAATGATAGCACGTTAGTTCTAACATGCTCCTCAGCAAAACTAATGACAAGATTTCGCTTCGTGCAAGATGATGCCTTATCTAAGCTCAATATATTAATAGCACCTAAAAAAATACGCCACGTCCACATTAAAGTTAGACCAAACATTCAATTCAAACCAGGCATAAAGAAAACTGAAGAATTGCCCAGAAGTATTAGCAAAAAAAATGCCCAGATTCTTTTGGAAGAAGCTGAGCACACTGTAGATCTAAACTTGAAAAACATTTTAACTATTTTAGCCAAGCATGCTGACAAATAATTCAGCACACTGACCTTAACTTCAAATCTAACAGTTAGTAATTACGCTGCCAAAATGGGCTTCATATAAGAAATTGGAGATGTACTCGCATCTTCAAACGTTTTCACTTCCCAAGCATCTGTTTGCTTTATTAGCTTACGCAATAATTTATTGTTTAAGTCATGACCTGATTTATAGCCTTTAAACTCACCAATCAAACTATTACCTAGCAAGTACAAATCTCCGATCGCATCAAGAATTTTGTGCTTAACAAACTCATCATCATAACGAAGGCCATCTTCGTTAAGTACTTTGTAGTCATCCACTACAATGGCGTTATCAAAACTACCACCTTGCGCCAAATTCATTGCCTGTAGCCTTTCAAAGTCACGCATAAAACCAAATGTTCTTGCTCGACTTACCTCTTTAACAAATGAGGTACTAGAGAAATCTATAGAGGCATCCTGACTACCCTGATGAAATACAGGGTGATCAAAATCAATTGAAAAGCCAACTTTGAAACCATTAAAAGGTATAAAAGTTGCTTTCTTGCCATCTTCTTCGATAGACACTTCTTTAGTAATTCGAATAAACTTTTTAGCTGCAGCTTGCTCTTGAATACCAGCAGATTGAATTAGAAACACGAAAGGACCAGCACTGCCATCCATAATCGGAACTTCTTCTGAGCTTAACTCAACGAGGCAATTATCAATACCTAATCCAGCCATTGCTGACAAAAGATGCTCAACTGTTGCGACTTTAACACCATCCTTGACTAAAGTTGTGGATAGCAAAGTTTCACCCACATTTTCTGCCCGCGCAGGTATTTCTACTGGCGGCGATAAATCGGTGCGACAAAACACAATCCCTGAGTCAACTGGAGCTGGTTTCAAAGTTAATAACACTTTTTTACCAGAATGTAAGCCAACACCTGTGGCACGAATAGTATTTTTTAAAGTACGCTGTTTAATCATAGTGTGATTTCTATCAACCTTTATAACGGCAAATTGGTCAAAAAACAGGCGCATCATAACAGACTGCACCCGAATCCCCAACAATAAAGACCAATATTTCATCAAGCGGTAATAATTGAAACTTGCTGAAATATTTGTCAACGCGCCTTTTAGTCAGCCTGTCTTCTTAAAAAGGCTGGAATATCTAGATAATCTACGCTTGGTTGAGCATCTGAATGCTTTGTATCTAAAGCAGCATTTCCGATTCTATCAACACTTGGACGACGTCTAATAACAGCAGGTCTATCTAACTGATTATAATCTGTTGTCCCATCTGCCATCTTCGGCGTGTTATCAATTACTTTTACAGGCTTTTCAATTGTAGGAGATAAGCCAGTTGCTACAACTGTAACCTTTAGCTCATCTGTCATATCAGGATCGATAACTGTGCCTACAACAACGGTTGCAGAATCAGATGCAAACTCTTCGATAATGCTGCCAACTTCAGAAAACTCACCGAGATTCAAATCGACACCTGCAGTAATATTCACCAAAATACCTCTGGCACCCTGAAGATTAACATCTTCTAAAAGCGGACTTCTGATAGCGGCTTCTGCTGCTTCTCTTGCTCGGTTCTCACCGCGTGCAGAACCTGTTCCCATCATCGCCATGCCCATTTCAGACATAACTGTTTTTACGTCTGCAAAATCAACGTTGATCATACCAGGACGAATAATTAAGTCTGCAATACCCTGAACTGCGCCTTGCAGGACATTATTTGCAGCGCTAAATGCATCTAGAAGCGTGGTATTTTTACCTAACACTGTAAGCAATTTTTCATTTGGAATGGTAATCAGTGAATCAACATGCTCTGCTAATTCAGCCAAACCGGCTTCTGCTATTTTCATGCGCTTAGCGCCTTCAAATGGAAACGGCTTGGTGACGACAGCAACAGTCAGAATACCCAATTCCCTTGCCACTTCAGCTACGATAGGTGCACCACCAGTACCAGTTCCGCCTCCCATACCCGCAGTGATAAAAACCATATCGGCACCGCGTAAACTTTCAGCAATTCGCTCTCTATCTTCTAAAGCTGCTTGCCGCCCGATTTCTGGGTTTGCGCCTGCACCCAAGCCTTTTGTTATTGTGCTACCTAACTGAATAACCGATCTATTCTCTAAATCTTTTAGTGCTTGAGAATCAGTATTTGCACAAATAAATTCAACACCTTCTACATTACCAGCCAGCATATGACGCACGGCGTTACCGCCGCCACCACCAACTCCGACTACCTTGATGACTGCGTTTTGCGAGACATTTTCAACAAGCTCAAACATTGCCCTTCTCCTAATTTTTAATTTTAAATCTGCTAGTTGCTGCTAAGTTAATTACTTTTATTTTCTCAAAAATTGCCTGTAAACCATGTTTTTATTTTTTGTATGATGCTTTCCCCCCCACCAGGACGCATCATGGGTAAACTATCCGTAGTTCTTTGTTTTAATCCATACATTAACAACCCAACGCCTGTTGCATACATCGGGTTATTCACTACATCTGCCAATCCTGCGACTCCCTGAGGACAAGCTAATCGAACAGGCATATGAAATATTTCTTCCGCTAACTCAACTGCGCCTTCCATTTTAGAAGTGCCACCAGTCAATACGATGCCTGCCGCGACAACATCCTCAAAACCACTTCTTCTAAGCTCAGACTGAATAAGCGTAAATAATTCTTCATACCGTGGTTCTACAACTTCAGCTAAAGCTTGGCGAGATAAGTCTCTAGGAGGCCGATCACCGACGCTTGGAACTTTTATTGTTTCATCCGCACCAGCCAACTGAGTTAGTGCACATGCATATTTAATTTTGATTTCTTCGGCATTCTGAGTCGGTGTTCTTAAAGCCATCGCTATGTCATTTGTAACCTGGTCGCCAGCGATAGGAATGACTGCAGTATGACGAATTGCACCACCTGTAAAAATCGCCATATCAGTAGTACCACCACCGATATCGACCATACACACGCCAAGTTCTTTTTCATCTTCTGTTAATACCGCATAACTTGATGCAAGCTGCTCTAAAATAATATCGTCAACTTCAAGGTCACATTTTTGGACGCACTTTTCGATATTTTGTGCTGCATTCACTGCGCATGTGACTAAATGAACTTTGGCTTCCAATCTGACGCCAGACATACCCAGCGGCTCTTTTATTCCTTCCTGGTTATCAATCACATATTCCTGAGGCAAAATATGTAATACCTTCTGATCAGCGGGAATAGCGACAGCCTGTGCTGCATCGATGACTCGATCAATATCTGCCTGTGCCACCTCTCTATCTCTTACGGCAACGATGCCATGAGAGTTCATACTTCGAATATGACTTCCAGCAATGCCAGCATAGACAGAATGAATCTGACAACCAGCCATCAGCTCCGCCTCTTCAATAGCTCGCTGAATAGCATTCACCGTCGTTTCTATATTCACCACCACCCCTCTTTTCAAGCCTTTTGACGGGTGTGACCCTATTCCAACTATTTCAACCAGCCCTGCACTATTCTTTTTGCCAACGATGGCAACAATTTTAGAGGTACCGATATCTAAACCTACGGTTAATTCATTATCTGCTGAGCCAGCCATTATGGTGTTCCCAAGTTACTTATTCTGCCAATGTGACACTATTATCTTTGTTCTTTAATTCTTGTTTTCTAGTTCTTATTTTCTAACTTTTCTTTCCATTGCACTGCGATACCATTTGGGTACCGAGTATCTAATTTTTCAATATTTTCTATCGCAATATTGCTTTTAGCCATGAACAACTTGCCTACTCGTTCAAGCTTGTCATCTAATGATTTTCTATTGTCATTTGCTAATTCGATATGCCCCAGCGCAACACCGATACCATTTGACAACGTCACTTCCCAAGCGCCTCGCAAGTTTTGTTTTAACTGAGCAGCCTCAAGATTCGATTTAATTAACTCTTGCTGTATGTATTGAAAAAGCTCAAACATTTCTAAACGATCTCGATCTTCTAGTAAGCCTTGATAACCAAGCACGGGGATAGGCAAGGTCATATCAACTTTCTGAGGGATAAATAATTGCCCTTGGGCATTAATAAAACCCTCGTTGTTCCAATAGCTCACTGCTACCTGCTCTTCAATTACGACATTGATCTCACCAGGCCATACCCTAGAGACCCTTACTTGATAAACCCAAGGCAGCAACTCTATGAATTGCTTCATCGATTCTAAATCCGCACTTAAAAAACCTTCGCCAACAAAACGGCTTACATGCTCTTTTAACAGTTCAGAATCCAGAAAACTGAATTGACCCACAACACTCATTCTTTCGATAGGATGATCAATCAACTGAATAACTTTTTCTTTCTCATTGATTAAAACAACCGACGCAATTAACAGTATCAATACCAAAACGCTTTTCTTAAACATCCGTATAAAATGCTCTCGAGCCGCCTCGTCAACACTAGGTATTATCATTTTGGATACTGTTCCAGCTTTCACTTTAATCTATCCTTTTGTTTGTTCTAAAATGGCAAGAACCAAATCATCAAAATTCATACCCTGAGCTTTCGCAGCCATAGGCACAAGGCTATGATTAGTCATCCCTGGAATGGTATTTACTTCCAACAACCAGAACTGACCCCGAGCATCTCTCATCACATCAACTCGCCCCCAACCCGAACAACCCAAAGCATGGAATGCTCTTTCTGATAAGTGGCCAAGACTTTCTTCATCAGATTTACTTAAGCCGCTAGGCATCAAATATTGGGTATTATCTGATTCGTACTTTGCTTCATAATCATAAAATGTGTGATCTGTCTTTAAACCAATTATTGGCATTGCAGAACCATTTAATAGACTAATCGTAAACTCGCTTCCTTCAATCCATTGTTCGAGCAACACCTGCTCATCCATTTCTAAAGCGGCATCGACTGCACTTTCTAGCTGAGTCTGGTTATTTACTTTGAAAACACCAATCGAAGATCCTTCTCTTGATGGTTTCACTGCCAATGGAAAACCTATCAAAGACACTAATTGCGTTAATAAAGCTGAGTCTTTACTTTCAACATAACTGAATTTAGGCGTTGGCAAATTCATACCCTGCCACAAATACTTGGTACGGGTTTTATCCATAGCAATGGCAGAACCCATAACACCGCTTCCGGTATAGGGAATCTCAAGCGCCTCAAGCACTCCTTGAATCGTCCCATCTTCGCCACCTCGTCCATGAAGTGCTAGAAAAATACGATCAAGCGGCAGAGCTTGTATAATGCTTTGTATATCTCCTTTAAAGTCGATACCAATGGCATCAACACCAGAACGTAGTAAGCTATCCAATACGGCTTGACCACTTTTAAGTGATACAGCACGTTCTGCAGAGCACCCGCCCATCAGTACAGCAACTCTACCTAAACCCTGAATACCCTTTGTCATTTCTTAGCAAACCCTAAATTGCTCTCAGCCAAGGCAATGGCAATTTGCCCAACATTACCGGCCCCTTGAGTTAATAATAAATCGCCGTCTTGCAAAACATTGACTAGCACGTCTTGTATATTTTCAGTCACAACATCAAGTGAAGACTCACCTTCAATAAAAATAGGCTCTACGGCACAACGCTGCCTAATACTCCGACATAAAGCGCGACTATCTGCCCCCGGAATAGCTTTTTCGCCTGCGGCATAAACATCCATTATCAAAAGCACATCAACTTCTGCTAATACTTTTACAAAGTCTTCATAGAGATCACTTGTTCTACTATATCGATGAGGTTGAAAAATCATGACTAAGCGTTTCTCTGGCCAACCAGTTCTTATCGCTTCTATCGTTGCTTCAACCTCAGTTGGATGATGGCCATAATCATCTACCAACATAACGCTTCGTTCAGACTTATTTTCTTCAGTGACGGGTAAATTGAAATCTCCATACACTTGGAAACGGCGACCAACACCTTGAAATTCTTCTAATGCGCGTTGAATTGCGCCATCATCTACACCTTCATCACTTGCTACAGCTATGGTTGCTAGCGCATTTAGAACATTATGATGGCCGGGCATACTTAGGCAGATATCTAAGTCAGCTAAGCCACCTGGTCTTTTCGCGATAAAGTGATTCTTCATTCCTGTCTGGCAAATATTAATTGCACGATAATCTGCATCATCACTAATGCCATAAGTCAAAACAGCTCTAGAAATTGAAGGGATAATTTCTCTAATAACAGGATCATCAATACACATAACTGCAGCACCGTAAAAAGGCAGATTATGTAGAAAGTCGATAAAAGTCTGTTTCAGTTTCGAGAAATCGCCACCATAGGTATGCATATGGTCAGCTTCAATATTTGTCACAACAGAGATCATTGGCGTCAGATGTAAAAATGAAGCATCACTTTCATCTGCTTCTGCTACGATATATCTCGAACCACCTAAGCTTGCATTAGTTCCAGCTCTATTTAGGCGACCACCAATAACATAAGTAGGATCAAGACCCGCTTCTGCTAATACAGATGCTATCAAGCTAGTAGTAGTTGTTTTCCCATGCGTTCCCGCTATCGCTATTCCATGTCGAAAGCGCATAATTTCAGCAAGCATTTCGGCTCTTGGCACAATAGGAATGCGCAATTTTCTAGCTTCAACTATTTCTGGATTCTTCTCATTAATAGCTGAAGAAACGACAACGACATCGGCCTTATTTACGTTCGATGCTTCGTGTGCAAAATAGATAATTGCACCAAACTGCTCCAAACGTTTAGTGACAGCTGTTGCATGGAGATCTGATCCCGAAACGCTGTAGCCTTGATTTATAAGTACCTCAGCGATGCCACACATACCAGCACCTCCGATACCGATAAAATGTATCTGACTGATTCTTCTCATTTCAGGAATATCACTTAACATACTACCCGCATGCTTCAGCAGCGTACTTTTTTGCTTTCCTGGCTCTGCAGACCTAGGCATAGCTCACTCTCCTACATTCATTGGCAACACTTTCAGTCGCATCAATTTGAGCTAACTTATGAGCAGCTTGAGATAATATATTCATTCGCTCTCTCTTTATTAAAAGAGGCCGTAAAACTTCTGACAATACTTTTGGCGTTAAATCATGCTGAGCCAACAACCAAGCCGCACCACCTTTCACTAAATATTCAGCATTTTTTGTCTGATGGTCATCCACTGCATGTGGATAAGGAATTAAAATGGCACCTAATCCAGCTGCGCACAGTTCTGAAATAGTCAGTGCACCCGCTCGACAAATAACAAAATCGGCCCATCTATAAGCTTCAGCCATATCTTCGATAAATTCCGAAACTTTTGCCTCGACTTTAAATTCACTATAAAACTGACTAACACCTTCAGATTTATTTTTCCCAGTTTGATGCCAAACTTCTGGTCTAATAGCTTCTTCTAGTAAATCAAGCGCTTTAGGTACAATATCATTTAGGCTTTCGGCGCCGAGACTTCCGCCCAAGATGAGCAATCGCACTGACTCACGTTTTTTGCTATCGGAATTTTGTTCGAAATATAAACGAGCAATATCCGCCCTCAAAGGGTTGCCAACCATCTTACAATTCACTTTTTCTGGAAAGGCGTTTGGAAATGCTGTCATTATCGTCGTTGCAAATTTAGCCAAAATTTTATTTGTCATCCCCGCGACAGAGTTTTGCTCATGGATGACTAGCGGGATACCCAAAATACGAGCAGCTAAACCACCAGGACCAGATGCAAATCCGCCCATACCTAATACCGCATTAGGTTTAACTTTTTTCAGGACACGTAATGCCTGAAAGACTGCTGATATAATTTTAAATGGCGCAAATAATTGGTTAATACGCCCTTTACCTCTAACACCTGTCACATCAATTCCAAAAAACTGAATATTTGCTTTCGTAACAATGCCGTCTTCCATCCCACCTTTAGAACCAAGCCAGACTACTTTATCGTGCCGTTCCATTAATGAATGCGCTACGGCTAAAGCCGGAAAAACATGCCCACCAGTACCACCAGCCATAATTAAAAAAGTCTTATCACGCATAGTCACCTCGTTGAATATCTCTTGTATTCAGTAAATGACTATAATTTTCTTTTGGTACCTGTTTTTGCCTTACCGAGACATCATCACTCGCATCATCAGAATCTTTTTTAAGGGCAATTTCATTTTGGATTCTTGCCATAATACCAATGCACATACAGCTAACTACCAAGCTACTTCCACCATAACTAACAAGCGGCAGAGTCAAGCCTTTAGTTGGCAATAAACCCATATTTACGCCCATATTGATAAAAGCCTGAACACCTAACAAAATCGCTATGCCATATGAAAAATAGGCATGAAATAATTGGCCTTGCTTCTCTGCGAGAAAGCCTGTCCTGCAAATCCGATAGACTAATAACGCAAATAAAATAATCACGACTAATGTGCCAATAAGTCCAAACTCTTCAGCTAAAATAGCAAAGACAAAATCAGTATGTGCTTCTGGTAAATAAAATTGTTTTTGAATACTGTTACCAAGACCAACACCCGCTATATCTCCACGACCAAAAGCGATTAAAGATTGCGTTAACTGGTAACCGGAAGCATATTGATCAGCCCAAGGATCGGTATACCCAGTGAGACGTTTTAATCTATAGGGTTGTGATACCACCAAAAGAACAACCGATATCAAGCAAGCAACTATCAATAAAATAAACTGTCCTATTTTTGCGCCACTTAAAAAAATCATGCCAAGAAATGCGCTTCCAATAACAACCGTGGCACCAAAATCAGGCTCTGCTAACAATAACAACGCGGCAACAAACAACACCATCATTGGTTTGGCAAACCCCCACCAAGAAGCGACCACTTCATCCCTTCTTCTTACCAAATAACCAGCTAAGTATGTGACCAAAAATAATTTTGCGACCTCTGACGGCTGAAGATTCAAACTACCAAAGCCAATCCAGCGAATGCTGCCATTCACTTCTTTTCCGATTCCTGGTATCAGAACAAGCACCAATAAAAATAAAGCGACGCTTAAAGCCAACCAACCTGATTTCTGCCACCAAGAAGATGGCAATTGATAAACAAACAAGGCTGCAATCAGACCTAAGACTATAAAAACCCCATGTCTAGACACATAATGATAAGAGTTTCCGTTTCTTGCCTCTGCAATATCAATAGATGCAGAGGCAATCATAATTAAGCCAATCATCAATAAAATACTTGTGACAGCAATCATTTGCTTATCAACACCCTGAAAAGGTAAATACGATTTAGCTGTCATAGTGACATGACCTCTTTCATAAATACCTCGCCTCGATGTTCAAAATTTTTGAACATGTCAAAACTGGCGCAAGCTGGTGATAACAGGACTAAATCACCATCTTTAGCTGTGGCCTTAGCTTTTTTCACTGCATTTTCCATTGTGCTTTCTTTATAGATAGGCACAACAGAATGAAGAAGTTCTTCAATTTTCCCGGCATCAACACCGATTAAGACTAAGGCTTTCACAAAACTTTTCACTGGTTCACTTAGTGAACTGAGGTCTGCGCCTTTTGCATCACCACCTGCGATTAACACGATGCGACCAGATATTTCTTTGCCAAGACTATTTAGTGCGGTTACGACTGATCCTGGATTAGTCCCTTTTGAATCATTAAAATATTCAACACCGTCTACAGAACGAACAAATTGGCATCGATGAGCCAAGCCTTTAAATTTTCTCAAGGCTTGAAGCATCTCTGGCATTTTCAGCCCAACAGAGCTACCTAAAGCTAATGCAGCTAAAGCGTTGCTAATATTATGCTCACCCCTTATTTTCAGCTCACTAACTGCGATTAAGGGATCGAAGCCTTTCGCTAAATAGCGTTCGCCATCTTTAGTAAGAACTGAAAACTTTTCTAAATCCTGCGTATCTAGCCCGTAGGGGACAAGTTTCATGGACGTATTAACGAGCGGTGAACTTAACAGCTCATCATTATTAACAACTATATTTTTAGCACCTCGAAAAATACGTTGCTTCGCTTGAAGATATGCCATTTTATTTGGATATCGATCCATGTGATCTTCAGTTAGATTCAATAAAACAACGCTTGCAGCATTTAGATTATGCGTCGTCTCTAATTGAAAACTGGATAATTCAAGTACATACAAATCAATTTTGTCATCAAGCATATCTAATGCTGGAATGCCTAGATTTCCACCTATAGCTACGTTTAACCCACACTCCTGAGCCATTTCACCCAACAGTGTTGTTACTGTGCTTTTGCCATTTGAACCTGTTATCGCAACGATCGGCGCTGATGCTACCTCGGCAAACAGATCAATATCACCTCGAATCAGTACGCCCTTATCAGCCGCTATTTTTATTTCAGGAGTGCTTAATGCAATTCCAGGGCTAAGAATAATCTCATTGGCATCATTCAATAGCGTTTGATTCAGGCCGCCTAACAAACACCGAACATTGGGATAATGTTTATTTAATTCTTCCAAACCAGGTGGCGTTTCTCGTGTATCCATCACCGTTATATGCTTACCTTGCGAATGCAGATAACGCACACACGAAAGCCCAGTCTTACCTAGACCGATAATCACAATTTTTTTATCTGTGATAATTGCTTTCATGCGATTTAAATTCCTAGCTAATAATGACTATCTAACTTTTAATGTTGCTAAACCAATTAGCACCAAAATGACCGTAATAATCCAGAAACGAACAATAACTCTTGGCTCTGGCCAGCCTTTAAGCTCAAAATGATGATGCAATGGAGCCATTCTAAAAATCCGTCTTCCAGTTAACTTAAATGAAGCCACCTGCAGGATGACCGACACTGTTTCCATTACAAATACGCCACCCATAATGAACAGTACGATTTCCTGCCTAACGATTACTGCCACGACGCCTAAAGCTGCACCTAAAGCTAAAGCACCCACATCACCCATAAATACCTGAGCAGGGTATGTGTTAAACCACAAGAAACCTAAGCCAGCACCCAATAGCGCACCACAAAAAACGATTAATTCTCCCGCTCCAGGTAGATAAGGAATGTGTAAATAATTTGCAAAGACACTATTACCTGAGGCATAAGCAAAAATACCCAAGGCACCTGCGACCAAGACAGTTGGCATGATCGCTAAGCCATCTAGACCATCGGTTAAGTTCACTGCATTACTAGTTCCGACAATGACAAAATAAGTTAGCAAAATGAACATTGGACCTAACTCAAACACGACATCTTTAAACACTGGTACAATTAAATTTGTTTCTTGCGGCAAAGTTGCACTAGCAAATAACATCACGGCTGCAAGCAAGCCACAGACTGATTGCCAAAAGTACTTTTCTTTTGCTGACAAACCTTTTGAATTTTTTTCGACTACTTTTCGATAATCATCCACCCAACCAATCATGCCAAAAGATAAGGTCACGAATAATGTAATCCACAAATAACGATTGGCTAGATCTCCCCAAAGGAGAGTACTAATAGCAACAGCGACTATTATCAATGCGCCACCCATAGTAGGTGTGCCCGCCTTACTTAAATGAGACTTGGGACCATCATCACGTACAGACTGACCAATCTGATACTGACTCAACTTTTTGATCATTTTAGGGCCAACCCACAATGAAATAAGCAGAGCCGTAATAACACCCAATATTCCTCGAAGCGTTAAATACTGAAATACAGATAAAAAGCTCATAGATTCCGATAGGAATGAAGATAACCAATACAACATTTAGTGAGCCGCCTTTTTAACAATCATATCCACAAGTTCATCCATTGCTGTACTTCGAGAACCTTTTATAAGAACACTTGTTGTTACAAGTTTATTTACATTTGTTTTAAAAATTTCTTCATTCTTTATTAAACATTCAAATACTTCATTTTTAGTCAGCGCAACGAATGCTCTTTCGCCAATCAACTCTGACATTTCATCGGCAAAAGGACCGATTAAATAAACTTTATCTATGTTGCTTTGCGCCACATACTTAGCTAGCTCCATATGAAGTTTTTTAGATAAGCCTCCAAGTTCTACCATTTCAGCTAAAACAGCGACCTTAAAGCCTTCTTTTAAAGACAGCACATCAATTGCAGCACGCATTGAACTAGGGTTAGCGTTATAGCTATCATCAATAACCACCAATTGATTGGAACAAGGTATTGTCATTAAACGACCACGACTTGCATTCAATTTCGCCAAGCCATTGGCTATCGTTTTCAAGTCAAATCCTAAATGGATTGCCGCTGCTGATGCAGCAAGACTATTAGCTACATTATGTATTCCAGGAACAGGGAGAAGCACTTCCTGTGAAGCACCCTTAAAATTCAAGATAAACGTTGTTGATAGATCTTTTTGCTCTATATTGCTTGCGTAAATATTTGCAGTATTCACACACACAGAAAATGTCAATACTTCTTTCCCCTCAAGTGAATCCATCCAAATTTGGCGCGCTGGGTCATCAAGATTAACAACAGCTCGACCACCACTTTTTAATGAAGAAAATATTTCACCTTTTGTGTGCACAATATCTTCCTGACTTCCAAAAATATCGATATGAGCCGTTCCTGCATTTAATAAGATAGCGACATCTGGCTGAACAAAATCGGCCAAATACCCAATATCACCTTTTTTACGTGCGCCCATTTCCACAACAGCAAATTTGTGCTCTTTATTAATATTTAAAAGCGTAAGAGGTACACCAATTTCGTTATTAAAATTGCCCTGCGTTGCGCAAGTAGAGCCCATTTCAGTCAATACACATTCCAGCATATTCTTAGTGCTGGTTTTTCCTGAAGATCCAGTTAAGCCTATTACCTTGCCCTGAAAGTTCTCGCGGTTTATTCGAGAACAGTCACCCAATGTTTTCAATGTATTATCTACAGCGATATAAGGTGTAAGTGTTAATTTTTTATTTATCAGATCAGCATCATTATTATTAACAACATAACCAGAGCAACCTTTATGAACAGCCTCTCCAATAAACTGATGACCATCAAAATTCTCGCCTTTGAGAGCGATATATAAGTCACCTTTATTCAGCGTTCTAGTATCAATTGCAACCGAGGAAAACTCAATATTCTTCCCCATTGAGATACCTTTTGAGACATCAGCAAGTTGATAGAGTGAAATAGGCTGAATCATATTAGGCCATCACCTCTCTATGAGGATTATTAGAGCCATGTATTCCTAATACTTTTTGCACAATCTCGATGTCACTAAAATGAGTTTTCTGACCATTTACTTCTTGCCAGGTCTCATGTCCTTTGCCAGCAATTAAAATAAGATCGTTTTTTGTTGCTGTTGAAATGGCTAAACCAATTGCGACCTCTCTATCGTGCTCAAGTCTTGCTGCTATTTTATTCTCGAAGCCTTCAAAAATATGATCCGTTATCACACTAGCAGCTTCACTTCGTGGGTTATCATCAGTCACAATAATACTATCAGCTAGCTTTTCAGCTATTTTGGCCATATCTATTCGCTTACCAGTATCACGATCACCACCACAACCAAAGACTAAAATCACTTTGCCTTTACAGTGGGGTTTTACTGCTTCAAGAGCATTTTCTAAAGCATCAGGAGTGTGTGCGTAATCGACAATAATAATAGGTTTATCTTTGACATGAACCAACTGCATACGGCCATTTACGGAGTTAATCGCTTGGATTCTTTGCTCACAATTTTTAAGCTCTTGCTTTGCAACAGCAACAGATAACACAGCTAGTAAGTTACTTAAATTAAACGAACCAATTAGACTTGAATGTATATTAAACTCACCTGCCGGCGTTGATATCTCTGCGGTCATCGTTGATAAAGAATCAGACTTTAACTGGTAATCCAGTACGGCAATATCAGCCTTAGACTTAATACCATAAGTAAAAATATTTACACCTGGCGCAACTACCCCGACAAATAAATTGGAATAATCATCATCTTCATTTATTACTACAAAATTTAATTCATCTCTTGAAAACAGCTTACATTTGCTCGATGCGTAATCTTCCATGGTTCCATGGAAATCAAGATGCTCTCTTGTTAAATTTGTAAACACTGCACCTTCAAATCTAACACCGTCAACTCGGCCCTGACTTAAACCATGAGAAGACACCTCCATAAAAATATTTTTAGCACCTACATCTCTTAATTCAGCCAAACACCTATGCACATCTACTACATTAGGTGTCGTAAAACCCGTTTCTTTTAGCTGAAAATCATCTCCTCGAACCAACCCATAACCAAGCGTGCCAATTACGCCAGATAGATCGCCACCATTCGAAAAATAACTAGCAAGATAATTAGTAACCGAAGTTTTGCCATTCGTGCCTGTCACGCCGATTACAGATAAATCCTGACTTGGAGATCGAAAAAATCTGTCAGCTATCAAACCTACTTTTTCTTTTAAATTATCCACAAATAGCTCAACTACCAGACCATCTTCAAATACTCTCCCCGCATTAACAGTTCCTTCTGCAACTACTGCATTTGCACCTTTTGAGATGGCCTCTTTAATATGATCTGTAGAATTTGTATGACTTCCAGATATAGCCAAAAAAATATCACCTTTTTTGACTTCTCGACTATCTATAGCTAAGCCAGACACTTGAGTATTTAATGCTGAAGGAACATTGCATATGCCTTTTAGCAAAAGAGCCAAGTTGGTGCTATAGGTTTTTTGAAGCGCCATATTAACCTCGCTTCTCATCTAAATCAGAAACATGAACCGACTTCGCTATACCTTTGTCTGGCCTTACATTTAATAAGCGCATCGCTCCATCTACTACTCTTGAAAAAACAGGGGCAGCCACTTCACCACCATAATATTCTGCTCCGGCAGGTGCATCGATAATAACCACCATCGCAATTTCAGGATTATCAGCTGGAGCAACTCCCGCAAAAATAGCCTTATATTGGCTTTGCTCGTATCCATTTTTACCAACCGAATGCACTGTTCCGCTTTTTCCACCTACATCATAAAGCGGTAACTGCGCTCTCGTGCCCGTCCCACCCTTTGCTACAACGGCCTTCATCGCAACTTTTAAATCTTTAGAAATAGCACCAGCAAATACTTGTTCACCTTGTGGCAAATCATCTCTTAAGACTAAGGATAATGGGTATTTCACCCCGCCATTCCCATAAATCATAAATGCCTGCGCTAATTGCAAAGCATTAACATTCATACCATAGCCATATGACATGGTAGCCACTTCAATTGACTGCCATGAAGAAGAGTCTGGTAATTGGCCAATACTTTCTCCAGGAAAGCCAACACCCGTGCCTTGACCAAAACCAAGCCGATAGAACATATCCCAGACTACGTCACCAGTTAAATTCAGAGCAATTCTACTAACACCTACATTGCTTGATTTTGCAACTATGTCCATCAAGCTTAGAACGCCATAATTTCGATGGTCACGAATAGATTTTTTCCCCAAACGAATAAAGCCAGGAGAAGTATCCAATTCTGACTTTAGGGTGTATTTTTTTGACTCCAAAGCAGCAGCTATCGTTGCTAACTTCATCGTTGAACCTGGCTCAAAAACGTCAGTTATAGCTCTATTTCTTAAGTGGGAGACATCGATGGTTGAGCGATTATTAGGGTTATAGGATGGTTGGTTAGCCATTGCTAATATATCGCCAGATTTAACATCCAAAATCACAACAGACCCTGAACGAGCTTTATGCGTCTCGACCGCAGCTTTTAACTCTCGATAAGCTAAATACTGAACTCTCATATCCAGACTTAATTTGATATCACGCCCTGCTTGAGCTTCTTCAAACTCACCCAGATCTTTTATTACTTTCCCTTTGCGATTTTTCAGTACTCTTTTTTTGCCTGCCTTGCCAGTCAACCACTTATCATAAGCAAGCTCCAACCCTTCCTGACCTTGACCATCAATACTAGTAAACCCCAACACATGAGCTGCTACCTCGCCGGAGGGATAATATCTTTTATATTCTCTCTGACTATAAACGCCATCAAAGTTTAAGGCTAAAATCTTCTCCACCTCATGCGGTGCCATTTTTCTTTTTAAATAGATAAAACGCTTATCTTGATTTGATTCAATTTTTTTAGCTAACCAAGTAGAACTAACATCCAAGGCTTTTGCTAAAATAGATAATTGAGGTAAAGATAAACTCAGGAACTTCGGGTCAGCATAAATTGTCTCGACCGGCGCACTAATAGCAAGAGGCTCGCCATTACGATCAGTAATCATACCTCTATGAGCTTCTAGAGCTTCAAATCGAATAGTTCTTGCATCGCCTTGCTCGGCAAGAAATGCCTGCTCAAAGACATGTAAATCTACAGCTCTATATAGCAACGCACAGACGCAGACAGACAGCAATACCATGAAAAAACAGTATCGCCATTGAATATTGCTGTTATTCAAATGTGCAATCGACATAAATTTCACAGACTCAATATATAAGCTGAATATCTTCAGCTTCTGGCATATGCATACCTAACTTTTTAGAAGCTATATTTTCTAAGCGGTTTGGCGAACTCCATGCGCTTTGCTCAAGTAAAAGTTGCGCCCACTCAAGCTGAAGCTGATCATTTCTATCTAGCAAAATTGCTTGCTCAGTAAATAACTGGCGACTCAAATGCGAAGACTGCACTACACCAATTGCCGATAGAACAACAACCAGAGCCAGCATCAATGTCACCAAAACTCCTTTAACGGACACCTGAGACTTTACATGAGACAAGAATTCAATAAATTCATATAACTTATCCACTAAGACGGGCTCATTATCCCTAACTTGCCTTAGACTAAGCTCATTGCGGCCTTGCTTTACTAACATAGAAGCTAGTGGTAATAATATTTTTATATTAATCATTAGATATTTTCTCCAAAATACGCATAACAGCACTTCTGGCTCGAATATTATTTGAAACTTCCTTATTACTTGGTTTTATCGCTTTACCAATGGTTTTAAAGTGTCTAACTATATCCTTTTCAAAAACCGGCACATTAGGAGGTGGTGCATTTCCTTTTGACTTATCTCGCATAAACCTCTTGACCATGCGATCCTCTAATGAATGGAAACTAATCACAGCAAGCCTTCCATTTTTCCCAAGCGACTTACTCGCACTCTCAAGAAGCCCTTCTAAATCACCCAACTCATTATTCACTTTGATACGAATTGCCTGAAAAGCTCGAGTTGCAGGATGCTTATGCTTTTCCCAAGATGGGTTCGCATCTGAAACTATCTGCGCTAAATCAAGCGTTGTTCTAATTGGCCCAGATTTACAAGCTTCAAATATTGCTGATGCAATTCTTCTAGAATATTTTTCTTCGCCGTAGTCCCGTAAAACAGATGAAATTTCTTGTTCAGATGCATTCGCCAGCCAGCCTGATGCACTTAGGCCTGACGTTCTATCCATGCGCATATCCAATGGGCCTTCTTTCATAAAGCTAAACCCCCTATCTGCATCATCTAACTGAGGAGAAGAAACGCCTAAATCAGCTAACACACCATCTACTTTTGAAATGCCTTTTTTCAAAAGATGGATCTCTATATCTGCGAATGAACCATGAACAATTTCAAATCGAGAGTCGCCACTAAAAACCTTATCAGCCGCTCTTAAAGCATCTATATCTTTATCAATTGCAATTAACCGTCCATCTGAACTCAAGGCACTCAAAATAGCTTTACTATGTCCTCCACGACCGAAGGTTGCGTCTACATAAATCCCTGACGGATCTGTAACAAGCAACTCAACCGCTTCTTTAAGTAACACCGTTTCATGCATACCATCAAATTCAGACATAACATCCATCACAATGACAACGACAGCATTTCTTCAGGAATATCATCCCCTTGATCAGCTTCATCTAGCCAGTTGAACCAACTATCTTCACTCCACAGCTCAAATTTTTTGCCTTGCCCAACCAACATCAACCTTTTCTCCAGGTTTGCGTACTCTCGCAAGGTGGGCGGAACTAAAATCCGCCCATTCCCATCCATTTCCAAAGGAGTTGCATAACCAATTAAAAGTCGCTGCGCTCGCCTAGCAACCTTATTAAAACTTGGCAAACCTTCAATTTTTGGCAAAATTTCTTTCCATTGATCTTCTGGATAGACCAATAGACACCTTTCCTCTGTATGAGCAGTCACAACTATTCGGCCATCACAAAAAGACGCTAACGACTCCCGAATTTTTGTCGGAATCGCCATTCGCCCTTTCACATCCATATTGATCGCGTGACTACCTAGAAACAATTTCGCCCACCCATCACCATAAAAAACTTATAATTAACCAACTTTTTCCACTTTTTACTACTTTTAACCACTATAGGAACTAGATAACCACAAATCAAGCAAAATGAGAGACAAAACAGTGGGGGAATTCACATTAAGACAAAGACTTAGAGGGAAAGAATGAAGAAATAAAAGTATTTTATGAGGGAATATTTATACTTATCAGAATAATAGAAAGACCTCTTAAGAAGTTACTTTAAGATTAAGATCTTTTTATTATTAAAAGAAGGGTTTTGAAGTGTTTTATTATGAAGATAGA